>Ga0302314_10009805_pt1 | contig 16882 bp, 15 predicted proteins | sample III_Palsa_N2_3_FD_200533 | JGI IMG/M metagenome (GOLD analysis project Ga0302314, IMG submission 200533) | Peat permafrost microbial communities from Stordalen Mire near Abisko, Sweden - III_Palsa_N2_3 | ecosystem: Environmental > Terrestrial > Soil > Palsa > Peat permafrost | place: Sweden...
GACCGAGGGTGACAACGGTGCTCGCTATCGCGTGAGCCCGGATGTCTCCAGCGTTCTGCACGGTTGCGGACGTGGCCGCCCTGGCCGGGTCGTAGTAGACCGTGACGGCGTCTCCGGTGCCGACGTTGACGGTGCCCGCCTGGGCCCAGAACTCCTCGCGACCGTCGGCGGACGCAAACGAGATCAGGATGCCCGGCCCGACTGGCGACTTCTCGCTGAACCGCAGAACCTTGCCATCCGCTTGCACCATACGGCGCCACCGCAGCAGCACGGCATACCGGCCTGCGGCGTAGTAGGCGCAGGCCAGGGCAAGCGCGCCCGTGAAGGAAGCGCCGGCCAGCGGCACCTGGAGCGTGGTGTGGCTTCCGCCGAAATACCAGATGGCGCTGGTGACCATCCCGACCGACACGGCCAAGACCGCCAGTACGGTCGGGATCCCGACGAATGCCCGTCCCCAGGGGCGGGTCAAGGTGGTGGCGAGGGCCGGCCTGGCGGGGTGGTAGCGAACGGGCACCGGTTCACCGAGCTGCGGCCGCTGTGAGGTGCCCTCGGTCTGGAACGTGCCGCCCGGTGTCTCGTATGCCACCTGGACCCGCGCGGCGCGGCCGGGGCGCCGCGGTTCCACCAGCGTCACCCTGCCAGCAGTCTCGACGCCGCACGCGGCGAGCCGCAGCGCGACGGTCACGCCCGTAACCAGCACCGTGCCGATGAACAGGTCAGCCACCAGGAGAATCCCACCGATGACCAAGAGGACGGCGTAGGTGATAAACACTCGGGGGCTCCTTTAACAGAGTTCCTGTGCAGCGTACTCTTTATTCGCTTATCCGCCTTCTCCGCCTCCGGCGATTGCCTGGAGCAGTCCCTGCAGCTGGTCGCCGCTGAATCCCTCGGCATCGAGGTGCTGGCTGACGATGAACTCGCTGGCTGCGGACGAGAGCACGCTGTTCGAGATCTTGCCCGTCGTCCCTGCCACCTGCCTGGATAGTTCCAGCAGGGACGAGGCCATCTGCGGATCGGTGCTGCCCACGCCTTCCGCCGCGTTGGAGAGCAGGGTGGACAGCTGCGGTGCGCTCAGCTCGCCCAGCTTCCCTAGCACGCCGCCAGTGCCGGCGGTGAGTCCCGACACCAGCAGATCCTTAGCCAGCTGCGACGGGGAGACCGGCCCCTCTAGCGGGCCGGTCAGAGCCACCGAGGCGATCCCGCCGACGAATCCGGCGAAGGCCGTCCCCCCGACCGCGCCGACGGCCGGGGCATAAGATCCTGACTCCAGGGCGCCCGCCAAGGCCCCCGTGGTGCCCTGTATAGCGTCCGCGGCGGTGTCGGAGATCAGCCCGACCGTCGTGGACAGGTCGATGCCGAGCTGAGCAATCCAATCGGCCGCGCCGATGTCAGCGATCCAGCCGGCCGCGGAGGCAGCGAGTCCCGCGGCGAGTGTGTCGGCGGCGGCCTCGGTAGCGCCGAACGTGAGGAACGCGCCGATGGCGCCGACGACCAGGATCGCGCCGATCTCCAGCGCGCGCTCCTCTATCAGCCGCTTTACCGCCGCCACGTCGCGCGCGTAGTTGGTGCAGGCTGCCGACATAGCGTCGCAGGCCTCGGCTCCGAGCGGCAGCGCTCCCTTCCGGCCGCCGAACTTCTGCCAGTAGTTCTCGAACGCGGTGATGGCCGCACCCGCGTTGTTCAGCGTCAGCGAGTCTGCGGCGCTGCTGGCGGGCCCGTAATTGTCGCGGATCGCTTCTGCCAGCCGGTGCCAGTCCGTTGCGGCGTCACGAAGCGCGTCCTCGTTCGCCGCTGGCCAGGGAATATGGAACTCCCGCAGGAGACCGCCGATTCCGGAGCCGGATTGAGCGGATGCCGGGCTGCTGACCTGCAAGTGAAAAGCGCCAGGGGCGAGGGGACCGATGTCAGGCACGGCCGCGCTCCTTCTCTGCGGTGATATTGCATTGCCCCGCGAATGCTGACGCCGTCACGGCATCTCACTGCTCAGTGACCGGATCTTGGCAATGTTCGCCTGCTCGGCGATGTCGTACTCGGCGGCCATTTTGTTGATGCCATCTGCTACGCCCGCTACCTCACCGGACACGACGGCCAGGAGTTGCAGCAACTTGGCCTGGTACGGCGCGTAGACGGCACCAACCTTCTGGCCTGCCGCGTCGTTGCCCCAGAAGGTGCCGAGCCCCTCAAGCTGGGATGTGGCCAGCGACACCGCGTCGCCGATCGCGCCGCCCGCCCGGGTGAAGGCCGGAGCGGTCAGGTAAAGGTCAGTAAGGTCGAACTTCAGTTCCTGTCTCGATTCTCCGGCCATATGATCCCCTTTGCCAATGAAGATATCCCTCCTATTCCTAAACGGTGGCGAGCGTGCGGTGGTTCACTGACTCGCAAAGTGGGGCGGACGGACCGCACGGTGGTGGGCGTTCCCCCATGTCGGCGATCTCCTCACAGTTCAGCCCGTCGTAAAGGCAGCGACCACACTGCCCGGACGGCCGCGCACGAAGCAGGCACAGGGCCTCCCGTCGTCCTTCTTCGAAGCTACCCAGGTTGCCAACTGTGATCAGATGGGGAACTGACTGAACAACCTGGCTGCTCAGTCGACGCAGAGCGGTGTCGCGGACGTCATGTCCCAGGCGGTCGTCTTGGATCCGAGCCGATTCGGCAGGGAGACTGTGGGGCTTTGGGTCATGGTCTGAGATATCTCACAGGAGTAGCTAGACCGGCACGGAGATGATCAACGTGCCGGTGCTTTCGGCAGGGTGGCGGGACGCGTGATTTCCCGGCCTGTTGCGCGCTGCCGGGATCAGGGGGCCGGGTACGCCGGGCTGTGACAGGAGAGACGGATGCGGCCGGTGCCGGAGGACTGGGCCGGTGCCGTGGCCGTGGTCGTGGTCGCGGATCGGGACGGTCTGGAGTACGGTGCCGCGTCCCTCGATCGCCCGGTGGACCGGGCAGGGCAGAAGATCAGTTAGCTCATCGCCGCCCGGGGTGGGGCCGGGGTCGCGGGGTTGGGCCCGGCGGCGGCGGGGCCGCTGCGCGGGGAAGAGAAACGGCGCGGCGCGGCGATCGCCGGCATCAGCGAGATGGGCTCCCCGGCCATCATGACGGGCCGGCGGGGTATGGCGGAGTACGGGATCCCGCTGCGCCGGGACCTGGAGGCCGCGTTCCGCGGGCTCGAGCGGGAGGTGGTGATCACGATGAGCCTCTATCTCACCTGGGGCGAGGAGGGGGCCGGTCAATCACGCCGGCCACCGCGCGGCCGGGCGGGGGGACCCGGCGCCTGCCGGGACGCCGCGAACGAGCGGGCGTTCCCCGGGGCCGCCATGCCCGACCATCAGGGACGCCTATGCGGCGCCAGCGGCAATCGGGCTCATGCTGCCCTGAATCTGAGGCCGCGCCGGCCATCGTCGTACCCGGGGTGGCCGGCATCCGCACAGCGCGGGCCGGGGACGCGCAGGACCACGCTGGACGGCACTGACCTGCGGCCGGCCGTGCCGCTTTGCGCGCATGCGCACCCGGTCAGCAGATCGCTGACAGGCGGCGAGATGCCCGGGAGCTTGCCTTAGCGGGTGGCGGGTGGCGGGTGGCGGGTGGCGGGTGGCGGGTGGCGGGTGGCGGGTGGCGGGTGGCGGGACGGCGCTGAGCCACGGGCTCGTTCGCGATGATCCTGATCCTGGCTTCCTTCCTCCCCGCGCCGGGCACGGTCGCGCCTGGTCTCATGGCTCGCGGGGGGCTGCCTTCCCCCTGGCGGTCATGGTGCGCCGCTGCGGCGGTCCGCAACCGGGCGGCAGGGCCCCGGGCAGCCCGGCGGAACTTTCCCTTGCGGTAGGGCCGGGCCGGGCCGGCTTCGCCGGCTCCTTTCTTTTTCGCGTGGGAGAGTTCCTGGCTGCCCGGGGCGCCCGGTGTGCGTTCCCGGTGCCGGGCGCGGCGCCTTCGGTGACCGCCGGGAGGCAGCCCCGCCCCCCGGCGGGATCCGGCAGGAGAGCGCACCGTGAACGACATTTCGCCTGGCCTTGCCCGTGCGGTCCACCACGCCGTGATCGAGCTGGAGACCTCCCGTTTTGTGATCCTCGGCCGGCGCTGGCGGTCCGGCGGGCACGCCCTGGAGCTGGTCGCTGCGGTCCCGGGGAGGGTGCTGATCGCGGTCGACGTGCAGCCGCCCGGTACCGGCGACCCGGAACGCGACCTCGCCGACCTCGGCGAGGAGCGCACCGGGGAGCTCCGCGACGCGGCGCAGGCGTGGAACGCCGCGCACGGCGGCCGGCATGAGCAGATCCGGGTTGACGTCATCGGGCGGGCCGGCGACGGATCGGCCAGCTGGCGATCGAGCACGTCTGGCAGGCGGGCTGAGATGGCCGCCGCGTGCGAGTACGGCCTGGCCATGGCCAGGGCAGCTCGGCGACCTCGGCTCCGCCCAGCCCATCGCGCTGTGGGCGCGCGGCACCGCGTCGCTGCGGCAGGCATGCTGCCGGTCGACCGCCATCGTCGGGGCACGGGCCGCGACCGCCTACGGCAGCCAGGTGGCCGGCGAGATCGCGGGCGCCGGGTGGACCATGATCTCCGGCGGCACGCACGGCATAGACGCGGCCGCCCAACACGCACCTCGGCGCCCTGGATGCCTGCGGGACGACGATCGCGATGCTGGCCTGCGGGGCCGGACATGGACTACCCGGCCGGGCACGCCGAGCTGCTCGACGCGATCGCCGCTGACGGCGCGGTGGTCAGCGAGATGCCGCCCGGCTTCCTCGCCAGCCAGGCCCGGTTCCTGGCACGGAACCCGTCATCGCGGCGCTGGCCGTCGGGACCGTCGTCGTGGAGGCCTCCTCCCGCAGCGGGTCGATGAACACCGCGGGGTATGCCCGCGGGACCGGGCGGCCGGTCATGGCCGTCCCCGGACCGGTCACCTCCGACTGTTCCGCCGGGTGTAACGAGCTCATCAGGCGCGGAGGCCGTTCTGGTCACCAACGCCACGGGCGTCATCGACACCCTGACGACCACCCGACCCCGCGCAGGCGGCTGCGGCTAGCCCGCCAACTCTCGCGCGCTGTCGTGGCGACCGTCACCAATGATGACCGCTGACCGGTCACCTTCTCCACAAGGAGGCGCCGAAACGATTATTCCGGACTTTCGAGAGGAGCCCGGCATCTCGGCAACTGTGCGCAGACGCTCTAGTTCTGTGCGGCTCCCTCGTCGATCGGCGTGATTCTCATCGCGGCATGACCGGACGTCTCCGCGGAGACGCAGCAACGTGGACCCGCGCGGTACGCGGCAAGAGAGGACGCATCTCAGTAGTACTGCACAAGACAGAACTCGTGGCCCTCGGGATCGGCCATGACGACGACTACGCCCTCGTCGTAGTCGTGTCGTTCGTCGGTGGTCCGTCCTCCCAGGCTGGTAACGAGCTCGATAGCCTCGTCGACGTCGTCGACGGTCACGTCAAGATGGATGCGGACCTTCCCTGCCTTCGGCTCGGGAACCGGCTGGAAGACCAGCCGCGGCTGGGGATCGCCGCGATGGCCCAGGTAGACCCAGCCGGCCTGCGACGGCCCCGGCTCGCGACCGAGCAGGGCGCTCCAGAAGCGCGCCACCCGTTGCGGGTCCACACAGTCGATGGTCACTCCCGACACGAAGTTCGCCACGTACGCCACCTTACGGTCGCGCCCAGCCTGGTCGCGCTAGTGTCGGGCCGTGGAGGAAGGACTGAGAACCGAGCTGCGGCCCATATCTTCGGCGCGTTCTCGCGTATCCGGGAGTGGTTCGAGAGCCGCGACAACGTCACCCTCGCAGCGATCAACTTCTACAAGTACCTGTCCGAGTCCGTGTACATCATCTGGTACGAGGCGCCTGCCGACGTCGAGTCCACGACGTTGTTCACGCGCCTCAACGTTGGGCGCATCCCTCTGACCGACGCCGAACTCGTCAAGGCCCTCCTGCTTACGCGCGCCGGCGAATTGAAGCGCGAACGCGAAATCGCCGCGCAGTGGGACACCATCGAAAGGGACCTCCGCGTCCCAGAGCTGTGGGCGTTCGTCACCGGAAGGCCGAGCCAGGAGGCGACTCATATCACGCTTCTGCTTGACACCCTCGCGGTCTGGCCGAAGGGGAGGCAGCGTCCGCTGTTCCACACCTTCTCCTCCGCAGCCTCCGCCGCGCCCGGGTAGTCCCCGGTCATCCGCCACAGCGCTCCGAGCGCGCTGAGGACGTCGCTCTGACCCTGCCGGTCGTTGAGGTCGCGGTAGATGGCGAGCGCTGCCTCCGCTGCTGCAGCGGCGCCTCGGCAGTCCGCGGTCAGCCGTCGCACGGTCCCTAGGTCGCTGTGGGCACCGGCTTCGCCTTGCTGGTCGCCGAGCTGGCGTGCGGCCCTCACGGCGGTGTCATGGCGGGTGATGGCATCAGCCCAGGGTCCGTCCTGACGCAGCAGGGTGGCGACGGCGGCGGTGAGGGCGGCGGTGAGGGCGACCACCCGGGCGTGCTGGCCCGCGCGGGTGGCGTGGTCCAGGCAGGCGAGCAGGTTGCCGCGCTCGGCCCGGGCCCACGCCAGCGCCCGCTCGCGGTCAGGCAGGCGCGGGACCGCCGCCGGCGCCGCCGTGGTGGCCGGCCTGGCGCGGGACTGGCGGGCCAGCAGCGCCTCAGCGGCGCCGGCGGTGTGCTGGTAGTAATCCAGCAGTCGCTCCACTGCCCGCTGGCTGCTGTCGGCGGGAGCGGCGGTGGCATGGTCACGGGCGTAGCAGCGCAGCAGGTCGTGCATGCCATAACGGCGGTGGCCGACCTCGGTCAGCAGTCCCTCCCCGTGGAGGGAATCTAGCAGTCCGGCGGCCTCGTTCAGGCTCGCCCCGGCCAGGGCCGCGGCGGCGTACGCTTCGATGGTGGCGCCCGGGTGCAGGCCCAGCAGGCGGAACATCTGCTGCCGGGCGGTGTCCAGGTGCCGGTAGGACATCTCGAACGCCGCGGCGATGCTTTCGTGCTCCGCGGCCAGGGTCAGCAGGCTTGCCCTGGTCTCGGCGGCCAGGTCGGCCAGCGCCCAGGACTGGTGCCGGGCGAACAGGCGGGCCAGCAGCGAGATCGCCAGCGGCAAGAGCCCGGCCAGCTGCACCACCTCCGCAACCTCGCCCGGGCTGCCGGCGGCACGCGGCGCCAGCCGGGTGAACATCTGCGCAGCCTGCGCCGACGTCAGCACGTCCAGGAGCACTGGCGTGACCGCGCCTGGCAGGTCACCCAGGTGACGGCGGCTGGTGACCAGCACCAGGCATTCCGCGTCTCCCGGCAGCAGCGGGGCCACCTGCCCGCTGCTCGCCGCGTTGTCCAGCACGAGGAGCATGCGCCTGCCCGCCCCCTCCCTGCCATACTGGTATGAAACAGGATGAAGCATTAAATATCAGTGCAATCAGAGCAATCGGATCATGCAGGGCGAGAGTTGGATGTACCAGACGTGACGATGTCAATCGCTGACGTGATCGCAGCCCGGGACGGGCAGGATGAGAACGTGGCCAGCCCAGACGGGCCGCGGGCATCGCGGCCGAAGCCCGCAGCAAACAAGAAGCAGCATAGGAATGCCAGCCATGGAACTCGCAGTCATTGCCCTCTTGGCCCTCGTATGCTCGGCAGTCATGAGCATCCTCGCCTTCATGGTTGGCCGGTGCGGCAGGAAACTGCCCATCGACGGGATGCTTCCCCGTGTCGTCCACAGCGCACGGTTCAGCCCCGAGAAGGACGAGTCACGCCCCGCGCCGGAACCCGCAAGACCCACCTGGCCCGACGCCGACCAAACCTTGTCAACAACACCCCTCACTGCAGACGCTCCGCCACCACAGAGCAGCAAGTTATGCGCGACCAATGATGCCATAGGAACTGATGCCGAAGGTATGCAGATCGGCGGCCACGCGCGCCCGCGCCTGAGATCACTTATCACGTTTCGTGACAATTCTGCCGCCATTGGGTAGCTGCACATGACTGCAGGCGACGCGTGGACGGTCTGGTCCAAGTCGAAGCGGATCATGAGTCCGTCGTCGACCAGGCGGGGTCCAACGAGCTTCACGCGCCATCTCACGACATCAGCAAGGGCTCTCCGCCGACGGGGGAGCAACTGCTGAGGACACCCAACATGGACTTGAGCCTCCACGCCCGCGACTGGCCAAGGTGGCACCTAGCCCCGGTGGTTCTATAGGCTCGCCGCGTGTCACGCTGGACGCGAGCACATGGTGTACAGGTATTCGACGCGACAGAACGTCACACCCTGGTCGGCCAGCCCCGGCGATGGGCTGGGAGGAATTTGGAGCGCGAACCTCCCAGAGCCTCGCTGAACTTAACTGAACAGAGCCGAAAGCAGCCTCTGACCTGGCCATTTCGGTGAAGCTGCCGGTCAGGCCGGCGACCGAACCTCGTTCGCATCGAGGAGTGAAGCCGTTCAGCGTTTCACGCATGAGCGAACATGCGTGAAACTCACATGAACGGGCGGAACTACACGTTCAACTTGCGTTGACTATCACTTGTCCGGCAATCTGCAGGGGAGACCACAGGCCGCCACACCCGGGGGGTGATCACCAGCGATGCCGCGGCAGACACGGCCGCCGGAGGGATTGTTCGCCGAGCGACTCGATCACCTGTTCCGTACGGCGCATCCGAAGGACCGCGGACCGTACACGCCCGCCGAGGTCGCCGACGCGATCAACCAGGCCGCCGACGGCAAGGTCGTGTCCGGGACGTACCTGTGGCTGCTGCGGACCGGGCAGCGGGACAACCCGACCATGAAGCACCTCATCGCCGTCGCGCGGTTCTTCGGGGTGCCGCCGACGTACTTCTTCCCGGACGACGCCATGCAGCAGGACGCGGTGCCCGCCGAGCTGGCCGCGGCGCTCAGCGACGACAAGGTGCGGGAGATGGCGCTGCGGGCGGCCGGGCTGTCGGACCGGTCACTGCAGGCGATCACGGACATGATCGACAGCGCGCGCACCGTCGAGGGACTCCCGGACGACGCCAGTCCGGCAGGTTGACAGATTTCATTCACATCAGTTTAAATGCGCTAGAGATAGAACAACTGATGACTGGTTCTGGTCTCCCGCAACTGATGGAGCCAGGCAAGCCCAGGGACACCGCTCCCCCGTCCCGCGACTCACGGAGCGATCCCGCATGCCCGAAGGCACCAGCGCTGACAGGCCCCTCCGCCTGCTTCCGATCACGATGGCCGGCCCGGCCGCCCCCGCGCTTGGCGAATGGCACGGCCGTGGCTTGTGCGTAGGCGAGGGACCCGGACGTCTTCTTCCCGTCCCACGGCGAGCCTGGTACGAAGGCAAGGGAAATCTGCGCCGCATGCCTGGTGCGCGTCGACTGCCTCAGGTATGCGACAGCGGCCGACGAGTTCGGCATCTGGGGCGGCCTGGACCAGCAGGAACGGCGGAACCTGAAGAGAAAACGGCAACGCCTGGCAATAGCCGCCCAGGCTAGGGACGACCAGGCCGGGGGCGCGGCGTGACTCCCGAGCAGCGCAGGCTCCGCGCACAGATCGCGGCCAGTACCCGGTGGTCCCGCCCCATGGCCCGCGAGGACCAGGCCGACGCCGCCAGAGCCGCCATGCACGAGCGCCTTGAGCGCCAGGTCGACCCATTCGGGGAACTGCCGCCGGACGAGCGCGACCGCAGGGTCCGCTCCGCAGCACGGGCACTGTCGGCGAAACTGAACTTGGCGAAAGCCAGCAAGCGCAAACGAACCCGTTTAGCTTACCAGCGGTTGCTCCTCGACGTGGAGGACGGCGATCGCGGCACCGTAGATCTCGGGGGGGCCTCCCGTGGCCCGGGTTACCACGAGAACCGGAATGCCGGGGCTGAGCAGGCCGAGTCGTTTTCGCTCGGACTCGTCAGGCATCCGTGCGGATACCAGGTCGCCTGGATAAACGACCGCAACCTGGCGCGTCGGCACGGCTGCCACGAACGAGCCGATGCCGTGCCTAGTGACGACGAGGCCTTCCTCCCTTAGCACCTGGACGGCACGGCGGACGACGGACCTGTCAACGCCGATGCTGCGCTTCAGCGCTTCCTCGCCAGGGAGCTTGTCGCCGAGCGCGATATGGCCGCCGATGATCAGCTCGCGGAGCCAGCTTGCGAGCTGATCGTAGTGCCGTATCTCCGCCGGCTTCGGGTGCTCAAAACCGCTCATGACCAGGCCTTTGTCGTTCACTTGTAGGGTTGTAGGTTCATGTAGACAACCAACTCCTGATAGCGCTACAGTGAGCACCGCGCTACGCACCGTCGCCCGGTTATTTCCCCCCGGGCTACCCCGCACGGTAGCGCCGTGGGCGTCCCGGGTTCTGGGGGGTTACCGGGGATGCCCGCCGACCGGCCCTTGGGCGGCCGACCCCGCCTAGGGGCCGGCCATCGGCGCGTGAACCCCCACATCACAAGGGGGCTTTCGTGGGCGTTGTCTGGGGCGAGGGCGTGTCAAACCAACGCGCCCCAGCCACCGGCGCGGGCATCTCGGGCTGGGTCGAGCGTCTGATCCGCGCTGTGTGGCAGCGGTTCTTCATGCATGGCGGTGAAGTATGACGACGACGCTGTGGGTAGCGCCCCGCATCGGCTACCTTCTGACCGCGGCGATGGCCGGCCAACGGTACGACGAGGCAGCCGCCATGTGGCGAGAGCTCGACGAGCCCACCCAGATCGACGTCATCACGGCACTCGGCGCACAGGCACGGCTCGCCGTTCGGGAAGCGGGCATCCCGCTTCAGATCGACTTCTCCGGGCTCGCCGACGCGAGCTGCACCGAGGCGTTCTCCGCGGCTCAGTCGGCATACGAGGGGTCCGGTCCCTGGGAGCCTCCGCAGTGCCCGCACTGCCGTGAGCTTGTGGCCTCGGCGCTGGCCGAGATCCAGTTGCAGGCCGAAGTCGCCGCCGGGATGCCACCGTCTTACGTGGACCTCATTTGCCGGGGAAAGGCGGTAGGCGGCGCCGCGTGACATTCCCACGCTATCCCGTCCTAAATCTCACGATCCGGGCAGTTATCTCCCGGGCGAGCGACCCCCGTAAACCCCGGGGCATGTCCGATGAAAAGCCAATGATATCGGACATGCGATCACGTCTGTCACTTAAGAAGGCGGGACATGCGGCGGTCAGCGAGCGGCTTGCCGCCAGTCTGGCAGGTGGGGCAGTACTGGAGCGAGGAGTCGGCGAAGGAGACCTCGCGGATCGTATCGCCGCAGACCGGGCAGGGCTGCCCGGTCTTGCCGTGCACCCGGAGCCCGGTCTTCTTCTCGCCCTTGAGGTTGGCCGCCGCCAGCCCGGCCGACCGCTCCACCGCGTCCGTGAGCGTCGTCACGATGGCGGCGTGCAGCGTCGCGACATCCTCGGGGGTAAAGCTCGAAGCGAGCTTGAATGGGGACATCTTCGCGACGTGCAGCACCTCATCCGAGTAGGCGTTGCCGATCCCGGCGATAATGTGCTGATCACGGAGGACGCCCTTGATCTGAGTGCGCCGCTCCTTGAGGATCGCGGCGAGCGATTCCGTCGTGAAATCGTCGGCGAGCGGCTCGGGCCCGAGCGTTGCCACACCAGGCACATCGCCGGGATCGCGGACGAGATAGACGGCGAGCCGCTTCTGGGTGCCCGCCTCGGTGAGATCGAACCCTGACCCGTCCTCAAGCACCAGCCGAAAGGCCAGCGGGCTCTTGCCCGGCCTAACCGGCTTGTCCGGTATGCCATCCCGCCAGCGCAGCCAACCCGCCCTGGCCAGATGCATCACCAGGTGCAACTCATCGGCGGGACCACCGCATGTCAGGTCGAGGAACTTACCGTGGCGACCAACCTCGGTGATCACGCGCCCGGCGAGCGCGGACAGCGGCGGATCGAAGGTCTTCAGTACGGCGAACGAGGCGGCCTCGGCTCGAGCGACGACGCGACCACACGCGCGGGCCCTGAGGAAGACCGCGAGGGCTTCGACTTCCGGCAGTTCCGGCATGGTTGTAAGTCTAAGCTGCCAGGTCAGGCCGGAGCAGACCCGATGTGCTCGAGCCTGCTCCCCTGGTAAGGGGAGCAGGCTCAGACGATTAAAAATCGTCGCCGGCGGTGGCCTCGCTCCACAGGTCGAGGTCCGCGCGCTGCGCCTGGACCTTCCGCCATACCGCGAAACCGCCAAGCACTAGCGCAACGAGGATCAACAGCTTCTTCACCGAGCCGGTCCCTCCAACGTCGATACTCTCCGGATAGTGCTCGTTAGCCTACCGCGCCGCTGGTTAGCTCCCGTTCAAACTCTCGCGGCGATAGTGGAATCAACCCAACTGTCCCGAACGGACCCGTGGCTTCGCAGCTCCCGCACTGAGTGTCGCCGGTCCGGTGGTCCGCCCGCCTCCGCGGAAGGGCTTGTCACACTCGTCACACCAACACCTTCCGTTGACTTTGCACACCCTGTGACTATTTTCCGAATAGATTTGCCCCATTTGTGGGTGCGCAGAGTGTGCAAAGTCGTCTCACGGTATCGGCGCGACTGGATCCTGGCCACAGACGGGGCCACGTGCGTCTCGTCCGTACAAAGAAAATCCCCCCTGTCGCCAGGAGGGATTTTGTGTCGCGTGGGGGTACGTGGACTTGAACCACGGGCCTCGTCCTTATCAGGGACGCGCTCTAACCGACTGAGCTATACCCCCGTGGGGGGCACTGGCGACTGAGTTACTCTATCGCATCTCGGCCAGTGCCCGTGATCAGTCAGTCCGTCTCTCGCAGCGTTACCTCGATGCCGCCGACAGTCTTCGCAATCAGGTTATAGATGACCGATCCAACTGTGGACATCGCGGTGATGAGCACAATGTTCAGTGCGCCGAGCATAGCCGTGTAGCCAAGGATGAGCGAAGCGGAGAAGTAGTGCGAGATGTTCGTGCCGGTCGAGCCCTGGCTTGACGTGAGCGTCGTGACGGTGTGCTGCAGCGAATCGAAGACGCCAAGCAGGGACAGCACCATGTAGAGCACGGCCACAGCGACGAACAAGATGATGAACGCCACGACGGAGGCAATGAAGCTGAACTTCATGACCGACCAGGGTTCCACCCGGGCAAGGGTCAGCATCGCCTGGCGCTTGGCGGAGCGGCGTGCCTTGGCGCTCTGCTTCACCTTGGCGCTCTGCTTCACCTTGCCGTTAGCCGAGCGGCTCTGAAAAGCGGAGGTGACCGAGCTGGCGACGCCGGCCAGTCCGGCGGCCGCCCCGCTAACCGCGGCGGCGGCGGTCGTCGAAAAGGCGGCGCCCGAACTGCCCTCCGCGCTCGATGACGGGCTTTCCGAGGTAGCGGTTCCGGTGCCAGCCGCAGGACCGGAAGCCGCGGGCTTCACCGAGTCCCGCCCGGTGGACCAGTCCGAGCCCGGGTAGCTCGAACTCTGGTGGTTGCTTGTCGTCGGCAGGTGCGCCGAGTCACCGTAAGAGGACGATGAATCCCCATAAGAGGGAGCCGACTCGGAGTACGACGAGCCGGACTGCGGCGCATCCCGCTGATACGAAGAGCCCGAATACGGCGCATCACCGTATGACGTGCCCGAGTACGAATTAGCGGAAGAGCCAGAGTACGACGAGCCACCGTACGACGAGCCGGACGGCGACGATGGCGCGGAAGACGATGGCGCGGAAGACGATGGCGCGGAAGACGGAGCCGACGAAGAGCCGGACCAGGAACCGGCCGACGGAGCCGACGGAGCGGTCGTCCCACCCGAGCCCGACGTTCCACTTGAGCCGGATCTTGGCGGCGACGGCGCTTGGCTAGGTGGCGTGGCCGACGGCGTCGCGGGCGTGAACGACGGCGTGCGGTCGCGAGGCGTGAAGACCGATGGGCTCTTCTTAGCCGAATCGTCCCCGGTGACCGAGGTGACCGGGGGCGAGGCCGCTGGTGCGGTCGAGGCGTCCTTGGACTTGGAGATCCCGTCGGCAGGCAGCGGAACTGCCTTCGCCGTGGAATCAGCGGCCTTTTCTGCCGTGGTGACGGTCTCGTCGGTGGACGTCCCGTTGGCGCCGGTCACCGGCGTCGTCCCGGCGCGCGTCGCACCCGTCCTCGCCGATCCGGAGCGTGAGCTTCCGGTTCTCGTCCGTGATGATGACATGGAGCTATTGTCAACGACCGCATCTTCGTCCGCCACCTCCTGATCAACATCACTGACCTGCGGCGCCATTATGAACGACGTCTGCGTTTTTGATCCCGCTTCGTCCACGCCGTCCTCCTCGGTACGACTGGTGCACCTTTGTACCCATGTACCTTCGTTTGAGACTATCCGACACTATCCGACGTAATTCAGACGCGGTCACCCCCCGGTGCGTTGCCCTAGTCCTGTGGATCGTTATCAGACTGAGTGCTACCGAACTCGGCCGTGCCAGGATCGGTCGCGTCCGCATCCACGTCCTCCGGCGACTCAGCGTCCGCGGACTCGGCGTTGCGCGCGAGCGCGACCACGGTGTCACCCGACGCAAGGTTCATCAGACGGACACCCATTGTTACCCGGCCCGTCTGCCGAACCTCGCTCGCCCGGGTCCTGATGACGCCGCCCGCGGAGGTGATCGCGAATACCTCGTCCTCGGGACGGACCATCAGCGCGCCAACCAGGTCACCACGTCCCTCGGTGATCTGGGCAGTGATGACGCCCAAACCGCCACGATTCCGCAGTGGGTACTGGTCAGCAGGCGTACGCTTAGCGTATCCGCCCTCCGTCGCAACCAGGACATCCTCGGCCTCGTGCACGACGTACATACCGAGTAGCTCGTCGCCCTCGTTGAACCGCATGCCGATCACGCCGGAGGTTGCCCGGCCCATCGGCCGGAGCTGGTCGTCGTCGGCGTTGAACCGCAGCGCCTGCGCCCGCTTGCTAACGAGCAACAGGTCATCGGTGGGCGACACCAGCGCGGCGCTGATCACCTCGTCGTCCTCGCGCAGGTTGACCGCGATGAGGCCGCCGGAACGCGGCGAGTCGTACTCGGAGAGCCGCGACTTCTTCACAAGCCCAGAGCGAGTCGCGAGTACCAGGTACGGCGCCACCGCGTAATCCCGCAGGGTGAGCACCTGGGCGATCTCTTCGTCCGGCTGGAAGGCGAGCAGGTTGGCCACGTGCTGGCCGCGCGCGTCCCTGTTGGTGTCGGGCAATTCGTAGCCCTTGGCCCGGTAGACACGACCCTTGTTCGTGAAGAACAGGATCCAGTCGTGCGTCGAGGTGACGAAGAAGTGATCCACGATGTCATCGGACCGCAGCGCCGCCCCGCGCACGCCCTTGCCGCCGCGCCGCTGTGCCCGGTACTGGTCGGTGTTGGTCCGCTTCGCGTACCCGCCGCGGGTGATCGTCACCACGATGTCGGACTCGGCGATCAGGTCCTCGTCGGCGACATCGCCGTCGAAGGCGACGATCTCGGTCCGCCTGGCGTCGCCGTACTTGCTGACGATCTCGCCGAGCTCGGTCGCGATAATTGACCGTTGCCGAGTCGGCGAGCCCAGGATGTCCTCGAGATCCGCGATCCGCGCCTCAAGCTCGTCGCGCTCGTCCATCAGCTCCTGCCGCTCGAGGGCGGCCAGCTTGCGGAGCTGCATGTCAAGGATCGCCCTGGCCTGGATCTCGTCGAGCCCGAGCAGCGCCATGAGCCCCTGCTGCGCCACGGTCGCGGATTCCGAGGCCCGAATGAGCGCGATGACCTCGTCGATCGCGTCGATCGCCGCGAGCAGCGCGGCGACGATGTGCAGCCGCTCCTGTGCCTTGCGGAGCCGGAACCTGGTGCGCCGCTGTATGACCTCGATCTGGTGCGCGACCCAGTACCTGATCATCTGGTCAAGGCGGAGCGTGCGCGGCACGCCGTCCACCAGGGCCAGCATGATCACGCCGAACGTGTCCTGAAGCTGCGTGTGCTTGTAGAGGTTGTTGAGCACGACCTTGGCGATCGCGTCCCGCCGCAGCACGATCACGAGCCGCTGGCCGGTCCGGCCGCTCGTCTCGTCCCGCACGTCGGCGATGCCGGAAAGCCGGCCTTCCCGCACAAGCTCGGCGATCTTCGACGCCAGGTTGTCCGGGTTGACCTGGAACGGTAGCTCCTTGACGACCAGGCAGCTGCGGCCCTGGATCTCCTCGTGCTCCACGACGGCGCGCATGGTGATCGAACCGCGCCCGGTCCGGTACGCCTCGCGGACGCCGCGCCGGCCGACGATCTGGCCCTTGGTGGGGAAGTCGGGTCCGGGAATCCGCTCCATAAGACCGTCGAGCAGGTCCTCGTAGGCGTGCCTGACCGGCGCGTCCGGATCGGCGTTCGGATCCGGCTCCGGCGGGGGCGCCTCGAACCGCTCGTAGTTCTCCAGGTACCACTGGACCGCGGCGTTGACCTCCCGCAGGTTATGCGGCGGGATCTTGGTGGCCATCCCGACGGCGATGCCCTCGGAGCCGTTGATGAGCAGGTTGGGGAACCGCGCAGGAAGTACCGCGGGTTCCGCCGACCGGCCGTCGTAGTTCGGCCTGAAGTCGACGGTCTCCTCGTTGATATCCCGCAGCATCTCCATCGCCAGCGGGTGCAGGCGGCACTCGGTGTACCGCATGGCGGCGGGCGGGTCGTTGCCCGGGGAGCCGAAGTTACCCTGCCCATCGACAAGCGGCATCCGCATCGTCCAGGGCTGGGCCATGCGCACGAGCGCGTCGTAGATCGAACTGTCGCCGTGCGGGTGATAGTTGCCCATCACCTCGCCGACCACGCGTGAGCACTTGAAGTACCCACGATCGGGCCGGAAGCCGCCGTCGTACATCGCGTAAAGGATGCGCGTGTGCACGGGCTTGAGCCCGTCGCGCACGTCGGGCAGCGCCCGGCCGACGATGACCGACATCGCGTAGTCGATGTAGCTGCGCTGCATCTCGACCTGGATGTCGACCGGCTCTGTGCGGTCGTGGCCCCCCTCAGGCGGCCCGATCAC
>Ga0302314_10009806_pt1 | contig 16881 bp, 4 predicted proteins | sample III_Palsa_N2_3_FD_200533 | JGI IMG/M metagenome (GOLD analysis project Ga0302314, IMG submission 200533) | Peat permafrost microbial communities from Stordalen Mire near Abisko, Sweden - III_Palsa_N2_3 | ecosystem: Environmental > Terrestrial > Soil > Palsa > Peat permafrost | place: Sweden...
ATCGCGGCGGCGTGCGTGGCGGGGATGCTGTCGCTTCGGGACGGGGCGCGGGTCGCGGCGCTGCGGGGCCGGGCGCTGATGGCGCTGTCGGGGCGGGGCGGGATGCTGTCGGTCGCCGAGCCGGCCGGGGCGGTGCGGGAGCGGATCGCGCCGTTCGGGACCCGGCTGACGGTCGCGGTGGTGAACAGCCCGGGGTCGGCGGTGGTCTCCGGTGACCTGGACGCCCTTTCTGAGCTCGCGGCCGCCTGCGCGAGCGCCGGGGTGCGGACCCGGCCGGTGCCGATCGATTACGCCTCCCATAGCCCGCAGGTCGAGGCGGTCAGGGAGGAGCTCCTTGAGGCCCTGGCCGGGCTTGCCCCGGTGGCGGGGCGGGTGCCGATGGTCTCGGCGGTGACCGGGCAGTGGCTGGAAGGACCGGAACTGACCGCCGGGTACTGGTATGCGGGGCTGCGGTCCCCCGTCGAGTTCGCCCGGGCGGTCACCGCCCTGGCCGAAGCGGGCTACGGGTCGTTCGTCGAGGTGTCGCCGCACCCGGTGCTGACCACCGCGATCACCCAGACGCTGGAAGATGCCGCGGTCAGGGAAGACGCCGCGGGAGCCGGTCGCGATGCGGCTGCGGTGCTGGTGACCGGGACGCTGCGCCGCGGCGACGACGGGCCCGTCCGGCTGCTGGCGTCGCTGGCGCAGGCGCACGTGCACGGGGTCGCGGTGGACTGGACCGCCGTCCTCGGCGGCGGGCGGCGGGTCGAACTGCCCACCTACGCGTTCCAGCGGGAGCGGTTCTGGCCCAAGCCGCCCCGCGGCACCGCCGATGTCCGGTCGGCTGGGCTTGGAGCCATGGAGCACCCGTTGCTTGGCGCGGCCGTCGAGCTCGCCGGCGGCCAGGGCCTGGTGCTCACCGGGCGGCTGTCGGTACCGGCGCAGCCGTGGCTGGCCGATCATGCGATCGGCGGCACGGTGATCCTGCCGGCGACCGCGTTCGTGGAGCTGGCGGCCGCCGCGGGGTTGAGGGCCGGGTGCGAGCGGGTAGCGGAGCTCACGCTTGAGGTGCCGCTTGCGGTGCCGGGCGAGGCCGGCGTGCAGGTGCAGGTGATGATCGGCGCCTCGGGCGAGGATGGGCAGCGGCCGGTCGAGGTGTTCTCCCGTTCTGACGACGGAACCGAGGGGCCGTGGACCAGGCACGCCAGCGGGCTGCTCGCCCCGGCGGCGCTGGCCGCGCCGGCATCGGCGGACCTTGCCGTCTGGCCGCCGGAGGGCGCGGTGCCGGTGGAGGTCAGCAGCCTGTATGAGGATCTGGCGGCGGCCGGGTACGGGTACGGGCCGGCGTTCCGCGGGCTGCGGGCGGCGTGGCGGCGCGGCGCGGATGTCTACGCCGAGGTGAGCCTGCCTCCTGACACCGTTGACTCGGCTAAATTCGGGCTGCACCCGGCGCTGCTTGACGCCGTATTGCATGCGATCGGCCTGGCGGACCCGGCTGCCGACGGCGCGGTGCGGCTGCCATTCGCGTGGCGGGAGGTGTCGCTGCATGCGGCGGGCGCCTCGGTACTGCGAGCCAGGCTGACCCGCGACAGCGACAGCGGCACCGGCACCGGCAGCGGCTGGTCGCTGGCGGTCGCGGATAGTACTGGCGCGCCGGTGGTGTCGGTGGGGTCGCTGGCGCTGCGGCCGGTGACCGCGGGTCAGCTGCAGGCGGCACGGGGCGGGGCGCGGGACGCCCTGTTCAGCGTGGACTGGGTACCCCTGGCCGCATCCGCAGCGGGCCGGCGGGCGCCTGGACGCTTGGCGGTCGCTGGCGACGATCCACGCGGCCTTGCCGCTGGCCTCGCCTCGGCCGGAGCGGATGTGGGCAGGTACCAGGACCTGACGGCGCTGGCCGAGGCGGTCGGGGCCGGGGAGCCTATGCCTGACGTTGTGCTCGTCTGTGCCGGGGACGCCGCCGGGGATTCGGTCCACGACGCGGACGGCATGGACACCGGCGGCGCGGACACCGGCGGCGCGGACACCGGCGGCGCGGACACCGGCGGCGCGGCGGCGGTGGCCGGGCGGGTGCTCGGGCTCGTGCAGCAGTGGCTGGACGAGCAGCGGCTGGCCACGGCCCGGCTAGCGGTCGTGACCTGCGGCGGGGCGCCGGTGCGGCCAGGGGAAGGCGTGGCGGACCTGGCCGCGGCGGCGGCAGGTGGTCTGGTGCGATCCGCGCAGACGGAGAACCCAGGTCGGCTCGTCCTTGTCGACCTGCCCGCCGCGTGGCGTGCTGGCGACAGCACCGCCGGGGTGCTGATGACCGCGCTTGCCTCGGAGGAACCCGAGCTTGCGATCCGCGACCAGGCAGCGTACGTGCGGCGGCTGAGCCGTCCGGCCGGCGCGCTTACCCCACCGGATGACGCAGGCCCCTGGCGGCTTGAGGGCAGCGAATCAGGCACCCTGGACGGGCTGGCGCTTGCCGCTTACCCGCGGGCGGCCGCCCCGCTTGCGGCCGGACAGGTCCGGGTGGCGGTCCGGGCGGGCGGCCTGAACTTCCGCGATGTGATGATCGCCCTGGGCATGTACCCGGGCATGGCGGTGCTTGGCAGCGAGATCGCCGGCGTCATCGTAGAAACCGGCGAGGGAGTAACCGCCCTGAGCGTTGGGGACCGGGTCCTCGGCCCGGCCGACGGCGGGTTCGGTCCGCTGGCGGTCACCGATGCGAGGACCGTTGCCGTGATGCCGGACGGGTGGTCCTTTGCCCAGGCGGCAGCGGTGCCGGTCGCGTTCACCACCGCCTGGTTCGGGCTGGTGGACCTGGCGGGCGCCCGGGCGGGGCAGCGGCTGCTGGTGCACGCGGCGACCGGCGGGGTCGGGATGGCCGCGGTGACGATCGCGCGGCACCTGGGCCTGGAGGTGTTCGCGACCGCGAGCCCCGGCAAGCACCCGGTGCTGCGCGGCATGGGCTTCGATGAGGACCACATCGCCTCCTCCCGCGACGCCGCGTTCGAGGGCGCGTTCCTGGCCGCGACCGGCGGCGCCGGGGTCGACATCGTGCTGAACGCGCTCGCCGGTGAGCTGAACGACGCGTCGCTTCGCCTGCTGCATTCCGGCGGGACGTTCCTTGAGATGGGCAAGACCGACCTCCGCGACCCCGCTCGGGTGGCCATCGACCATCCCGGAGTCGCCTACCGTCCGTTCGACCTGTCCGAGGTGGGTCCGGAGCGGACCGGGGAGATCCTTGGCGAGATCACCGGACTGCTCGCCGCCGGCGGTTTGGACACCGCACCGGTGCGGTGCTGGGACATCCGCCGTGCCAGGGACGCGTTCCGGTTCATGAGCCAGGCCCGGCACACCGGCAAGATCGTGCTGACCATCCCGCCCGACCAGGCCGCCCCGCGCGAGCCGGGGACCGTGCTGGTCACCGGCGGGACCGGGACGCTGGGCGGGCTCGTAGCGCACCACCTCGCCACCACCGGGCGCGCGCGGGAAGTCCTGCTGACCTCCCGGTCCGGCCCGGCCGCCCCCGGTGCCGCGCGGCTCGCCGCGGGCATCGCCGCCGCCGGCACCGGGGCGTCGGTCATGGCGTGTGACGCCGCCGACCGCGACGCCCTCGCCCAGCTTCTGGCGCGGGTGCCGCGGGAGGCCCCGCTCGACGGGGTCATCCACGCCGCCGGAGTCCTCGACGACGCGATGACCGGGTCACTGACACCGGAACGGGTGCGCGCGGTCATGCGGCCCAAGGCCGGTGCCGCCTGGAACCTGCACCAGCTCACCCGCGACCTCGACCTGCGGGCGTTCACTCTGTTCTCCTCGGCCGCGGCCACCTTCGGCAGCCCGGGACAGGGCAGCTACACCGCCGCCAACGCCTACCTCGACGCCCTCGCCGCCCGCCGCCGCGCGGCCGGACTCCCCGCGACCTCCATCGCCTGGGGCCTGTGGGCGCAGGCAAGCGGCATGACCGGGCAACTTGATGCCGGCGACCGGGCCAGGATCAGCCGCGGCGGTATGACCGCGCTGACCGCCGAGGAGGGCCTGGGACTGCTTGACGCGGCCGCCGAACGGGACCACGCGCTGCTTGTCGCCGCCCGGCTTGACGTGGCGGGCATTCGTGGCCATGCCGCTAGAGGCGGTGACATCCCGGCCATCTGGCGTGTCCTCGCCGGGGGCGGTACCAGGCCGCTGGCGACCGCGGGCACCGGCGGCGAGGGGCTGCGCGGGCAGCTGACCGGGCTGTCCGCCGCCGATCGGGACCGGGTCTTGCTTGACCTGGTCCGGGCGCACGCCGCCGCGGTCCTTGGCCATAACTCCCACGAAGCGGTCGAGCCACGGCAGGCCTTCACCGAGCTTGGCTTCGACTCCCTGACCGCCGTCGAACTGCGTAACCGGCTGAACGCCGCGACCGGGCTGCGCCTGCCGTCCACCCTGACCTTCGACTACCCCAACCCGGCGGTGCTGGCCGACTACCTGCGCGCGCAGTTGCTCGGTGACCAGGCAGCAGCCGCACCGCCGACCACGACCACGGCGGCGACGGCGACGGCGACCGACGAACCGATCGCGATCGTGGCGATGAGCTGCCGGCTCCCCGGCGGGATCCGCGAGCCCGAGCAGCTATGGGAGCTGCTGGCTGCGGGCGGGGACGCGATCTCCGCGTTCCCGCAGGACCGCGGGTGGGACGTGGACAGCGCGGCGACCCCCGACTCCGGCCACGAAGGGCCCGTGTACGTGCGGGCAGGCGGATTCCTGCCCGGAGCGGCCGAGTTCGACGCCGGTTTCTTCAGGATCAGCCCGCGCGAGGCGCTTGGCATGGACCCGCAGCAGCGGCTCGTGCTTGAAACCGCCTGGGAGGCACTCGAACGGACCGGTGTCGAACCTGGACGGCTGCGGGGATCCCAGACGGGGGTGTTCATCGGCGCCTGGTCACAGCGTTACGACGCGATCGTCGCGGCGGATGCGGGCGCCGCGGGCGGATACCAGCCGACGAGCGACGTGGGCAGCATCATCTCTGGCCGGCTTGCCTACACCTTCGGTCTTGAGGGCCCGGCGGTGACGGTGGACACCGCGTGCTCCTCGTCGATGGTGGCGCTGCACCTGGCCGCCCAGGCGCTGCGGTCGGGCGAATGCTCTCTAGCGCTGGCCGGCGGCGTGACGGTGTTCGCAACCCCGGGCGCGTTCACGCTCGCACAGCAGCTGGGGCTGTCCCCCGATGGGCGCTGCAAGGCGTTCGCCGCGACGGCCGACGGCATGGGCATGTCGGAAGGCGCGGCCATGGTCGTGCTCGAACGGCTGTCCGACGCGCGGGCCAACGGGCATCCGGTGCTCGCGGTGGTGGCGGGCAGCGCGGTAAACCAGGACGGTGCGTCGAACGGGCTGACGGCGCCGAACGGCCCGTCGCAGCAGCGGGTGATCCGGGCGGCGCTGGCCAGTGCGGGGCTGTCGGCGGCGGACGTGGACGCGGTGGAGGCGCACGGGACAGGTACCACGCTCGGTGACCCGATCGAGGCGCAGGCGCTGCTTGCCACCTACGGGCAGGGCCGGCCGGAGGACCGGCCGCTGTGGCTTGGTTCCGTGAAGTCGAACATCGGCCACACCCAGGCGGCGGCGGGGGTAAGCGGGATCATCAAGATGGTGCTTGCTCTGCAGCACCAGATGCTGCCGCGAACGCTGCACGTGGACGAGCCCTCCCCGCACGTGGACTGGTCGGCGGGCGCGGTGCGGCTGGTGACCGAGCCCGTGCCCTGGCCCGCCAACGGTCAGCCCCGGCGAGCGGGGGTGTCCTCCTTCGGCATCAGCGGCACCAACGTGCACGCGATCCTCGAGGAAGCTCCCGACCTCGCGACCGACGCGCTCGCGGCGGACGGCGGAGCTCCGGCGGGCCGGCCAGGGCCGGCCGATGCTGACACGGTGCTGGCCAACACGGCGCTGCTTGACGCCGAGACGCTGCCATGGGTGGTGTCGGGGCAGAACGCGACCGGACTGCGGGCTCAGGCCGAACGGCTGCGGGCGTATGTGGCTGGCCGACCGGACCTGAGCGCGGCTGACGTCGGCTTCTCGCTGGCCACGAGCCGGTCGGAGTTCAGGTACCGCGCCGTGGTCACCGGGTCGAACCGGGAGGAACTGCTCGCCGGGCTTGCCTCGGTGGCGGCCGACGAGCCCTCGGCCGGGGTGGTGAGGGGTGTGGTTCCGCCTGGCGGCGGCGCGGGCAGGCGGGTGTTCGTGTTCCCCGGGCACGGAGCGCAGTGGGCGGGCATGGGCCAGGAGCTTGCGCAATCCTCACCGGTGTTCGCGGCTCGGCTGGCCGAGTGCGGGCGGGCGCTGGCACCGTACGTCGACTGGGACCTGACAACGGTGCTTGCCGGTGCGGACGGTGCGCCCTCGCTGGACCGCGCCGAGGTGATACAGCCGGTGCTCTGGGCGGTCATGGTCTCCCTGGCCTCGGTCTGGCAGGCGGCCGGCGTCACACCGGACGCGGTGGTGGGCCATAGCCAGGGGGAGATCGCGGCCGCCTGCGTCGCGGGCAGCTTGACCCTGGAGGACGCGGCGAAGGTGGTGGCCCTGCGCAGCCGCGCGCTGACCGAGCTAGCCGGGCGCGGCGGCATGATCTCGGTAGTCATGGCCGCCGAGAGGGTCGCCGAGTTGCTTGTCCCCTGGGCCGATCGGCTCTCGGTGGCCGCGATCAACGGGCCGCTGGCCACCGTCGTCTCCGGTGAGCGGGCGGCGCTCGCGGAGTTCGAGGCGGAGCTCTCCGCCCGGCGCGTGCCGCGCTGGCGGGTGCCCGAGCAGGACTTCGTCGCCCACTCGGCGCAGGTGGAGGAGCTGGCGGGTCCGCTCCGTTCGGCGCTGGCCCAGGTGCGTCCCGGCGCGGCACGGGTTCCCTTCTACTCCACGGTGACGTGCGCATGGGCGGACGGTACGGAGCTTGACGCCGGGTACTGGTACGCCAACGTGCGCCAGACGGTGCGGTTCGCTGAGGCCATCCGTGGCCTGGCCGAGTCCGGATACCAGACGTTCGTTGAGGTCTCACCGCATCCGGTACTCGGCGGCGGCATCCAGGAGACCATCGAGGAAATCGACGGCGCCTCCGCCCCGGTGATCTGCGCAACCCTGCTGCGCGACGACGGCGGCGCCCGGCGCCTGCTGTCCAGCCTTGCCCAGGTCTATGTGCACGGTGCGGCGGTGGACTGGGCGGGGATCCTCGCCCAAGCCGGCGGACGCCGGGTGGACCTGCCCACCTACGCCTTCCAGCACCAGCGCTACTGGCCTCGGCCGGCCACGGGCAGGCCGGGAGACGTCACCTCGGCCGGCCTTGATTCCGCTGGTCACCCGTTGCTTGGCGCGGTCGTCGAGGCCGCCCAGGGCAATGGCCTGTTGTTCATGGGACGCCTGTCACTGCGGACCCATCCGTGGCTCGCCGACCACGCAGCCGGCGGCCTGGTGATGCTGCCGGGGACGGCGTTCGTGGAGCTGGCGATCAGGGCCGCCGATGTGGCTGGCTGCGGCCAGGTCGCGGACCTGACCCTGGAGGCTCCGCTTGTGCTGCCCGGGCAGGGCGCGGTCCGGATTCAGGTCACGGTCGGCGGCCCGGATACATCAGGTAACCGCGAGATCGAGGTGTACTCGCGGCCCGAGGGGGCCGACGCGCAGGCGCCATGGACGCGGCACGCCAGCGGGCTGCTCGCGTCCGCCGGACAGCCCGCCGCCGATCCCGCCTGGGCCGAGGACCTTCGGGCGTGGCCGCCTGCCGGGGCTTCCGCGGTGATGGTTGAGGGCCTCTATGACGCCCTGGCCGAGGGCGGCCACGGATACGGGCCTACCTTCCAGGGCCTGCGGGCCGCCTGGCGGCGCGGGGATGAGGTCTTCGCCGAGATCGCCCTGCCCGAGGACGCGGTCGCCGGCGCGGGCGCGTTCGGGTTGCACCCGGCCCTGCTCGACGCCGCCCTGCACGCGGCCGGCCTTGTGCAGCCGACCGAGACAGCCGGGGCGACTGGCACGGGAACCCACGAGATCCGGCTGCCGTACGCGTGGACCGGGGTGTCGCTGCACGCGGCGGGCGCGTCGGCGCTACGGGTCAGGCTCAGCCAGGACACGGCGAGCGGCCGCCTGTCGCTGGCCGCGGCCGATGCCACCGGCACACCGGTGGTATCGGTGGAGTCGCTGATGTTGCGGCCGATCTCGGCGGCGCAGCTCGATGCGGCGAGAAGCGAGCCGCAGGAGGCGCTGTTCGCGGAGGAATGGGTTCCCGTCCCCGTCTTCGAGGCGGAACCCGATGGCCGGTGGGCGGTGATCGGCACCGATTCGCTTGGGGTCGGCACCGAGCTTGAGATGGCGGGCGCGGACGTCCTTGCCACCCCTGATCTGGCCGCGCTCACGGCAGCAGTCGAGTCGGGTGAGCCGGCGCCCGAGTTCATCGTGGCCTTCATCGGGTCCGCGGCGGCCGGGATGACCGCAGCTGCCGACGATAGCGGACCCGGTGACGAGGCAGTGGCCGCGCGGGCAGCGACCGGCCGGGTCCTGCGGCTCGTTCAGGAATGGCAGGCCGGGGGGCGACTGGCGAAGCTGGTCCTGGTTACCAGGGGCGCGGTCGCGATCCGGCCTGAAGACCGCGTGACGGATCTGTCCGGTGCGACGGCCTGGGGTCTTGTCCGCTCTGCCCAGTCGGAGAACCCCGGGTGGATCGTGCTCGCCGACCTAGCCGCCACCGATCCGTCAGGCGCCGCTAACGAGGCCACGACTCTGGCCTCGGCGCTGATGGCCGAGGAGCCAGAGCTGGTCGTCCGTGATCGGGTCGCCTACGCCCGGCGGCTCGGCCGCCCCGCGACGGGCCTGCTCGAGCCGCCGCCTGACGGTGAGCCCTGGCGGCTTGACGCCACCGCTGGCGGCACGTTCGATGGCTTGGCTTTGGTGAGTTACCCGGAGGCGGCCGCGCCGCTTGGTCGGGGCCAGGTACGGGTGGCGGTCCGCGCGGCCGGGGTGAGTTTCCGTGATGTGGAGATCGCCCAGGATGATTCGCGCGACGCGGAGACGATGGGCGGCGAGATCGCCGGGATCGTGCTCGAGACGGGGCCTGGAGTGACCGGGCTGACGGCAGGTGACCGCGTGCTCGGCCTGGCTTGCGCCGGCTTCGGTCCGCTGGCGGTGACTGACGCGCGGCTGCTGACTCCGATCCCCGCGGGCTGGTCCTTCGCGCGGGCGGCGGCGGTGCCCGCGGCGTTCACGGCCGCCTGGCACGGGCTTGTCGACCTGGCCGGGGCTCGGCCAGGTCAGCGGGTGCTGGTGCACGCGGCGGCCAGCGGGGCGGGGATGGCCGCCGTGACGATCGCCAGGCACCTGGGCCTTGAGGTGTTCGCGACGGCCAGCCCGGGCAAGTGGGGGGCACTGCGGGACATGGGCCTGGACCAGGCGCACATCGCGTCGTCGCGGACGGCGGAGTTCGAGGACGCGATCCTTGCCGCCACCGGCGGAGCGGGCGTCGACATCGTGCTGAACGCGCCGGCCGGCGAGCAGGCCGCCGAGCAGGCCGGCGCGCCGCTTCGGCTGCTGCATCCCGGTGGGACGTTCCTTGACCTCGGCCGGACCGGGCTGCGTGACCCAGGGGAGACAACCGGCGTGCCTGCCGGGGTCACCTGCCGCCCGTTCGGCATCACCGGCGTTGACCCTGAACTTCTTGGAGAGATCCTGGCCCGGGTGACCGGGCTGCTCGCCGACGGCGAGCTGGCCGGGCTCCCGGTACGGGCCTGGGATGTGCGGCGCGCCCCCGAGGCGCTGCGGTTCATGAGCCAGGCCAGGCACACCGGCAAGATCGTCCTGACGATCCCGCCGGGCGAGGGATCGGCCGACCGGGTGCTGATCACCGGCGGTACCGGGACTGTCGGCACGTTGATGGCCAGGCACATGGTGACGGCCCGCGGCGCCAAGCACGTCATGCTCACCAGCCGCTCCGGCCCGGCCGCGCCTGGCGTCGCCGCGACGGCCGCGGAGCTGTCCGCCCGAGGTGCCGGGGTGCAGGTGATCGCCTGCGACGCGGCGGACCGGGGCGCGTTGGCCGGGCTGCTTGGTCAGATACCGGCGATCAGCCCGCTCACCACGGTGATCCACATGGCGGGAATCCTGGATGACGGGGCGATCGGGTCGCTGACCCAGGCGCGGCTCGACGCGGTGATGCGCCCCAAGACCGACGCCGCCTGGCATCTGCACGAGCTCACCCAGGATCTCGACTTGCGGGCGTTCATCATGTTCTCCTCGGCCGCCGCCACCCTGGGCAACCCTGGCCAGGGCAACTACGCGGCGGCGAACGCCTTCCTCGAGGCACTGGCCCATCAGCGCCGCGCGGCCGGGCTTACCGCTACCTCACTTGCCTGGGGCATGTGGGCCGAGGTCAGCGCCATGACCAGCCACGTTGACGACGCCACCCGGGCCCGCATGGCAAGCGCCGGGATGTCCGCCCTGACCACGGAGGAAGGGACCGCCCTGCTTGACCTGGCCGTGGGCCGGGACGAGGCGTTGCTTGTCGCGATGAACATGAACCTGGCCACCCTGCGCACCATCGCGCAGTTCGGGGCGTTGCCCGCCCTGTTCTACGGCCTCGCGGGCATCACCGGCCGACGGATGGCCAAGGCCACGGAGACGGACTCCGAGGGGCCTGCGCTGCGAGAGCGGCTGGCGCGGGCCGACGAAGCCGAACGGGAGGGGCTCCTGTTCGACATGGTGCAAAGCGAAGTGGCCGTGCTGCTTGGCCACGAAGCGGCCGAGAACGTCGAGATGGAACTCAGCTTCCTTGAGCTCGGACTCGATTCTGTGTCGCTTGTCATGTTCAGAAACCGGCTGAACCAGATCACCGGGTTGCGGTTGCCGGGTACCGCGGTGTTCGACTACCCCACGCCTGCCCTCCTGTCGCGGCAGATACACGGGGAACTGTCCGCGTCGGACCTGCGGACGGGGAGCGGCAGCCCCACGCGCGGCAACGATCGCAAGCGCGACAAGCGCCGGTACGTCGCAGCGACGGACGCGACGCCGCTCGCGGACCATCGCGCCGTGCCCGCGCATTCCCTTGGCGGCCTCTACGAGCAGGCCGCGCAGGTCGGAAAGATCAACGAGATCATGAGCCTGACTATCGGCCTCGCCGGTTTCCGGCCGATGTTTTCCGCGGTGTCGGATCTTGAGCACATACCGCACCCTGTGCCGGTCTCACAGGGACCGGCTACGCCCGCCCTGATCTGCCTTCCGTCTTTCGTCGGCAGGTCGGGGGCGCAGGAATACGTGCGGTTCGCCGGGGAATTCCGCGGGATACGCAAGGTATCGGTCATTTCCGCTCCCGGATACGGGCAGGGCGAGCCGCTTGCCGCCAGCGTTGACACGCTGATCGGCGTGCATGCGGAGAACATCCGTCGAACGGTGAACAACGAGCCGTTCGTGCTGACCGGATATTCTTCCGGCGGCCTTGCCGCGCACATGCTGGCGGCTCATCTGGAAAGCATCGGCATGGCGCCCACGGCCTTGGTGCTGATGGATACCGATCCTCTCGATAAGGAACAGATGTCGCAGGGATACTACTGGCCGTTGATAAGCGGCCAGGTGCTGTTCGATATCAAGCATCAGGAGGACGCGGGCGAGGACGCCTGGCTCACCGCAATGGCGCATTATTTCCCGCTTGACTGGACCGATCTGAGGCCAATCTCCATACCGACGTTGATGGTACGGCCCATGGCGTTCATGACCGGATTCCCTGACAGCCGAGGAGAAGAAGAGCTTTCCTGGCCATTCTCGAGTAACGTCACCGTCGTGAAGGTGCCTGGTGATCACTTCACCATGATGGCTGACCATGCCGATACGACGGCGCAGGCCGTCATCGGCTGGCTCACCGGATTGGCGAAGAAAGAATGACCGGACGGGAGATGCGCGAGGGACTAAGGCTTAGGTGTGAGCAGTCCCCGGTTGAACGCCTCCGCGACGGCGGCGGCGCGATCACCCACGCCAAGCTTGGCGTAGATGCTCATCAGGTGGGTCTTGACCGTGGCCTCGCTGATCAGCAGCCGCGCGGCCGCTCCCCTGTTGGTGGCTCCCGCCGCGACCAGCTCGAGCACCTCGAGTTCGCGCTGGCTGAGCGGGCCGGTGTCAGGAGCGCGAACCCGGCTCATCAGCCGGGCCGCCACCGATGGTGCGAGCACCGCCTCGCCATGAGCCGTCGCCCTGACCGCCCGAAGCAGTTCGGCGCGCGGAGCGTCCTTGAGCAGGTAGCCGGCGGCACCCGCCTCGATCGCCGGCAGCATGTAGCTGTCCGAGTCGTAGGTCGTGAGCACCAGGACGCGCACGGGGATGCCGCGCCTGGCTAGCTCGTTTGTCGCGGTCACCCCGTCCATGCCGGGCATCCGCAGGTCCATCAAGACGACGTCGGGCCGCAGTATCTCGGCGAGCCTGATGGCCTCGGCGCCATCGGCGGCCTCGCCGAGCACTTCGAACTCGGGATCAGATGCGAACATGCCGCTCAGCCCGTCCCTGACCACGGGGTGATCATCCACGATGATCAGCTTGATCGGCGGGTTGGCCCGCGGGACGGACTCCGGGTGATTCACGCGCGCGCCTCCGCGGCTGCCACTGGGACGCAGGCGGAGATCGTCGTGCCCGTTCCAGGTTCCGATTGGACGTGCAGCGTCCCCGCCACGCCATCAATGCGCTGCCGCATCGCGACCAGGCCAAACCCGCCGCCAGAGCTGCCTAGGCCCGCCGGCCCGATCCCGGCGTCGCCGCCATCGCCGACGACTAGCCGCGCCGGTTCGAAGCCTTTGCCGTCGTCGCGCACGTACAAGCCGACCTCATGATCCATATATGACAGTGTGAGCTCGATTTGGGTTGCCTGTGCGTGCCTGGCGACATTGGCAAGTGACTCCTGCATCATTCGCAGCAACGCGAACTCGACCTGCGGCTGCACGGGCCGCGCGGTGCCGGTCGTCGTGACCCGAACCGCGACTCCGTGCAGCACCGACCAGCGCTCGGCGACATGGGCCAACGCCTCGCTCAGCCGTTCCGTCTGCAGCGGCTCGGGACGGAGCGCGTCCACCGACCGCCGTGCCTCGGACAAGCTCTCCCTGGCCAGCCCGGTAGCGGCCACGAAATGCCTGCGCCATTCCTCCTGGTTCTCGCTGGCCTGTTCCGCCGCCTGCAACTGGGTGATGATCCCGATGAGCCCCTGTGCCAACGTATCGTGAATCTCCCGCGCCATCCGCTGCCGCTCGTCGAGAACCCCTGCCTCTCTCGCCTGGGTGAGTAGCTGCTCATGCAGGCCGGCGTTCTCCGCGAGCGATTCCTTGAGCCGGTTATTCGCCTCGTTCATCTCTCGAAGGGCATCCTTGCGCTCTTCATGCGCCTTGTTGTTGGCCCACATGAACCAGGCCAGGCCGCACACGCATAGCACGTTGGCGGCGAGGACGGCGACATACACCGTCATGCCAGCGGTCGTGGTCCTCGGCACGCCGGAGGTCTGCGAAATCGCCACCACCATCGCCACCGAGGCGATACCGGCCAGCCGCCCCGGCCAGGGCAGGACCTCGAACGCATAGGAGTACCCGATCGGAGCGAGAAATCCGAACAAGGGGTCGCTGATCACCAGGGCCGTCATGATGGCGACAACCACGATGAAGAACGGCGTCATCACCAGTGTCCGCGTCCGCCAAGCGGGATGCAGCGTGAACATCCATAGCATCCACGCCGCGGCAAGCGCGCAAAGACCCAAGTCGAGGAATCGGGCCGGATGGTCTCCCATCAGGGTGAATGTGGCCAAGATGGCCAGCACCATGTACCGAGCGGCGTCTAGCGCAGGAAGCCATTTGTACCTCCGCGCGTCCAGCCGAGAGTGCGACACCGAACTGCCCATCTGCACCATCCGTGAAGAGGTTTACCCCCAGCGAAATAGTCTAGCGGCGACCAGCCCGAACCCCACGGTGTAAGCGATCAAGGTCAGCAGTTGCCGCACGGGCGGCCAGCGCCCATCGGCGGTATCTTGCAATGCCGTGACCGCCGCCCCGAGCGGGGTGGCATGGCTGATGTGCTGCAAAACGGATGGCATCGAGGGAATCGGAAGCCATAGCCCGGCGAAGAACATCAGCAGGTAGAGCACCGAGATCCCGATCGCCAGCGCGATCCGGCCGTTCGGGGCGACCGCGGCGATAAACAGGCCGACGGCAAGCAGCGCCAGGATGGTAAGCAGCACGTAAATAACGAAGCCGCCGAACTGCCGTGCCAAGGGCACGTGATACCCGAGCCTGGCCACCACCACGACCACGACCACCCTGATCACCGCTAGGACGACGCTGGCTCCGAGCTGGGCGACGAGCACCCGGACCGGACCCGCCGGGGTCGTCTGCAGGCGGCGCAGAATGCCTTTCTCCCGGTAACCGGCCAATATCACCGGCACGAAGGAGAGCGCCAGAAGAGCCAGCGTGAACGTGATCAGCACCGGTATGTATTCATCAAATAGGCTGAGGCCGCCGTAAGTCGCGCGCGGCGTCTTGAACGCGGGAATGCTGCCGAAGATGATCAGCAGAACTACCGGGAGCCCGATGCCGATGACCAACCTGCCTCGCTCGCGCACGAGCAGCTTCAACTCGACCAAGGTAAGTTGCAGCAGCGCGGAGCGCCTAGCGATCATGGGCGGCGGCGGTGGCACCGTGGTGACTGACATCGTGCTGCTCCTGCTCGTCATCGGGTTGAATCCTCTTTAGTCCTCGTCGACGCTCTGCTCGGCGGCTGAGTTCTGCTCGGCATCCGGGTTGCGCCCGGCGCCCGAGTTACCGGTAAGCGCCAGGTAAGCGTCTTCAAGGTTGGCCTGCTCCACACGCAATTGGCGGGCCACTATCTGGTTGCGGGCAAGCACGGACATGACCGCGCTCAGCGCATCACCGTTACCGGTGACCAAGACGAGGTCGCCGCTCTGGCTGACGCTGGCCACCTCGGGCAGGCTGCTTAGCAGGGCATGATCTAGCGGAACGGACAGGCGAAACTGTATTCGCTGCTCTTCTTGTACCTGCTCGGCCAGCGCCGCCGGGGTACCTGTCACCACGACACGGCCCGCGTCGATCAGTGCCACCCGGTCGCACAGCCGCTCCGCTTCTTCCATGAAATGGGTGACGAGCAGGATCGTGACTCCGCGCGCGCGCACCCCTTCGATCAGCTTCCAGGTATCCTGCCTGGCCTGTGGGTCCAAGCCGGTGGTGAGCTCGTCGAGTACCGCTACCTGAGGGCTACCGACCAGCGCGAGCGCGATCGAGAGCCGCTGCTTCTGCCCGCCGGACAGCTTGCTGAAGCTGGTATTGCTCTTATCGGCGAGCCCGAGCGTTTCCATGAGCTCGCGCCAATCGGCCGGCCTCCTGTAGAGGGAACTGTAGAGCTTCAGCGCCTCGCCGACCCGAAGCCGATCGGGCAGTTCGGCTTGCTGAAGCTGCACGCCAAGCCGCTGGGTAAGTTCAGCCCTGTCGCGCCGGGGGTCCAACCCGAGCACGCTGATCTCACCACGATCTGGCGCCCGCAGCCCTTCGATGCACTCCACGGTCGTGGTCTTGCCGGCACCGTTGGGACCTAGAATCCCGAAGATCTCGCCCTCTTCCACTGTGAGGGAGACATCGTCAACCGCCACCTTGCCCTCATAGCTTTTGTGCAGGTGCCGTACTTCGATCACTGCTGGCATGCGCTCGCCTTCCCGGCTCCGGGCCGTTGGGTTGATACTTTCAGCGTCTCAGTGGGACGCCGCTGCTCGCATCGACCAGCCAGCGAGACCTCGCAGGAGGTCGGTTGACCGGCCAGATGGTCTACCCTGATCCACCGATCGGCTGATCGGGGCACGCCGTTGCCTGCTTGCTCATCACTCATTCGGAATCAGCATTTGTGCTCTCGAGAGCCATGCGAATCAGGCTTTCCGCATCTAGTGCGTCAATTTCCTGGACTTTTTCATCTCCGTTCACCGGCAACTCGCCGCCGTTAAATCCGGCGAGGTTCAAGATCGCCTCCATGATTCCCGCGTCGCGGAACCTGGAGAGGGGAACGGAAGCGAGGGCTTTCCTTAGCTTGATTTCATCGGCCGCGTGACCGTTACCTGCGGGTTCGATTTTTTCCAGTAGGTATCCCGTTAGAGCCAGCGGGGTGGGATGGTCGAAGATCAGCGTCGCCGGCAGCCGCAGCCCGGTCGCGGCGCCGAGACGGTTGCGGAGTTCGACCGCCGTCAGCGAGTCGAATCCCAGGTCCTTGAACGCCCGGCCCGCGTCCACCGCCTCCGCGGAGGCGTGGCCGAGGACGGCGGCCGCGTGTGACCGCACCAGGTCGGCCAGCACCCGGTCCCGGTCCGCACCGGCCAGCCCGGCCAGCTGCCGCCGCAGCCCGTCACCGCCGGCGCCCCCGGCGGCCGCCTGCGACCGGGCGCTGTTTCCTGCCAGGGCCCGCCAGATGGGCGGAATGTCGCCGCCGGCGGCGGCCTGGGCCCGGATGCCTGCCACGTCCAGCCGGGCCGCGACGAGCAGCGCCTCGTCGCGGGTGAGCACCCGGTCGAGGAGTCCGAGCGCTTCCTCTGCGGCCAGGGCGCCCACCGGGCCGCGGCCGATCCGGGCCCGGTCGCCGGCATCGAGCTGCCCGGCCATGCCGCCTGCCTGCGCCCACAGGCCCCAGGCGATGGAGGTCGCGGTGAGCCCGGCCGCGCGGCGGCGGGCGGCGAGGGCGTCGAGGTAGGCGTTGGCGGCGGTGTAGCTGCCCTGTCCCGGGCTGCCGAAGGTGGCCGCGGCGGAGGAGAACAGCACGAAGTCGTGCAGGTCGCTGCCTTCGGTGAGCTCGTGCAGGTGCCGGGCGGCGTCCGCCTTGGCCCGCAGCACCGCGCGGACCCGCTCCGGGGTCAGCGACGTGATGATCCCGTCGTCGAGGATCCCGGCGGCGTGGATGACCCCG
>Ga0302314_10009808_pt1 | contig 16880 bp, 10 predicted proteins | sample III_Palsa_N2_3_FD_200533 | JGI IMG/M metagenome (GOLD analysis project Ga0302314, IMG submission 200533) | Peat permafrost microbial communities from Stordalen Mire near Abisko, Sweden - III_Palsa_N2_3 | ecosystem: Environmental > Terrestrial > Soil > Palsa > Peat permafrost | place: Sweden...
GCCTCCTCCACCGCCGCCGCCGGCAATCCCGCGAGCGCCGCCGCCGCCGGTGCGGCCGTGGTCGCGGCCCCGGCCGCCACCGACGCCACCGCCACCCCGCCGGTCGCCACCGCCGCCGACAGCGCGCCGCTGCCGGACGTGGTCAAGGCCACCATCCATGTCCCCGAAGGGGACATCCATGTCAGCCTCTTCCACCGCTCGGCGCCGATCACGGTCGAGAACTTCGTCAAGCTCGCGCGCTCGGGCTTCTATGACGGCCTGGCCTTCCACCGCGTCGAGCCCGGCTTCGTCGTGCAGGGTGGGGATCCGAATTCGCGCGATGGCGCCACCGGCATCGTCGGCGCCGGCGGCCCCGGCTACACCATCCCGGCCGAGATCGGCCCCTCGAACCCCGAGAAGCACCTGCCCGGCACCCTGGGCATGGCCGACTCGGGCCTGAACACCGCCGGCAGCCAGTTCTACATCACCCTCGCCGCCACTCCGCATCTGGATGGCCGCTACACGGTCTTCGGCCGGGTCGACACCGAGGGCGACCTGGACGTGGTCGGCAAGATCGTCAAGGGCGACCGCTTCACCGTGGTGATCGAACCGATCCCCGCCAAGTAGGCGAGCCGGCGCATGCGGCCTCCTTCCGTCCGGATGCGCACTGGCGAGCGTCACAGCAGGGTGAAGACCCTGATCGCGTGCCTGGTGCTGGCGCATGGGCTCGTGCTGGGCGCCGTATCCGCGGCCGAGCCGGCAGCCACGCCCGGTCCCGGTGCCGCGCACCCCGCCCCAGCTGCCACCGATGCGACCTACCCGACCGCCGCCACGATGGCGGCGCCGGGACCGAAGCTGTTCACCAATCAGCAGCTCTTCGCCGTGTACGACCGCGTGCAGAGCATCCTGCAGCAGAAGAACATCCCGCGCGACGGCAGCGCGACCCCGGACCAGCTCGCCGACGAGCTGACCATCGTCGAGATGGCCCTGGCCAACGCCGCGGACAAGACCGGCGAGGCGGCGCAGGCCGGGTACATCATGCACGCCTCGATGGAGGCCCTGTGCGGGCGCCTCAACCAGGCCGACGCCGAGCTGCGCCTGATCATCGCGCACGGCTCGCTGCAGGGCCGCCTGGCCGCCTACAAGGAGCTGGCCGAGGTGCTGCTGCAGTCGGGCAAGGCCGAGGCGCTCGACGAGCTCGCGGCGCGCGGCGAGGCCGAGAAGATCCCGCAGGTGCTGACCGATCACATGCGCATGTTCGCCAACTTCCTGCACATCAAGCTCGGCGAGGGCTTTCCGACCTTCGCCATCACCGACCTCGCCGGCGCCATGCACACCCTGGGCGACTACCAGGGCCATGTCCTGGTCCTCGACTTCTGGGCCTCGTGGTGCCAGCCGTGCATGGAAGCCCTGCCGGCGCTGTTGAAGACCTATCAGCGCTTCCATCGCGCCGGGGTCGACATCCTCGGCGTCTGCCTGGACGACAACCCGCAGAACCTGCAGGCGATCATCCGCGGCAGCGGCATGTCCTGGCCGCAGGCGCTGGAGACGCGCTCCTTCAGCAGCCCGCTGCTGATCAAGTACGGGGTGTGGAACCTGCCCGCCAACTTCGTGATCGCCGCCGACGGCACCCTGATCGCCAAGAACATCCACGGCGACCATCTCGACCAGCTGCTGACCAAGCTCCTGGCGCAGCCTGATCCCGCGGCTGCGGCCGCGGCTGCCGGATTGCCCAGCCGCTAGGACGGCTGGCCGGCGGCTGGCCGCTTGCCGGCGCAGCAGGGCATGCCTCACGGCGTCGGATAGGAGCGCAGCAGCGCCTGGGAGCGCAGGGTACGGGCGCGCCAGTCGCGGCTGTCGGCGCGCAGCTGGGCTAGCAGGTTGACCACCGCCTGCCGCGATTCCTGCCCGGTGCTGGTCGCCGGGTGCTGATGGCCGAGCCAGTCGAGCGCCGGGACGGCACTGGCGCCGAGACTGCTGAGGTATGCGATATCAGGGCGGTGCTCCTCTGCCGATCCCGGCGCCGGCCCAGGACCGAGCTGGCGGACATTCTGCCAGGCGATGACGCTGTCGGCATCGCACCAGCCCAGGACCAGCACGACCATGGCCAGGACGCTGAGATTGGCGTCGATGAGCCAGCCGTTATCCCAGCTGCGGAAGATGCGCCAGCCGATGAGCAGCAGCCCGACCACCACCAGCGCCATCCACAATGCCGCGCAGCAGCGCCAGCGGGTCAGTCCGAAGACCTCGACATAGCGCCACAGCCGGTAGGCCGCGCCGAGCAACACCACGACGTTCTGAGCCAGCCAGATGAAGAGCAGCGCCCGCGCCGGACGGCTGCGCTCCAGCGGCGATCCGGGACGGAACCACAGCAGCATGATCGCGGCGGCAAGCAGCGCGGTGATCAGCAGGGTATGCGAGCCCTGCTGCGCATACCGGGCATAGGTCGTCCCCGTCGGCAGGGCATGGCCGCCGCGCAGGTAGGCGGCATCAAGGGCGTTATGCAGCAGGAAGACGAGATTGAAGATCAGCATGCAGCGGATGGCCAGGGCGCTGTGATCGCTCATCGGTGCAGCGTCCGCCCCCGGTGGGCGCCGTATCCGCCAGCGCGCGCGCAGCAGCATCCAGGAGAGCGCCGCGGCGAGCATCCACTCCCCGACCCGGCCGAGGGAGGGCCAGCCATCCTGGGTCAGCCACCGCCAGCAGCGCGCGACCACCTGCGCGACCACCGGATTGGCATGCATGAACAATCCGAGGAACAGCGCTCCGCCGGCCACGGGGATGGCCCAGCGCATGGCCAGGGTGAGGACCGGCCAGCCCGTGCGTCCATGCCGCTTCAGGCGGATCAGGGTGGTCGTGTCCACCGCGGCCGTCAACACCACGCGGGGCGCACTGGCCACGATACCGCGGAGGAGGGTTCTGGGCGAGGCACGGCGCTGGCAACGCGCGGTGATGCTCACCAGCACCACGCCGCCGGCCGCAGCCAGGAGCGCGAACACCGATCCGGTGACCGCCAAGCCGCCCGCCGCGGCCAGGGCATAGAGCAGGGCCAGGGCCAGGGCTGGCCTCGCCCTGGGCGATGGCAGGCCGCGCACCGCCATGGCCAGGGCAGCCACGCCCAGCACCAGCGCGCAGCCGCTCCCGAGCGTGGTGTCGTCGAGCAGGCGGTCCGTGGCCCAGACCAGGCCGAGCGCCAGGGCGAGGTGGGTGGTGAGGCGTCTCGTCCAGGGCATGCGCATGCGATCTCCGACCGGCCTTCTAGCCGCTGCGGATGGCAGCCGTATGTCCTTGAGATGTCGCCGGGATGTCGTGGCCCGTCTGCGTCGGTCGTCGTCAGCCTCCTGGCGTCTGCGTGCCGGCGAGCGGCAGCAGCAGGGAGGCATCCGTCCCGCCACCCGGACGGTCGCGCAGCGCGATCGAGCCGCCATGGATGCGCGCCACCTCCCGGACCAGGACCAGTCCCAGGCCGCTGCCCTTGCCGCCATCGGGACGGGCGGCGCTGGCGAAGCGCTCGAAGAGGCGCGGCCTGATCACCGCCGGGATGCCTGGACCGCGGTCGCGGATCAGCAGCTGGGCATGTGGTGACGCACAGCGCACCTCGATACTGATGCCGCTGCCGGAGGCGCTGAACTCGACGGCGTTCTGCAGCAGATTGGTCACCGCCTGCTGCAGCTGGAAGCGGTCGCCCTGCACCACGCTGTCCCCGTCCTGATGGATGGCGATGGCGATGCCGCGCCGCTCGGCCAATGGCCGCAACGCCTCGCAGGCCGCGCGCGCCAGCGCCACGGCCGGGATCGACTCGCACCTCGCGGGAGACTGCAGGCGTTCAGCGCAGGCCAAAACCAGAAGCCGCTCCAGCATCCCGGTCAGGCGCTCGGAGCTGGTCTGGACGTGGAGCAGCAGGCGTTCGCGATCGCTCGGCGCGAGTTCGCCCTGCAGCAGCTCGGTTGCCGCCTGCAGGGCGGCGAGGGGCGATTTCATCTCATGCGCCAGCTGCTGCGACCAGATCTCGACATAGCGCCGGCCCTCAGCCTCCTCGACCAGGCCGGCGAAGGCGGCCGACAGCGAGCGGATCTCGCTCGGTCCGCCGCTGGGAGGCGGCCCGCGGAGGCCGCCGCGCCGCTGCATGACCCAGGTCGTGAGGGCCGCAAGCGGGCGGGTGATCCAGAGTGTTGCCAATGCGGCGGTCAGCCCGCCCAGCACCACGCACAGCGTGCAGATCGAAGCGGTCTGCAGCTGCGCGGCACGCATGAAGACCGCCGTGTCGCCAGGCGGCTTGGAGATGGTCAGCACCCCGATCAGGGTGCCGCTGCTCAGCACCGGGGCCGCGACATGCAGCACCGAGGTGGTGGGATCGCGCGGATCGAGCCGGGTGGCCCGGGCGCCGTAGGCGCCCTGCAGGGTGCGGGCCACATCGCGCCACTGCGAGTTGTCGCGGCCGATGTCCTGCGGCCGCTCGCTGTCCCAGAGCACGATGCCATGACGGTCGGTCAACGAGGCGTTGATGCCCAGGGTCCGCTTGTCCAGGTCGTAGATGGTGGCGTGCAGCGGATGGCTGCGCGCGTCGTCGAACATGGCGGCGAGGAGCGCACTATCGGGGTGTCCGTCATGCGAGGCGCGCCCGACCGCGCTGGCCAGGATTTGCGCGGTATCGACCAGATCCTCCTCGCTGATCTGGTTGAAGCGCATGCCCAGATCCTCGGTCATGCGCCAGCCGAGCGCCGCGCAGGCGACGGTGGCGCACAGCACAAAGGCCAGGAAGAGCCGACGCCGCAGGCTCATGGCGGTGGCGGCCAGTGCTCGTCCAAGGCATAACCCTCGCCGCGCACGGTGCGGATCGGCTCACTGCCGGCGCAGGCCTGGCGCAGCGCGCTGCGCAGATGGCGGACCTGGCTGTCGACGGCGCGGTCGAGCGCCTCCTCCGGATGGTCCCAGGCCAGGTCCATCAGCTGGCTGCGACTGAAGACGCGGCCCGGTTCGGCGGCCAGGATCTCGAGGATGCGCAGCTGCAGCCGCGGCAGGTCCACGACCGTGCCATGGATGGAGGCGCGTCGGCTCAGGGGATCGATCACCAGGCCGCGGCCTGCGACGGCGCCTGGGACGCGTGGCGGCGGCCGGCGCAGGACGGCGCGCACCCGCGCCACCAGCTCGCGCGGGCTGAAGGGCTTGGTCAGATAGTCGTCCGCACCGATCTCCAGCCCGACGATGCGGTCGATCTCAGTGCCATGCGCACTGAGAAAGATGATGCGCGGGGCCGGGCCGTTCTGCAGCTCGCGGCAGAGGTCCAGGCCGCTGCCGTCGGGCATGCCGATATCCAGGACCATGACCTCCGGCCGGGTCTTGAGCAGGAGCCTGGCCTCGGAGAGCGACTGCGCCCGCAGCACGCTGAAGCCCGCCTGGCGCAGCGCGATGTCGACGGAGTCGCCGATGGTGGTCTCATCCTCGACGACCAGGATCCGGCTGCCCATGCCATCCAGGATGCCGTCAGCGCAGCCTTTGACGAGTAGCCACCACCACCGGGCCGTGCGGCGCCGACCTCCGGCCGGTAACACAGATGCACCGCGCCGGTGAGCGCACCCTGGCAATCGCGCTGTGGCTGCTGAGGATCGGCGTATCGCGCTGGTCTGCGCGCTCGCCTTAGGCCGTGAGCGCCCGGAGGACCTCCCATGCCGATCGCCCCGACTCTGCTGCGCTGCCTGATCCTGGCCGGTATAGGCGGCGTGGCCCTGGCCGAGACCGTGGCCGTCGACGCGACCGCCAATGTCCATGCCATCGATCCGCGCATCTACGGGGTGGCCTTCGGCTCGACCAGCCAGCTCAGCACGCTGCGCGCACCCCTCGACCGCTACGGCGGCGACACGACCTCGACCTACAACTGGCAGCTGAACGTCTCCAACCACGCCTTCGACTACTTCTTCGAGTCGATCCCCGACGGTCCGCTGAGCGCCGGCCAGGTCATCGACTCCTTCGTCGCCGCCAACCTCGCCGGATCAGCCGCCTCGGTGGTGACCGTGCCGATGATGGACTACGTCGCGACCACCAATGCCCAGCGCGACTACAGCTGGAGCTTCTCCCAGGCCAAGTACGGGGCGCAGACCGCCTCCGACCCCTACAACCCCGACGCCGGCAACGGCGTGCTCAGCCTCAACGGCGACGATGTGGCCGGCAACGACCCGAGCGACGCCTACGTGCCATCGACCGTGTCCTTCCAGCAGGGGCTCATCCAGCACCTGGTGGCGACGCATGGCGACGCGGCGCATGGCGGTGTGCAGTACTACGGCCTCGACAATGAATCGAGCATCTGGTACCAGGTGCACCGCGACATCAACCCCATCGGCCAGACCATGGCCCAGAGCAGCGCCACGATGATCGCCTATGCGACCATGATCAAGAACGTCGATCCCACCGCGACGGTGATGGGCCCGGAGGAGTGGGGCTGGGACGGCTACCTGTACAGCGGCATCGACCAGCAGGACGCGCCGGCGAACAACTATCAGAGCTACCCCGACCGCGCCGCCCATGGCAATGTCGATTATGTCGCCTACCTGCTCAGCCAGTATGCGCTGGCCTCGGCCAGCGCCGGCCACCGCCTGGTGGACGTCTTCACCCTGCACTGGTACCCGCAAGGCGGCGAATTCTCCGATGCGCTCGACAGCGCCACCGAGCTGCTGCGCAACCAGTCGACCCGCTCGCTCTGGGATCCGACCTATGTCGACCAGAGCTGGGTCGACACCCAGGTCGAGCTGATCCCGCGCATGAAGGCCTGGGTCGCCGCCAACGACCCCGGCCTGCAGATCGGCCTGACCGAGTACAACTGGGGCGCGGAGGCGGCGATGAATGGCGCCACGGCCCAGGCCGACGTGCTCGGCATCCTCGGGCGCGAAGGCGTGGACCTGGCGACCCGCTGGACCACGCCCGCCAGCGCCTCCCCGGTGTTCCTGGCGATGCAGCTGTACCGCAACTATGACAGCGCCGGCTCAGCCTTCGGCGACAGCAGCGTGGGCGCTAGCGTCGTCAATCCGGACATCCTGGCCTCGTTCGCCGCGCTGCGCTCCAGTGATGGCGCACTGACCGTGATGCTGGTGCACAAGGAGCTGACCGCCTCCGATGCGGTCACCGTGTCGATCGCCGACTTCGCGCCAGGCGCGCAGGCCCAGGTCTGGCAACTGGCCCAGCCGGGCCCTGCCGCAGCCGCGATCAGCCGGCTCAGCGCCGTCCCGGTCACCGCCCAGGCGGTATCGCTGACCCTGCCACCGCAAAGCGTCACCCTGCTCATCATCCCGCCCGCGGTGGCGAGCGGCCCGACCGCCGGCACCACGACCGGAACCACCGGGACCACGGCAGGCACCGCCACCGCCACCACCGGCACGGCCACGGCCACGGCCGCCGGAGCCACCACGGCCACCAGCGGTACGAGCGCCACCACCGGGACCGCGTCCTCCACCTCGACCACCTCGACCACCTCGTCGTCCGGAGCCACCGCTGCCAGCGCGAGCGCATCCACGACCAGCGGCACGACGACCGGCCTGGGCAGCAGCACGGGCAGCGGTGGTGGCGGAGGCTGCGGTCTGGGTGGGCTGCTCGGTGCGCTGGCCCTGTCCTGCCTGGTCGGGGCACGTCGCCTGCGCCGGTCCTCGGCGCGCCGTTCTGCCACCTGACCAGCCCTGACCGCGCTGCACGAGCAAGCCTGCGGCAAGCAGCGTCATCCCGTCGGGGCCCGACCCGCTTCAGGCCTTGGCCAGCACCCAGCGCACGCCCTTCCCATTGAGATCGCCGCGCGCCGCGTCCTGCGCAAGCGCGGTGTCGCGCTCCAGGGTGCTGGCCAGCACGTCGTCGCTGATCATCGCCGCATAGGCGGTCAGGCTCTGCCGCACGGGCGCTTCAGCGCTGTCCCAGCGCAGCACGATGCGGTCCGCGACTTCGAGCTCCGCGGCCTTGCGCGCCTGCTGGATCAAACTGATGAACTCCCGGGCCAAACCTTCGCTCTCGAGCTCCGCGCTGAGCACGGTATCGAGCAGCACCGTCACCGCGCCCTCGCTGGCCACCGCCGCGCCCTTCAGGGGCGTACGCTGCAGCAGCACATCCCCAAGGCTCAGGGCGACCCCCGCGACCTCGACCGCCTGTCCCGACTCGAGGGAGGTGATCTCAACGCTCGTCCATCTGGCCAGGGCGGAGCCGATCTCCTTGAGCTTGGGTCCGGCGCGCTTGCCGAGCTCCTTGAAGTTGGGCTTGACGCTGATCGTGCAGACGCTGCCCTCGTCGGCCGAGAGCAGCACCTGCTTGACGTTGAGCTCGTCGCGGATGATCCCGGAGGCGGCCTGGACCGCGGCGCGCAATCCCGCATCGCGCGACACCACGGTCAGGCTGGCCAGGGGCTGGCGGACCTTGAGGCGGCTCTCCTCGCGCAGCTTGCGGCCAAGGGCCACCACCGCGCGCGCCACCTGGATGCGCGCCTCGAGGTCGCGGTCGATGAGCCCCGCGTCGGCCTGCGGGAAGTCGCACCAGTGCACGCTGCCCGGGGCGGCGGGATCGACGCTGCGCACCAGGCGCTGGTGCACCTCCTCGGTGAGGAAGGGCATGAACGGCGCCAGGACCTTGGCAAAGGTCGTCAGGACGGCATAGAGCGTGCCGTAGGCCGCGGCCTGGTCGCCACGGTCGGCGTTCTTCCAGAAGCGCGGACGCGAGCGGCGGATGTACCAGTTGGTGAGGTCATCGATGAAGGCCACCAGGCGCGGCACCACGGCGTAGAGGCGGTAGCCCTCCATCTCGTGGTTCACGTCGCGGATCAGGCTCTGCATGGTCGAGAGGATCCAGCGGTCCATCTCATGGCGCTGCGCGGGCGCCGGCAGCGGCCAGGTGCGCGGATCGAAGCCGTCGACCGCGGCGTAGGTGGTGAAGAACGACAGCGCGTTCCAGTACGGCAGCACCACCGTGCGCACGATCTCCTTGAGGCCCGCCTCCGAGAAGCGCATCGGCTCGGCGCGCACCACCGGCGAATTGATCAGGTAGGCACGCAGCGCATCGGCGCCGATCTGCTCGAGGATGAGGTTGGGATCGGGGAAGTTCTTCTTGCGCTTCGACATCTTCTCGCCGTCTTCGGCCAGGACCAGGCCGTTGACCACGACGTTGCGGAAGGCCGGCTTGTCGAAGAGCGCGGTCGAGAGCACCAGCAGCGTATAGAACCAGCCGCGCGTCTGGTCGAGGCCCTCGGCGATGAACTGCGCCGGGAAGTTGCGTTCGAAGGCCTCCTTGCCCTCGAAGGGGTAGTGGCCCTGGGCGTAGGGCATGGCGCCGGACTCGAACCAGCAGTCGAGGACCTCCGGCGTGCGCCGGTAGGTCTTGCCGTCCTTGTGGATCAGGACCTTGTCGACGTGGTGCTTGTGCAGGTCGGCCACCCGCACCCCGGAGAGCGCATGGAGCTCCTCCACCGAGCCGATGCAGAGCATGTCCGCGGGATCGGCGACATTGATCCAGATCGGCAGGCACGAGCCCCAGTAGCGGTTTCTGGAGATGTTCCAGTCCGGGGCGTCCTTGATCCAGTTGCCGAAGCGGTTGGCGCCGATCGCCTCCGGGACCCAGCGCACCTGCGCGTTGTTGGCCAGCAGCCGTTCATGCAGGTCGACGACGCGTACGAACCAGGCATCGACCGCGCGCGAGATGAGCGGCGCCTCGGAGCGCTCGCCGAAGGGATAGCTGTGCACCAGCGTCGCCTGGCTGAAGAGCGTGCCCTCGTCCTTGAGGCGGCGGATCAGGGCCTTGTCGGCGTCCTTGCAGAACAGTCCCGCATATTCGGGGATGCGGCTGGTGAAGCGGCACTCCTCATCCAGGGGGTCGACCAGGGCGATGCCTTCGCGGCGGCAGACGCGGTAGTCGTCCTGGCCGTAGGCCGGGGCCTGGTGCACGACGCCGGTGCCGTCGGTGGTGGTGACGTAGGCGTCGGCCACCACCCGGAAGGCGTTGGGCGCGTCCTGGTAGTAGGGGAAGAGCGGCACGTAGGTCAGGCCGACCAGCTCCGCTCCGGGCAGGGTCGCCAGGAGCTCGTAGGCGGCGGGCTGCGGGAAGTACGTGGCCAGGCGGTCCGCCGCCAGGATCAGGCGTTCACCGCTGGCCAGGTCGCGCACCACGACGTAGCTGATCTCAGCACCCACGCATAGCGCCAGGTTGGCGGGCAGCGTCCAGGGGGTCGTCGTCCAGGCCAGGATCGCACAGGCGCCGCCGAAGCGCGCCTGGTCGCGCAGGCGAAAGCGCAGCGTGACCGCCGGATCCTGGACGTCCTTGTAGTTGGCGGTGGCCTCGAAGTTCGACAGCGGCGTCGCCAGCACCGGATCATAGGGCATGATGCGGTGCGCCTTGTAGACCCGCCCGAGGTCCCAGAGGCGCTTGAAGACCCACCACACCGACTCCATGAAGTCGGGATCCATGGTCTTGTAGTCGTCATCGAAATCGACCCAGCGGCCCATGCGCGAGACGGTGCGGCGCCAGTCGGCGACGTAGGTCTGGACCATGGAGCGGCACTGCTCGTTGAAGGCGTCGACGCCATGTGCGCGGATCTCGCGCGGGCCCTTGAGGCCAAGCTCCTCCTGGGCCAGATTCTCGATCGGCAGGCCGTGGCAGTCCCAGCCGAAGCGGCGCTCGACCTGGTAGCCGCGCATCGACCAGTAGCGCGGCACGATGTCCTTGATGGTCCCGGCCAGCAGGTGCCCGTAGTGGGGCTTGCCGGTGGCGAAGGGGGGGCCGTCGTAGAAGACGAAGTCCGGCCCGCCCTGGCGGCGGCGGTTGGATTCGTGGAAGGCGTCCAGGCGCTCCCACAAGGCGAGGATGCGCTCCTCCAGGGCCGGAAAGGAGACGTTTCCCGGAACCTTCTCGAACAGCGGTGCGGATGAGGCGGCGGGCGGTGTCATGGAAAGGGCGCCACCGTACTCCCAGCGTCCGGGGCGGCAACCGACCAGGGTCCCAGCGTGCCGCATTCCGGCAAAACAGGGACTTGCCCCGAGGGATGGTCCAGCGTACTGTTCGCGCCATGCGTTACTTGCTCGCCTGCACGGCCATGACCCTCCTCGCTCTCTCTGGTTGCGACAATGATCGCCAGAACATGACGGTCGTCCCCGACCGCCAGGGGCACGCCTACGGCGCCGGCGATCAGGTCCAGCCGACCGCAACCGGACCGGTCGCCCGTGCCGATGAGAAGTGGTACACGATGGAGCCCAACGACACCCTGACCAGTGTCGCCAAGAAGTTCAACGTGAGCCTCGAGTGGCTGATCAAGCGCAATGACATCCAGGATGACAAGAACATCCCGCCGCAGCTGATCGTGCCGCGCATGCAGACGGCCACCAGCCAGCCCGTCAACTAGGCGTCCGGCGGCATCGGCCGGCGCGCGCTCCCGGGCGAGCGCGCACGCACGCGTCGCTGGTCAGCCGTTGAACGGTTGCCCGCGGTCATGACCAGGCGCGCACCGCACCCCGCCACCGGCCTTAGGGCACCCGCCGCAGCCGGTGTGCGCCCGCTGGGAGATCCATGACTCCGCCCCGCCTGCTGCTGTCGACCACCAACCGCGGAAAGCTGCGCGAACTGCGCGAGATCCTCGCCCCGCTGGGCATCGCCGTGGTCGCGCCCAGCGAGATCGGCTATGACCCGCAGGTCGAGGAGGATGGCCTGACCTTCGAGGCCAATGCCATCAAGAAGGCCCAGGCCGGCCTAGCCGCGACCGGCGAGTGGACGATCGCGGACGACTCCGGGATCGAGGCCCGCGCCCTGGGCTGGCGCCCCGGCGTGCACAGCGCGCGCTACGCCGGCGAGCCCTGCGACGACGAGGCCAACAACCGCAAGCTGGTGCAGGAGCTTGCGGCCCAGCCGGACCGCTACGTGCAGTACCGCTGCGTGATCGCGCTGTGCCGGCCCGGGGCAGCGACCCAGTGCTGGTCCGGGATCTTCGCCGGCGAGCACATCCCCACCCCGCGTGGGCGCGGCGGCTTCGGCTACGATCCGTATGTCCTGATCCCGTCCCTGGGCCAGACCGTGGCCGAACTGAGCCCCGAGCACAAGCACCGCCTCAGCCACCGCGGCCAGGCCCTGCGCGGCTGCCTGGCGTGGCTGAGAAGCCACGCCCCCTAGCCGGTATCCGCGCGCGCAAAATCCTATGAAAAGCGCTTTACCTGGCTTAAATGCCGTGATGAGCCGCATCCCCGCCCTGGTCGTTCCGCACACCCATTGGGATCGCGCCTGGTACTGGCCGGCGGCCCGATTGCAGGTGCGCCTGGTGGAGTGCATCGACACCCTGCTGGCGATCTTCGCCGCCGATCCCGCCTACCGCTTCACCGCCGACGGCCAGGTGCTGATGATCGAGGACTACCTCGAGACCCATCCCGAGAACCGCGAGCGCATCCGCGAGCTGGTGCGCACCCGGCGCCTGACGGTCGGACCCCTGTACTGCCAGGCCGACCTGTACTGCACCGGGGGCGAGGCCCTGATCCGCAACCTGCTCATCGGCCGGGCCCTGGCCGACGAGCTGGGCGGCTGCCAGCGCACCTTGTACATGCCCGACACCTTCGGCATCACACCCTCGATCCCGCTCATCGCCGCCGGCTTCGGCATGCAGACGGTGAGCTTCATGCGCGGCCTGATCGGCGACCTGCCCGGCATGTTCAGCATGTCCGCCGATCCCGGCGCGGCCGGTGTGGCCCGCCAGATCCCGACCGGCACGCGCATGTTCCGCTGGTCCTCCAGCGATGGCAGCCAGGTCCGGGTCTTCCATCTGCGCGATGGCTATGCCAACGCCTGCGACCTGGGCCGCCGGCCCGAGGACACGGCGATGCTGGCCACCTACGACCACGACGCCGCGGTCGCCAAGCTGCTGGCCGTCGCCGCCACGCAGAACGATGCCCAGGGCTCACCCCTGCTGCTTCTGGCCGGGGTGGACCACCAGATCCCGCAGGTGCAGACCACCAGCGCCATGCTCGCCGCCAGCCGCGCCGGCGCCTTCGACTTCCGCTACGCGTCCTTTGATGATCTTAGCGACGCCCTGGCCCTGCACCCGGCCGCCTCCCTGGTCGAGTACCGCGGCGAGTTCCACGGCCATGGTGCGGCGAGCGTGCTCGGCGGCACGATCTCAGCGCGCATCTATCTCAAGGCGCGCAATGCCGCCGCCGAGCGCCTGCTCATCCACCAGGCCGAGGCCTCCGCGGCCCTGGCGATCGCCGCCGGGGTTCCCGACGCGGCCAGCGGCGCGCTGCGCGTGGCCTGGAAGCACCTGCTCATGACCCATCCGCATGACGACATGTGCGGCTGCAGCGTCGACGCCGTGCACCGCGACAACGAGTACCACCTGGCCCAGGCCGAGCACGGGGCCGACGCCATCCGCCGGCGCATGGTGCGGCGCCTGTGCGAGGCCGCCGGCGGCCTGGCCGAGACCGAGGAGCGTTTCGCCTTCCTGATGGTCAACAGCCAGCCGACCGCAGCCCGCGTGCGCTGCGTCACCACGCTCGATCTGGAGGCGCGCCTGCGCTGGGGCGACTACGTCCTGCCGCCGCACTACGCCGTGGTCGATGAGAGCGGCGCGGAGGTGCCTTTCCGCACCTGCGCGCGCGGCCCGACCGTCGATCATCCGCACCAGGCGGTGACCCTCGAGCTCTACCCGGTGCTGCCGCCCTTCGCCGTGCAGCGCTTCTTCATCGAGGCCCGCCCGGCGCCGGTCGCCGCCAAGGCCGCCACCGCGCGGGCGCAGTCCACGGCGGCCGCTGCGGCACGGCCTCTGAGCATCGCCAATGAGCGCCTGCGCTGCCAGCTGACGGCTGACGGCACGGTGACGCTCACCGACCGCGCCAGCGGCACGGTCTGGAAGGGCCTGGGCGGCTTCTCGGACCAGGCCGACTGCGGCGACAGCTACGACTTCAGCGACTTCGACGGCGCCAGTGAGGAGCTGCTGACGCCGCAGGACATCGAACGCAGCGATGCCCAGGGCCACGCCGGGCTCGCCGCCCTGCGCCTGCGCTGCACCCTGCGCCTGCCGGCCGGGCTGACCCCGGACGCCTCGGCGCGCCGGCGCGCGCGGGTCGGACTCCCGGTCGAGATCATCTACAGCCTGCCGCCCGGGGCGGCGCACCTCGAGTGCCTGGTGACTCTCACCAATTCCGCCGCCGACCACCGCCTGCGCTGGAGCATGCCCCTGCCCTTCCTGCCGACGCACTCCAGTGCGGGCATCACCTTCCAGGAGGTGGAACGCACCGCCCCGCCGCAGCCGAGCGCGCGGCCGCGCGTCCATCCCGAGCATCCGCTGGACGCCTTCGTCGCGGTCGCCGCCCCGGATGGCGCGCGTGGCCTGGCGGTATTCAGCGCCACACCCATCAACTACGAGGTCGTGCACCTGCCCAAGCCGCGCCTGGCGCTAACCGTGCTGCGCGCGGTCGGCATGCTGACCCGCCTCGGCCTGGGCACGCGCCCGAGCGGGGCCGGGCCGACCACCCCGACGCCGGAGGCGCAGTGCCTGGGGCGGACGCTCGCGCTGCGCTTCGCGCTGCGCCCCTTCGCCGCCGCCGAGCGCTCGCGGCTGTTCTATGAGGCGGCGCTGTGGCGCGCCGAACCGCTGGTCGGCACGATCGAGGGCTACTGGCCGCGCAGCGCGGCGCGCCTCAAGCCCGGTCCCCTGCTCAGCGCCACGGACCGCTCGGGCGGCGACCCGCAGCTGGTGGTCACGGCCTGCAAGCCGGCCGAGCCGGGCGGCTGCGCCGCGGTGGTGCTGCGCCTCTTCAATCCCGCCGCCCGGCCGCGCAGCGCGGTGGTGCGCATCCGGGGCGCGCCCCTGGTGCAGGCCCTCAATCTCGACGAGACGCTGTCCACCACCTGGCAGATCACGCGCCTGAGCGGGGGGCGCATCCAGTTCACCGTGCCGCCGGGTGGACTGCGCACACTGGGGCTGCCGGCCGGCGCGTTCGTCGTCAGCTGAACGCGTCTGCTATCGGCGGGCGCGAGCCGACGTAGAGTCCGCCCATGCGCACCCGCACCCGCGTGCTGCTGGCCTTCCTCGGCGTCCATGTGGCCCTGTCCTGCGCCACCGGCGTCCTGGCCTGGCGCTGGGCCGACGCCTCGCTGGATCAGCAGGCCCGCGCCTCGGCCCAGTCGGCCAGCCATATCATCTCCGGTGGTGGCATAGCACTCAACGACCGGGTGCTGACCAAGATGGCGGAGCTCATCGACATGAAGCTGTCGCGCATCCCCGAGGGCACGCCTCTGGCGCCGGGCACCATCCAGTTTCGCGCCGCCGACGAGCTCTTCGCCATCGACTACCGCACCAAGGCCCAGGTGCGCTCCGAGCAGGTGCTGCTCGGCACGCTCGGACTGCTGGCCTTCGGCTCTCTGGCCTTCGGCGTGGTCGGCATGGCCCTTTCCGGGCAGCTCGCCCGGCCGCTCGAGACCCTGGCGCGTGCCGCCCGGACCATCGGCGGGGGCGATCTCGACGCGGCGGTGGCCGAGACCGGCCAGGGCGAGATCCGTTCCCTGGCGCGCGAGCTCGAGCAGATGCGCCTGCGCCTGGTCGAGCTCGACCGCCAGCGGCGCGAGGCCGAGCGGCTGCGCACCCTCGGCACCTTCACCGCGACCATCGCCCACGAGGTGCGCAATCCGCTCTCGGCGGTGCGCCTGACCGTGCAGATGCTCGCGCGGCGCCTGCCGCAGGAGGCGAGCCTGCAGATGGTCATGGAGGAGCTCGACCGCCTCGACCTGATCGTCGATGAGCTGCTCGGCTTCTCCAAGGGCATGAGCGTGCAGCTGGTCGATTGCGACCTGCGCGTCCAGGCCGAGACGGTGGTGCGGCTGCTTAGCCGCCAGGCCGACCACGCGGGGGTCACGGTGACGATCAGCGGCCAGGGCCAGGCCCACGCCGATCCCGCACGCTTGCGCCAGCTGCTGATGAACCTGATCCTCAACGCCATCCAGGCGCAGCACGGCGGGGGCGCGGTGCGGATCCTGGTCGCGCCCTCGACCCTGAGTGTGGCCGACGATGGCCCGGGCATCGCCCCGGAGCTGGTCGTGGAGATGTTCACCGCCTTCACCAGCGGCCGCCCGGGCGGCACCGGGCTGGGACTGAACCTGGCGCAGGCGGTGGCCCAGGCGCACCACGCCGCCTTGCACTACCTGCCGGTCGCGCCGCACGGCGCGTGCTTCGTGCTCGACGGCCTGGCGCCGCGACAGGGCGCGCCGCTCTGAGCTCCGGCTGACCAGTATCGACTCCGAACGACGGGATCTGCAGCGCGCGGCGCTGCAGATCCCGTCTCTTCTCACCGGAGCCACGAATGGCTCGACGTCGCCTAGCGCCTATTCGGCGCTGGCCGCCGCATCGAGCAGGTTGATGGTGCTGGAGCGCACCTTCTTAGCGATCTCCTCGCACATCGCCGGATTGTCCTTGAGGAACTGCTTGGCGTTCTCGCGGCCCTGGCCGAGCTTGGCGCCTTCATAGGTGAACCAGGCGCCCGACTTGTTGACGACCTTGGCGAGCACCGCGAGGTCGATGACGTCGCCGTGGTAGCTGATGCCTTCGTTGTACATGATGTCGAACTCGGCCTTGGTGAAGGGCGCGGCGACCTTGTTCTTCACCACCTTGACGCGGGTGCGGTTGCCGACCGCGCGTTCGCCGTCGGTGATCGAGGTCACACGGCGGATGTCGAGGCGCAGGCTGGCGGCGAACTTCAGCGCACGGCCGCCGGGCTGGGTCTCGGGATTGCCGAACACCACACCGATCTTCTCGCGGATCTGGTTGATGAAGATGACCGTGGTGCGCGAGGTGCTGACCGCGGCGGTGAGCTTGCGCATCGCCTTGGACATCATGCGCGCCTGGGTGCCCATCGACAGGTCATCCATGTCGCCGTCGAGCTCCGCCTTCGGGGTCAGGGCCGCGACCGAGTCGACGA
>Ga0302314_10009809_pt1 | contig 16879 bp, 12 predicted proteins | sample III_Palsa_N2_3_FD_200533 | JGI IMG/M metagenome (GOLD analysis project Ga0302314, IMG submission 200533) | Peat permafrost microbial communities from Stordalen Mire near Abisko, Sweden - III_Palsa_N2_3 | ecosystem: Environmental > Terrestrial > Soil > Palsa > Peat permafrost | place: Sweden...
GCGTCGAAGATCACCTTGTAAATGGCGTTGCGCCGCAGGCCGGTCGCGACGGCGAGCGCGTCGAGCGGTATCCCGTCGACCACGATCGCCACGAATATCCGTCGCTGGTGCGCCGTGAGTTCCTCATCAACGACCCGGCGTACCTCGGCGAGGATGCCCGCTGCCTCCACATGCTGCTGCGGGTCAATCCCCAACCGGTCGGGCAGCCGCTCCCACTGCGCGGCGTCCAGCCTGGCCGGCGGGTCACGCCAGTAGTGACGCCCGAGCTTGCTCGACACCTCCAGGATGACGAACCGGTAGGCCCAGGTCATGAAGCGGCTCTCGCCCCGGAAGCCCGCCAGCTTGGCCAAGACGGCGAGCATCGCATCGTCGGCGGCCTGATTCGCGACGTCGGCGAGCTCGGGCCCGGTGACCGGGGTACTGCCCGACCGGCGGCCCACCTCCGCCAGCGCGATACGCAGCAGCCGGGCATGCAGCTCAGCCTCGGCTTCCTGCCGTCGCGCACCGTCGCCGGCTGACAGGCGGCGCAGCCAGTCCGCCGACTCCGCGTCGAACTGCCGCTCGGCCGGCCCAGCAAGTTCCACGGGCGCCAGGCTACCCGCCCGCTGGTCACAGCAGGTCGGCCGATGGCCTCGGCGATCTCCCGGAACGGCAGTCGCCAGCAGGGCGCCTTGGACGGCGCGTCGCGGGCCGCCGGTCATGAGAGCGTCCTTCCGGCGGGCTTCAGCCCGCCCGTTCCCCCTCCGGTAGCAGCGTCCTCGCCCGCCTCGATGTCAAGCCGGGGCAGCACCCGTCCCAGCCGGGCGGGCAGGAACCAGTTGGCCGGGCCGATCAGGTGCATGACGGCCGGGAGCAGCAGGCTGCGGATGAGAAGCGCGTCCACCAGCACCGAGAATCCGAGACCGAATCCGAATTCCTGCAGCAGATGATGGCCGCCCGGAAGGAACGACCCGAAGACCAGGATCATGATCCCGGCCGCCGCGAGGACAACGCGGTTGCTGTGCGCCTGGCCGCCGGTGATGGCGAGGTGGTTGAGCCGGACATCGGACTCGCCGGAAAAGACCGCACCGGGCCGGTGCAGGCGGCGCCATTCCTCGTGCATGCGGCCGACGGTGTACACCTCGTAGTCCATCGACAGGCCGAACAAGACGGAGAACAAGACGACGGGCAGGAAGCCGTCCACCGGTCCGGTGCCGGACAGGCCGAGCAGCGAGCCGCCCCACCCCTTGGTGAACACGGCGGTGATCGCCCCCAGGGCCGCCACCACCGACAGCAGGTTGAGGGCCGAGGCGACGAGCGGGATCAGCAGGCTGCGGAACACCGCGGTGAGCAGGATGAAGGCCAGGATGACGACGACCGCGATGAACAGCGGGAGCTTGCTCCCGAGCACGTGCGCGAAGTCGATCGCGGTGGCGGTCTGCCCGCCGACATGAACGGAGAGACCGGAGCGCGGGATCAGGCTGTCGCGCAGGGTGTTGACGAGGGTGACGGTCTGCTGGTCTTGCGGGGCGGTGGCGGGGTAGACCGTGGCGATCACCGCGTGCTGGTCGGGTGAGACCTGCGCGGCGGTCACCGCGGCGACCCCGGAAACGTGCGCCGCCGTCGTCAGGAGCCGGTCGAACGCGACCAGGTCACCGGGAGTGCGCAGCTGGCCGGCCAGCTCGAGCGGGCCGTTGAACCCGGGGCCGAAGCCGCGGGCGAGGGCGTCGTAAGACTGGCGGGTGGTCCAGCTAGCCGGGTCGGTGCTCGAATCGGAGGTGCCCAGGCGCAGCCCGAGGACCGGCAGCGCGATCAGCGCGATCACCGCGAGGGAGCCCGCGGCGGCCAGCACGCGGTGCTTCTCCACCAGCCGGGCCAGGCGCGGGCCGATGCCCTGCGGGCTGTCCGACACGAGCCTGTGGTCGGCCAGGGCGGCCCGCTCGCGACGGGAAAGAACCCTCGGGCCGAGGAAGCCGAGCAGCGCGGGCAGCAGGGTCAGCGCGGTGGCGATGGTCAAGGCCACCGTAACGGCGGCGGCCGCGGACAGGCCGTCGAGGAAGCCGACCCCGAGCGCGAACTGGCCGAGCAGCGCGACGCACACGGTCAGGCCCGCGAACAGGACGGTCCGCCCGGAGGTGTTCACCGCCTCGGCGGCCGCGTCCAGGTAGGCGCGCCCGGCTTTCACGGCGTTGCGGTACCTGCTCACGATGAACAGCCCGTAGTCAACGCCGACGCCGAGACCGATCAGCACGGCCAGGTCGGTCGATTCGCTCGCCACGGTCAGGCCGTGGCTGATCAGCGTGATCGCCGAGGCGCCGATGACGAGCGCCAGCGCGGCCCCGGCCAGGGGCGTCAGCGCCGCCAGGAACGCGCCGCCGAACACGATCAGCAGGATGACCAGCGCCGCGATGACCCCGACGACGACGGAAGGTCCGGGTTTGGCCCGCTCGGAGTTCGTGATCGACGCCCCGCCCAGGGAGACGTGCACGCTCGGCCCGTCGGCCGTCTGCGCCGCCGCGATCAGGGCCCGCGCGTCGGCGGCGGTCACCTCGGCGGGCTGCAGGTCCCAGGTGACGCGGGCGAAGGCGACGGTGCCGTTCCGGCTGACCTGCGTCGCCCCCGCCGCGGAGTAGGGGCTGGTCACGGAGGAAATATCTGGCAGCGCGGAGACTCTTTCCAGCGCCGCGGTCACGGCCGTGCGCACGGGGGCGGACTGGATGCTGGCCCCGTCGGTGGCCTGGATGACGACCTGATCGGTCTCGCCCGCCGCGGCCGGAAAATGCTGGGTCAGCAGGCTGACCGCGGCCTGGGAGTCAGTACCGGGCAGGCTCAGGTCGGAATTGTAGGCACTGCCGCCGGCCTTGGCGGCGCCGAGCGCGACAACCAGGATCAGCAGCCACGCGGCCAGGACTATGCGCCGGTGCGTGAAGCACCAGCGGGCTAGTCGGGTCATGTCAGAGGTCTCCTCGGTAGGGCCGTGAACCGGCGGGGGCGGCGTCGGCAAGGTGGACACCGCGCCGCCTGGAAACTGGGCGACCGGGGACCGCCCAGTTTCCGCGGCGGCCGGTGTCCCTACTGGTGACCGGAGGGAAGGATTCGAGCAGATGGAGGGAACGAACCGTGACTGCGCATCTGACCGCCCGCGCTCGGTCCGGGGACCAGGAGGCGTTCCGGGAGCTGGTGCATCCCTACCAGTACGAGCTGCAGGTGCACTGCTACCGGATCCTCGGCTCGGCCCAGGACGCGGAAGACGCGCTGCAGGAGACGCTGCTGGCCGCCTGGCGCGGGCTGGCCGACTTCGAAGAGCGGTCCTCGATCCGGACCTGGCTGTACCGGATCGCCACCACCCGCTGCCTCAACACCCTGCGCGCCAGTAGCCGGAGGGTGACGATGGACGGCCCCCAGGCCTGGCCCGACCCGCCCACCCCGACCCGGCTGGGCGAGGTTCCGTGGCTCGAGCCCTACCCCGACGAGCTACTCGCGCAGCTCCCCGGGACCGAACCAGGACCCGAGGCCCGCTACGAGAGCGCCGAGGCGATCTCGCTGGCCTTCATCACCGCGCTGCAACTGCTGCCGCCGCGCCAGCGCGCCGTCCTCGTGCTGCGCGACGTGCTCGGCTTTCGCGCCGCCGAGGCGGCCGACATCCTCCAGACCTCAGTCGAGTCAGTGACTAGCGCCCTCAAGCGCGCCCGGGCCACCCTGGCGCGGCAGCCTGGGGACGCGCATGGGCATGAACCGCCGCCCGCACCGGGTTCGGCCGCCGAACGCGACCTGGTAAGGCGCCTGACCGAGGCCTACGCGGCCGGGGACGTGAACGGCGTCATCAGCCTGCTGACCGACGACGTGTGGCTCACCATGCCCCCCGTGCCCTTCGAGTACCAGGGCCGCGATGTGGCCGGACGGGCGCTGTCCCTACTGTTCGGCCGGGGGATGCGCTACCGGCTCGTGCCCACCCGCGCCAACGGCCAGCCCGCGTTCGGCATCTACGTGAACGACCCGCACTCCGAGGTCATGCACGCCAACGGCCTGATGGTCCTCACCCTCGCCGGCGAGCGCATCAGCGCCCTCGCCCGCTTCGACAACAGCAGCCTGGCCCGCTTCGGCCTGCCCCGCACCCTCCAAGCCTGGAGCACGTCATGAGTGAATCAGCGTCCTTCCCCGCGTTCAGCCGACGTCGCCTGCTCCTGTCCGGCATCGTCGCGATCCCCGCGGCCGCGGTCCTCGCGCGCATGGCGGACCGACGCCCGGCCTGGCCACCCGCCGCCGACCCGGCGGCAGAGGACTTCAACGGCGCCTATTTCTGCTGACCGGCCCCGTATCGACCACGTAGGAGAGAAATCATGAAGCTCACATGGCCAGGTCGACGGGGACGTGCGGGTCAGTGCTGTTCGTCCCCGAATTCGGGCTCTATACCAAGTTCGGGTACGCGATCGACTTCATCCGGCAGGTTCACCCGAAGCAGGCATCCCCCGTCCACGACACCGGCCTCGACCCGACGGGACTGGCCGGCGCGGACGGCTTCCTCGTCCAGAACCGGACGCCCCCGTTCGCACCCGGCACCGGCTCCCCGTTCGTCCGCCTGCCCAAGGGAACACCCATCGAGGTCTAAGCATGCCGCTCCGTCCAGGCGCCGCGGATGAACTCAATCACGGAACGCTGGACCGGCTGAGGGAGGCGCGGCCCGGCCGACTGCGCCTCCCTCAGCTCTCTGGGTGGTTAGCCCAGGTAGAGGGTCGATGCAGAGATCTTGCTGGCCCCGCAGCTGTGGGTGCCGGGCAGGCCGATGCCGTCCTTGGTCACGGCGTCCTTCGAGCACTCGTTCCAGAGCCATATGAAGCCGTCGTTGCCGACGGTGAACGTGAACTTGACCGTCGACTTGAAACTGGTGGCCGACAGTCGCGTCGACTTGCTGGCCCTCGCCTTCCCCCCGTTCAGGGTGAGAATGGTCGGCGCCTTGGGAGTACCGGTCTTCGAGAGGCTGAGCCCGAAGTAGGCATGCACCTGCTTCGCCAGCTCGGTGCTGAGCGCCGAGCTTGCCACCTTGGTCGTCAGGGTGATCGTCTCATTGCAGGTCGGCCGGCCGCAGGTCTTGATGCCGGTCGCGACGTTGGCGAGATCGACGTACACGTTCTGCAGGCTCGATACGGCCACTGGCGCGGTCGCGGTCTTGCTCGCAAACAGCTTGACGCGGTAGTGCGTCGCCAGGGACGGCGCGACGGTAAACGAGTACGAGGCCTTACTCGCTTTGAGCGTGATCCCCGCGACCGCCGTGGCGGCCTTCTTGTACGGGAACGGCTGGGCGTAAAGCCGGGCGACCTCGCCCGCACCCGCGCCCGCGATGGTGCCGTGGACCTTCGCGCTCGCGAACGCGCCGGCCTGGTACAAGACCACGGTGTCGTGAGTGACCAGCGGGAGCTTGGCCGACGCGGCGATGGAAATCGTCGGCGCGGCGGCCTGCGCCTGCCCGGCTACTGCCAGCGAAGCTCCGAGCGCCAGCACGCCCGCAGCACCCATTCCCGCAGCCCGGCGCCATGCTCTCATCATCGCGAACCCGCTTCCTGCCCGGATGCCCGGGCAACATTGTCCGGTAATTCCAGCGAACGACCGTCATATTATTCAGCATAAACACACTCATCCGCTCGCAAATCACAACAATCGGACGGACCCGTCCACGGCGAGCGCCTCACAGCGTGAGACTCCCCGAAGCATCTGGCCATGAACGGCTCACAGGAGCGCGGGTCCCGATGCCCGAGCCCTAGCTGATGACCCGGCCGCCTTGAGGGAATTCAATCAACAACAGAGATAGACGCTGCTAAAGAATCATAAACTAACAATAACTCCCGGCACTTTCCCTCAGGGGATGGAATTCACTTATGCGGTGATTTAGGGCTGCGGGATGCCGAAAATATGACATTCGAATGAGACGGTGGCGTTTGTTGGTACGCTCGGGATTCGGCGGGCCAAGGTCAGGCCAGCCGAACGTTGCGGATTCGGCGGCCATCAATGTCCGGAGGCGGACGGCGGCCGAACTTTGTGCTCGTGGAGGCGGGAATGAGCGAGGGGTACAGCGGCGGCTATGCGGCCGAGGGGCAGATAGTTATGCCCTTTTACATCATTTGCGATGTGTCGGGTTCGATGACCCACGACATGCCGAGACTTAACGAGGCCATTCAGAAACTGCGCCGGTCGATCGTGCAGAACCCGATTGTGGACGACGTCGCGCACATCAGTGTCATCTCTTTTTCCACCGGCGCCCGGACGGTCATGCCGCTGAGCCAGATGAGCGAGCAGCCCATGCCGACCCTGGCGACGGACGGCGGTATAACGAACTACGGCACGGCGTTCCGCGAGCTCGCCCGGGCCATCCCGCAGGACGCGGCCGCGCTGCGGACGCAGGGGTACCGGATTTTCCGGCCGTGCGCGTTCTTCCTCACCGACGGCGAGCCGACCGACCGTGACTGGCTCGACGTTTTCCGGACGACTCTGACCTATGACAAGAACACCGGCGTGGGCATGAAGCAGTACCCGGTATTCATTCCGTTCGGTTTCCGCGACGCCCAGGAAGCGGAACTCCGCAAGCTGGCCTATCCCTTCAGCACGGGCAAGTACTACCACATCAAGACTCAAGACACCGAGCAGGTCATCGCGCTGATCCTGGACGTCATCATGAAGACGGTGGTGGCGAGCGGGCAGAGCTCGTCTAGCGGCAAGCCCACCCTGGTGCACGCACCCGCCCCCACCCTGCCGGGCGTGACGGTGGGCGACCCCGATGGCGACTGGATCTGACGTGTCCGCGCAGTCTGAGGCGCCGTCGGCCGCACCGGTGCCGGTGGCCTCGCTGCCCGGGGTGTTCGCCATCGGTGATCCCGGACGGGCCGCTTTCGCGACGCCGGACGGGCCGCCGACCCCCGCGGTCAGCCCGCCCGACGTGGCGGCAAGCTCCGCGGCGCTGCCGGGAATGCTGATCCGGGCGGCATCGGTACGGGGCATCCAGCACAAAGCGCAGCACTCCGTCCGTCAGGACGCGTTCGCCCTCGGTCACGCGGGTGGCGGCAGCCACGCGGGTGGCGGCAGCCACGCCATCGCCGTGGTCTGTGACGGCGTTGGTTCCCTCGACCGTTCGGACCACGCCGCCACCCTGGTGAGCCAGCGGCTTACGCAGCTGGCGATGTCCGGCGCACCGTGGCCGGTCGCGTTCGAGACCGCCAACGCGGAGCTGGGCCAGGTCGCCGCCGAGTGCGAGGCACGGCAGTGGGGCGGCATGGCGACAACCGCCATGGCGCTCTCCGTTACCCGACGGTCGGGCGTGTGGATGGGCGAGGCGGCCTGGGTAGGCGACTCGCCGCTCTGGCACCTGAGCGAGGACGGTGCCTGGGCGCCCGTCACCGAGGTGCCAGACGGGGATGGTCAGGGCTTTCACTCCAGCACCGTCCGGGCGATGCCGACGGCGGACGGCACCTGCTCGTGGTGCTCGTTCCGTATCCATGGCGGGGCACTGTTCGCGATGAGCGACGGCGTCAGCAATCCTCTGGCGTGGAGCGCCGAGGTGCGCGACACACTCGCGTCCTGGTGGGCCTGCCCGCCGGAGCCGCTGGCCTTCGCCGCCCAGGTCGGGTTCGCCCGGAAGTCGCACATCGACGACCGGACTGCCGTAGGGATCTGGCCCGACGGGGAGTGACCTGGCATGCCCGTGAGGAAGGCGGACCTCGGTCCGCTCACCAAGATCAGCGAGGGCGGTTACGGAGTCGTCTACCGCGTCCCCTCTTTCCGGCTGCCTGCCGACCCGGCGACGCCGCTCGCCTACAAGGAGTTCATCAAAGACGAGGCTGAGCAGGCGCGGACCGCGCAAAGATCGGTGCTCTTCCGCGAACTGCTGCAGCCGCGCGACCAGGCGGACCTTGACCGGTGCGCGGTCTGGCCGCGGACGCTCGTCGAAGACAAGGGCACTGTGTCCGGCTTGCTCATGCCGCTTATCCCCAGCGACTTCTTCTTCGAGCTGACCTACGCGCAGACCGGGCAGAAGACAACCGAGCTGCGCGACCTGAAGTGGCTGAACGCGACGAGCAAGCAGCTCGCGGCCAACGGGCTGTCGCTTGACGCCGATTTCACCGAGCGGCTCGCGCTGCTCGCGCAGCTCGTCTACTGCGTCGCCCGGTTGCACAAGCAAGACTGGCTGTTCGGCGATATCAGCTTCTCGAACGCCGCCTACGCGATCGATCCGCCGCGGATGATCCTGCTCGACTGCGACGGGGCAACGAGCCTGGCCCAGGCCGCGCTGCGCCCGGCGGTGAGCACCTTCGGCTGGGAGCCGCCGGAATGCGAGCAGCTCAACTTCGCGAGCAAGGCGACGGACGTCTACAAGCTCGGCCTCGCCGTCCTGCGCTGCCTCAACCCCGAGGGCGCCGGCGCCACTATCAAGGACCCGAAGCGGCTGGACGGCCAGCTCGACGCGGCGGGAGTAGCGCTGATCGCACGGGCGCTCAGCCCCGATCCGGCGCTCCGGCCCCCGGCAAAAGAGCTGTACTACTGCCTGAAGGCCGTACTGGACGCGCGGATCGCCCCGCCCCAGGTACTCACGGCGAAGCTGCTCACGCCGATACGACCGCGCGGCTCGGACGTGCGGGTGCAGTTCGCGGTGCGAAATGTCGCCGAGGTCACGATCACGGTGGGAGGCGGCACGCCGATGACCGTCCCGGTCAGCGTGCCCGGGCAGCCCCAAGTCCACGCCTTCCCCGGGCAGGTCTCCGGGCGAGTGGTCTTCCAGGCGAAAAACCGCTTCGACACCGTCCGCGTTGACCTGGGCGAGCTGGAAATGTTCGAGATACCGCGGTTCGACCTCGCGGGGCTGGCCGGTGCGCTGCCCCGGGTCCCGGTGCCGGCGATGGACTCGTTCAACTCGGACGTGCTCGCACCCGCGCTCAAGGCCGTGCCCACAATCGACATGCCGCGGGTACCGCGACTTCCGGCGATGGCCACCGCCGACCTGCCGCGCAAGCTGCGGGACATGGTGCTGCCGGACGCGGACCTGTCCGGGGCCCTGCGGTTGCCCAGGATCGCGGATATCGCCCGTCTGCCGGACTTCGGCGCGCTCGCCGGGGTGCCGCTGCGGGCGATGGCCGACAGCCTGATCGATGCCGCCGCGGCGGCTGCGGAAGTGCAGCGGCCCGGCATCTGAAAGCAGTAGATAACGCAAAGGGTGGGGACTGGTGAGCGAACACAGGGGACTAGCGGCCGGGTTGGCCTGGCTGGGCGGGGCTAACAACGACATCCTCGACACGGTGCCGACGGAGCGGGCCCGGTACGTCCAGATGGCGCTGGTGCTGCTGACGACGTGCGGGATTGGCACTCTGTCGATGATGTTCGCCCTGGACGACGGGGTGCACACGCCGCTCGCGGTGGCGATTGCCGGCGGCATTCTCTGGGGCTTGATCATCTTGAATATCGACCGCTTCCTGGTGCTGAGCATGGGTCACACCAGGGACTGGAAGCGGCTCCTGATGATGGCACTGCCCCGGCTGGCCCTGGCCGCGGTGATCTCGCTTGTGGTGGCCACGCCGCTAACGCTGCGAATCTTCCAGCACGACATCAACAACCAGATGATGCTCCAGCAGACCAATGAGTCGGCCCAGCAGAGCAAGAACGAGCAGAGCACCATCCTGGCCCGGCAACTGACCAAGGTGAACGCTCAGATCACCACGTGGAACCAGGTCCTGGCGGGCAACCTGGAGGGCGTTACCCCTTCCACCCCTCAGCTCGAGGCCGACCAGAAGAGCGTAGCCAGCCTCAAGCAGCAGGCGGCTGGCGCGCAGACCACAATGGACACCGCCTACGACAAGTGGAACTGCGAGGTCAACGGCGCCGGCACCAACTGCGCGTCCGGGACGTCGACGATCCCCGGGGACGGCCCGCGGGCGCAGAACGACTACATGCTGTACACGCAGGCTAAGACCAGCTACGACAACCTGAGCGGCCAGCTCGACGCGGCGGAGAAGCAAGAGAACGCGGACAGCCAGGCGGCCAACGCCAACGCGAAGTCGAGCCTGGCCTCGGAGCAGGCAACCGCACACGCCAAGCTCCCGGGTTTGCAGCAGCAGCAGGCCACCCTGCAGGACGAGGTCGACGAGCAGATCCAGAGCAACGCCGACAATGTGAGCGGCAACAACGGCATCCTCGCCCAGTTGCAGGCCCTGTCCAGCGCGGGCGCCGCCGACCCGGTCCTCAGCGTCGCTCAGTGGGTCGTCACGCTGCTGTTCTTCTTCATCGAAATCCTCCCGGTGATGGTCAAGTTCCTCCTCAACCTGGGCCCGCTGTCGCTGTACGAGATAGCGATCAAGAACGAAGAGGACTCGAAAATCGACGAGTTCAAGACCACCCGGGTAACCAAGCGCCAGGACATCGAGCGCGAGGCGCTGAAGCAGCAGGCGATCGACGAGGACATGCGCCAACGCGAGGAGGCGCTCGGCAAGATGGCCAACGCCCATGTGGCCGCGCACATGGAGACCATCCTTACCCAGGCGCTGAAGAACTGGAGCACGCAGGTTCAGTCGCAGCTAGGCGGCCAGACGCCGTCCGGCACCCCGGGCACGGGCAGTCCCGTCCCCCAGCGCCGGGTCACCGGCGCGCAGCGTCAGCTTGGCATCACCGGCCCGCAGCCCTCCCTAAACGGCCAGAACGGGGTCCGCTACGCCGGTGCCAACGGCAGCTCCGGCCCCGGCGGGGCGCCCGATTATGTCACCGGGCCGACGGCCACCTATCCGGCCGCTCCCGGCGCCGGCGCCGGGTTCGTCCTGCCCACCGACGACGGCGACCTGCTGTGACAGCGGACGTGGCCGACGACGACAGCCAGCACTGCCTCTGCCTGGTCGCCAGCTACAGCAAGCGCGCCGGGCTGATCGCCAAGGTAACGGCCGAGGCCGAGCACCGGGTCAGCCTGTCGCCGGTGCTCGGCGACTCTCTCGTGCTGCGCTACCTGGACCTCGGCCCTGAGCCGGGCCAGGCAGGCGACCGGCAGCGCCCGGTACGCAAGGTGGCGGCCGAGCTGCGCGCGCCCGGGAGCACCGCCGGCCGGAACCACTTCGCGCTCATCGTCATCGACAAGTCGGCGTCGGCGATCGAGCAGGTGCTGGCCAGCTGCGGCGCCGAACCGTTCCTGGCCGGCTTCCGGATACGGTTCGCGGGCATCGCCAGCAATGACGACCGGGCCGACCACGGCCCGCACGCGGACATCGTGGCCTCCCCGCACGGAGCCTGGCGCGACCCGGCCGACTTGGTCGCCGCGCTGCACCGGCAGTGCGAAGAGCTGTTGCGCTACTTCGCCGTACGGAGGGAGCCGGGACTGACCCAGGCCGAACTCGACACCCTGATGCGCGCGTACGAGCCGACTGACGATGACGCGGCGGCTGTCACCGCCCTTGACCAGGCCGCCGGGCCCGCCGACGTGCTCGACCCGGCCAGCCCGGTGGCGTGGCCCCAGCCGTCCGCCGATGACCTATCGGTGCCCGCGCCGCCCGCGGAACCAGGAGCCGAGGGACGGGCGGCACCCGCGCGCCTGGCCGGCGCGCTGTCCCGCCTGCTGCCCGAGACGCCGTGGCGGCGCCGGACGCAGGCCGCGCCGAACCCGGCCGCGCCGCCGGCCAGCCTCGGCCTGGTCTACCTGCTCACGCTGGCCGAGCCGGGCATGGACCGGGGCCTCGCGCTCGACGGCCTGCAGAACGTCCTGCGGAGCGTGGACAGCGACCTGGCGATCCAGCCGGACTGCGCGTACCAGGTCAGGCTCGTGCACGGGAACGACGACGGGCTCCGCGGCGACCGGCAGCCCGCTGGCCTCCTTACCCGCCGCGCCCTGCGCCGGCCCCTCGAAGTGACCCGCTTCGACGAGGTAGTGACCAGCGTCCACGCGGCTCTCCGCCGTGACCTGGCAGAGGTCGGAACGGCCGCGGCGGGCATCGGTGTCCCGGTCGCCCGCCCAGCGGTCGTCCTGGTCGCCACCGATCCGCCGATCGCGGACCGCCGCTCCGTCGTCGCATTCCGCGAACTGGCGGCCGAGGCCACCGTTATCTGGCTGGTTCCCCGGAAGACAGAGGACCTCGTGAATCCGGTCTTCGGCGAACGGGCCCCCGCCCTCGTCCTCGCCGAGTCAGAATCGGCCGCGGCCCGCATCTGCGAAATAGCCCGCGCCGGCCTGCAGCCGCTCACCGCCTCGTAGAACGGGCAGCTTGCCCGCACAGACCGAGCCCAGTGGCCCGCCGTGCCTCACACGGAGCCTGCCAGTGTGCTTCCTCACGCGACATTTCGGGTATCGGAAGCAAAGTGGTAGTTGTTCGCACGTGGTGTGCGACCTTCAGCGGAGGCTGACCAGCGAGGAGCTGCGCGCGTGATCGAAAGCCTGGCTAGTCACCCTGGCAGGCCAGTATGGTCACGAGCGATGGTTCCGGCTGCCGTCGCGATCGCTGTCGTCGGGCTCTTGACGGCCGCGGCCGCGGCCGAGAGTTCCGACGTGGCCGGGTCGCTCAAGGTGCTGGCCAATCTCCGCTGGGCCTGGCTCGCGGCGGGCATCGCGCTCGAAGCCATCTCGCTAGCCGCCTTCGCCGCCATGTTCCGCCGGCTCCTCAAGGCCAGCCGGGCCAGGCCGCGGTGGTCCGAGATGCTGGCCACGGTCTACGCCGCGAACGCGATGTCGGTCTCCGTCCCGCTCGCCGGCCCGGGCCTGGCCGCGGCGTACCTCTTTCGCCGCTTCAGCCGGTTCGGCGCCGGCGTCGCCGGTGCCGGCTGGACGCTGCTGGCCGGCGGCCTGGTCTCCACGACCACCTGGGTCTTGGTCCTGATCCTCGGCGGCCTGGCGTCCGGCCACACGGTGGCGCTGACGATCGCCGTTTTCGCCCTCGCGCTCGGGTTCGCCATCGCGGCCACCATCGCGGTCGCAATCCGCTACCCACGCGTGCACCAGGTCCTGGAGAACTTCCTCACTCAGGCCCTCACGCGGGGGGCGCACCTGTTGCGCTGGCCGACCGCCGACCCGAAGCTGGCCCTCCGGGCCTGGGGCCAGCGGTTCGGCACCCTTCGTCTCCCCACGTCTAACTGGGGCCTTGCCCTCGGTGACTCGCTGGTCAACTGGTTCACCGACGCGGCCGTCCTGACTGTCGCCATCATCGCCGTCGGCGCTCACGTCCCCTGGCACGACCTGCTCCTGGTCTACGCGGCGGGAGTCGGCGCGCAGGGCCTGTCCCTCACCCCCGGCGGCCTCGCCATCACCGAGGGCGCGATCAGCCTGGCCCTGGTCGCATCGGGCATGAACGTCCGCCAGGCCGTCGCCGCCGCCGTGCTCTACCGGCTGATCAGCTTCTGGCTGAACGCCGCGCTCGGGTGGCTGATCCTGCTGTTCCTGCAGGCCCGCAGGCCCGCGGCCCAGGCCGCCCCGGAACCCATGCTGGAGCCCGCAGACGAGCCCGGGCCAGAAACAGCGCCGCAACCGCATGAGCTCGTCCTGCTCCACGGCCAGCCCGGCAGCGCCGCCGACTGGGACGCGGTCCTGGACCGCCTGCCGGCCCACCTGCACGCGGTGGCCAGGGACCGCCCCGGATACGGCGCGAGCGCGGGTAACGCCGCGGGCTTTCACGCCAACGCCCAGGCGATCCTCAATGATCTAGATGAACGGGCCGTGGACTCCGCCGTCCTGGTCGCCCATTCCTGGGCGGCCGGGGCCGCGCTCCTGGCCGCGCGCCTGGCCCCGCACCGGGTAAAGGCGGTGGTGCTGCTGGCCGGCGCCGGCCCGGGCTCTGTCGGCATCGTGGACTGGCTGCTCGCCGCGCCGTTCGTCGGCCCGCTGGCCGCGCAGGTCATGTGGCGGTGGACGCCGTGGATCGCCCGGGTCCGGCTCGCCTGGCTGAGCGCCAGGGAAGGCCGGCCGCTAGACCCCGGCGAGCATCTCAGCCTGCAAGTCTGGGGAGAGAAGCAGGCCGGCCCGGAGCCGCGGTGGCGCGCCTTCCTCACCGAGCAGCGGGCGCTGCTCAGCGAGCTCGCCGAGGTGGAAGGCGCACTGCCGTCCATCGGGGTACCGGTGCTGGTGCTCGCCGACCCGGCCGATCAGATCGTGCCCATTATGGCCGCGGAGCGGCTGGTCAGCGAGTTGCCCCAGGCCCGACTGCGGCTCATCTCGGACGCGGGCCATCACCTGCCCCGGCGCGCCCCTGGTGCGGTCGCCGAGGCCATAGCCGGGTTCGTCGCGGCCCTCGACGAGCCGGCGCCAGCGGCCCGGGTGATTTGAGGCCGTTTGGCCGGTTAGCCGGAAATCCTCGGACACGCTCGGACAACTAAACTCGATTTTTTCCCCTCGCGCCTGCGTCAACCTAGTGAAAAGACTGGGACACGCACGAGGGGGAAGCATTGCGAGAGATCTTCCGGGGCCGGGGAATCCGGTCCCGCTGGCGGGTAGCGGCGGCGGTCGCGGCGGTCGGCATCGCGCTGCCGGTGGCGGCGGCGGCGGACGCGACCCCGGCGCTGGCGGTCAGTTCCACATACGGCACCGGTTCCGGATTCTGCAACCAGGTCGACCCTTCGACGGGCAAGTCCCTGGGAGCGACCCTGGACAACGTGTGGGCGTGCGGCCCGGAGGGCGGGGACTTCACCGTCCCGCCGTTCGAGACATCCCCCTACGGCTTCCAGTGCACTGAGCTGGCGAACCGGTTCCTGTGGGACGCTCACCAGCTCGCTCCCATCGATGACAGCGACGCGCCCGGCGGCAATCTGGTCGGGGGCAACTTCGCCCTCTCCGTACACGATCAGCACACCTCGATTCCCCTGGTCTCCTCCGGGACGACGACGCTGCCGTCGGCCGGCGACATCATCAGCATGTGGAACGGAACCGGCGCGTATGGCCAGGACGGCGGTGATTCTCATGTCGCCGTCGTGACCGGCGTCGCGGCCACGAGTAGCGGCTGGGCGATCACGGTGATGGAGGAAAATTCGCCAGACACCGATGATGGCTATAACACAATCACCGTGTCGGCCAACGGCGCCAACTGGAGCTACGACGCGAAGCACTTCACCAGCTTCGACTGGGTGCACTTCGTGCCGCTGACCATCCCGGCCGAGCCGACGGGCCTGAGCGCCTCCTCGGTCACCGGGTCTAGCGCGGTGCTGGCCTGGACGGACTCCGCCACCAACGTTGGCCAGTACCTGACGCAGTACAGGATCGGCAACGGCCAGTGGACCGCCGGGCCGTCCGCCCCGGCTGGCTCCACGTCGGTCTCGGTGGGCGGGCTGAAGACCGGCACGACCTACACGTTCCAGGTCGGCGCGAGCAACGCCAAGGGCACCCGGTGGTCGGCGTACCTGACGGTGAAGACCGTGCCCATCCCGGCCGAGCCGGCCATCGGCAAGCCGGCCATGGCCGCGCGGGACGCGGCGATCTCCTGGAATGAGGCCACCAGCAACGAGACCAAGTTCCTCACGCAGTACAAGCTCGGCTCCGGCGCCTGGCAGGCCGGGCCGTCCGTCGGCTCCGGCACCAGGTCGGTGACGATCGGCGGCCTGATCCCCGGTGAGCCGTACACGTTCCAGGTCGGCGCGACCAACATCGCGGGCACGCACTGGTCGGCGTACGGGACGGGCAGCACCCCGCAGGTGCTGGCCTCCCAGGTGACCAACGCCCGCGTGACGGCGACGAGCGAGACTACTGCCGCACTGGCCTGGACGAACACCGCCGACAACGTGTCGGGCTTCGTGACCCAGTACCGGGTCACCGGCGCCAGCGCCTGGACCGCTGGCCCCTCGGCGGGCGCGGGCACCACGTCGGTGACGGTGGGCGGCCTGAAGGCCGGCACCAAGTACACGTTCCAGGTCGGGGCGCAGAACAGCAAGGGCACCAACTGGGGCCAGTACTTCTACGGCACCACGTCGAACGCCCCGGCTCCCGTTCCGGCCCCGACGGGGTACAACACCGGGCGTGAGGTCACCGTGGTCTCGCAGGCGACCGGCGGCGACTCCGGCCACAAGGGCCCGGCCAACTCCTACGCCGCGGGCCCGACCCACGCGGCCGGCTCGCCGATCTACATCGTCTGCTACGTCACCGGCCAGTCAATCACCGGCCCCTACGGCACCGAGACGGCCTGGGACCTGGGCGATGACGGCTACTACTACGCCGACGCCTGGCTATGGACGGACTCCAACAGCCCGGTCGTCCCGACGTGTGACCTGAAGACCGTCACCGTGGTCTCGCAGGCGACCGGCGGGGACTCTGGCCACACCGGCCCGAGCAACAACTACTCGGCCGGGCCGACCCGCGCGGCCGGCTCCGACGTCCAGATCGCCTGCTACGTCAGCGGCCAGTCCATCGCTGGCCCCTACGGCACCGAGTCGATCTGGGACCTGTCCACCGACGGCTACTACTACGCCGACGCCTGGCTGTGGACGGACTCCAACGGCCCGGTGGTCCCGGAATGCCCGTAAGCACGGCCCGTAAGTAAGGCGCTGAGGCCGCCGCCCGGCACGGGCGGCGGCCTCAGCGTGCCGGTGCAGTGGCAGCCGGTGGAGCCCCGGATGGTTCCCGTGGGCGAGCTTTCCGAGGCCATCGCGACGGACTGGTCGCAGGGCCCTGCCCGACCCGGCAGAGATCCTCGACCGGCACGCGCTGCGAGACTGGGTCTGGAGCGCGCTGGAGGACCTGTCGCCCGGCCTGCGGCTGGTGACGATGCTGCGCTATTTCACCGACGTCACGTCCTACGAGGACATCGGCGCTGTCGGACGGCTGATCGCCGCGGGCGGAAGTGACCTGGCCGACCGGTAAACGCACGGGCCTCGGCTACCTGGACGGCGCGTTCGATCGTGACTTGTCCAGCGGCGTGCGCCACCAGCTGCTGAACGTGGTGGCCAGCCGCGAGGTGGTCATCGCTGCGCCTTTACG
>Ga0302314_10009810_pt1 | contig 16879 bp, 9 predicted proteins | sample III_Palsa_N2_3_FD_200533 | JGI IMG/M metagenome (GOLD analysis project Ga0302314, IMG submission 200533) | Peat permafrost microbial communities from Stordalen Mire near Abisko, Sweden - III_Palsa_N2_3 | ecosystem: Environmental > Terrestrial > Soil > Palsa > Peat permafrost | place: Sweden...
ACTACACGACCGTTGCTGCGTAGACCTGGGGAGCGATTGAGTTTGATCAGCAGGCGTGTACCTCGATGGTTCGGCCGTCGGGCTCGATTACGGCTGGACCACCAGGCTCACGGTCGCCGAGGTGGAACCAGCAACATTCGCACCAGCCGGGGTGTAAATCGCCTTGAGCGAATACGTTCCCGCGTTCAATTGCGAGGCGGTGAGCGTGCACGTACCGATTCCGCCGCTCAGCGTGGCCGTGCACAGGACAGTGCTGCCCTGCTCGATCGCGACGGATCCGGTCGGCGTCGTACCTGGTGCGGTGACCGCCACCTGGAATGCCGCCGCCTGCTCCGCCCCGACTGTCACCGGGGTCGTGAACGACAGCGTCGTCGTGGACTTGGCCGCCACGACTGTCAGGCTGACAGCCGAGGAGGTCGATCCGGTGACGTCGTCGGTTGCCGAGGTGTAGACGGCAGTGAGCGTGTAGCGGCCGACGGCCAACTGCGCCACGTTGAGAGTGCACGTCGCCGTGCCCGAGCCCAGCGTCGCGGAGCACAGGGTCACCGTTCCATCGAGTACTGCGACGGTGCCGGGCGGGTACACGCCGGTCGCGGTCGCAGTGGCGGTGAAGTCGGCCGTGGTCTCGGCGCCGTACGTCACGGTCGACGTCAGCTTCAGGGCCGTCTTGCTCGTGGCCGGCTTGATGGTGCCGGTTGTAATGAGGGACACCGAGTTGGTGAAGCTGCCGCTGTTAGAGGTGTAGACAGCGGTGTACTCGTAGTCGCCGACATTCATCTGGACCGCGGAGGGCATGGTGCAGGTTCCGCGGCCGCTCGCCAGTACCGCCGAGCAGATGATGAGGGGGCCGTCCATCACCGTGACGGAGCCGGTCGGGGTCGCGCCCGAAGCGGACACCGTGGTGGTGAACTTGCCCGTCTCCTCCCCGCCGTAGGTCAGCGCGGGTGCGCTGAGCTTCGTCGTGGTGGCGGCCGGGGTCTCATTGATCTGGAACGTCGGGGTGGTCGCGTCGGGGTTGACGCCGTTGCTCGCGGTGACCACGAAGCTGAAGTTCGCCCCGGCCGGCACCTTTCCGCTGACCGCGCCGGTCGTCGCCTTGATGGTGAGCCAGGAGGGCGCTCCGACTAGTGAGTACGTGATCGTGCTCGGGGTGCCGGTCGCGGTGAACGTGTAGGCGTACTTCGCGCCCACCACCACCGAGGTCGGCGGGGAATCGGCGGTGAACTGCGGCGCGGTCGGGCCCTGGGCCACGGTGACCTTGAACACGGCCGTCGTGGCGGCCGGGTTCACGCCGTTCGAGGCCTTGACCGCGTAGCTGAAGGTCTTGGTCTTGGCCGGCGGAGTACCGGTCACCACGCCGTTCTGCGCGCCGATGGTCAACCATGTGGGGGCGTTGACCAGCGAGTACGTGATCGCGCTCGGGGTTCCGGTGGCGACGAAGGTGTACGAGTAGACCTGTCCGGTTGTGCCGGTGGTCGGCGGGGTGGCTGTGGTGAAGGTCGGCGCGGCGCTGACCGTGACGGCGAACTCCGGGGTCGTCGCGTTCGGGCTCACGCCGTTGCTCGCGGTGACCGAGTACGTGAAGTTCGCAGCGGGGCTCGGCGGCGTGCCGGTGACCGTGCCGGTGCCCGGGTTGATCGTGAGCCAGGCAGGGGCGCCGTTGAGGGAGTAGGTCATCCCGGCGGGTGTGCCGGTCGCGATGAAGGTGTAGGAGTAGACCAAGCCGACAGTCGCCGTGGTCGGCGGGGTGTCCGCGGAGAAGCTCGGAGCCTGCTGGCTCCCGGTCCCCTCAGTGCCGGCCAGTTCGTTGTACATGGCCAGGCTGCCGTCAGGGGCCACGGCGCTGAGCGCGTAGTAACCCGATTGGCCGTTGGCGATGACCGTGGAGCTCGCGCCCAGGGGAACGGTGGCTATCGGAGTCGTGCCGAACGCCGTGGTGGCGCTCGGGGTGAAGAAGACCTCGTATTCGGTGGCCACGGCCTGCGGCGGGGTGAAGTCGAGTTCGACGCCGCCGCTCTGCGTGGTGGCGGTCATGGTGGGGGCTTCGGCGGCGGGGTGGGAGACGAACGTGGTCTGGAGCCCGCCCGTGCCGGAGACCTGCGAGACGAAGGACTTGCTCAGATCCAGGGTTCCGCTGACCGTGGGCACCAATCGGTAGTAGTCGGTCCAGAACGTCTGCCCAGGCGCGATCGCGGCGGTCTGATACGTCAGCTGCTGCAAGGGCTGGTAGATGTAGCCGACGTCGCCCTGCGCCGACAACTGCACCTGCGCGTTGTAGACCGGCACATCGGCCACGTTCGTCAAGCCGACCCGGACGAGGAACGGGCTGCCCGCAGTGGCCGTGGCGTCCGCGTCGATCGTCATCTGGACCGCTGAGGCGCCCCACACGTGGATCGCGTTTGCCGCCGAGGTGATCGGGATGGTCAGCGGGAAGGCGCCCGGATCCAGCGTGCCCTGATAGGACGCGTTGATCCCGTAGAAGCCTTCCGCGTCGCCGCGCAGCACCCAGCTCACCGACTGGCTGCCGCCGGACGGGATGCTCGGCATCGGCTCGGCGAGCGTCTGCGGCGTGGCCAGCGGGGCCAGGCTGAGCCCGGCCGGAAGGGCGGCGAGGGTCACCGTGCCGGCGTCGAAGGAGAAGCCGGTCGGCGCCAGGTTCGAGATCAGTACGCTGACGTTGAAGAACTGCTTCGTCCACTGCGCCGAGTCCGGGATGATCATCCAGGCGATCACCGGCTGGGACTGCTCGGTCTCCGGCTCGGCGACCACGTCGTAGCCGTCCTCGGAGAAGCTCAGGGAGCCGGAGCACCCGCCGCTCGGGTCGTCCTCGTCGGCGCCGGAGACCGACGCGTCCCAGAGCCCGCAGCCGGTCAGGTCGCCGGAGACGGCCACGGCCGAGTTGGAGGTGCCGGTCAGGTTCAAGTCGACGCTGAACTGGTAGACGTTCTGGTTCGCCGGGTTGTTCGGGTCCAGTCCGGCCGCCGCGATCTGGGTGGCGGTCAGCGGGGTGGAGGTGACCGAGGTCTGCGAGATCGAACCGGGCTGGAGCGTGACCGAGGCCGTTCCGGCCCCGCCGGTCTGGGTGGCGGGCACGGACGCCGGCAGGAAGCCGTCCGCGTAGACGTCCGCGGTGTAGCTGCCGTCCGGCAGGCCGGCGATGGTGCCCACGCCCTGCGCGTTGGTGGTCGCGGAGTATCTGGTGCCGCTCGGGGCGATCACCGCGATCGACGCCCCTGCCAGCGGCCCGGAGCTGCCGGTGACGGTGACGGCCAGGCCGACCGTCGGCTGCGGGATCACGGTGATGGTGGCCTGGGCCGAGGCGACCAGCGCTCCGTCAGTGATCGTCAGCACCGCGATATACGTGCCGGTCTGGTTGTACGTGTGCTGAACCGTGGCGCCGGAGCCGGTGGAGCCGTCTCCGAAAGACCACTGGTAACTGGTGATGGAATTCGCCGGCTGGGAACGGGATCCGTCAAGCGTGACGGCGGTCCCGACCACGACCGATTGGGAGTCGCCCGCGTTGGCGGTCGGATACACGACACCGATCGAGGTGACGCTGGCGCTGGCCTTGGCGGCCTGGCCGACCGCATCGGTGACCGACACGGCCGGTGCGTAGACACCGGCGCCGACGTAGGTGTGGCTGATGCTGATCGGCGTGTAGGGAGCGGTCATCGTGCCGGTGACCGCGCTGCCGTCGCCGAAGGCCAGGGAGTAGGTCACCGTCGCGCCGTCCGGGTCGTCCGGCGCCACGATCAGCGAGGTCTCCAGCGGCGCGACGCCCTCGGCGGGAGTGGCGGTGAGTTTCACGGACAGCCCGATCGAGTAGCTCGGCGAGGTGACCACGATGGTGTCCGAGCTCGTGGACAGGCCCAGGGAGTAGGTGCCGGGTGACGGGTCGGTCGCGTTGAACGTCGCGGTCAGGGTGGCCCCCGCGGCCACATCGGTGTAGAGGTCGCACTCGACGTCGGTCGAGCTTCCTTCGCAGGTGCCGACGCTCTCCGCGCCCTCGGTGAGATCGCCGGCTCCGGTGTACGTGGTGCCCTGGGGCAGGTTCAGGTAGACCGCGCTTCCCGCATCTGCGCTCAACGCGCCGGTCGAGGACGTGGTGAGCGAGACCGAGTACGTGGTCGTCGTGCCGCCCGCCGAGGTCGTGACCTTCGGGGCGGTCACATCCGAGACGCCCTGCTCGGGAGTGATCGTGTAGTCGGGCGAGGTGACCGCGACCGTGTCGGCGCTCGTCGACACCGTCAGCGTCTGGTCACCCGCCGACGGGTTCGTGACGAACACGTCGACGGTGAGCGTGTCCCCGGGGTTCACGTCACTGCCGATATCGCAGCTCACTGTCTGGCTATTGCTTCCGCCGCACCCTTCGATGGAGACCGGGTCGGTACCGTCGTAGACGGTGCCCTCCTCAGCCGAACTGCCCGCGGGCAGCTGGATGTCCACCACGCCCGTACCACCGTAGAGCCCGCCGTCGGCGGAGGTCACGAAGGTCACCGTGTAGTCGGTCGTCGCTCCCGCAGCCGGGGTGGTCCCGGTGGAGACCGTCACCTGGGACACCGCGGTGGGCGTCGAGCCGTGCACGGGGTAGATCGTGAACTGCGATGACTGGACCACGGCGGGGTCCGACGATGTGGACACTCCGGCCTGGTACGTCCCGGCCGCCGGGTTGGTCACGCCGTCGATCGTCGCCTCGAACTGGTCCCCGGCCGTCAACCCGGGTTCGAGCGTCCAGGTGACCGTGGACCCGCCGTCCGAGGTGGTACCGCCGCGCGAAGAGCCCAGGTCCACGCCGGTCGTCACGTCGACGATGTCGGTGATGACCACGCCCTCGACCCCGTTGTCATTCTGAACCGGGAACACCGTACCGGCCGGCGCGGCCAAGGTGATCGTGCCGGCGCCGGGCAGAAGGCCGCCGGTCGAACTTGTCTGGAAATTGAGAAAGTACCTGACGTCCGAGTCCCCGGCGAAGGACGAGTCCGGATAAAACGAGACGTCGGACAGCTGCTGCGCCGGGACGATGGTGAAGGCGGGCGTCTGGACGGCCTGCGCGTCAGCGGAGGTGGAAATGGTCCACTGATACGAGCCGGGGGTGGACGGGTTCGTCACCACGGGGATGGTCAGGTCGATCACATGCCCGGCCGGGATCGTGGGCTCCACGGTCCAGGTGACAGTCGACCCGCCGTCGGAGGTGGCGCCGCCGCGCGAGTCTCCGAGGTCTTGCCCGGCCGTCACGTCATAGACGTCGGCGATGACCACGCCCTCCACGCCGCTGTCGTTCTGGGGAAGGAAGCCGGTTCCTGTGGGCGCTGCGAGGGTGATCGTGCCGCCGCCCGTGGTCAGCGCGCCGGTGGAACTCGTCGTGAACTGGACCTTGTACGTCACGCCCGTGGCACCTGCGGCGGTCGTGGACACGGACTGTATGGAGGGGTCATTTACGCTCTGCGGCGCGGTGAGCGTGTAGGCCGGAGTGAGCGCCTGCGCGCCGTCGCCCGAAGTCGAGACGCCGAGCTGGTAGGTGCCGGCGGCCGGGTTGGTCACCTTCGGGATGGTGAGCTCGACTTCGTGGCCGGCCGGGATCGTGACTCCGAGAGTCCAGGTGACCTTGGACCCGCCGTCGGAGATGACACCGCCGCCACAGGAACCCAGATCCTGCCCGGCCGTCTCATCGTAGACATCTGCGATGATGACGCCCACGACCCCGCTGTCGTTCTGCACCTCGAAACCGGTGCCGGAGGGTGCGGCAACGGTGATCTGTCCGGAGCCCGCGGGCAGCGCGCCGTCAGGGCCGGTCGTGAACTCCAGCGTGTAGGTGACTCCGACATTGCCCGCCACCGAGGAGGACAGCGAGAGCGACACGTCGGACACCGAGGAGGAGGAATCGTCCGGCTTGGCTGTATGGGTAGCCGTCGGCGAAGTGGTCGGAGCCGGAGTTGCCGACGCGGTGACGGTCGGCTTGGCAGTGGGCGGCGCAGTAGCGGAGGCATTGGCCGCCGTCGGCGTGCTGAGCGCCCCCACCATGGCGGCCACGCACAGTATCGAAAGCACACCTGAACGCTTGAAACGCGCCGAAAAAGCCCTTCGATCACTCATAGTCCCCACCCTTGATCGAACTCCAAGACAATCAAGGTTAACTCTGACGGACCGTCGCCTCAGGCGATTCGGTGAGGCTGTGAAACGAAGAACGGCGTGCGCCGGCCTCTCAGCTGAAGTCGCCGGAGCCTGCCACTGCCCGCGCCGAGGCGAGCTTGTCGAGGTTCGAGCGGATCTCCGCCTCCTCCTGAATGTCGCGCTCGGTGGGGCCGAGGCCGGTGAGGAAGAGCATCACGATGGTGGACAGGCCGATGCCGCCGATCAGTGGCAGGAGGAGCTGATTGGCCGTGAGTCCCTCGCGGGTGGTGAGCGGCGCCGTGGTCATGATCATCGCGGCCATGCCGGTGTAGTGCATGCCACTGACCGCCACGCCCATGACAAGGCAGGCGCCGATCATCGCCGGGATGCCGCGGACGTTCACCGCGGCCCACAGCGCCGCGATGGACGCGGTCACGGCGATCACGATCGACGCGATGAACACCAGCGGGTGGTAGCTCATGGTGGCGGGCATGTTCACTGCGGACATGCCCAGATAGTGCATGCTGGCCACGCCGAGTCCGGTGATGCCGCCGCCGAGCGCGAGTGCGCGCGCACTCGCCTGGCCGGCGACCGCGATCGTCAGTCCGACGCCCACCACCACGATCGCCACGACCAGGCTGGCGAGGGTGATCGGTACGTTGTAGGTGATCTCGGAGCCCGGGATGCTGAAGCCGAGCATCGCGATGAAGTGCATCGCCCAGACGCCGGTTCCACCGATGGCGAATGCGCTGATGACCAGCCAGCGGACCCGTGTGGAGCCGTCGGTCGAGCGGGCCCGCGTCATGGCGGACAGTCCGAGCAGGCAGCCCAGACACGATGTGGCGTAAGCGAGCGCGATGATACCGATCCCGCCCTCGGAACCTTGCATCTGCATCGGCATGGGTTGCATCGGGCACCTCCCAAGTGGATCTCTACATGGCTGGCACATATGTGCGGAACAGATGAATCCGCCCCACCTCGGCCTCGTCGCCGGGAATGTTGTTTCCACCAACCAATTGCTGGAATTCATGGAGTGTAACGCTCCGAATACCACTGATAGTAGAAAATTCAAGTATCTGTTACATGAAGATTCGGCATCGCTCCACGGTGGGTTCCGAAACATGAAGCGACCCGCGCCAACAGGCGCGGGTCGCGGACCGGGAATGATCCAGAGGCGGAGGAATCTATTTCCCGGCGGTACCGGTGCTCCACAGAGCTGCGCCGCTGGAGCTGTAGATCACGACATTGCCGTCATTCTGCACAGTCAGGCTCGCGCCGTTGTTGCCCGCCGTGCCGCTCGACCAGATCGGGCTGCCCGCGGTGGAATAGATCACGAAGTTGCCGTCGCCCTGCATGATCGCGTCGGCGCTCGGCTGGCCCGCCGTGTTCGCCGCCCACAGCGCGGTGCTGCCGTGGTAGAGCACCAGGTTGCCGTCGCCGCCGAGGATGAGCGTGTAGTCACCGTTACACGAGACCACCGACTGGTTGACCGTGATCTTCTGGTTGGCGCCCAGATTGCCGCAACTCGCGGTCGGCGGCGGCGTGGTGGGCGGCGGAGTCGGCGCGGTGGACAGGACCGGGGCGGTGGGCCGGACGTTGGTGATGGAGATCTGGCCCTTGAGCATCCGGCCGCCGTCGTTGGTCAGGCGCAGGTAGTAGTCCGTCGAGCAGGCCGTGCCGTCCTCGTCGAGGGCGAGCAGGCCGGAGTTGGTCGGCACGGCGGCCGTGGTCGCGGCCGTGTTGACGATCTGGTTGCCCTCGCCGAACTCGTCGAACATCGAGATGTAGATGCCCTGGGCTCCGACGCGGACCATGTTGTAGAACTGCTCCCACATGAAGTTGCCGTGGGCGCGCTGGTTCGCGGAGAGGTCGCCGGGCAGCACGCAGGGCTGGTAGTCGATGCTGTGGGAGTTGCAGTACGCCTGGTCGCCGACGTTGACGTTGGTGTAGAAGCTGTCGGAGTCAGCCGCGCTGCCGATGCGCCCGACCATCCACGGCGAGATCATGTTGAAAGCGCTGTAGACGTTCAGGTATCCGGCGCGCGAGTCGTTGACCCCGGTGCGCCAGTAGGTCGGGGTTCCGCCCATGACGTAGCAGCCCTGGCTCTGGAACCACTGGATCACTTCCAGGCAGGCGGCGGCGGACCACGGGTGGTTGGTGTCGTCGAAGCCGAATCCCCAGATCCCCACGACCGGCTTGCCGTTCTGGTGCGCATACGCGGGCGAGGACGTGTACTGCGCCATGTTGGCGGTCCAGTCCGCCGGCATCTCCGTCTGCATGTTCGTCCAGCCGGAGGCGTCGTACATGATGTAGAACTTGCGGTCGTAGGCCTGTGCGGCGGTGTTGACCTTCGCGGTGATCGCGTTGCGGGTCGGACCCTCGCTGCCGTTCGGGTCGAAACGCTGCAGCGCGGCCGTGTCGCAGCCGTTCTGCTGCATCAGCGAGAAGTGGGTGTTGACCGTGGACTGGTCGTAGGACGAGAACAGGGTCGCTTGGGCGCCGTTGCCGAAATTGGCGTAGGCCGTCTCGTAGCCCTTGCTGTAGATCGTCATGTCCGGCCAGGCCTTGATGCCGTTGTTGCTCGGCGACGGCGGCTGCGACTCGTTGCTGCTCCAGTGCCACCACGCGTCGATCGGCGCCCCGTCGCCGATGCAGGCGAACCAGCCCTGGTAGCCCACGGTGATCTTGCCCACCACGTCCCCGGCCGGAGACGCGGCGATCGCCGGGCTGGTCAGCGCGGACACCAGTTCGGTTCCGCCGACCGCGGCCACCGCCGCGCCAGCCATGCCCGTGACCAGGAACTTCCTGCGTGAGATTGCCATGTGTACGTCCTCCAAGAGGGTTTCGGTTCTCGCAGTGCTTCGCCGCGCAAACTGCTCTTGTGAGGAGGAGGAGCGTTCCCGTACCCGGTATTGCACAAAGTTCGGCTGATTCTTCGCGGGTGTAGTGTCCGAACCGGACTTTGTGCAATGCCGCTCCTCGGAACGTCCCTCCTCTCTACAGCAGCAGTCCGCGGCGGCGAAGGAAGGGAAGCGCATGCTGGGAGATCCGATGCCGGACACGATGACGGTCGAGGCGGCCCGCGCCGGGGGCACCCAGGAGCTCGACGCCCTGGTAGGCGCGTACCTGCCGCTGGTCTACAACATCGTGGGGCGGGCGCTGGGCGTCCAGGCCGAGGTCGACGACGTGGTGCAGGACGTCATGCTGCAGATGGTCCGCGACCTGGGCCAGCTGCGCGATCCCGGCGCGTTCCGGTCCTGGCTGGTGGCGATCACGATGCGGCAGGTGCGCGGGCACTGGCGGGCGCGCCGGGCCTTGCTGGAGCCGGCGCCGCTGGAAGACACCGAGCTCGCCGACCCGGGAGCGGACTTCGTCGACCTGACCATCTTCTCGCTCGGATTGTCGGACCAGCGCCGGGAGGTGGCGCAGGCCTGCCGCTGGCTGGACGACGAGGACCGCCACCTGCTGGCGCTGTGGTGGCTGGAGGCCGCCGGCGAGCTGACCCGGACCGAGCTGGCCACCGCGATGGAGTCGGAGCCGCCCCAGGTGGCCGTGCTCGTCCACCGGGTGAAGGCGCGGTTGGAGGCGGCACGGACGGTTGTACGCGCCGTCCAGGCCGCGCCGCGCTGCCGGACGCTCGACCTGGTGTGCGCGGACTGGGACGGCCGGCCGTCACCGCTGTGGCGCAAACGCATCGCGCGCCACGTGCGGGAATGCCCGTCGTGCAGCCTGGTACAACTCGATCTGGTCCCTGCCGAGGGCCTGCTGGTCGGGCTGGGATTGGTCGGGGTGCCCATCGCATTGCACTCGGCCGTGCTCGGAAACCTCGTCGGGGTCGGCGCGAGTGTCAGCGTCGGTGTCGGTGTCGGCGCCGTCGGGAATGGCGGAGCTCATCTCACTGCCGCGCACCGTGCTGCGGGCCGCAGTCTGGTGAAGCGCGGTATCGCCATGCACGCCGCCGGCAAGGCCGTCGTCGCAGGCGTCACCGCGCTGGCCGTGATCGCCGGTGTGGGTGTTTATGTCGCCAGTAACCACTCCCCCGGCCCCGGGACACACAGTGCCGTCGGGACATCGGTCCACACCGCGTCGCCGACCGTCGCGCCGACCAGTACCACCGACCCGGCCACGCCGGCGCCGACCGCCTCCTCTACCGGACCTGCGGCTGCCGACGCGATCGTGAACACCGCGTTGCCGATCCGCGCCGCCTTCTACTACCCCTGGTATCCCGAGAACTTCGCGCCGGGAGACACCCACTACACGCCCTCGGCCGGGGACTACAGCGTGGACGATCCGAGCACGGTCGACCGGCAGATCGAGGACATGCAGTACGGCGGGCTCCAGGCCGCCATCGTCTCCTGGTGGGGCGTCGGGCTGCGCGAGGACAAGCGCATGCCGCTGCTGATGACCGAGGCGACGAAACTGGGATTCTCCTTGTCGGCGTACTACGAGCCGGAGGGGTATGGGAACCCGTCGTCGGCCCAGATCTTGAGCGACCTGACGTATCTGCGGAAATACTCGGATCAGAAGGCGTGGCTGCACATCGGCGGCCTTCCGGTGATATTCGTCTTCGCCCAGGGCTCGGACGGCTGCGGCATGGTCTCGCGCTGGGCGCAGGCCAACCAGACCGCGCACTACTACGTCGTGCTGAAGGTGTTCCCCGGATACCGCAGTTGCCCCGATCAGCCCCAAGGCTGGCACCAGTACGCGGACGGGTTGGACGTCCAGCCCGGATACTCGGCCATCGCCAGCCCCGGCTTCTGGCTCTACAGCCAGGCGACGCCGTCAATCCCTCGCAATCCCGCCGAATTCCGCCAGGAGGTCACCACCGTGGCCGAGTCCGGGGACCCGTTTCAGCTGATCATCTCCTACAACGAGTGGGGCGAGGGCACCGCAGTCGAGTCGGCCACTGCTTGGTCCAGTCCCAGCGGGCATGGCGTCTACATGGACATCCTGCACCAGGTCTTCGCCGCGCATCCGCGATGAGCGGGTACAAGGGCGCGGCCCGTCCTATTTCACTGCTGCTACTGCCGGACGGGCCGCCGAGGGGTCTGACTCAGACGTCAGGCCCCTTGTTCCGGGAAGATCCCCTGCCCCGGGGTGAGCACCCGGCGCGGGTCGAAGGCCGCCTTGGCCGCGGCCAGGAACGGCCACTGCGGTCCGTACTGCGACTGCCAGTCGGCGTGGGTCATCGGGATCGAGCCGACCGGATACTGGAAGCCGCCCAACGCTCGTGCGCGCAGGAACAGCTGCCGGTTCTGCTCGACCACTGTCGCTGCGGGCAGTCCGCCGGTGTCCGGCGCCGAGGTGCTGAGCACGGAGAACAGGAAGGTCACCTCACCGCCCTCGGGGACCCGCAGCAGCGGCCGGGTGAAGCGGGCGGTCGGCACCGGGTAGAGCAACACCAGTCCGCTCGCGCCGAGGCTGGCGGGGCTGATGCCAGCCATCACCTCGGTCATGAAGCTGTCGGCGGACTCGTCCGGCAGGAACAGGTTCAGCCACGGGTGCGGGTCGTACCATTCGCCGGTCGATTCCAGATAAGCGACCGTGGAGGCCAGATCATTGATGTAGTCGGCGTAGTCGATGTCGCTGATCTGCGCAGTGCCGGGCAGGTAATTCAGGTCGCCGATCAAGGCGCTGTCGTCGGGCGGGGTGTCCGTGTAGTACGCGGCGCCTTCGAGCACGTACTGCCATTCGCCGGTGCTGGTCGCGGCTGGGGAGCCTTCCAGCCAGTCGAACCTGCCGTCGAGCACCACCCTCCGCTGGTCCGCGGCGAGCGTGGCGACCGTCGGGTAGGTGAGGTCGTACTGGCGGACCGAAGCCGGGGCGGTGGTCAGCGGAATGGTGGCGCTCACGATCACGCCGACCTGCCCGAGTCCGGCCAGTGCCGCGTTGAACAGCTCGGCGTTCGACGTCAGGGAGCAGGTGACCAGTTGTCCGGTGCCGGTGGCGACCTGGAGTTCGAGCACTGCGTCGACCTGCGCGCCGTAGTGGTGCGACGCGCCGCCGATCCCGCCGACCGACAGGGTCCCGCCGATCGACAGCCCGATGTAGTCGGTGAAGACCAGAGGGGTGAGTCCCTCGGCCAGGGCCGCCGTGAGCAGTGCGCCCCACGTCGCGCCCGCCTGCACGACCGCCCGATCCGAGAGGATCTGGATCTGGTCGAGCGGGCTCATCTCGATCACCAGGCCGCCGGAGACCTGCGCCTGGCCGAAGGTCTGGTGCCCCTGGCCGCGCGGGGCGACCGGCAGTCCGGCCCGTTGACAGAATCCGAGCATGGCCGTGACGTCGTTCACCGATCCGGGCTGGAGCACCGCGAGCGGGGTGCGGTGCACGATGTGCCCGTAGTCCACCGCCGCCGCGGCCAGGTCCGCCGGGTCGGTCAGCAGGGTGCCGTCGAGCGGCGGCAGGCCGGTCAGCGCGTTGCCGTGGCCGGAGGCGCTCGCCCACACCCGGCCCACCGGATCGAAGCCCACCACCAGTGCTCCCGCCGTCAGACCCCGGATAACCGACCTTCTGTTGAATTGCCGAGCCACACTTTCTCCCCTCACCGGGCACGGCGGCGGGGCACGGTGGGGTATGTCGCACTCACCGGTCGGGTCGCTGTGCGTCAGATTGTCGACGATGGCTGAGTGGCCGCGTTAACGTGAGCGAAACCACTTGCCTCTCGCTACTCAAGTTGCCCAACTTCCGTTTCCTCACACGCTAGACGTAAAGTTGTTCTCCAGACACAAAATCTGGCCCGGGACGCTGATGGCCCACCAGATCAATCTCCTCGACAGTGAGGTCTCGTGGTCAAGGACGTGAACGACAGACTCGGCTTCGACGCCGTATCATGGGCCGCCCGCGAGGCGGACCACGCGCACGCCTACGACGCCATCGGCACCAAGTACGACCAGGCGTTTCCGCACAAGGAGGGCCAGGTCGAGTGCACCAAGCGGCTGGTGGACCGGCTCGCGCCCGGCGCGCGGGTGCTGGACCTGGGCTGCGGCACCGGCCTTCCCACGGCGCGCGAACTGGTCGCGGCCGGCTACCGGGTGACCGGCATCGACATCTCCCCGAGCATGCTCGCCACTGCCCAGCAGAACGTCCCCGAGGCCGAGTTCCACCTGCTGGACATGGTCGACCTCGACCCGTCGCCGGACCAGTACGAGGCCGTTGTCGCATTCTTCTCCGTGCTGCACATGCCCAGAACGCGGATGCACGAGGTTCTGGGACTGCTGCGCGGAATCCTCGTGCCCGGCGGATTTCTCGCACTGGGAATGGTCGAGGCAGATGTCGACGACACTCCGATCACGTTCCTGGGACAGCGGATCCGGGTCACCGGCTACCCGCGCTACGAATTCCGGACCCTGTTGGCGGAGTGCAACTTTGAGACCGAGTGGGAAGAGGTCCGCTCGTATGCGCCCGCCACTGTGCAGGCCGCCCCGGAAGTCCAGATCTTCAGCCTGAGCCGACGAGTCGATTGACCGCCTGATGAACCGGATTGCAATGAACGGTGTGCCCATGGATGTGGCCGGCGCAGGGCCGGGGGCGGGGACGGGGCCAGGGCCAGGGCCGGGCCCGAGGGTGACCGGCGTGCCGGAGGCCGGGCTGCGCGATCAGATGTTGTTCCTCAACGAGGCGACCGCCCGGATCGGGGTGAGCCTGGACATCGAGAGCGTGGCGCGCGAGTTCGCCGCCGCCCTGGTGCCGCGGCTGGCCGACTTCGCCACCGTGCACGTCCTGGACGCGCTGCTGGCCGGGCAGGTGCCCGACCCGCAGATCCCGGCCGCGGACCACGCCGCCGAGGCGCCGCTGCGCCGCATCGCCTCCGCCAGCAGCACCGACGATCCCGCGCAGCTCGGCGCGACCCCCGAGGGCGAAGCGCAGGTCATGCAGGCCACCGGGCCGTGCCAGCTGGCCATGGCCAGCGGCGAGCCGGTGCTGATCGACGAGGTGGACCCGGAGCTCGCCCGGCGCCTGGCCTCCACCCACCCGACCGGCGACCTGGCCGCGATCCTGGTCGGCCGGCCCCTGCTGGCCGTCCCGCTGCGGGTGCGCGGCCGGATCCTGGGCTGCGCGGCGCTGATCGGGCACTGCGGCGCCACCTTCGACGAACTCGCGCTGCTCACGGTCCGTCAGCTGGCCGCCCAGGCCAGTCTCGGCGTCGACAACGCGCGCCTGTACCACGGCCTCGCGGCGACCGCCGAGGCGCTGGGACGCAGCATGCTGCCGACCTCCCCGCCGGAACTGGCCGGCGTCCAGATCGCGCACCGGTACCTGCCCGGCAACCCGGCGATCGGCATCGGCGGCGACTGGTATGACGCGATCGCGCTGCCCGGCAGCCGGGTCGCCCTGGTCGTCGGCGACGTGATGGGCCACGGCATCCGCTCGGCCTCGGTGATGGGCCACCTGCGCACGGCCGTGCAGACGCTGGCCGCCTTGGACCTGCCGCCGGAGCAGGTGCTGCGCCACCTCGACGACGTGGCCCAGCGGCTCGGCGACGAGCACCTGGCCACGTGTATCTACGCGGTCTACGACCCGGTGGCCCGGCGCTGCACCATCGCGAACGCCGGCCACATCCCGCCGGTGTTGGTCCACCGGGACGGAAGCAGCCGGCTGCTACGGATCCCGTCCGGCGCGCCGATCGGCGTCGGCGGAGTCGCCTTCGAGACCGCGGAGATCCACACCGAGGAGGGCGACCTGCTGGTGCTGTGCACCGACGGCCTGGTCGAGGTCCGCGGACAGGACATCGGCCTGGGCCTGGCCGCCCTGTGCAAGGGCGTCGCGGACGCGGACCAACCGCTCGAAGAGGTCTGCGAAACGCTGCTGCGCAACCTGAACACCGAAGACCGCGAAGACGACGTCGCGCTGCTGATCGCGCGCCTGAACGGGATACCCAGCAGCAACGTCGCGCAGTGGTACCTCGAACCGGCCGCGTCCACGGCCCGGCAGGTCCGGCGACTGGTCCGGGAGACCCTCGCCCAGTGGGACCTGTCCGAGCACAGCGACCTGGTCGAACTGCTCGCCACCGAACTGGTGAGCAACGCAATCCGGTATGCCTCCCGTCCGCTGGAGTTCCGGCTGCTCAAGACGAGCTCCCTGTTGTGCGAGGTCAACGACGACGACCACCACCTCCCGGTGCTGCGCCATGCGGGCCTGGCGGACGAGCACGGCCGCGGCATGCACCTGGTCAGCCGACTCTCAAGCCGGTGGGGCGCCAGCCGTACCAACAGCGGCAAGGTGGTCTGGTTCGAACTGGCCCTCGACGACCATGACTCACCTTCCGAACATCTGTGGTCGAACTACTGAACACGGCAGGCTGGTACACGCCCGGCGGGACGATCTATGAGCGCACCGTCCCACCGGTTCCGCGCTGACGTGAGGGAGAAGACGCCATTCTTCCTCCCCTGACAAGCGGGGTCGTTCGAGTCGCGCTGTACCCCTGTGAACAGCGCGGCCTACTGCTGCACCGCCAGCTGTCATGCCATCAGACCTCGTTGTTGCTTTGTGTTGGGCTCACGATAACTCTGCGCAAGCAACCACAACAGGCGGATTGACCGGCAGACCTACCGGCAATGCCGCTCGCGGGGAACGCGCATCGACTGTCACGCCGCCAGAGGTCTCACACCAGGCTCTGGCCGCCGTCGATCGTGATGACCTGGCCGTTGACATAGTTGTTGGCCATGAGGAAGAGGGTGGACGCGGCGGCCTCCTCCGGGGTGCCGAAGCGGCCGAACAGGCTGCCCGCTCCGGCCTCGGCCATGGCCTCGTCGGTGGCCATCCCGGTCGCGCCACGCATGAGCGGAGTGTCGATGACCCCGTAGCGCACGGTGTTCACCCGCAGGCGGCGCGGGCCCAGTTCGACCGCGAGCGCTCCGGTGAGGCCCTCGATCGCGCCGAGGGCAGCGACGGGACCCGCCACCGCGGAAAGCGGCCGGGAGACGTAGATGCCCGAGGTCAGCGTGATCGAGCCGCCGGCGGACAGCCGGGGAGCGGCGACCCGCGCGGCGGCGAGGGCGCCCCAGACCCGGGCGTCGAGCGTCTCGCGGACGGACTCGGGCGAGAGGGTGTCGAGGGCCCCGGCCCCGGCCAGTCCACCGGCCGTCACCAGCACGTGGTCGACGGTGCCGACCTGGTCGAAGATCCGGGTGAGCGCCTCTTCGTCGGCGCCGTCGGCGGACACTCCCAGCACCTCCGGTCCCCCGTCGCCGCGCACCCGGTCCACGGCCGCTGGTACCAGGAGCACCCCGAGCTGATCAAGCTACTGCTCTGGGAGGCACTGGAGCGAGGTACCGGACCGGTGGAGGACGAGGAGGAACGGCGCGACGGCTACCGCGGCAACGTCCGTGATCTGGTCGGCGCGGGCCTGGGCGCCGAGCTCGACGAGCCGGAGCGCACCCGCAAAGCCCAGGACTGGTTGTTCACGTTCATCGGCCTGGTCGCCTGGAACTTCTCCGTCCCGCAGCTGCGCCGTCTGATCCTGAACGAGCAGGATGAAGCGGCTGCCCTGGCTCGGCGTCGCGCGGTAGTCGTCGAGGCCGCGCGGACCTTGGCCGAGGGTCGTTCCCATGCTTGAGCCGGTACGAGGCGGAGATTAATGCGGTTTGATGAGCGGGTTGGTGGCGGCTAGGTGAGGACGTAACAGTTTACTGCGAACTGCTGGCCTCCGGCGGGCCGGGCTCCGAGGGGAAAGGGCCTGGTCGGGCGTGTTGCGGTAGCAGCGTGGTGGGGTTCGTGGGCGGTCGGCTTCGGCCTCCCTCGTCACCCAGTCGTCCCAAGGGAGCAA
>Ga0302314_10009812_pt1 | contig 16877 bp, 16 predicted proteins | sample III_Palsa_N2_3_FD_200533 | JGI IMG/M metagenome (GOLD analysis project Ga0302314, IMG submission 200533) | Peat permafrost microbial communities from Stordalen Mire near Abisko, Sweden - III_Palsa_N2_3 | ecosystem: Environmental > Terrestrial > Soil > Palsa > Peat permafrost | place: Sweden...
CGGCGGCTGCGCCGCCCACACGCAAGCGGCGGCACTCCAGCTGACGAGGGCGGCGATCGAAGCAGCAGAACGAAGCCGGCCATGCCTGGCCATTAATCACCCGTCGGAACGATTCCGGCGTTCTCCACCATCAGGATCACGCATCGCCGCGGTGCCCGGGTGCGGTGGATGACCGACTTCGGCACTACGAATCCTTCCTGGGCTCTCAGGGCCACCGACCGGTCTTCGAGATCGACGAAGAATTCACCGTCCAGGCAGAAGAAGAACTCGTCGTCATTGTCGTGCTTGTGCCAGTGATATTCACCCTGCATCACACCGAGGCGTACCACCGATCCATTCACCTGGCATAGGGTCTGGTTGAACCACTGATCCTTCACCGTGTTGACGACGCCCGGGACGTCCACTTTCACGAGATGAGGAAACAGAATGTTGAGGTAAGTCGCGTAGGGATGCGCGCTCATGGAACTGATTTCGGATGTCACGTGGACTCCATCTGGATGAAGAAGGTGAATGCGAGCAACGCGGCCAGGGCGACGGTGCCGCAGGCAAGCAACCAGGGGGTCGCACGCTGCATCCGCGTGTAGAGCCGCTGGTAGGAGGCGTAGGCAAGCACGTTGCCTTGAACGCCCCGGTACAACTGAATCTGTTTGACCTGGTCGTCATAGCGCGCGCGTGCAGCATCGGCGGCCACAGAATCTACCGTGCGTTGGGTTTCGAGTTTCTGCCATTCGTCGCCGAGGCGCTTGGCGGATTGGTTGGCCCGGTCTATTTCGGCGAGGAAGATCGCGTAACTGGCAGATTGCGGATAGAGATCGCGCTGATGCTCGGCGACATCCTGCCGCACGCTCTCGAGTTCGCGCCGATCCCTGCGATCTTCGAGGGAGACGTTCGGATCGATATCGGAGGGATAGATGAGATCGGAACGTAAGAGCCGCAGCATCAGGACCAGCGCAGTAACGATGCTCAGGAAGGAAACGCCGATGGCCGCAGCCCCCATCAGGCGGTGATGAAAATCGAGCGTGGGTGCGGCAAGTCCGGAGAGCGGGGTGCCGGCAATGACCACCGCGGCAAGGGCCGCGAAGACCCCCGCCAGCCATTTGATCGTGTCGCGAAGATTCGCTTTCAGTGGGGCGTAAGGATCACTCATGGTGGTGGCATCGTCTGCGGCCATTTCACTTCTCAGGATCTGCCGGGGCCAGTCGCATTGCGACTTGGCGACCGACCTGGGCGCCAATTGCGCTGGCGTGGCGGGACAGGAGGTCGAGATCGATCATTCGGTGCAGCGGCAATTCTGCGTCGATTTCGAATGAAGCCGACTGGGGCGTCGCGAGCGCCGCGTCCCGTATTTGTTTCAGCACTGCCGGATCGATGGTGCCCGTTTTGAAGGCTTTATCGAGCTGTATCCGAACCTTGTTATGCGATGAGCGATTGCGATCCCCATCTCCACCCAGCACGACGCCTAGTGGCAGTGGCGGAGGGGGCAGTGGCCCGAGGTGGATCTCGGTGGGTTCAGCGGGGTCATGCTTCCGCGGATCAGGACGCGTTGCGATCCCAATCTTCCCCGGAACGGTATGGAACGCGATCGTAGGCACAATACTTCCGCGTCGCATGGCGAGCTGACTTTCGATGCAACATTCTAGCTCACTCGTGCCGCGTGGCGCCCGCTGCCGTGTCTATCGCCAGATCCCGTGCCGGTTTTCCCAGCCGGTGACATCCGGTGCGCCCTCCGGAAGGAAGTACATGGCGCTCCAGATGGCGTGGATCTTGCCGTTGCGGACCAGGAAGTATTCGGATACGAGATTGTGCTGCAGCGGGAGTCCGGCATAGCGGACATAGATTCCGGTGCCCAGCACCATGCCGGCTTCTTCGTCAACAACGGGGAAGCGTCGCTGCGCCAGATCCGTGGTCATCTTGTCCATATTTGCGAAGCCAGAGAGGCACCCCCGCCGCGCTGGCGCCGCCGCGGATCCCTGGGTACCAGCGGACTGCGCCGCCCGCTGCTCGAGGTTGCCGCTTCCACCGACGCCGTTCTCGAGACGCACGCACTCCGGATCATCCGGCAACCAGGAGCCGTCATGATCCTTGTTGGCCTGGAAGTAGTTATTCGCGAGGGCTACGAGAATGAACCGCGAGCTGCGCTGGGCGGGCGGTAGGATCGTATCCGGCGCGGGGTGCTCAGCCAGCGCCTGGGGATTGGCGTCGCCTTTGCCCATCATGCCCTTGGTTCCCTCGATCCATTCGGCTTCGGAAACCTTGTGGTCCGCGACCCGGATACGCACCGAGGTGACGACTTCCGACCCGCCCTTCCTGACCAGCCCCATGAACGCTGCCGTCTCATTCAGAGGATCGAAAAAGCGGCTTTGCGCCGTGCCGTACCCGCTGACATCCTTCCAGAACCCCTCGCCGCTGTGGACCACCGTGGTGTTCTCGGTCGCGTAATGATCGGCCGTCAGTGGCACCGCGCTGGGGTCATGCCTGAAGACCGCGGACATGTAGGCATTCAGCAGCTGTTGCAGGCAGGCGCGATCGCACTCCGGCGCTGCGTCCTGGGCATGCGTCGCTGAGGTAGCTGCCAGGGCAGCAACGATCCAGAGGGACGAGAGACGGTGTGATATTCGCATCAGAACGTCAGCCTGTAGCCCAGGACGAAGCGGCGGCCGAGCACATCATAGACATCAAACGACGTCGGATCCACGCTCTGATGCGCCACGGTGATCGTTACCGGCGGATCGCGGTTGAACAGGTTGGTGACGCTGAGATAGATGCGGCCGCGGTCATGGAAGCCCATGATGTAGCTGAGATTCAGATCGGTGTACTCAATCATCGGCACCGCATTCGACGTGATGGTGGTGCCGACCACGTCCCAGGGGTCCGCGCGGCCGCTGTCAATGAGCCGCTCCTGTACCAGCCCACTGACGCGCCCGATCGCATACTGGGCGGACACCGTGCCTCTCCAGCGCGGATAACCGTTGGCGCCCAGGCATCCGCCGATGGCCCCGATGAGATTGGTGTGGGTGCAGCCGGTGATCGCAGAGGGGAGGTTCTCCTCGAGCAGGTAGTTCGCGACCAAGCGGCTACTGAACGTGCCACCCAGGAAGTGGTGGGTGTAATCGGATTCCCAGTCCAGCCCCGCGACCTTTTCGCTGCCGACGTTCTCAGTCGGTTCGGTGACGAGCAGGCCGGTGGTTGTCGTGACGATGCCGCCTGTGGTCGTGACCGGAACGCCGTCGAGGCTGATCAGGCCGCAATAGGTTTTGTTACCCGCCGCGCAGCCGTCGATGATGCCTTGAAATGTCAGCTGTTCGATCGCGTGCGCGATCTCGATCTTGTAGTAATCCACCGAGGTCTGAAACCCTTCCAGGAACGTGGGTGTGAACACGATGCCGGCCGTGTCGGTGTGCGCTATCTCCGGCTGTAGGGCGGTATTGCCCTTGGCGAGATTCAATCCGCCGACCTGGTACTGCGGATTGGCCGACGATGAGGGGAAGATGTCTGAAGCCAACGTCACGGATCCGGGGTTGAAAAGTTCGAGAACGTCCGGCGCCCTGATATCCTGGGATGCGGTGCTGCGAATCATGAAGCTATCGTTCTGCGCCCACTGCATGCCGAGTTTCCAAGAGTCCTGGAAGCCGCTGAGGTTGTAATCGGTGACCCGGCCTGCCAGATCCAGGCTCAGCGACTTGGCCCCTGGCACATTCTTCAACAGGGGAACGCCGATTTCCGCGTAACCCTCGGTGGCACTCGTCCAGCCGTAGAACGGTGTCGGATTGTAGAAATAATACGCGCCATATCGGCCCGCGTAGGCCTTGGGACATCCGGCGACATCGGTGCAGCTGATATCGGTGTCGGAGAGCTCATCGACGTGGCGGTCGGCAATGTCGTGGCGGAAGTCGAGGCCCGTTGCGACACTGATCGGCCCGGCGCCCAGCGTGATGTTGTCGCCAAGATCGCCACGCAGGTTCGATTCGAAAGAGGTCTGTCGGAAGACCGTATCGCCGCGGTTGTCGCCGTCGATGTAGTTGGCAGCCGCAGCACCGATGGCTCCGGGACCGAACAGGTTCGCCGGCACGCAGGTGGGATCGAGCCCCAGAAGCGTCGACGCGCAAGCCGCCTTGCCGGTGGCGGGATTGATGACGGCGTTGACCGCCGCATAGGTATTTCGATCGATCGGCTCCAGTACGTCGAGATCGTTGATGGTGTACTGCTCGCCGAGGGAGGCATCGAAGCTCCAGCGATCGTTGATGGTGCCTTTGGCACCCACCGAGAACCGCCCGACTTCGGTCAGCGTATCCACATCCTGGGGTCCGAGATCGGTGTCCACCCGGCCCAGGGTGAACGAAGCGGCCGTCGGATTGGCGGCAAAGAAATTCTGCAGCGCCGGCGGCAGGAACGCGTTGTTGGGGAAGATCGTATATTGCGTCGTCGAGGTCATCGACGAGTACTGACCCTCGTAATCGGTCTTCGTCCGGGCAAAGATACCCTCGGTGAAAAACGTCAGGTTCGAATTCGCATCCCACTCCGAATGCATCAGGAGGTTCTCGCGATCGATCTCGGGCGAGAGCCCGTAGTTCACGGTTGCGCCCTCTCCGCCGCTCGCGAAGGTGGAGCCGGCATCGGCGCCCACCGCGAAGGGTTCGAGCACCCCGCCCGCTCCGAACTGCTGACCGACGAGCGCCTTGCAGGCTGCGGTGGCGCAACCCTGCACGCCCGTGATGAGTCCGCCGTAGGTGCCGTTCGAGGCCCGCGCATCGGGCTCAACGATCGTCGAGGGCAATGTCCCGCCCACCGGGTTCGGATAGGCCACCGTCGGATCGTCGTGCCAATCGCGGCCGGTGTCCAGGATGCCGATGCCGCCTTCCTTGAAAAAATTGGCGCCGACGATCAGTCGCAGACTGTCGCTGAAGGCCTTGCCGAAAGCGAGTTCGACGTTGCCGTTGGTGGCATCGCCGTAGGTCGTCGTGCCGGCACTGACATCGGCTTTGAGGCCCTGGAAACGGGTATCGAGGATGAAATTGACCACGCCCGCCACCGCATCCGATCCGTAGCTTGCGGATGCGCCGCCGGTCACGATATCGACGCTCTTGAGGAGGCTCTGCGGAATCATGTTGATGTCCACCGAGTCGGCCACGTTGGTGGTGCCGAGACGTTGGCCGTCGAGCAGGACGAGGGTGCGATTCACGCCCAATCCACGCAGGTTCAGCAGACTTTGACCGTTCGTGCCGGTCGCGGCGGATGCAGTCGCCGCCTGCGAGCTGAGTACCGAGTCGTTGAGCGCCGGGATCTGCGCAAGTCCGGTCGCAATATCGTTCGGTGAGACCTGCGAGAGCTGTTCGGCAGAGACCGTCGTCACGGGTGTCGGTGCGACGAAATTCGCTCCGAGCCGGCTACCCGTCACCACGACCTCCTGCAGTTCCGGGGTGGTTTGCGCGGCGGGTGGTGCCTCCTGAGCGGCGGCGATGGGCGAAAACAAGTGCGCGCCGATGATACCGAACAAGGTGCCCCACGTCAGATGGGTCTGTTTCGACGGCATGTTCTGTTCCCCGACTATGCTGACAGCGACAATGCCCGTTGCGCCGATCGAACCGGTCAGACCGGTATCGCGCAACAGGACGCTGAGAGCCTCATCGGGACGGTATTGACCGTGCACGGCATTAGTGGTGAAGCGAGCGAACTGGCCGGATCGAATCAGCACGGACAGGTTCTTACCCTTGGTCTGTCGTGCCAATTCGATGAGCCCCTGATCCGCGGGCCCGCTCGAGATGTCGTAGCGGCTGACGACGCCCTCGTCAGCAAATACGACTGCCCCCCCACTTATCCGCGCGAGCACCACGAGCACCAGCAACAACCTCGGCAGGGTGCTCCGGGCGGCCATGAAACACGGCGCGATAATCTCTCTCCACATTACAGACTCGAAGCTGAGAGAAATCCCCTAGTCGCCGTTTGAATCATTGTCCGTGCGGGCTGCTCGACAGTAACAGGTAGCCGTTTTCGTGGGTCACGGTGACGCCCGCATTCTGTTGCAGCGCCGCAACGAGCGTGTCGGTATCTCCGACCTGGAAGTAGCCGCTGACCGGCATCCGGCCCAGTTCGGGATCGGCGATGACGAAGCGTTCAGGTGAGTAGCGGGCGAGTTCGGCGACGGCCTCAGAGAGCGGGGTTGCTTTGAAGACCACGACGCCGTGCTGCCAGGCCGTGGCGGCCGCGACCTGGCCCGGCGTCAGCACATCGATGCGTTCGCTGCGTCGCGCGATCAGGACGGCCTTGTTCGCCTCGACCACGACGTCGGTGGCGACTTCGAAGACAGCGGGCGCCGCGGGTTGCGAAGCACCCCCCTGAATATCCGCCGGCGCGCTCTGATGCACGCGGACCCGACCTTCCGTCACGGTGAGCTGGATCCCCGTCGGGGAATCTGCCCGGATGTCGAAGGCAGTACCGATTGCTTTGAACTCGTAGCCGGACGCATGGACACTGAACACCCTGTTGGGGTCCTTGGCCACCTCGAACATCGCCTCGCCGCGATTCAGGCTGAGCCGACGTGAATCGTCGGAGAAAGCAACCGCCAGCTCACTATTGGTGTTGAGCTGAATGCGTGAATGGTCAGGCAGCTCGATGGTCCGGCGCTCGCCGATGCGAGTCGAGTAGGTCGCGCTGTACGCGAAGTTCCGGGGAGCACCCGGCTGCGGTGTGTTCGCGGCGAGTCGGGTCGTGGGCGTCATAGCCGAGTGCGGACGCCAGAAAATTGCGAGGCTTGCTACGGCTGCGGCGACGACGAACGCGGCCGCGGCACGCACGGCGAACGGCCAGCTGGACCCTTCGGACTCCCGCAGGGGAAACAGCTCCGCGAGTTCCGTCACGACCGACATGCTGTCCCAGTCCCGGGCCAGGCGCAGCAGGATGTCGCGCCGTCCCGGATCGCGCATCCAGTCGCTGAGGCCCTCTCGCTCACTGGCGGTCAGGCCGCGATCGATGCGGGCGATCCATTGACCGGCCTCTTCCTTGTCGAGGCGGGCGATGCGAAATGTGGTGGACTTAACCACGTCGACGCCCCTGTGCTTTCCGGAGCGCAGTCCGCATTGCCCGGCGTGGAAACCCATGGGCTTCCATGTAGTCACTGCATTCGATCGCTGCCTTGGCGATGTGATTCTCGACGGTTCGCTCGGAGAGACCCAGCCGGGTCGCCACTTCGCGCTGCGAGAGCCCGTAGACGCGACGCAGTAGAAATACCCGGCGACATTGCCGCGGCAGCACGCGGATCGCACGGCAGAAAACGCCGAACTCCTGCTCGCTCTCGAGCGATGCCTCGGGGGTGATCTCGTCGGGCGGCTCACCGAAGGCGTCCTCGGACGAAGTCTCGTCGTCTGATCGCGACCCGGCCTCCGCGAGGTGATTCAGGGCGTCGGCCCAGCGCAGCTTGTCGAGCGCCAGATTGCGGATGGTCTTGACCATGAACGCACGGGGACTGCGGATCGGCTGCCGCTTGGCCGCCTGGAACAATCGCAGGTAGGTCTCCTGGACGATGTCCTCGACATCGTAGGGCTTCACGAGCCGCACGATCTTTCGCGCCAGGAGTTTTCGATACCGGCTGAACGTCGCGTCGTTCAACTCCTCCGCAGCGCCTGGCTCAACCGGTATGTTCGAGGACTTCGGCATTTCAGCCCAGCTCGCGCAGCTCTTGCCTGGAGAAGTGCACCTTGGCCGCTGCGACATCCTCCTCCAGGTGAGCGATCTGCGTAGTACCCGGAATCGGCAGCAGGATGGGAGATAGGGCCAGCTCCCAGGCGAGGACGGCTTGAGCAAGGCTGACGTGGTGCTGGTCTGCCAGCTTCTGCAGCCCCGCCACCCGCGAATCTGCAGGATCCAGCGTGTGGCCGGAACGCATCCCGAGCGGTGTGTTCGGAATGAAGGCGATGTGGTCTTTCTCGCACAACGCCACGAAATCGTTCGACTTGCGCGACACCGCGTTGAACGTGCTCTGGACGGCGACGATTTTGGCCTCCGAACGCGCCTTGGCCAGTTGTGACAGGTCGATATTGCTGAGGCCGATATGGCCGATCTTGCCGTCTTTTTGCAGCTGCACCAGCGCGCCGACCGAATCCTCGAGTGGTACTTTCGGGTCGGGGGAATGCAGGTAATACAGCGGGATCCGCTCGAGCCGCAGCCGTTTCAGGCTACCCTCACAGGCGGCCCGCAGCTGTTCGGGGCGTGCGTCGATGGCATTGGGCGCGCCGGGTACGTCGTGCGTCTGGCCGCCTTTGCTGGAAATAACCAGATCCTTCGGGTACGGGAACAGCGCCGCATAAATCAGCGTTTCTGCAGCGCCGGGTCCGTACACATCGGCGGTGTCGATGAGGTTGATCCCCAATTCCACTGCCCGGCGCAGTAATTCCCGGATGGCACGCGGGTCGGACGGCATGCCCCATCGATTCGGACCGACGAATTCCGCGGTACCCAGTCCGATGCGGTTGACCTGCAGTTCCCCGCCGATCCAAATCGTACCGGACGCCCCCGCGGGGGCACGCCGGTGAACGGCCGAAACGGGCCGCCGATGGGCGCCGGCCGCAGCACTGAGCATCGAGGCAGCGGCCGCTGCAGCGGTTTCCAAGACGAAGGAACGGCGCGAAAGTTGAGCCACTCAAATGCCCCCAAATCAACCTGCTCGGCCGACAACCAACCGGCGGGGAGCAATATACTACGCAAAGAATTTTGTCCAGCCCGCGATGTTGACGGCTCAACTCACTCGGCCCGGACGTATGGAACCAGCGCCCGTCCGGTTTGGGTCTTAAGTTATTGATCGCAAATCGTGAAGTGTTCAAGGGCAATCCGGCATTGGCGCATTCGGAGTATTATCTCGGCGATGCGTAGAAGGCACTTCATCCAGGCGGCCACCTTGTCTGTGGCGCTTCCTTACGCGTTGCGGCCGTGTGTTGCCGCGATCGCCCCGGCGGCAGCGGTTCCGGACTACATTTTCTTCGACGACCGATTTGCCCGGGCCCAGCGCTTAGCCGCCTCGTGGTCGGTGGCGGAGAAGATGGTCGCGGTGCAAGGCGACGTCACGCCTGTGTGGACTGACGCAGTGGATCACCTGACCCGAGCCGGCAGGCTGGGCTTGCGTGGTGTGACGACCGACTCCTTCCGCTTCTGCCTGAAGATCCTCCTTGAAGAGCACTCCGACCTCGACCTGGAGGTCTCACGGCTGGATCAGAACCTGTTTGTTTGGGCGATTTCCGCGACCCTTAAACCCAACACTGGAACACTGCAATGGCTGAGCCCTTACCACCGGGCCTGACTGCTGAGCGGATGGCCGAGGCGCTGGAACGCTTCCGGAAGATAGTTGGGCGTGATTGGGTCTTCGCCGGGGACAAAGTTGCGAGCTATCACGACCCATATACGATTTCGAATGATGCGAGCCGTCACAAGGCCCACGCGGCGGTGGCACCGGGTTCGGCGGATGAGGTGCAGGCAATCGTCAAGGTTGCCAACGAATACCGGGTGCCGCTCTGGACGGTATCGCGTGGCAAGAATTTCGCTTATGGCGGGGCGGCGCCGGTACTGTCCGGATCGGTCGTGCTCGATCTGAGCCGCATGAATCGCATCCTCGAGGTCAATGAGAAATTCGGCTATGCACTGGTGGAGCCCGGTGTCAGCTACTTCGACCTGTACAAGTACATCCAGGACCGCGGTCTAAAGCTGTGGCTGGACGTGCCGGATCCGGGCTGGGGGAGCGTGGTCGGGAATGCACTGGACCATGGCGTGGGGTACACCCCATACGGAGATCATTTCGGGATGCAGTGCGGCATGGAAGTCGTGCTGGCCAACGGCGAGATGGTGAGAACGGGCATGGGCTCGATGCCCGGCAATAACACCTGGCAGCTGTTCAAGTACGGATTCGGCCCCTATGTCGATGGCATCTTTTCGCAGTCGAATTTCGGGATCGTGACGAAGATGGGCATCTGGCTGATGTCGGAGCCCGCGGGGTACCGGCCCTATCTGATCACCTTCCAGCGCGAAGAGGATATCGAGCAGGTGGTCGAGGCCATCCGGCCGCTGCGACTCAACAATATCCTGCAGAATGCTGCGACGATCCGCAGCCTGGTGCTCGACGCCGCGTTGTTCACGACCAAGAGCCAGTACTACCCGCAGGCAGGCCCGATTCCGGACAGCGTCGCGAAGCAGATCATGGCCGACCAGGAAATCGGCATGTGGAATTTTTGCGGTGCGCTGTATGGTCCGCCTGCAATCACCGATGTGCTATGGACTGCGACCCGCGACGCCTTCGCGAGCATTCCGGGCGTCAAATTCTATTTCCCGGAAGATCGGAAGCGGCGGCCGGACATCCTGATTCATCGTGCCGATACGATGAAGGGCATCCCGAAGCTGACGGAGTTCGGTTTCCTGAACTGGAATGGCGGCGGCGGCCATGTCGGGTTCTCGCCGGTGTCGCCGATCACCGGTCAGGATGCGATCAAGCAATGGCGGATGGTGAGCGGTCGGGTGCGCGAGCACGGCTTCGACTACATGGGCCTGATGGCCGTGGGCTTCCGGGAGCTGCACCACGTCACGGTCATCGTCTACGACCAGAGCGATCCGAAGGAGCGGCAGAAGCTCGATGAGCTGTTCAGGCTCATGGTGCGTGAGGCCGCTGCCGAAGGCTACGGGGAGTACCGGACCCACATCAACTACATGGACACCATCGCGGGCACCTATGGCTGGAACAACGGCTCCCTGATGAAGATGCACGAGACCATCAAGGATGCGCTCGATCCGAACGGCATCCTGTCGCCCGGGAAGTCCGGGATCTGGCCGCGGCATCTGCGCGCGGGACGCAAGTCATGAAGCGGATCGCCCTGATGTCATCCGTGATGGTCGTAGCCGCGGGTCTGGCAATGCCTGCGGTAAGTGCCGAATTGACGGGTAACGAACTCTTCGCCCACTACTGCACCTACTGCCATGGTGCGCAGGATGGTCCCGGCACACAGCAGCTGCGCAGAACCCGGGGCGCTGACAAGGCGCTGCTGATGCAGCGCACGGACCTGGCGCCCGACTACATCGAGTACGTGGTCAGGCACGGCCTGAAATCCATGCCACCTTTTGTTCCCAGCGATCTCACGGATACGAAACTCAAGGCGCTGGCGGGGTACCTGACCTCACCGTTGCCGCGGCGGTAAGTTCCTAATGAGCCTGGGAGCGCCAGGCCTGCCCTTCCCGACCGACGATTTCCGCCAGATCGCCGAGGGTGAGATCAATGTCGACGACATGCAGTCCCCAACCGGGCCGTTGGGTCTCAAGTGTCGTGAGCGCACCCGCCAGCCGTTGTGCGCGCGAATCGGTGTTCTGGACGGTAATTGCCAGGTAAGTGCGGTTGCCAGTAGTGGTACAGGTTCCCTGGATGACGCCGGGGTTCTCGACGAGATTGGTGCCGAGCACCGCAGCGACTTCCCCCACCGCGGGTAGTTCCGTATCGAGCGTCGCGTGCTTCAATAGCGCTGCGGGATTGACGCACGCGTTCTTCATACCGGGGCCTTGTGCCGCACCGAATATGGCGTCGGGGCCGGGAGCGGGGTCTGCCAGGTAAGACGAATAGGCGATGAGGCAGCCGGTCTGCTCGGGTTTGCCACACAATGGAATGTGCTGGAAGGTACCCCCGACCTCCTTGCCTTCGGGAACCTGCACGCTGGTTCCGAGGAGGATGGCCGACACCAGCCTGCGCTGGTCTTCCTTGCCGTCGACCTCTTCGGCGAGGAGCCGGGTGAGGAGACTTGCGCCCTGGCTGTGCCCGATCAGGACCACGCCCCGGCGCTGATTCTGATGCGCGAGGTAGAAGCGCCACGCGTTCAGGACGTCCCGATAGGCCAGGTCGTAATCGGCGCCTGCGTCCGGGCGACTCAGACCCGTGAGAGTTATCTGGCGATAAAGGGGTGCGAAAGGCCGGCACTTTTGCGCGAAGCGCGCGAACTGGTCGAGCGCCACGTGCTGCTCTTCGGGTCCCGCCGCCATGTCGGCATTGGCGCGCGCCTCACGCGATACGGTCGGATAGACATAGAAACAGTCGACGGGCGCGGAATGATCGGCTGCATAATTCTGAATCGATCGGTCGCCCGTGCCGCTGGCGAAAACGGTCGAAGTCAACGTGGTCGAGCACACGTCCGCGCGGTCCGGCAGACACAGCCACGCGGTGGGTGCCGAGTAGTCATTCGTCACCTGCGTTACGCCCGGGACGGGCAGCAGAACAGTGGCGCAGCACATCAGAACAAACATCCAACGGGTGGGGATCATCACGGGGTTCCTTACTCCAAGACCGGCTGATGGGCGGCGAGCCGGATCATGATGGCCCCCGCCGCGTGCAGTGTTTCGCGCTCTCGCCCGGTCAGCTGTTTGTTGAGCGCGGCCTCGAGCCACACCCGGCGCGCCGCGATGTCTTCGAACAAGGCGGTTCGGCCTGCGGCGGTGATCCCAATGATCACCGCGCGCCGATCGACCTTGCTTCGCTGACGCAATATGAGGTGACGCTGTTCGAGATCTGCCAGCAAGCGGGTCAGTGACTGAGGTTGCAGGCGTTCTTCGACCGCGAGCCGGCTCGCCGGAATCGGCCCGATCCGGTTCAGCGACCCGAGGATCCCGAGCCCCGAGAGACTCAATGCGCCGGGGGGCCGCTCGGCACGCACTCGCCTGCCCAGTGCGAGTATCCCGCGCAGCAAAAGCGTAGCCGGTTCGGAGCTGTAATCCATATAGTACGCATAGCGTAGTATTATTGGCTGCCCGCGGCAACCCCGACGTATACGATGGGGACGCCATGCCACGATCCAAGAATCCCTATTACTCGGGGCCGCCGGGCAATCACTTCGACGGTCTGCGCTTCTTCAATCCGGATCACCCCGATACCGATCGCAGCCTTCGCGAGGTTCTGCGCTGGAAGCTGAAGGGCACAGCTGCGCGCTGGCCGCGGTCCTTGCACGTGCGGCAGGCAGTTCCGGTCGCCAGTGTCGAGGGGCTGCGAGCGACGATCGTGGGTCACGCGAGTGTTTTGATCCAGGCGGGTGGCCTCAACGTTCTCACTGACCCCGTATGGTCGCAGCGAGCCAGCCCCCTCTCGTTTGCCGGGCCGCGGCGCGTCTCGGAACCTGGGATCGCGTTCGAGTCGCTGCCGCCCATCGATGCCGTCCTGCTGAGCCATAATCACTACGACCATCTGGACATGACGACACTGCGCCGGCTCCACGCCGGGCATCGTCCGCTCATGGTGACGCCGTTGGGTAACGATGTGATCCTGCGGCGCGCGATTCCCGGCGTCCGCGTGATCGCCGGCGATTGGTGGGACCGTGTGGACATCGGCAAGGGTGCCGAGGTGACAATCGTCCCGGCCTATCACTGGTCGGCCCGTACGGGGCGCGACCGGCGCATGGCGCTGTGGGCCGGCTTCATGCTGAACACCGATGCCGGTCGTACGTATTTTTCAGGCGATACCGGCTATGGGAACGGCCGTATTTTTCGCGAGGTCCGCCAGCGCATCGGCCGCCCCGATCTGGCCCTTATTCCCATCGGCGCGTACGCGCCGCGCTGGTTCATGTGCGCGCAGCACACCGATCCCGACGAGGCCGTGCAGATCCTGGAGGACCTCGAAGCCGTTCGCGCAGTCGGCATTCATTGGGGTGTGTTCCGGCTCACCGACGAGGAACGGGATGAGCCACCCGAACGGCTCCTGCAAGCCCTCACGCGTCGTGGGATTGCCGCAAGTCTGTTCCCCGCCGGAGTGCCGGGTCGGAGCTACGAACCGTCCGCCGGATAGGAGAAGCTCAACCCGTCGGATAAGGTATGCGAACGGAATGCCGTGCCCGGATCGGGTTATCGGGCCCGCTTGAACCGGGAGTCCCCCTTCCGGCACTAACGGTCACGAACAGATTATTTTTGGATGGCCGGCCATGCAGATTGCGATGCAGGGCAGCGCCGGTCGGGATGCGTTCATCAACCGCATTGCGACGGCGCTGCCGCCCAACGATGTGCATGTCGGCTTCCTCGACTTCGGGCGGCGGATGCTGAAGCACGACACCCGTCGGCTCGCCGTTTTCAACCGCATGGTGGAGCGCTCGGGGATCTCACACCGTTATTCGATTTTCGCATCGCAGGGTGATGGCGATGCTGCTGGTTTCTATCGGCCTGGCGCTTTTCCGGGCACCGGTGCGCGCATGCGCCTGTTCGAGCAATTCGCGCCCGACCTTGCCTGCGAGGCGGTGAATCGACTGCTCGCGGATGAGGATCGCGGTCGCATCACCCATCTGATCGTGACCTCCTGCACGGGGCTGTTCGCGCCCGGCATCGACCTGCAGCTGATCGGGCGCTGTGGCTTAAGACCGGATATTGAGCGCACGTTTGTGGGTTTCATGGGCTGCTATGCCGCGATCAACGCCTTGAAGCTCGCCCGCCATATCGTGCGCTCTGAGCCGGGTGCGCGAGTGCTGGCCATGAACCTGGAGCTGTGCACGCTGCACTTGCACGAGACCGCTGATCTGGAGGAGATCCTGTCCTTCCTGCTGTTCGGCGACGGATGCGCCGTGGCGCTCATCTCCGCCGATGCGGTGGGCGTGCGGATGGACTCATTCAAGGCGGCGCTGTTGCCGGATACTGCGGAACTCATCCGCTGGAACATCCGCGAACAGGGCTTTGACATGGTGCTGTCAGGCGCAGTACCTGCAGCGATCCGCTCAGGTCTTGCGCGGGCGCGCTCGAGCTTCCTCGATTCGCTACCGGTTGATCTATGGGCGGTGCACCCGGGCGGTCGCTCGGTACTGGATGCCGTTGAAGAGGCCCTGGAATTACCCTCCACGGCACTGGCCGTGTCGCGCGAGGTGCTCAATGACTTCGGCAATATGTCCTCGGGCACGGTCATGTTCGTTCTGGATAGACTGATGCGCGACGCCGCGCCGGGCGCCAGGGGCTGTGCCATGGCGTTCGGACCGGGTCTGGTGGCGGAGACGATGCGTTTTCAGATGGCGGCGTGAGTGGGCCTGTCGCGCACGCTCGAGCCGGAACTGCTGGATCTGTTGCCGCCCGATGATCCGCGGGCCCTGGCCTCGCGGCGTGACCTGCAGCGGATCAACCTCATCATGCGCCAGCAGACCATCATGGCGGGGCTGCTGCAAGCACTGCCGCCGCCGCGACGGTTCGCCGATCTGGGCTCGGGCGATGGCCGCTTCCTGTTGGGCGTGGCGCGGCGGCTGGCGCCGTACTGGCCGAAAGTGACGGTGCAGATCGTCGACCGGCAGGACATCGTGAGCCCCGAGACGCGCGCCGGCTTTGCCGCCCTGGGCTGGGAATGCGTGACCGTCACGGGCGATGTCCTCCAGGTCCTTCCGTACCTGGACGCCGATGTGATCGCGGTAAACCTTTTCCTGCATCATCTGCGACAGACCGATCTGTCGCACTTGCTCTCGCTGGTCGCGACCCGGGCCCGCGGTTTCGTCGCGTGCGAGCCGCGGCGCTCTGCGGCGGCGCTGCTTGCTAGCCACCTGGTGTTCGCGCTCGCCTGCAATGCCGTGACCCGGCACGACGCGGTGGCCAGCGTCCGCGCCGGCTTCGTCGGTCGGGAACTGTCGCAGCTGTGGCCCGATGCCGGTTGGCGCCTGCGCGAAGGACCGGCGCTGCCGTTCACCCACGTGTTTTCGGCCCAGCGCCGTGCGGTTTGATGCGGCGGTGATCGGCAGCGGTCCGGCAGGCGCCACTGCGGCCCGCCTGTTGGCGCAGGCAGGCTGGTCGGTGGCGCTGATCGAGCGCCATGAATTTCCCCGACGCAAGGTATGTGGTGAATTCATCTCCGCAGCCACCCTGCCGATCCTGGCGGCCTGTGGCGTACGGCAGGAATTCCTGGCCCGCGCCGGCCCGGCGATACGACGCGTTGCGGTTTTCTCGGGCAATACGCTCGTGGAGGCACCGCTCCCCGAGGTCGAAGCCGGATGGGGGCGCGCGCTAGGGCGCGAACACCTGGATGTGCTGCTGCGAAACGCCTCTGCACGCGTCGGGGCGACCGTGATGCAGCCTGCCGAGGTGGTCGCACTGCGCGCGCGGGAGGATGGACACCAGCTGACCGTGCGCCGTGGCGATGCGGTCGATGTGATCGGCGCGCGGATCGTGATCGTGGCCTGCGGGTCCTGGAACACCAAAGGGCCCTTTACGCTCAATGCGCGCAGACAGGCCGCCGACCTGTTTGCCTTCAAGGCGCATTTGCGGGGCAGCAGGCTCGCGCAGGGGCTGATGCCGCTGCTGGCGTTTCCGGGTGGCTATGGGGGTATGGTTCACAGCGACGACGGCCGCCTCACATTATCCTGCTGCATTCGTCGCGATGCCTTGGCGCGGGCCCGCGAGATCCATGGCGGCAAGGCAGGTGAGGCCGTACTGCGCCACGTCCTGGGGAGCACAGCAGGTGCGCGGTATGCGCTCAGGGGTGCCACCGTGGAGGAGCAGATTCTCGCAACGGGCCCCCTCCACCCGGGCATTCGGGCGCGTTACCGTGCCGGCCTGTTCTTCGTGGGCAATGTGGCCGGTGAGGCCCATCCGATCATCGCCGAAGGCATCAGCATGGCAATCCAGTCGGGATGGCTGCTGGCGCACCACCTGCTCAGCAGCGGTCCGGCAGCGGGGCCGCTCTACGCCCGGGACTGGATGCGACGATTTGCCCCGCGCCTGCGGGCCGCCTCAGTATTCGCGTGGTTGGCGATGAACGATCACAGCCGCACCATCGCGACACGGCTGATCCGTGCCTGTCCCGGCATCCTGACAGTCGGTGCCCGGCTGAGCGGCAAATCAGATCTGCGCCATGACGCGGCCTGAGCCCACGGTGGGCAGCCGCGTTACGTCGTGGCTGGGTTTTGGCGCGATGTGTGTCGGGA
>Ga0302314_10009815_pt1 | contig 16875 bp, 15 predicted proteins | sample III_Palsa_N2_3_FD_200533 | JGI IMG/M metagenome (GOLD analysis project Ga0302314, IMG submission 200533) | Peat permafrost microbial communities from Stordalen Mire near Abisko, Sweden - III_Palsa_N2_3 | ecosystem: Environmental > Terrestrial > Soil > Palsa > Peat permafrost | place: Sweden...
CCTACGGCCAGTCGCGCCGGCGCTGGGACCGGCCGGCCATCGACAAGGCGCTCGCGGCTGTGGAGACGGCGCTGGGTTACCTCGAGGCCTATCTGGGCGAGGAAGGCTATGCGGTGGGCGAGCGGCTGACCTGGGCCGACGGGGCGCTGGTCCCGCAGCTGTTGCTGGCCTTCGAGTGGGCGCCAGCCCTATTCGACAGCCCGACTCCGCTCGGCAGGCACCCGAAACTGGCCGCCTACTGGGCCGCCGTCGTCCGCGACCCGATCGCCGCGCGGCTGCTGGCCGAGACGCGGGACGCGGTGGCGCGCGAACAGGCCAACGCCAAGGCGATCGCGCGGCAGACCGCGCCCTGAGCCCATTGTTGCGCGGCGGCGCGCCGCCGCTAGGGTGCGGAAAAACCGAGGAGGCGGCGATGGCGGACGACATGGGCCCGGCGACAACGGTGGAGCTGGCGGCGCGGCGCGTGCCGCTGCCGGCGGCGCTGAGCGAGGCGGCCCGCGCGGCTCTGGCCATGCCGCGGCCGGGCCAAGGGGCCTATCCGGCGCTGGACGACGCGGACGGCTGGCGCCGGCTGATCGCGGCGCGCAACGCGGCCTCCGAGCAGCTGTCGGCGCCTTTCGCCGCGCGGCTGAAGGCCGACGTCAGCGCCCGCAGGCTGGGCGGCGCGCCGGTGTATGTCGCCCGCCCGCAAGGCGCACGGCTGATCGGCGAGGACCATGTGGTGTTCGACATCCACGGCGGCGCGCTCCTGTTCGGCGGCGGCGAGGCCAATGTGCGGTTCGCCACCGCGGCGATCGCGCTGCGCACCGGCCGCGTCGCCTACGGCGTCGACTACCGCGTGCCGCCCGACCATCCCTACCCCGCCGCGCTCGACGACTGCACCCGCGCCTACCGCGCCCTGCTCGCCGAGGTCCCGGCGCAGCGGATCGTGGTCTCCGGAACCTCGGCGGGCGGCAACCTCGCCGCCGCCCTGCTGCTGCGGGCCCGCGACGAGGGACTGCCGTCGCCCGCTGGCGCCCTGCTGCTGACCCCCGAGCTGGACCTCACCGAGAGCGGCGACAGCTTCGACACCCTGATGGGCCTCGACGTGGTGCTGCCCGCCCGGCTGATGCAGATGAACCTGCTCTACGCCGGCGCCGCCGACCTGGCCGACCCCTACCTCTCGCCGCTGTTCGGCGACGTCTGCGGCTTCCCGCCGACGCTGCTGCAGGCCGGGACGCGGGACATCTTCCTCTCCAACGCCGTGCGCATGCACCGCAAGCTGCGCGGCGCCGGGGTGCGGGCCGAGCTGCACGTCTGGGAAGGCATGCCCCACGCCGGCTTCGGCGGCCTCACCCCCGAAGACCGCGAAGTCAGCGCCGAGCTGCAGGCTTTCATCGCCTCGCTGTAGCGTCTCGCGCCGCTAGCGCGTGGCGGCGGCCAGTTCGCCGAAGGCCTGCCGCAACTCGCCCAGGTGCGCGGCGAACTCGTCCGCGGGGATCACCTCCCCGGCGTCGGCCTCGATGCGCTCGCGCGACAGCCGCAGGCCGGTCATGGTGGCCACGGGCGCCATGTGCAGCCCCTCGCACACCTGCCGCAGCTGCGCGGCGCAGCGGCCGCCGCCATGGCCGCCGTAGGTGACGATCATCGCCGGCTTGCCGGCCCACTCGCCGTAGAGGTGGTCGAGGGCGTTCTTCAGCGCCGCCGGATAGCCCCAATTGTACTGGGGCGTGACGAACACGAAGGCGCCGGCCGCGGCGATCTTGCGGCTCCAGGCGCGGGTGCGCTCGGACGCATAGACGCCGCCGTGCGGCATGGCCGGCTCTTCGTCCATCGGCAGCGGCCAGTCCTTGAGGTCGACGACTTCGAACGCGCCGCCCGTCGTCCCGCGGCCGACCTCGGCGACCCACGCGGCGACCTCGAGCACGATCCGGCGCGGCCGCACGCTTCCGGCGATGACCAGGATCGGAGAAGCGTGTATCATGCAGGCTTTATGCGACCCGGGAGCCGCGCTGTAAAGTTGCAGGATACACGCGATATCGATGCGCTCGTCGCCGCCCTGATCGGCCTGATGAGCTTCCTGAACAGCCCGCAGCGGGACGAGGCGCTGCTGAGCGAAGCCGGCGTCAGCCTCGACCGGGCCCTCTTTCCCCTGTTGGTGAGGCTGGGGATGTCCGGGCCGCTGAGTGTCGCCGCCCTCGCCGACCAGGTCGGCCGGGACCACACGACCGTCAGCCGCCAGCTGTCCAAGCTGGAGAGTCTCGGCCTGATCGCCAGAGCGGGCGGCGGCGTCGACCGGCGCGTCCGCACCGCCTGTCTGACGGCGGCCGGCGAGCAGATCGTGCAGGCGATCAGCGCCGCCAGGCGGCGGCTGCTCTCGGGGGCGCTGGCCGGATGGAGCCAAGCCGACCGCGCCAGCCTTGCGGGGCTGAACCGCCGCTTCGTGGAGGCCTTGGAGCACGCCGGCCGCAACCGGCCGTGGGCGGGTCAGCTGCGACGTTGATGCTTGATTAGCTGTCGCGGCCGACGTTGGCGATGCCGAGGGTCTTGGAGCGCAGGAACTCGTCGAGGCCCTCCCGGCCGCCTTCGCGGCCGAAGCCGCTGATCCCGATGCCGCCGAACGGAAAGGTCGGCGAGAGCGTCGCCCCGCCGTTCACGCAGACGATGCCAGCGACCAGCCGCTCGCCCAGCCGCAGCGCGCGCTGCAGGTCGTGGGTCTGGACGAAGGCCGCCAGGCCATAGTCGGTGTCGTTGGCGATCGCCACCGCCTCGTGGTCGAACACCCCCGCGCCGCCCGTCTCCAGCCCCTGGTCGCCCACCCAGACGCGCGGCAGGGGCAGTTCGCGGTTCGGTAGGGCTCCGGAATCTGGCACGTCGTTCCTCCATCTTCTTGCGTTCGAGCGCCCCGGCGGCGCGCCGCGACGCCCGTCAAGGGCAGCCTTCGCGGTCGTCAGCAGGGACTTGCCGGGGTGTCCGGCCGGCACTTGTCTACCTTAGTCACACAAGTCTCGCACGCAAGCGGTCTTCCTCGGAGCTGGCGCTTTCTTCGCGCGGGGCATTGCGCTTCCTGAACTGCGGTCACTAAGCTGTGGGAGGGCCGTCGGACGGGCGGCCGAGATCGTTGGAGGACGCTTGGCTCAGTTCGACTATGTGGCCGCCACGAGCATCGACGAGGCGGTGAAGGCGCTGGTGGGGGCGCCGTCGGCCAAGGTGCTGGCGGGCGGGACCGACCTGATCGTGCAGATGCGCGCCGGACGGGTGAAGCCGGGCGCGGTGGTGGACGTCAAGCGCGTGCCGGGCGCGGTGGGCATCCGGCGCGAGACCGACGGCGGCTATGTGATCGGCGCGGCGACTTCCGGCGCGGCGATCGGCGAGCACACGGCGCTGGCGCGCGACTGGCCGGGCGTGGTCGAGGCGACCTGCCTGATCGGCTCGACCCAGGTGCAGGGCCGCGCCTCGATGGGCGGCAACCTCTGCAACGCCTCGCCGGCCGCCGACAGTGTGCCGGCGTTGATCTCGGCGCGGGCCACCGGTGTGATCGTCGGGCCGTCGGGCCGACGCGAGGTTCCCGTCGAGGCGATCCAGGTCGGGCCCGGGCGCACCTCGCTGCAGCCGGGCGAGTTCCTGCTGGAGTTCCGCCTGCCGCCCAGACCCAAGCGGGCCGCGGACGCCTATCTGCGGCTGATCCCGCGCACGGAGATGGACATCGCGGTGGTCGGCGCGGGCGTCAACCTGGTGCTGGGCGCCGACGGCGTGGTCGTCGAGGCCTATGTGGCGCTGGGCGCGGTGGCGCCGACCACGCTGCTGGTCGCCGACGCCGGCGCCGCCCTGGTGGGTGGTTCGCTGGATGCGGCGTCGCTGGCGCGGCTCGACGCGGCGGCGGAGTTCGAGGCGGCCGTGCGCGACGCCTGCACGCCGATCAGCGACAAGCGCGGCACGGCGGAGTACCGCACCCACATCGCCGGCGTGCTGGCCAGGCGCGCCGCCAAGATCGCCTACGACAGAGCGAAAGTGCGTTGATGAGCAAGATCCACGTCACCACCACGGTCAACGGCGACGCCGCCGAGTTCCTGACCGACCCCGGCACAACACTGCTGGACGGCCTGCGCGACCACCTGGGCCTCACCGGCTCCAAGGAAGGCTGCGGCTCCGGCGACTGCGGCGCCTGCAGCATCATCGTCGACGGGCGGCTGGTCTGCGCCTGCCTGATGCTGGCGGCCGAGGCCGAGGGCCGGCGGATCGAGACCATCGAGGGCATGGCGCAGGGCAGCGAGCTGCATCCGCTGCAGCAGAAGTTCCTCGAGCACGCCGCCCTGCAGTGCGGCTTCTGCACCCCCGGCCTGCTGGTGGCGGCCAAGGCGCTGCTCGATACGAACCCGGACCCCACCGAGGAAGAGACCCGCTACTGGCTGGCGGGCAACCTCTGCCGGTGCACCGGCTACGACAAAGTCATCCGCGCGGTGCTCGACGCCGCGGCGGTGCTCAGACAGGAACGGAGAGCCGCATGAGCGACGTGCTGGACCGCCCGGACGCCAAGCCGGGCTTCACGAGCGTTGGCACCCGGCCGATCCGGCCGGACGGCTTCGACAAGGTGACCGGCAAGGCCGCCTACGGCGCCGACCTGGTGATGCCGGGCATGCTGCACGGGCGCATCAAGCGCAGCCCGCTCGCCCACGCCCGCATCCTCGGCATCGACGCCCGCAAGGCGCTGGCGCTGCCGGGGGTCAAGGCCGTGGTCACCGGGGCCGACTTCCCCGATTTCGCCGCCGAGATCCTCGAAGGCGGAGAGGCAGCCTCCAACACCCGCGACATGGCGGTCAACATCATCGCCCGCGACAAGGTGCTGTACGACGGCCACTGCGTGGCCGCGGTGGCCGCCATCTCCCCGGCCATCGCCGAGGCGGCGCTGGAGCTGATCGAGGTCGCCTACGAGCCCCTGCCGCACGTGATCGACGTCGAGGCCGCGATGGCGCCGGACGCGCCGGTGCTGCACGACCACCTGTTCACCGAAGGCGTTGAGCCCCGGCCCACGCTGCCCTCCAACATCGCCAAGCGCCACGAGTTCGTCCGCGGCGACGTCGGCGCGGCGCTGGCCGAGGCCGAGGTGACGGTGGTGGGCCGCTACACCACCAAGGCCGTCCACCAGGGCTACATCGAGCCGCATGCCTGCGTCGCCTCGATGTCGGCCGACGGCCAGGGCTACGTGTGGAGCTCCAGCCAGGGCCACTTCATGGTGCGCACCTATTGCGCCAAGGTGCTGGGCCTGGAGATCTCCGATCTGCGGGTGACGCCGGCCGAGATCGGTGGCGGCTTCGGCGGCAAGACGGTGGTCTACCTCGAGCCGCTGGCGCTCGCCCTGTCGCGCGCGTCCGGCGCGCCGGTGAAGATGGTGATGAGCCGCGACGAGGTGTTCCGCGCCACCGGCCCCACCTCCGGCGGCGTCATCGAGGTGAAGCTGGGCGCGCGCCCCGACGGGACCATCATCGCCGCCGACGTGACGCTGAAGTTCCAGGCCGGCGCCTTCCCAGGCTCGCCGGTGGGCGCGGCCTGCATGACCGCGATCGCCTGCTACGACATCCCCAACTTCAGCGTCGTCGGCTGGGACGTGGTCACCAACAGCCCCAAGGTCGCCGCCTACCGGGCCCCCGGCGCGCCGATCGCGGCGTTCGGGGTGGAAAGCGCCATGGACGAGCTGGCCCGCAAGCTCGGCATGGACCCGATCGTGCTCAGGGCCAAGAACGGGGCCCGCAACGGCGTCAAGGCGTCCTACGGCCCCACCTTCGCGAACATCGGCTTCCTGGAGACCCTCGACGCGATCAAGCAGCACCCGAACTACGTCATCCCGCTCGGCCCCAACCAGGGCCGCGGCGTCGCGGCCGGGTTCTGGTTCAACGTCGGCGGCGAATCCACCGCGGCGGTGCACCTGGGCGAGGACGGCACCGCGACGGTGGTGACCGGCAACCCGGACATCGGCGGCTCGCGCGCCTCGATGGCGATCATGGCCGCGGAGGTGCTGGGCGTCTCCGTGGATCGGGTGCGCCCGATGATCGCCGACACCGCCTCGATCGGCTACTCGATGCTCACCGGCGGCAGCCGCACCACCTTCGCCACCGGCATGGCCGTGGTGCAGGCGGCCGAGAAGGTGGTCGCGGAGCTGAAGACCCGCGCCGCCAAGATCTGGGACGTGCCGGTGGAAGAGGTCGAGTGGGCCGCCGGCCAGGCGGTCTGCCTGGCCAAGCCGGACGTGAGGCCGCTGACCCTGAGGGGTCTCGCCGGCCAGTCGGCGCGGACCGGCGGGCCGATCTCGGCCGAGGTGTCGCTGAACGCCCAAGGCGCGGGGCCCGGCTTCGCCGTCCACCTCTGCGACGTCGAGGTGGACCCGGAGACCGGCCACGTGACGGTGCTGCGCTATCTGGCGGCCCAGGACGTCGGGCGGGCGATCCACCCGGCCTACGTCGAGGGCCAGATGCAGGGCGGCGCGGCGCAGGGCGTCGGCTGGGCGCTGAACGAGGAGTACATCTTCGACGCCGAGGGCCGGATGGAGAACGCCGGCTTCCTCGACTACCGGGTGCCGGTGGCCTCCGACCTGCCGATGATCGACACGGTGATGATCGAAGTGCCCAATCCGCGCCACCCGTACGGCGCCAAGGGCGTCGGCGAGGCGCCGATCGTGCCGCCGCTGGCCGCGGTGGCCAACGCCGTGCGCGCCGCGATCGGGGTGCGGATGCCCGACCTGCCGCTTTCGCCGCCGAAGATCCGCGCCGCCATCGACGCCAAGGGCGCCTGACGGTCGCGCCGTGCCGCACGTGCTCGCCATGGGCGGCGACGTCGCCCAGTTCACCGGCGGCGCCTCCGAGTTCGACGTGGCGGCCACCACCGTCGGCGCGATGATCCGAGAACTGGAGCGGCGCTGGCCCGGCCTCGGCGACTACGTCGAGCGCCGCATGGCCGTCGCCATCGACGGCGAGATCCACCAGGACGCCAACGGCGCGACGCTGGCCGAGGGCAGCGAGGTGTGCCTGATCCCGCGGATCGGCGGCGGGTAGCGGCCCCCTCCGCCACGCCGTAAGACACAAGCCGACCACCAACTGGATAGAGGCCCCATGACCCTCCCCGCCGTCCTTCGCGATCACCTGCGCCTGCCGGTGATCGGCTCACCGCTGTTCATCGTCTCAGGTCCCGAACTGGTGATCGCCCAGTGCCAGGCGGGCGTGGTGGGCTCGTTCCCGTCGCTGAACGCCCGGCCGGTGTCCCAGCTGGACGAATGGTTGGCGCAGATCACCGAGACCCTGGCGGCGTGGGACGCGGCGCATCCGGAGGCCCCGTCCGCGCCGTTCGCGGTCAACCAGATCGTCCACCGGACCAACAACCGGCTCGAGGCGGACGTCGAGCTCTGCGCCAAGTACAAGGTCCCGGTGGTGATCACCTCGCTGGGCGCCCGCGAGGACCTCAACGCGGCCGTGCACGGCTGGGGCGGCGTGGTGCTCCACGACGTGATCACCGACGCCTTCGCCCACAAGGCGATCGAGAAGGGCGCCGACGGCTTGATCCCGGTGGCGGCAGGCGCCGGCGGCCACGCCGGCCGGCTCTCGCCCTTCGCCATGGTGCAGGAGCTGCGCCAGTGGTTCGGCGGCCCGATCGCGCTCTCCGGGGCGATCGCCAATGGCCACGCGGTGCTGGCCGCCCAGGCCATGGGCGCCGACCTCGCCTACATCGGCTCGGCCTTCATCGCCACCCAGGAGGCGCGCGCCGCCTCGGGCTACAAGCAGATGATCGTGGAGAGCCGCGGCGAGGACATCGTCTACACCAACCTCTTCACCGGGGTGCACGGCAACTACCTGCGCCCCTCCATCGAGCGCGCCGGCCTCGACCCCGACAACCTGCCCCAGTCCGACCCCTCGAAGATGAACTTCGGCTCGGGCGGCAACCAGGAGGCCAAGGCCTGGCGCGACATCTGGGGCTGCGGCCAGGGCATCGGCGCGGTGAAGCACGTGCCCACCGCCGGCGAGCTGGTAGCCCGCCTGGCCGCCGAGTACGAGGCGGCGAAGGCCGAACTGGCCCGCAAGACCGCCTTCACCGCCGGCGCGCCGCTGGCGTTCGCGGCGGAGTAGGCGGCGCACACCTCTCCCCACCTCCGCGAAGCGGAGGGCGGGGGAGAGGTCGTACCGGCGCACCGCGCCGGTCCGGGTGAGGGGTCTCCGGCGCCGGACCAGCTTGATAAAGCCCATGGCTGAGACGGCGTGCAAGGCGCCGGCCCCGTAGGGCTACATCGGCAACCGCCGTGGACTCCTCACCCGGCCGCGCGCGCTGGGCACGGCCGACCTCTCCCCCGCCCCCGCGTTCGCGGGGGTGGGGAGAGGTGTGACTACCGCCCCACGAACACCGGCGAGCGCTTTTCCAGGAAGCTCTTGACGCCCTCGCGGTGATCCTCGGTGGCGAACAGGCGGTAGATGGTCTCGATGGCCCAGGCGCCGAGTTCGCGCGGGTCGCCCGGGGAGGCGCGGCGCAGGCCCTGCTTCATCGCCACCAGGGCCAGCGGCGGGTTGGAGGCGATGCGGCCAGCCAGGTACTCGGCGGCGCGGACCACGTCCTGGTGGGCGGTGATTTCGCGGACCAGGCCGATGCGCACGGCCTCCTTGGCGTTGATCGGATCGCCGGTGAAGAGCAGCTCGGCCGCCACCGAATACCCCACGATCGACGGCAGCTTCCAGAAGCCGCCGACGTCGCAGACGAGGCCCCGCTTGACGAACAGCTCGGCGAACACCGCCTTCTCGGAGGCGATGCGGATGTCGGCGTAGAGCGCCAGCTCCATGCCCCAGCCCATGGCCGGGCCGTTCACCGCCGCGATCACCGGCTTGTCGCACTCGATCACCGCCATGGCGGCCGGGGTGGGTTCGAACTTCACCCGCGGCGTGGCGGGTTCCGACCGCGCCTCGCCGGTCATCATCTCCTTGACGTCCTCGCCGGAGCAGAACGACGGGTCGGCGCCGGTGACGATCACGCAGCGCGCCTCCGGATCGGCTGAGGCGTGGCGGAAGGCGGCCTCGATCTCGGCGTAGGCGCGCGGGTTCAGCGCATTGCGCCGCTCGGGGCGGTTGAGGGTGATGCGGCAGATGTGGCGCCGCACCTCGTAGAGCGTGTGCTGGAAGTCCTGGACCGGGATCAGCGCCATGGCTTTTGCGTCTCCTCTTGGCCTGCCGCCTCGTCAGCGTGCTAAGCGGCCTTGCCGGTCATAGTGCGACCGCAGCTGACCTGAGGAAAGGCAATGGCCGATCTGGACGGATTGCCGGCCAACCTGGGCGAGGTGCGGCCCGCGCACCGCTTCGACGAGGCGCGGCTGGCGGCGTGGCTGGCGGACAACGTCGAAGGAGCGGACGGGCCGATCGAGGTGCGCCAGTTCCACGGCGGCGCCTCCAACCCGACCTTCATGGTCTTCGCCGGGGACCAACGGCTGGTGCTGCGCAAGAAGCCGCCCGGCCAGCTGCTGGCCAGCGCCCACCAGGTGGACCGCGAATACCGGGTGATGAAGGCGCTGGGGACCACCGGCTTTCCCGTGCCGGTGATGCGGGCGCTGTGCCTCGACGAGGGCGTGATCGGCACCACCTTCTACGTCATGGACTACCTTGCCGGCCGCATCTTCCGCGACGCGCGGCTGCCGGGGCTGCAACCGGCCGAGCGGGCGGCGATCTACGACGAGCTGAACGCGGTGCTGGCCCGGCTGCACGGGGTCGACTACGCCGCCATCGGGCTCGGCGACTACGGCCGCCCCGGCAGCTACTTCGCCCGCCAGATCGACCGCTGGATCAAGCAGTACCGGGGGGCGGAGACGGCGCGCATCGAGGCGATGGAGATCCTGATCGAGGAGCTGCCGAAGCGGATGCCGGCGGACGAGACCACCACCATCGCCCACGGCGACTATCGGCTCGAGAACGTCATGTTCCACCCGACCCGGCCGCGGATCATCGCGGTGCTCGACTGGGAACTCTCCACGCTGGGCCATCCGCTGGCCGACATCGCCTACAATTGCATGCTTTGGGACTCGAAATCGGTCAGCTGGGGCACGCTGGACGGGGTGGATTTCGCCACTTCCGGCATACCGACCCGCGAGGCCTACATCGACGCCTATTGCCGGCGCACCGGACGGGACGGCATCCCAGATTTCAACTTCTACCTGGCGTTCTCGGCCTTCCGGCTGGCGTCGATCGGCCAGGGCGTGTTCAAGCGCAACCTCGACGGCATCGGCGCCCACGACGCCGGCGGCGACAACTCTGGCACGGTCGAGCGCGCGGAAATGGCGCTGAAGTCGCTGCGGGCCTGAGCGGCGGATTCCCGCTATAGGGACCGGACGGAACGGCGGCCCCGCGAGAGGCCGCGATGGGAGACGAAGCGGTATGCACTACGAAGCGTTGAAGCAGGTCTGGGGGCAGCTGACGGCGGCGGGGGCGCCGTTCGAGGTGACCACCGTCGAGGTGGGTGGCGCGCCGGTGCGGGCGTTCAAGCACGCGCCCCCGAGCGTGCGGGCCCTTTGGCTCTCCACCGCCCCGTTCGCCGAGCGCGACTACATGGTCTACCAGGACGAGCGGATCACCTACGGCGAGGCGCACCGGCAGGTGGCCGCCATCGCCGCCTGGCTGCTGGCCCACGGCGTCGAGCCGGGCGCCCGCGTCGCCATCGCCATGCGTAACTATCCGGAATGGATGCTGGCCTACTGGGCCTGCGTCTGCATCGGCGTCGCGGCGGTGGGCATGAACGCCTGGTGGGTGGCCGACGAGGTCGAGTTCGCGCTGGGCGACTCCGACCCGAAGGTGGTGTTCTGCGACGAGGAGCGGCTGCAGAGCATCCTGGAGCGGCCGGCGGCCGCTCAGGGCCGGCTGCTGGTGGCGACCCGCACCGAGACCCTGCCGCCGGGCGTCATCCCATGGTCGGAGGTGGTGGCCGGGGATGCGCCGCTGCCCGACGTGCTCGTCGATCCCGACGCCGACGCCTGCATCTTCTACACCTCCGGCACCACCGGCCGGCCGAAGGGCGCGCAGCTGACCCATCGCGGCTGCATCAACAACCTGATGAACATGATGTTCGCCGGCCAGGCCCAGGGGATGGCGACGCTGGCCTCGACCGGCGTCGAGCCGCCCGCCGCGCCGCCGATCCCGGTCACCCTGCTGACCACGCCGCTGTTCCACGTCACCGCCAACAATTGCGGCGCCTACGCCACCACCGCCGGCGGCGGCGTGATGGTGCTGATGTATCGCTGGGACGCCGGCGAGGCGCTGCGGCTGATCGAGCGCGAGCACGTGACCAGCGCCAGCGGCGTGCCGGTGATGGCGCGCGAGATTCTCAGTCATCCGGACTTCGCCACACGCGACACCTCCAGCCTGACGACGCTGGGCGGCGGCGGCGCGCCCCTGCATCCGGACCTGGTGGCCAAGATCGACGCCGAGGTCGCCACCGCGCGGCCCAACACCGGCTACGGCATGACCGAGACCTGCGGCATCATCACCGCGGTGGCCGGCGACTTCTTCGTCGATCGCCCGGCCAGCGTCGGCCCGGCGATGCCGACCTTCGAGACCCGCTGCGTCGACGACGACGGCCACGACGTGCCGGCGGGCGCGGTCGGCGAGCTCTGGGTGCGCGGCGCCTCGGTGATCAAGGGCTATCTGAACCGCCCCGAAGCCACCGCCGAGTCGATCACCGACGGCTGGCTGCACACCGGCGACGTGGCGCGGCTGGACGAGGACGGGTTCATCTACATCGTCGACCGCAAGAAGGACATGGTGCTGCGCGGCGGCGAGAACGTCTACTGCGCCGAGGTCGAGGCCGCCGTGCACCATCACCCGGCGATCGCCGAGTGCTGCGTGTTCGGGGTGCCGGACGTGCGGCTGGGCGAGGACGTGGCGGCGGCGGTGGTGCTGCGCCCCGGCTACCACCTCACCGCAGAGGAGCTGCGCGCCCACTGCGCCGGCCACCTCGCCCGCCACAAGATCCCGCACCACATCTGGTTCATGACCGAAGCCCTGCCCCGCAACGCCAACGGCAAGTTCCTGAAGCGCGAGCTGCGGGAAAAGCTGGGCACGATGGCGGCGGCCTGACGGCGGCGAGTTCCTTTTTCCCTTGCGGGAGAAGGGGCCGAGGTGCCCTACCCGATCCGTCCCCGGCACCGCCGCGAGCCGCAGAGGCGCCAGAAGGGGTGGGTGAACCAGGTTTCGGTGGTCTCGTAGTCGAAGCTGATCGGCTCGCCGGCGGCGATCGGGCGGACCGCGACCATCACCCGGTCGTGCAGGTCGATGCAGCAGTTGGGATCGCAGCTGTGCGCGGTCTTGGCCAGCGTCGGATGGAAGAAGTGCTGGCCGTTCGGATGCTCCACGGTGTGCTGGTCGCGGTGCGTCCGCCACTCCAGGTCCTCGAAGCGGAACACCACGTCGCCCGGCAGGTAGTCGCGGCTGGCGTAGAGGGAATCCCCGGTGGCGTCCTTGCGGACCACCACCGGGGAAAGGGCCATCGGGCCTCGGCTCGCCATGAACATCGCTTTACGCGGCCTTCGACGCGCTGGGGAAGCCGAGGCGGCGGGCGATGCAGATCGGCCGGCCCTTGTCGTTGAGCTGGCGCTGGGCGGCGAAGCCCAGGCGCCGCAGCAGGGCGGCGACCGCCTCTACTTCCTCGCCCTGGCGGCCCGGCCGGGTCTGGACGATCAGGGCGCCGCCGTCTGCTAGCCCCGCGCCCTCGCCGATCAGCTCGCCGAGCTCCTCGGCGGCGCACGGCTGGGCGATCAGCAGGACCTCGGCCGGCAGGCCGCGCGGGCTCGCCGCCGAGCGGACGCAGACGGCGCGCTCGTAGCCGTGGCGGCTCAGCCACAGCGAGGCGATCGGGCCGGAGGGGCCGACGACGCGGATCAGGTCGCCCTTCTCGACGCCGGCGGCCTGCAGGACCCGGCCGAGGGCGGCGCCATCCGCCGCCAGCGGCTGCAGGGGTTGAAAGAGGTGTAACGGTCATCGTGACGCCCATAAAAAAAGCGCCAGCGCCGCAGCGGTCCCACGGCGCTGGCTTCAAGTTCACAGGCGGGAAGATACCGGGGGGCCGCGTAAGGATTCGATATGGATCGGATGGAATCGGACAACGCCCAAGCAACGCTCCGACCGAGACTTGCCCAGCACTTGGCGCGCCGCGGCGCTTGCTGACTTTACGACCGGCTTATGCGCCTGCCGCCGGGTGCGTTTTGAACCCTTACGGGGATCGGGCCTAGAACCCGCGCCCGCTCGCCCCACGGATGGGGCGGGCCAACGGAGGGTCAGATGGCTGGACCGCCTTGGATGTTGGGCGCGGCGCTGTTGTTCGGCATCGGCGGCATGAGAACCGGCGAGGGAACCGGCGGCGGCGCGGCCGGCCCGAACGGGATCGGCGTGACCGGCGCCCGCTTCAGCGCCACCCGCATGAAGGCGCGCCAGGCATCGGCCGGAGCCGAGCCGCCGGTGATCCCGCGCATCGGCGCGTTGTCGTCGCGGCCCATCCAGACCACCGTGGTCAGCCCGCCGGTGAAACCGCAGAACCAGGCGTCCCGGAAGTCGGACGCCGTCCCGGTCTTGCCGGCCAGGTCGTAGCCGGGGATGCGCGCGTTCACCCCGGTGCCCGAGGTGATCACGGTGCGCAGCATCTGGTCGAGCTCGGAGAGCTGCGGGTTGCCGATCACGTTGGGCGTCGAGGGCGCCGGGTGCTGCCACAGCACCCGGCCGCCCAGCGCCACCGGCAAGCGGATGCGCTCGATCCCGTAGGCGCTGACCAGGTCGCCGCCGTTGGCGAAGGCGTCGTACGCCTGGGCCATTTCGATCGGCGTCACCAGGCTGGAGCCCAGCGCCATGGCCGGGTCGAGGTTGATCGGGGTGAAGATGCCGAGCCGCTTGGCGGTGTTGGCGACATTGGGCCGGCCGACCTGGTCGGCGAGGCCCGCGGCCACCGTGTTCACCGACTGGGCCAGCGCCTGCTGCAGGGTGATCTGGCCCAGGTAGTTGGGCTCGAAATCCCGCGGCGACCAGCCGTCGATGGTGATCGGCTGGTCCACCACCGGGCTGTCGGGGGTGAAGCCGCGCTCCAGCGCGGTCAGGTAGACGAACGGCTTCCACGCCGAGCCGGCCTGGCGGTGGGCGTCGACGGCGCGGTTGTAGCCGCTCTTCGAATAGTCGACGCCGCCGATCATCGCCCGCACCCGGCCTTGCGGATCCAGCGCCACCAGCGCGGCCTGCTGCACGTCGGCCTTCGCGAAACGATCGACCGTGTCGGACGCGGCGGCCTGGGCGGTGGCCTCGTCGTGGGCGTCGAGGGTGGTCTCGACCACCAGGTCGGCGCGCGGCGGGCCCATGGCGCGCACTTGCGCGTCCACCCAGTCGACGAAGTACTGCGAGGCCGCGTCGGGGGCGGTCTTGAAGACGTGCGGCTTCTCGGCCAGCGCCGCGGCGCGCTGGGCGTCGGTGATCGCGCCGGTCTCCACCATGGCGTCCAGCACCAGGGCGGTGCGCTCGGCCGACTTGTCCGGCTGCTCGGCCGGATCGTAGTCGGTGGGCGACTTCATGATCGCCGCCAGCATCGCCGCCTCGCGGATGGTGAGCCTCACGGCCGGCTTGTCGAAGTAGCGATGCGCGGCCGCCTCGATGCCGTAGGCGCCGGAGCCGAAATAGACCCGGCTGAGGTAGAGGCCGAGGATCTGCGGCTTGGAGTAGGTCTGCTCCAGCTCCACCGCGTAGATCAGTTCCGTGCCCTTGCGCTCCAGGGTGCGGTCGTTGGTGAGGAAGAGGTTGCGGGCCAGCTGCTGGGTGATGGTCGAGGCGCCCTGGGTGGCGCGCCCCTGGCCGAGGTCGGTGAGCACCGCCCGGGCGATGCCCTGCAGGTCGAAGCCCTGGTGCTCGTAGAAGCGCCGGTCCTCGATGGCGACGAACGCGGCCGGCACGTAGGGCGGCAGCTTGGCGATATCCTCGGTCGGCTGATAGCGCCCGCCCCGGATGCCGAGCACCGCGCCGTTGCGATCGAGGTAGGTGATCTGCGGATCACGAGTGATCGGCGGCAGTTGCGGCACATCCAGCGACGGCAGCTGCAACAGGGCGGCGGCGATGAGACCGATCAAGCTTCAAGGCTCGCGAAGTGGGCGCGGGGGGAGCGCGCGGGGTCAGCGTGCTTGTGGCCCGATGCGGGTCGGGGGGGAACTGAATTCGCGGTAATCTGCGGTATTATGGCGCAAGCGGTGGAACCACCGGGTGCGGTACGCATTTTGGCCGGATGCTGAGCGCCGCCGAATGTCGCTTGAGGGCCGCAGCGGCGCTGGCGACCGCGAGGAAAGTGACCGATGGGGCGTTCCGGCGGCACTTCGAGGACGTGGCGCGCGAGTGGACCGCCCTGGCGCTGACGGCCGACGTACAGCAAGCGATCCAAGCCCGTCTCATCGAGAGACTGAATGCCTACGAACCCGACCAGGACGGGGCGCCGGGGACTGGGCCGCGCTGGGCCCTCCCCGTAGTCAGCACTGACTCCTTCCGCCCCGCTGCGCTAAGGTCGTCGCCAGCGAGAGCAGGGAGACGCGCATGCTGCTGGCCGGGTTGAAGGTGGTGGAGATGTCGACCTGGATCGCGGCGCCGGGGTGCGCGATGATCATGGCTGAGTGGGGCGCCGATGTGGTCAAGGTCGAGAGCCCCGAGGGCGACGCGATCCGTCGCTTCTATCCCGACACCCCGGAGAGCCCCGGCAACCCGATCTTCTCGCTGGAGAACCGCGGCAAGCGCGGGGTGGTGCTGGACGTCCAGACGCCGGAGGGCCGCGCGGCGCTGGTGGAGGTGCTGAAGGGCGCGGACGTCTTCATCACCAACCTGCGGCCCGGCGCGCTGGCGCGGACCCGGCTGGACTATGCGTCGCTGCAGGACGAGCTGCCGCGGCTGATCTACGCCATCGTCACCAGCTTCGGGCTGGAGGGCGAGGACGCCGACCGGCCGGCCTTCGACCTCACCGGCTTCTGGACCCGCAGCGGCATCGCCGCCGCGACCATCCCGCCCGACCAGGAGCCGTTCACCTGCCGGCCGGGGTTCGGCGACCACGTGACCGCGCTGGCGACGCTGAGCGGGGTGCTGGCGGCGGTGCACGAGCGCCACGCCACCGGCAAGGGCCGGCTGGTGGAGGCCTCGCTGCTGCGCGCCGGGGTCTATGCGCTGGGCTGGGATACCTCGATCCATCTGCGCTACGGCGAGGCGACCACGGCGCAGGCGCGCCGCGACCGGCCGAGCGCCATCTCCGGCTACTTCCGCACCGCCGACGACCGCTATGTGTGCGTGGCGCCGCGCGGGCCGCGCTGCGTGCCGGCGGTGCTGCGGGGCCTCGGCCTCTCGCACGTGCTGGACGACCCGGCCCTGGCGCCGCCGTACGCGGACCTGGACCAGGTGCGCCGGGTGCGGGCGCTGGTGGACGCGGCTTTCGCCCGGCTGACCCTCGAGGAGGCCGGCGCCATGCTCACCGAGGGCGACCTGATCTGGGCCCCGATGGCGACGCTGGACGAGGTGGCGATCGACCCGCAAGCGCGGGCCGCCGGCTGCTTCGTGGTGACGCCCGACCAGTACGGCGGCGCCTTCGAGGCCCCGGCGACGCCGATCCGGTTCCCCGGCCTGGAGACCCCGCCGCGCGGCCCGGCGCCGCGGCTGGGTCAGCACACCGCCGAGGTGCTGGCGGAGGCCGGGCTGGCGGCGGACGCGGTGGCGGCGCTGGCGGGGGGGTGAACATCGGTATCCCTCTCCCCGCCAGCGGGGAGAGGACGGCCGGGCGCGAAGCGGCCGGACGGGTGAGGCGACCTTGCCGCGTGCGGCAAGGTCCCCGCCGTCCGGCGGCGGGCGTCAGCCCCGCTTTGCGGGCGCGACGCTGCGCGCCGAGCACCCC
>Ga0302314_10009818_pt1 | contig 16874 bp, 11 predicted proteins | sample III_Palsa_N2_3_FD_200533 | JGI IMG/M metagenome (GOLD analysis project Ga0302314, IMG submission 200533) | Peat permafrost microbial communities from Stordalen Mire near Abisko, Sweden - III_Palsa_N2_3 | ecosystem: Environmental > Terrestrial > Soil > Palsa > Peat permafrost | place: Sweden...
GCGGGCAGCGGGGACGCCGTGGCGCCGGCGGGCAGCGGGGACGCGGCGGCGCTGGCAGGCGGCGGGGACGCGGCGGCGCCGGCCGGCGGGCCCGACGCGGCGTTCTGTGATGCGGCGTTCATGGCGAGCGAGCCTAGCGGCTGGCCTGACCGGGTACGTTCTGTTGTTGTGCCGGGTATCAGCAGAAGGCGCGGCAAATACGCCGGTATCGCGCTTGCGGTGGTGTTCCTGCTGGCCGTCGGCGGATACGTGGCGTTCAAGCGCGTCCCGCCGCTGCTGGCGGGCAGCGGCTGCGAGCGGGCCGGCGGCCAGGTCTTCAAGCTGGACACCAGCCAGGCCGGCATCGCCGCGACGATAGCAGGGGTAGCGCGGCGCCGCGCACTGCCTGCCCGGGCGGTCACCATCGCCTACGCGGCAGCCCTGCAGGAGTCAAAGCTGCAGAATCTCGACTACGGCGACAGGGACTCGGTCGGGGTGTTCCAGCAGCGGCCGTCGCAGGGCTGGGGCAAGCCCCGTCAGCTGGAGGATCCCGTCTACGCGACCACCAGGTTCTTCCAGGCCCTCGCCAGGGTGCCCGGATACCAGCGGCTGCCGGTGTACAAGGCGGCGCAGGCGGTTCAGCGCAGCGCCGACGGCAGCGCATACATCCAGTACGAGCACATGGCCGCAGTGCTGGCCCGCGGGTTCACCGGGAGCGACCCGCGGTCGGTCTGGTGCTGGTACGCCGGGCCGGCCAGGCAGCGGGCCAGCCTTACCGCTGCCAGCCAGGAACTCGGGCGGGCGTTCGGCCCGCTGCCGGCCCGCGCGGCGGGCGACCCCAGGCTGACCCTGGGCGTTCGGCTGCCGGCCGAGGGCTGGTCGGTGGCGGCGTGGCTGGTCTCGCATGCTTCGCGCTACGGGATCCGCGACGTGCTGTGCGGCCGCTACGAGTGGCGGGCCGCGGACGGTACCGGGGGCTGGGCGCGCGCCAAGTCCCCGGCGCCGGCCGGAAGCGTCCAGCTCGGCTGATAGCCTGCGTGCCAGCGCGTGGACCTGAACAGGAGTACCGACGTGACCTACATCATCGCGCAGCCTTGCGTCGATCTGCTCGACAAGGCATGCATCGAGGAATGCCCCGTCGATTGCATCTACGAGGGCGAGCGCATGCTCTACATCCATCCGGACGAGTGCGTCGACTGCGGCGCGTGCGAGCCGGTCTGCCCGGTGGAGGCCATTTTCTACGAGGACGACGTGCCCGATCAGTGGAAGGACTACTACAAGGCAAACGTCGAGTTCTTCGAGGACCTCGGCTCGCCGGGCGGCGCCGCCAAGACCGGCAAGATCAACAAGGACCACCCGCTGATCGCCGCCCTGCCACCGCAAGAGGTAGAGCACTGACCCTGGCCACGCGCCTTCCGCCGTTTCCCTGGGACGCGCTCGAGCCAGCCAAGGCGACGGCGGCGGCCCACCCCGGCGGGATCGTCGACCTGTCCGTCGGCACTCCGGTGGACCCCGTTCCCCGGGTCGCGACGGACGCGCTCGCCATGGCCTGCAATTCGCCCGGGTACCCGGCCGCCGCCGGGACGCCGGCGCTGCGCGAGGCGGCGGCGGCGTGGCTGGCCCGCGAGCACGGCGTGAGCGTGGACCCAGCTGCGGTGCTGCCGGTGATCGGCACCAAGGAACTGATCGCGGCGCTGCCGGCACTGCTCGGCTGCGGGCCGGATGACCTGGTCACGTATCCGCGGCTGGCCTATCCGACCTACCACGTCGGCGCGCTGCTGGCCGGCGCGCGGCCGCTCGCGACCGACACCGCGCCGCCGCCCGGCCCCGCCCGGGTAAGGCTGGCCTGGCTGAACTCCCCGTCCAACCCGACCGGGCAGGTGCTTACCGCCGAGCAGCTGCGCAAGGTCGCGGCCTGGGCCAGGGAGCGGGGCACGGTCGTCGCGTCGGATGAGTGCTACCTCGGGTTCGGCTGGGACGCCACGCCGGTGTCCGTGCTGCACCCGGACGCCTGCGACGGATCTCACCAGGGTCTGCTCGCCGTGCACTCGCTGTCCAAGCGGTCCAACATGGCCGGCTACCGCGCGGGCTTCGTCACCGGGGATCCGCAGCTCGTCGGGGAGCTCACGCAGATCCGCAAGCACGCCGGGCTGCTGGTGCCTGCCCCGGTCCAGGCGGCCATGGCCGCGGCGCTGGACGACGACGAGCACGCGGCCCGGCAGCGGGCCAGGTACGCGGCCCGGCGCGGCCGGCTCCGGCCCGCGCTCGAGGCGGCCGGCTGGGCAGTGCAGCATTCCGAGGCCGGGCTGTACCTGTGGGCGGCCCATCCGGCGCACGACTGCTGGGGGTCGGTGCGGACGCTGGCCGCGGCGGGCATCCTGGTGGCCCCTGGGGAGTTCTACGGGCCGGACGGCCGACGGCACGTCCGGGTGGCGCTTACCGCCACCGACGAGCGGATCGACGCCGCCGTGTCACGGCTGGCGGCCCTGCCGTAGCCGTGGATCGCCTGCCGTAGCCCTGGACCGCCTGCCGTAGCCCTGGATCGCTCAGTCGCCGCCGGCTCGTAGGGTAGGGCACGTGCTCCGGCTTCATGACACGCGAACCAGGCAGCTGGAGCCGATCGGGCCCGCCCGCCGCGGCGAGCTGCGCATGTACTCCTGTGGACCCGCCGTGCGGCGCCGCGCGCACGTCGGCGACCTGCGGTCCGCTCTGCTTGCCGACCTGATCCGGCGGACGGCGGAGACCCACCGGCTGATGGTGATCAGCTGCCAGAACGTCGCCGACGTAGGTCATCTCGCCGGTGACGGCGAGACAGAACCGCCGCGCCGGGACAAGGCCGCGGCCCGGGCAGCCGGGCAGGGCAAGTCCGCCCTGGAGGTCGCGCGCCATTACGAGCAGGCGTTCCGCGCGGACTGCGACGCCCTGAACATCCACCCGCCCGACTTCGCGCCGCGCGCGTCGGAGTCGATCGACCTCGTGATCGACCTGGTTTCCCGGCTGCTGGCGGACGGCCACGCGTACGCCACCCCCGGCGGGTCGGTGTACTTCGACGCCCGGTCCTTTCCCTCCTACGGCGAGCTGTCCGGCAACCGGCCCGGCCAGCCGCGGCCCGGACACCGCTCCGGCGGCGAGGCCGACGAGCAGAAGCGCTTCCACGCCGACTGGGCGCTGTGGCAAGCCGCCCCGGCCGGCCGCGAGCCGACCTGGCGCGCCCCCTGGGGCACCGGGTCCCCCGGCTCGCACACCGGGTGCTCAGCCGTGTCGCTGCAGTACCTCGGCGAGGTCATCGACGTGCACACCGGGGGCATCGGCCTGCGCTTCGGCCATCACGAGGACGAGCGGGCCCAATCAGATTCGGTAACGGGGCACCGGGTCGTACGGCACTGGGTGCACGGCGAGCACCTGTCGTTCAAGGGCGCCGTGATGGCGAGGTCCGCCGGCAACGTGCTGCTGCTCGGCGACGTCGCCGACCGCGGGCTCGATCCGCTGGCACTGCGGCTCGCCCTGCTCGAGCACCGGTACCGCCAGCAGATGGACCTGACCTGGGACACCGTGCAGGCGGCCGACACGACGCTGCGGCGATGGCGGCAGCGGGTGGCCGACTGGGCGCGCTCGCCGAGCAAGCCCATCTGCGCGCGGTACGCCAGCGAGGTCGCCGGCGCGTTCGACGACGACCTGGACACTCCCGCGGCGCTGCGCGGGCTGCGCGCGCTGGAGGAGGACGGCGCGATCCCGCCGGGGTCGAAGTTCGAGACCTTCGCGCACGCCGACCGGCTGCTCGGGCTCGACCTGGCCCGCGACGTCGGCCGGCCAGGGTAACGCCGCCGCCCGCCGGGCCGACGGCGAAACCGCAGGCCGGCCAGGACGCACGCGGCGCCAGCGAGCTGGCCGGCTAGCCAGCCGGATGCACTGCGCCGAGACGCAACGTTTCAAACTTATTTCGGCGTAGCACGCAACGGATCGCCGCCATCGCGCAGGAACCACCTGCACCGGGCGCGGCGTCCGGCTCTTACGCTGGGACTCCTGGTCGATCATCACCTGACGGGAGCCGCATGACCCTTACGGACGCCGGCCCGGGCCGCAGGACGGCGCGTGCCAGGAGCTACCTGATGTGCCCGCCTGAGCACTTCACCGTGCGGTACGCCATCAATCCGTGGATGGACCCGGCCCGGCCGGTCGACACCGCCCGCGCGATGGCCCAATGGCAGAACCTGCGCGAGACGTTCACCGGGCTCGGCCATCAGGTGCGCACCATCGCCGCTGAGCCCGGGCTGCCCGACATGGTGTTCGCCGCCAACGGCGGCACCGTGATCGGCGGCAAGGTGCTCGGGGCGCGCTTCCGGCATCCGCAGCGGCAGCCGGAGAGCGCCGCGTACCTCCGCTGGTTCCGGCGCAGCGGATTTCCGCTGGCGGTGCCGTCCCGCAGCGTCAACGAGGGCGAGGGCGACATCGTCTTCGCCGGGCACACGGTGATCGCCGGACACGGCTTCCGCAGCGACGCCGCGGTGGCGCAGCAGCTTGCCGGGCTGTTCGGCCTGCCGGTGGTCAGCGTCCGGCTGGTCGATCCGCGCTTTTATCACCTCGACACCGCGCTGGCCGTGCTGGATGCTGACACCGCCGCCTACTACCCGGCGGCGTTCGACGACGCGGCGCGGGCGACGCTCGGCTCGCTGTTCGCCGAGCTCATCGAGGCGAAGGACACCGATGCCGAGGTGCTCGGCCTGAACGCGGTCAGCGACGGCCGGCACGTCGTGCTGCCCGCTCAGGCCGCCGGCCTGGCAGAGCAGCTGTCGGCGGCCGGGTTCGAGCCGGTGGGAGTCGATGTGTCAGAGTTTCTCAAGGCGGGTGGCGGCCCGAAGTGCTGCACCCTGGAGCTGAGGTCATAGGGGGGCAAGGCATGACGGACAGGCAGGGATACGGCAGCGACGCCGCCCGCACGGCGCGGGAACTGCGCGCGCAGGCGGAGCTGCACGGCGCGCACAACTACCACCCGCTGCCCGTGGTGATCTCCGAGGCCGAGGGCGCGTGGGTCACCGACGTGGAAGGCCGCCGCTACCTGGACATGCTGGCCGCCTACTCGGCGATCAACTTCGGCCACCGGCACCCCCGGCTGGTGGCCGCGGCGCAGCGCCAGCTCGAGCGGGTCACGCTGGTCAGCCGGGCGTTCGAGCACGACCAGTTCGGCCCGTTCTGCGCGGAACTGGCGGCGCTCGCCGGCATGCAGATGGTGCTGCCGATGAACACCGGCGCCGAGGCGGTGGAGACGGCGATCAAGACCGCGCGCAAATGGGGGTACGAGGTCAAGGGGGTGCCCGCCGACGAGGCCGTCATCGTGGCGTTCGACGGCAATTTCCACGGGCGCACGACCACGATCATCAGCTTCTCCACCGACGCGGACGCCAGGGGCTCGTTCGGCCCGTTCACGCCCGGCTTCCGGGTGGTGCCGTACGGCGACCTCGGAGCACTGGCCGAGGCCGTCGACGACCGGGTGGTCGCCGTCCTCGTCGAGCCGATCCAGGGCGAGGCCGGGGTGGTGGTGCCGCCGCCGGGGTTCCTGACCGGCGTCCGCGAGATCTGCTCCGCCCGCGGCGCGCTGATGATCGCCGATGAGATCCAGTCCGGGCTCGGCCGGACCGGGACGACCTTCGCCTGCGAGCACGAGGACGTCGTGCCCGACATGTACGTGCTCGGCAAGGCGCTCGGCGGCGGCATCGTGCCGGTCTCCGCCGTCGTCTCCTCCAGCGACGTCCTCGGCGTGCTCCGGCCGGGCCAGCACGGCTCGACCTTCGGCGGGAACCCGCTGGCCTGCGCAGTGGCACGCGAGGTCATCGCGATGCTGGCGACCGGCGAGTTCCAGGAGCGCTCGGCCAAGCTCGGCGCCCGCATGCACGACCGGCTGTCCGGCCTGCCCCGCAGCGCCGTCCGCCAGGTCCGCGGACGGGGCCTGTGGGCGGGCGTCGAGTTCGCCGAGCTCCCCGGCCGCGAGGCGTGCGAGCGGCTGGCCGTGCTCGGCGTGCTCGCCAAGGACACCCACGGCACCACGATCCGGCTGGCCCCGCCGCTCGTGGTCACGGAGGAAGATCTCGACTGGGCCATCGACCGCGTCGAGCAGCTGGTCAGCTAAGCCGGCTGTCGGGCGCAGTCCGCGCCGAGCCTGCACGCGAGCCGGGCCGCGCTGGGATACGGTCACGTCATGCCGACTGAGACCGAGCGCGCGGCGTGGACGGTCGGCCTGGCCGTCGTGACGCTGGCCGGGGTGGTCGTCCTGGTCGCCGGGCTGGCTGGCTCGCTGTCGTTCTTCGGCCAGGGCGTGGTTGAGGCATTCCGGCGGTGGACGAACCAGGGCCTGCTGTGGGGCGGCGCGGTCGCCACCATGGCCGGCTGCGCCGGGATCGCGGTGACCTGGCTGGCCCACTCCCCCGGCATCCGGCGGCCCGGCGTGATCGCGGCGGCGGTGGTGGGGGCCGCCGCGGTGGTGACAGGCATCGTCGTGCACGCCGAACGGTCCCGTCCGCAGGGCCGGGAGCGCAGCGCGCTGGCTGGCCTGATGGTGCCGGCCAGCGCCGCCGCACAGCAGCTCACCACCGGCTCCATCCCGTCCGGCCAGGCCACGGTGGCCGGCCCGCCCGGCCTCGGGCCGCCGGTGGCAGTCCGTAGCTGGCGGCCAGCGGACTGTGCCGCGCTGCGCCAGGGACTGTCGGCCTGGGCTGACCGCGGGTCGGTGCGGGTGCCGCCCGGCTTCACCCCCGGCGCTGCCGGGCCTGCCTGCCTGTGGTTCGCCAGCTACCGCGGCTGGCCGGTCAGGGCCGAACTGCTCGGCACCGATCCGGACGGCCCAGGAACGGCCCGGGTGGTGATCGCCCCGCCCGGGGTCGGCCTGTGACCCCGGGCGGCTTACCGGCTGCTGCCCGGCCGGCTGCTGCCCAGCCGCCTGCTGCCCGGCCGGCTGCTGCCCGGCCGGCTGCTGCCCGGCCGGCTGCTATCCGGTCGGGGTGAACGTCTGCGAGCTGGTCGCCGACCCGCCCTGGGTGTAGACGGTGACCGGCCCCGCCGAGGCGCCGGACGGCACCGGCAGCGTGATCTCCTTCGCGGTGTCGGTGGACAGGTAGTAGTCGTATACGCCGCCACCGAACTCCACGTAGGAGGCGAACTCCAGGCCGGTGCCATGGATGTGCAGCGTGCTGCCCGGGCTGCCCGCCACCGGGCTGATCGACGTGATCGCCGGTACCGGCGGCGGATCCACCGTGAACGAGGCGCTGGAGCCCACCTCCCCGCCCGGCGTGTCCACGTAGATCGGCCCGGTGCCGGCGTATTCGGGGACGGACGTCACGATCTTGGAACTCGTGGCGGACTCGATGGTGACGTAGCTGCCCTCGAAGTAGACCCAGTAGGCGTTCTCCAGGTTCTTCCCGGTGATCACGACCCTGGCACCCGGTATGCCCGACGCCGGCGTGAAGGCGCTGATCACCGGCGGCGGTATCACCTGGATCTGCAGCTCCGGCGTCACCGCGGCCGGGGTCCGGCCGTTCGAGGCGGTGACCTCGAAGGTATAGGTTCCGGCTTTGGTCACCGTGCCGGCCAGCTCGCCCTGCCTGCTCAGCGTCAGGCCCGGTGGCAGGTGGCCGGAGCTGACCTCGAAGGTGGGGCTGGGATTGCCCGACGCCTGGAACTCATAGCTGTAGTAGCTGTTGAGCGCGATCTGCGAGTACGGGCCGTTCGCGGTGAACTGCGGCGGTGCCAGCGGGATCGCCTCGACGTCGAGCATCAGCGTCTCCCTGGCCACCTCCGGCTTCGGGGTGGACGAGTCCGTCACCTCGACGGTGAACGTGGACGTGCCGAAGTGCGTCGGCGTCCCGGTGATCTCACCGGACGAATCGAGCTCAAGACCAGCGGGCAGGGCACCGCCGCCCGGCACCAGGGACCAGGTGTAGGAGCTGGTGCCGCCAGAAGCGGTAAGCGCATCGTCGTAGTAGGACCCCTGGGTGGCGTCATCCAGGCCGTCGGTGGTGATCGATAGCGGCGCGGCAGTGTTCACCGTCAGCTTGATCAGGCGCTTGGCCGTCGCCGGGGTGGATTGCGAGTCGCTCACCTCGACGGTGAAGCTGCTGGTGCCGTGGCCGGTGGGCGTCCCGTAGATCTCTGCGTTGTACGAATCGAAGTACAGCCCGGCGGGCAGGGTCCCCGACGCCACGCTCCACGTGTAGGGCGGCACCCCTCCGGTCGCCTGCAACGTGGAGGTGTAGTACACCCCCTGGGTGGCTACCGGCAGGGCCGGCTCGACTATCGCCAGATGGAGCGTCTTCTGGATCGTGAAGGTGAGCGAGACAGAGGCCACCTCGGGGGTGGGGGTGCTCGAATCGGTCACCTGCACGGTCACCGGGTACGACCCGGCCGTGGTGGGTGTCCCCACCACCATGCCGCTGGCCGGATCCATGGTCAGTCCCGGCGGGAGCGACCCGCCGGTGACGGCCCAGGCGTAGGGGCCCAGGCCGCCGGAGTAGCCGATGCCGCTGGTGTAGACGTCACCCACCACGCCGTGCGCCGGCGTCTGGCCGGACAGCGTCAGCGTCGGCTCGGGCGCCACGACCAGCGTGATATTGGCCGTGACCTGCTGGTTAGGAGACGAGCTGTCGGTCACGCTGACCTGCAGCGGAAAGGACCCGCTCTGCGTCGGGGTGCCGGTGATCGCCCCGGTGGACGGGTCGAAGGTGAGCCCGTCCGGCAGGGTCCCGGAGACGAGGCTCCAGCCATACGGGGACTGCCCGCCCGACGGGGTCACGTTGCCCGTGTAGTAGGTGCCGACGGTCGCCGGGGCCAGCGTCGACGAGATGGTCAGCGGAACCTGGGCGACGTCCACCGAGTAGGACTGGGTGGCGGTATCGCCGGCGGCGTCGGAGACCGTCACGTCGAACGTCGAGGTCCCGGTCCCGGTGGGGACGCCGGTGACCTGCCCGGCGTCCGGGTCGAGGCTCAGCCCGGCGGGCAAGCTGCCCGAGCTGATGTACCAGTCGTACGAGCCGACCCCGCCGGTGGCCTGGAACGTGGACGAGTAGTAGGAGCCCTCGGTGCCGTCGAAGGCGCCGGCGGTGGTGATGCTGAGCGACGGCGGCGCGTCGATCGTGATCGACAGCTCGGCGGTGGCCGTCTGCGACACCGGGGAGGTGGCGTCGGCGGCCTGCACCGTGAAGTCATACGGGCCGGCTTCGGTGGGCGTGCCGCTCAGCGTGCCGCTGGCCGGGTCGAGCGACAGCCCGGGCGGCAGCGATCCGGACGATATCGACCAGGTGACCGGGGCCACGCCACCGGTGGAGTTGAGCTGTGCGCCATAGTCCTCCCCGGCGGTGAGCTCCGGCAGCGTTGTGGTGGTGACCGTCAGCGGATCGGACGAGGGTCCCACGGTGAGCGACTCGCTGCCGGTGGCCACCTGGGCCGGGGACGAGCTGTCGGTGGCCTGAACGGTGAACGTGGCGGTGCCTACGGCGCTGGTGGCCGGGGTGCCGTAGAGCTGCCCGGTAGTAGCGTCCAGATGAATCCCAGCGGGCAGGGCGCCTGACGTGATCTCCCAGGTGAGCTGGCCCAGGCCGCCGCCGGCCGGCAGCTGGAAGGCATACGGCTGACCCGCCGTGGCGTCCGGCGGCGCGGTCGATCCCACGGTCAGCGCGGTGGCGGCGTCCACGTCGATGGTGACATGGGCGCTGGCCGTCTGCGGCGGGTCGGAGGAGTCGGAGACCTGCGCGGTGAACGTGTCGTCGCCGGACGTCGTCGCCGTGCCGGTGATCGTGCCAGCGTTCGGGTCGAGGCTCAGCCCCGGTGGCAGGCTGCCGCTGGTGATCGACCAGGTGTCGGGACCGTTGCCGCCGCTGGCGATCAGGTAGTCGATGTAGTCCGAGCCTACGGTCGCGTCCTGCAGCTGGCCCCCGGAAAAGGTCAGCGTCCCGGAACCATGCAGCCGGATGCCGCGGCGGGTAGGCCCGGAGGCACGGTGGGTCCGGGGCATCGGCCGCACTCGGGCCTGGGGGATGGCGGGCTGGTTGGGGCCGTTAGTGGCCAGGCCGAGCGCACCGCCCACGGCGTTCGCGACCGCAGCCTGCCCGGCCACGTTCGGGTGGCCAATGTTGCGGTCGCCCGTGATCCCCTTGATCAGGCCTAGCGGATTGATGTACGGCGTGCCGGTGCACAGCTCATGACCGGACAAGCTGGAGGGGACGGGCACGAACTGGACGCCCGCCTCGGCTGCGGCCGCCGCGACGTCGTCGTTGAGCGCTGCCTGCGCGTTGGAGATCTTGCCGAGCAGCGTATTGACGAACGGGGAGACGATGCCGAGCAGCGGGAAGAAGGTGTCGCGCAGCCACGGGCAATGGTAGGTGACGCTGAGCGCGGTGCCGATCCCGCCAGGCTGCGGGAAGAGGTTGGGGTAACCGACTACGACGACCTGCGGCCCGTCGCCGTCGTCGTCATCCGACCCGCCGTCGGCGGCCGACACCACTTCGGAGTAGGTGTTCGCCAGCGTGGCGATCAGGTTCGGCGCACCGGTAGTCACTGCGTTGTTGAGCGAGTTGATCTCGTGGATGCACACCTCGGTGCCGCCCAGGAAACATGCCTTGAGTATGTCGGCGAACCCGAGGTCGTTGCCGCCGATCGTGATCGTGACCAGATCGGGTGGACCGTTGTCGCTGACGTAGTTGGTGACCTGGTCGAGTTCTGAGGCGGACTCGCCGTTGACTGCCTGGCCGAGCTGGTAGGTGCGCTCCCCCTGGCAGGCCACCAGGGTGTCCTGGTCGATGTTGAGCATCGCGCCGGTCGAGTTGGCGTTCTCGTTGTCGGCCATCTGGACCGGCCAGGCCAGCGGCCCGGTGTCGCACTGCGTGCCCTGGGACTGCGACCACGGGAAGTCGTAGGTGCCCTCGCCGGAGGAGTACGAATCGCCCATGGCGATGTAGTTCGTGTCGATGGGGCCGATCTGGATCGTGTTCAGCTCCCAGCCGGCATCCTCTTCCGACACCGAGGACACGCTGAACGAGGCCGCTCCCGGGAACGTGCTGTAAAGCTGGTTGAAGCCATACTGGGTGGCGACCAGCACGCCGAGCTGCTGGCCCATGCTGTTGTAGACGGTCATCTGGGTCGAGTCGGGGTTGTCGATGTAGCCGACCTCGACGGAGAAGTCGTCCACCGTAGCTGGCTGCTGCGTGCCCGGCTTGACGAACGTTCCGACGATCGTGCCCTGGAACAACGGGGAACCGGACAGGGTCGGGTTGACGCTGCTGGAACCGTCGTCAGTGATGAACGGCGACTGCCCGGAGAAGATGATGCCGTCCTTCGCGAACTGGCTGGTCACGTAGGTGCCGAGCGGCAGGCTGCCCAGCGGGAGCGGGGCGCCCAGGTCGGACCCGTCGGGGGGCGGCAGCAGATCGGGCCGGGCCAGCACATGCTTCCCGGCGTGCTTTCCGGCATTGGTGGAGTGTCGGAGCAAGCCTTCGGGGGCGATGCGGCTGCGGCCGGCCACCCCCGCCTGGACCCTAGGCGGCCGCGGAGCAGGCTGGTGAACGGTTGACGCGGCAGCCGCTCCGGACGGCGCCAGCACGGCCAGCATCAGCGCGCACATCGCCGGGAGAACTGCCAGCCGGCGCCACTTGTTTCGCATGATCCCCACCCCTGGTTGCCGACCGCTCACGTCCGTGGTTGCTCACACAGTAACTTCGGGTTCTTCGTTCGCCTAGACCGATAAAAGTGACGTCTAGACCGATAAAAGTGACGTCTGAGCAACGCCCGAGCAACACCGTGGCGGGCTGCCTGCGCCGAGCCGCGAAGGCGGTAAGACCTGGGATCCACCAGGCTGAGTTCACCACCAAACTGGCGGGCGCCGGGGACTCAGCCGGTTGCCAGGTGGCGGTAGCCGCCGCCGAAGTAGACCAGCGGCCCGCCGTCCCGCGGCTCGCCGACGCCAACCACCTCGCCGACGACGATGGTGTGATCGCCGCCGTCGTGCACGGCCGTGGTGCGGCATTCGAGCGACGCCAGCGCGGCGTCCAGGATCGGCGCTCCGGTCGCCGGGCCGCGATGGTGCGCGATCTGGTCAAGCTGGCCCTCCAGCGGCCGGCCCCGGGTGGCCAGCCAGCGGGCCGTCTTCTCCGACTCCTCGTCGAGGACCGACACCGACCAGACCCCGGCCTCGAGCACCGCGTCGTGAAAACGCGCGATCTTCTCCGCGCAGAACAGCACCAGCAGCGGATCGAGCGACACCGACGTGAAGGCGCTCACCGTCATGGCATGCCCGGTCCCCCGCAGGCTGGTGCAGACGACCACGATCCCGGTAGGAAACCGGCCCGCGGCCCGCCGGAAGGCAGCCGGGTCGGCTGACGCCACCGGCCTGCCTTCGTCGGCTCCGGTCAATGGCCTTCCTTCGACGGCCGGGACCGCGATCTCCCGGCGAATGCCACCACGACGCCGGCCGTCGCGCAGGCCGAGCCGCCGTACAGGAACCACTTGCCCGAAGCGGTATTCGTGATCACGACGCTTCCTCCTGGCGTGGCCATGGCAAGCACGAACGATGCGGCGAACCACCCCACAGCGGGCATAAGGCCAGCGGTCGGCGTCCGCATTCCCCAGGCGGCGAGAACGCACGTCACGAAGGTAGCCGCGGCGAACGCCAGCGCCGCGGCCGGAAACGAGCCGAGGGTCCCGCTGTAATGGAAAGAGCCGATCAGTCCCTCGAGCCCGCCGAGAACCAGCAGCAGCGCGTAGCCGCCAAGCGTGACGATCGCCGCTGTGCGCCGGGCCGGCGTCGCGTTCTCCACGGACTGAAGGCTAGCCAATCCCGGCGAAGAGATCGGCCTCCCAGCCATGCGGCTCGCGGCCGGGGCCGCGCGGGCCAGCCAGCAGGATGTAGTACTCACGGCCGAACGCCCGCTGGCCCACCTTGTCGGACAGCGCGAAGAACGGGCTGTCCACGGCGATCTGGGTGACGTGCGCGCGCATCGCTTCGATCTTGGCGTCCAGGTAGCTGGTCGCGTCGATGTCCGTGGTCACCACCTCGTCAGGTACTCCGAACGGCAGGTCGTCCACCGAGTCGACCTGGCTGAAATCCGTCCGGCCGGCCGCAGGAGAGCCCGGTTCGCTGCCGCGCATCAGCTCGATCGCCTGGGCAAGTACGGACCTCGGCACGGTGGTCGCGTAGAACTTGCTGACCAGGCCGGCGGAGAGCTCGAACGCGCGCCAGGCCACCCGGTGCGCCTGGATGTGATCGGGATGGCCGTAGAAGCCGTTGTCGTCATAGCTGATCATGACCTGCGGGCGCACTTCCCGGATGACGGTCAGCAGCTCTGCTGCCGCCTCGTCCACGTCGGCCTGCCAGAAGCAGCCGGGCGCGGTGTTGGTTGGCTCGCCCATCATGCCGGAGTCGCGCCACCGGCCCTGGCCGCCGAGGAACCGGTGGTCGGTCACGCCGAGAGCCGCGCAGGCCGCGGCCAGCTCGCCGATCCTGTGCTCGCCGAGCCCGCCGTCGGCGTCGGCAGCCAGGTGAGCGAGCTCGGGCGGGATGATCTCGCCGAGCTCGCCCAGGGTGCAGGTGACCAGCGTGACGGCGGCGCCTTCGGCCGCGTACTTCGCCATGGTCGCGCCAGTGCCGATCGACTCGTCATCGGGATGGGCATGCACCAGCAGGAGCCGGTGGCCGTCGTCGGTTGCGCTCATACCGGCGAGCTTAACGGCGGCCAGGCGACTGGCAGGATCTACTCCATGACGGACACCTTCCCGCGCCAGAACGCCAGGACCCAGCGCTTCACGCTCGGCGTCCCCCGGTCGTTCCAGGTCTCGCCGGACGGCGGCCGGGTCGTCTTCCTTCGCTCGAAGGGCGGGTCCGATCCGGTCACCTGTCTGTGGCTGCTCGACGTCGCTACCGGCGCTGAGCACCTGATCGCCGATCCGGCCGAGCTCGGCTCCAGCGGACGCGAACTCGACCCGGCGGAGAAGGCACGCAGGGAGCGTTCCCGCGAGCAGGCGGCCGGCATCGTGGCGTTCAGCTGCGATGCCGACGTACGGCTGGCCGTGTTCGGCCTGGCCGGAGCCGTGTACGCGGCGGACCTGGGCGTACCTGGCGCCGACGACGCGGGCGCAGCCGACCACGCGGGCGACGCGGGCGCAGCCGACGACGCGGGCGACGCGGGCGCCGCCGCAGGGGGCACCGGCCGGGTAGCGCGGGTACGCGAGGTTCCGGTGCGGGCCCCCGCGGCGGATCCCAGGCCCGACCCCGCGGGGCGGCTCGTCGCCTACGCCTGTGACCGGGCGCTGCGGGTCATTGACCTTGCCACCGGCGAAGACCGGGCCATCGCGGCTGCTGATGAGGCGGCGGATATCTCGTTCGGGCTTGCGGAATTTATCGCCGCCGAGGAGATGGGCCGCGCACGCGGCTACTGGTGGGCTCCCGATTCCGGCGCCCTGCTCGTCGCCCGGGTGGACGTCAGCCCGGTGCAGCGCTGGCACATCGCCGATCCGTCGAACCCGGGCGCCCCGGCCGCCGAGGTACGGTATCCGGCCGCCGGGACGCCGAATGCCGAGGTCTGCCTCGTGCTTGCCGGACTAGACGGCAGGCAGACGCCGGTCGGCTGGGACATCGCGGCGTTCCCCTACCTGGTCACCGTGTGCTGGGCGGGCTCGGCCGCTGACCCGCCGCTGATCGTGGTGCAGGCCCGCGACCAGCGCGAGATGCGGATCCTCGCGGTGGACCGGCAGACCGGCGGCACCACCGTCGTCCGCGCGGACACCGATCCGGACTGGCTGGACATCGTCCCTGGCGTGCCCGCCAGGACCGCCGGCGGCCGGGTCGTCTGGACCGCCGACACCGGCGGCGCGCGTCGGCTGATCGTCGCCACCCCCGGCGAGCTGTCGGCGGGCCGCGCCGCGCCGGTGACGCCCGAGTCCCTTGTGGTCAGGGAGGTGCTGAGCGTCGACGGGGAGACCGTCCTGTTCGCCGCGTCGGAGGCGGAGCCGGCCGAGATCGACCTGTGGACCTACGGGCCCGATGGCCTGGCCAGGCTCGCGCCCGGCGGCGGCGGGCGGGGCAGCGGCGGGCCAGCGGGCGGCGGGCCAGCGGGCGGCGGGCCGGGCGTGCGCACCGGCCGGCGGGCGGGCGGCACCACCGTGACCGTCAGCAGGTCGCTGAACACCGACGGGGCCACCATCGCGGTACTGCGCGACGCGGGGGCGGAGCCCTGCGCCGAGGTGGCGCGGATCACCTCGCGGGCGCAGACCCCGGTCGGCCCGGTGCCGCGGCCCGCCATCTTCGCCGCCGGGGAGCGCGGCGTCGCGACAGCGCTGCTGCTGCCGTCCTGGCACCAGCCGGGGGCAGGGAGGCTGCCGGTGCTGATGGACCCCTACGGCGGTCCGCACGCGCAGCGGGTGCAGGCCAGCCGCGGCGCGTTCCTCACCTCGCAGTGGTTCGCCGACCGGGGCTTCGCCGTGGTGGTCGCGGACGGCCGCGGCACTCCCGGCCGCGGGCCCGGCTGGGAGAAGGCGGTGGCCGGCGACCTTGCGGGCCCGGTGCTCGAGGATCAGGTCGAGGCCCTGCACGGAGCCGCCGCCCGGTGCGCCGACCTGGACCTGGGGCGGGTCGCGATCAGGGGATGGTCGTTCGGCGGCTTCCTGTCCGCGCTCGCCGTGCTGCGCCGCCCGGACGTGTTCCACGCCGCGGTGGCCGGCGCCCCGGTCACCGAATGGCGCCTTTACGACACCCACTACACCGAGCGCTACCTCGGCCATCCCGACGAGAACCCCGGCGGCTACGACGCCTGCTCGCTGCTGACCGACGCCGGAAAGCTGTCCAGGCCGCTGCTCCTCATCCACGGGCTGGCCGACGACAACGTCGTCGTCGCGCACACGCTGCGGCTGTCGTCAGCGCTGCTGCGGGCCGGCCGGCCGCACAGCGTGCTGCCGCTGTCCGGGGTGACCCACCTGGCCGGGCAGGAAGAGGTGGCGGAGAACCTGCTGCTGCTCCAGGTCGACTTCTTGCGCAAGTCCCTCGGCGCCGCCTGAGCAGCCCGGTGTCGTGAGAGTCACACCCGTGTAGGCTCGCCCTGCGCCGTCGCGGTGATATTCCTTGGGAATAGGGTTCACACGGCACCGCGACCAAGCGCTAGGAGAAGCATCCGGCCCGCGGCGCGACCTCCACGTGAGTCCAAGGGCGGAGACGTCGACGATGACGCAGGCAATGGACGCGCCGGCCAGGAGCAGGGCGCAGATCAGCGAACGGACACTACGTCAGGACCCGTGGTGGCGGGCGCCAGCAGTCACGGCCACGCTGCTGACCATCTGGGTGGCCTACGCGACCGTGCACGTCTTCCTCGGCCGCTGGTACTGGGTGCCGCAGTACCACTACCTGACGCCGTTCTACTCGCCGTGCATCAGCGGCTCCTGCGCGGCCGGCTCGAGCAGCCTTGGCCAGTGGTTCGGCAAGGTGCCGTCGATCGTTCCCTACGCGCTGGTGTCGCTGCCGTTCGTGCTCGGCTTCCGGCTCACCTGCTACTACTACCGCAAGGCCTACTACCGTGCCTTCTGGCGCGCGCCCGCCGCGTGCGCGGTGCGCGAGCCGCATGCCAGCTACTCCGGTGAGACCCGCTTCCCGCTGATCATGCAGAACCTGCACCGGTTCTTCTTCTACGTGGTGATCCTGATCTCGGTGCTGAACACCTACGACGTGGTGCAGGCGTTCCGCGGCCCGGACGGCAGTTTCGGGTTCGGCCTCGGCACCCTCATCATGGCCATCAACGTCGTGCTGCTGTGGGCGTACACGGCGTCCTGCCATTCGTGCCGGCACATCACCGGCGGCAGGCTCAAGCACTTCTCCAAGCACCCCGTCCGGTACAGGATATGGACTCTGGTCTCCAGGCTCAACGCGAGGCACA
>Ga0302314_10009819_pt1 | contig 16873 bp, 19 predicted proteins | sample III_Palsa_N2_3_FD_200533 | JGI IMG/M metagenome (GOLD analysis project Ga0302314, IMG submission 200533) | Peat permafrost microbial communities from Stordalen Mire near Abisko, Sweden - III_Palsa_N2_3 | ecosystem: Environmental > Terrestrial > Soil > Palsa > Peat permafrost | place: Sweden...
CCCCAAACGTCTAGTAAGCTCTCCCACGGAGGATTCGCCTAGTGGCCTAGGGCGCACGCTTGGAAAGCGTGTTGGGGGCAACCCCTCACGAGTTCGAATCTCGTATCCTCCGCCTCGCCTGAACGGGCAAATGAGGGGCCCCACCGCTGAGCGGTGGGGCCCCTCTTCGTGCTCGGGCACCCCGGGCAGCTCCCGCCTGAGGGGACCTACAAGCGAGATCCGGACCAGTATCTGACCAAGCGCAGGGCGCGTGACGACAGTGTGGTCGCTCCGCAGGACAGATCAGGCGTGGGGGTGCAGCCTCGCTCGTCGGTCAACAGCCCTCGGTCCAGAACTGGTTGAGGCGCTCGATTGCCTGGCTCTTGTCCATCTCGGCGACCTGCTCCTCGGTGAGTCCTACTTGGTTGAGGAGCAGGTAGACCAGTTGCGCGGGCAGCGCCTCGCGTGGCGCCGCGGGCGTGCCTCGGTCGGGAAGCCTGCCGTCCAGAACGCAGGCCCAGAACACGCCCTCCGTGACGTCCAACTGGTCGCGAAGGATGTGCGCCCACAGACTGGAGCCGTACCTGGTGCGGTCCACTGGGTGCGACACTCGCGTACGGAGGATGCGTCCGTCGGGAATGGCGAGCTCGTATGTGATGTGGTGGGTGCCAGTGCGGCCCCGCGCATCACGTACTCGCTCCCATTCCTCGGTCTTGCAGAACTGTTCGTGCCGTTCGCGAGTCGGCTCAGGCCAAGTCACTTAGCAGCCCCGAGGACCCATTGGCGGAGCTGCGCGTTGTCGCTCAGAGAGATCAACTGGACCAGGCCCCAGTTGTCGCGGTGGTTCGGGGCATTCAGAAGCCGCTCGTGCCAGTCCTCGGCATACTCGCGAAGGGCGTCGACCAGTTCGTCGATGGCCTCCTCGAAGGTGGCGCCGTCCGCCGCGATGGGCAGGCCTGGGAAGAACGCCGACCAGCCGCCGTCCTCGTGGAGGACTTCTGCCTTGGAGGTGCAAAGCAAGGCGAGGGCGTGGCGAAGCCTGCTCGCGTCAACCACGGCAGCGTGCTCCGTGTCTCGGCGAACCGTCGCGACACGGCCTTGCCCTGCCGCGTCCAGGAGATCCTTGAAGTGGGTTCGGGCTTCGGTGTAGCTCTCGTAGTGGACTGCCGTCATCGGAGCCTCCCTTTCCTGGTGGCTCTAGCATCGCCGAGCTATTGACGTACGTCAAGTACGTGACGTACGTCTGCCATGGCCGCCCAGTGAAAGGCCTACCTCTTACCGCTTGCCGGCTCTACAGCGCGAAGGCGGTTCGCCGCCGAGCATGAGGACCACCCGGGAGGCGCAACCCTGCCTAAGGGCGGAGGGTCTTCCCGGGGATACTCGGGCACTTCCCCGACAGGCCATTGACGGAGATCAAGGAAGCCTCGGCGTCCGGAACCGGTGTTCCAGAGCCTTCTGCCTGCCGCTTGAGTCAGACGTTGCCGTGTCGCTCCGACCGAAGCGCAGTCCCCTTGGGACGCGCGGTCGGCGACCCGCAGGGCGCAGGATCATGATCGCCACCTGCGAGCATCTGCGTGACAGAGGCCCAGGGCGGGATGTGGTCTCAGTTCTGGTCTCATTCACCGTCGTCCGCTGAGGTCCGGTCGATGACCCCAGACTCACTTCGCCGCAGGTCAGGATGGTGACGTACCCACCCGGACGGTGTCGAGGAGAATTGGAAAGCGTGTTGGGGGCAACCCCTCACGAGTTCGAATCTCGTATCCTCCGCAGGCCGATGGCCCGGACCGCACCAGCGGCCCGGGCCATCGTCGTCTCCCCACATCACCAGGGTGACCCCCATGGCGTCGACGTTCACTGATGCTTTCCTTCGCGCTGCCGGGCAGTATGCCGCCCAGGGAGCCGAGCAGCCCGAGGCACTCGAGAAGGTGCTGCCGACTGATCCGTGGACGGCCGGCCTCTGGACCGGTGCGTCTACCGATCCGCCAGCCGAACCGCGCGGGTCGGGCTCCTCGGCACGTACGACCAGTCCGAGTAGTCATGGCTCTGAGCTTGGGCCAATCCCGGCCGGTAGGGCAGCGCAGCGGCCCCCGCCAGCGAGCGGATCGCCGAGTTCGGACGCTGCAGCGGTGTACCGGAGCTTCGGGACCCAGGTATGGACACGGCCGGCTTCGCCGATCCCCGCCGTGCCGCCGAGACGCTCGCCTTCGTCGGAATGGGAGTGCTGGGCGCGGTGGGCTACATCGGCCAACAGCCGGGCCCGACGCGCCCCGGTGGCCAGTAGCTCCGCCCAATCCATGACCGGCCGCTCCTGCGGGTCATGCAGCCGCACCACCGCCTGCGGAACGAGCCGGACCACCTGCCAGCATCCGCAGTCGTCCATCCTCGTGCCGACCAGCAGATCACAGCCCAGGCAGGCAGGGTTCGGGCCGTCCCTCCTGTCGATCCCCGTGCAGTAGCCCCCGGCCCGCTCGACAATCAGCCCGGTGCCACGCATGTCGCCGGTGCTCTCTCGTCCCTGCGGGTGCGGCCAGTGGATGAAATACGTGCAGGGCGGTGGGGTGACCCCCAAAGGAGAGCCGGGCGACGCGTCCGCGCGGGCATCACCACCTGCGCCGGAATGCCGAGCAGTGGCCGTGTGCTGTGCGTCGCAGAGGCATTCGCCAGCGCCCTGAACCACTGGGGCGACTCGGCTCGCACTTGCCCAGGCCAGCATTCTTCTTACAGGTACACATTTTCTGTGTACCTTGGAGATATGGAGACGATCCCGCTTGGAGAGATGAACCACAACCCCGCCAAGATCACCGCGAAAGTGCGCCAAGGCGTCACCGTCGTCCTGACGGAGCACGGCAGGGAGGTCATCGTCATGACCCCCGCTGCACAGTCGACGTCCGCAGTGGATCGGCTGATGGCAGCAGGAAAGATCCAACGCACAGCCCACCCCGGGGCAATGCCCGAGCTGCTCGACGACCTGGCCGCCCTGCCGTCGTTGTCCGCGCTGCTGATCTCCGAGCGGGACGAGGAGCGCAACCGGTGAGCGTGTACTACCTGGACACCTGTGTCCTGCTCAAGTTCGTGCAGCAGGAGACCGAGACCGCAGCGCTCCGTACGTGGCGCAGCGCTCTGGCCCGTGACACGTACCTGTTCACCTCGCAGCTTGCCGGGGTCGAGCTGGCTCGTACGTTCCGTCGCGCAGGCCTCGACCGCCAGCGCGTCCCCTTCCTCGTCGCCAACGCCTTGAAGGGCGTCGACCAGATGCTCCTCGACGACGACGTGCTGACTCGCGCCGCAGCCTTCGAGGTTGTGAAGCTGGGAACGCTCGACGCCATCCACCTCGCGACGGCTCAGCCACTGGCCTCGGAACTGGACGGCTTCCTTACCTACGACGGTCAGCTGACCGCGGCAGTCAAGGACATCGGCCTGCCCCACCTTGCGCCCTCGTGACAGGTGTCCCGCAACTGCATTTCCAGTTGTATCCACCCCCGCCGGCACCGTCCGAAGCGCAGTGCGCAGGTTCCTACTCGCGCACGAGGGTTGCAGTTCGGGCTGCGTTCAGCCCCGTTCACAGGGGTACGCACAGGCTGACCGACAGGGCCACACCGCAGGTCAGGACCCCAGCGAACCCGTCCGAACCCGTCCGAACCCCCGGACGAACAGTTGGAAAGCGTATTGGGGGCAACCCCTCACGAGTTCGAATCTCGTATCCTCCGCAGGTCAGAGGGCCCGCACCGTTCGCCGGTGCGGGCCCTCTGCGTTCCACGTCTCATAGGCAGTCGCCAACAGACCTGCTTCACGCTGTCACCGCCTGCGCTTCGAGCGCTCACGGCCCCGGGCGGCCACTCCTTCAGGTGAAATGTAACCAGAATGGGCTCAAATATAACTACGGCACGGTTACATTTGCCTCATGGCTACAGAACTGGAGGCCCTGGTTACGGAGTTGCGGGCGGCGGGCGGTGACTCCACCAGCGTGGAGGTGAAGTCCGCAGCAGGCGGGTTGCCGCAGTCACTGACCTCCACCCTCAGTGCGCTGGCGAACCTCCCCGGTGGGGGCACCATCATTCTGGGCCTGGATGAGCGCTCCGGATTCCGCCCGGTCCCGCTTTCGAATCCGCAGGACCTGAAGCAGGGACTGGCCCTGAAGGCCCGCGCCTTCACCCCACCCGTCCAGCTCACCATCAGCGACGGATCCGTCGACGACCACCCCGTCGTAGTCGCCACCGTCCAAGAGTGCGACCCTTCCGCGAAGCCCTGCAAGGTCACCGTGTCCGGAGCCTCGTACCTTCGCGGATACGACGGCGACTTCGAGCTCTCCGCGCTGGAGGAGCAGGCGTTCCTCGCCACTCGGCAACCACCACGATTCGATCGAGCGCCAGTTGCGGAAGCGACGTTCGCGGACCTCGACGAAGAACTACTCTCCGAGTTCCTGCGCTCGGTCCGCGAACGGGACCCCCACGGCTTGGGGCGCTTCAACGACGACGCCGAACTGCTGCGCCGCGCCGGAGTCACGACGGCCGCGAGCGTGCCAACAGTCGCAGGCATCCTCGCCCTCGGCGCCCACCCGCAACAGTGGTTCCCACGATTCGTCATCCAGGTCTCAGCCGAACCGCTACCGGACGACGCCCCAGGCACACGTGCTCGCAATCAGGCCACGATCACCGGGCCGATCCCCCGCATGCTCGACGAGGCACTCGCCTGGGCACGTCGCACCTTCGACACCAGCATCGTGTCCACTCCCGACGGCACAGTCCACGATCGTCTCGATTATCCGCTTCTGGCGTTCAGGGAGCTGGTCGCCAACGCCCTGGTGCATCGGGACCTCGACAACTGGTCCGCCGGCCTGGCGATCGAAGTACGGCTCCGCCGTGACCGACTCGTCGTCTCCAATCCCGGTGGCCTGTACGGGATCACCGTCGAGCGGCTCGGCCACGATGCGGTCACCTCCGCGCGCAACGCCCGGCTGGTCGCACTGTGCCAGCATGTCCGCACCCCGGAAACGGGAGCCCGCGTCATCGAAGCACTGGCCTCCGGAATCCCCACTGTCAGGACAGCGCTGAAGGAATCCGGCCTGCCCCCGGCCCATTACGTGGACGCGGGCATCCGCTTCACCGTCGTCCTGCAGCGAACCGCACCGACGCCGCCGAATACCGACCTGAACGGCAGCGAGCAACGTGTCTACGACGCCCTGGCCCGAGGCCCGCTGCAGGTGACCGACCTCCAGAGGCTGCTCGACCTGTCCCCTGCCAACATTCGCAAAGTCCTCCGCGGGCTGCGCAGTCACGGCCTCGTCGAGCAAATCGGAGGCAGAGGCCGCTCCACCAGCTACCGACGCCCGTCTGAATAGGCACCGCGGGGCTTGCATTCAGCTTCGTTCAGGGTGATGTGTCGCCCGACGATCGGCGGCCGACATCCCGCGACGGTGCGCGTCAGGGAGTCAGGGAGTCAGGACGACCTTGCCGGTCACGGTGCCGGATTCGGCCAGGCGCAGGGCCTCGGCGGCCCTGGCGAGCGGCAGTTGGGCGGCGATGCGGGCGGTGACGTCTCCGCGTTCGAGGGCGGTGAAGACCTCGGTGAGGTCGGTGCGGAGACGGGCGCGGAAGCGGCTCCTGCTCAGTGCCCGGCCGGCCCAGATGTTGTAGAAGTGGGCCCGGCGGCCGTTGGGCAGGGTGTTCCAGAGCCAGGTGCGGGCGAGGATCTTCAGTACCGGCCACTGCTTGGAGCCGGTGTCGTCGCGGGTGGAGGCGCTGCCATAGGCGATGAGGGTGCCGCCGGGGGCGAGCAACTGCCAGGAGTCGATGACGCTTCGGCCACCGACATGGTCGAAGACGGCGTCGACGCCGCCGGGGGCCAGTTCGCGGACCTGGGCGGGCACGTCTCCGGCGCGGTAGTCGACCGGGAGGACGTCCAACTCCCGCAGGGCGGCGTGGTTCCGGGCGGAGGCCGTGCCGATCACCTTCACCCCTGCGGCCCGGGCGAGTTGGACCAGGACCGAGCCGACGCCGCCGGCGGCGCCGTGCACCAGGACGGTCTGCCCCGCGCGCACCCGGGCCTTGCGGTGCAGCATCTGCCAGGCCGTGATGCCGTTGACCACCACGGTCTCGGCCTCCGCCGCCGTCACACCGTCCGGGACCCGGACCGCGTCCTCGGCGTCGAGCACCAGGTGGCTGGCCCACCCGCCGACCTTCACCAGCGCGGCCACCCGCCGGCCGGCCAGGCCCGGGTCAACGCCTTCGCCGGTGGCCAGCACCCGGCCCACCAGGTCGTAGCCGGGCACGAACGGGAAGGGCGGCTGGTCGTAGTAGCGCCCGCGGCGCATCTGCTGCTCGGCGAACGAGACGCCGGTCGCCTCCATGGCGACCACGATCTGCCCCGGGCCCGCGCCCGGCACGGCTGCTTCGCGGATCTCCAGGCCTTCCGGGGCCACGATGCCCGGCAGAACGACCTGGACGAGTCGTGCGTTGTCCATGACCGCCCCCTTCTCGATAGATGTTTTCGCGTTCGTTAGAAGTTGTAACTCACATCGCTGGTGATAGTCAAGCACGTTAGTGATAGCCTCTAACAAACGAGCTGGTCCAGCTTCGGGAGAGTGGGAAACAGATCATGGTCGAGCCGGACACGAGGACTCCGAGGGAGCGCTACCGCGCCCAGGTACAGGCGGAGATCAAGGACCGCGCCTGGCAGCAGATCGCCACCGCCGGGGCGTCCGCCCTGTCCCTCAACGCCATCGCCAAGCAGATGGGCATCAGCGGACCAGCCCTCTACCGGTACTTCGCCGGCCGCGACGACCTGGTCACCGAACTCGTCCGAGACGCCTACCGCAGCCTGGCCGACACCTTCCACGCCCGCGCCGCAGCCGGCGCCGGCCTCGGCGATCTGGCGCACGCCCTACGCCAGTGGGCTCTGGACGACCCCCAGCGGTACTTCCTCGTCTACGGCACCCCAGTGCCCGGCTACCGGGCGCCCGAGGACACCACCCGGATCGCCCGTGAGATCATGACCGTCCTGCTCGACGCCTGCACCGCCCAGCAGCCTGCCCCGACCCCGACCTCCCCGCTCGACGCGCACCTGTCCGAGCACCGGGCCTGGGCCGGGGCGCACCCGGCTCCGCCCTCGGCGCTCCGCCGCGCCCTCACCTTCTGGACCCGCCTCCACGGCGTGCTCTCCCTCGAACTCGCCGGCCACTTCACCGGCATGGGCTTCGATCCGACCGAGCTCTACAACGCCGAGACGGAAACCTTCACGGAGCATTGAGACACCAGGGGCCCTGCCAGTCGGCCCCTTCCCGCCCCATGCGCAGAGGTCCCGCACCGCCGAAGCGGTGCGGGACCTCTGACCTGCGGCCAAATAGGTAGAGCCGAGAGTCAGTTCACCGAGAAGTAGTAGTCGTAGGAGCTCAGTACCAGCCCGTCCTTGGTCGTCGCGTAGACGTTGAGGTCGTAGAACCCGTCATCGGTCGGGGTCCAGTTGATCGTGGCCGCCCCCTTGGCGCCCGCCTTGACCGTGACCGCAGGGCCGTAGTTGAAGGAGTACGTGTAGCTCGCCACCCTCCCCTGCTTGGGGACGAAGGTGAAGGTGCCCGGGACGCCCACGCCGCCGCTGGTGCCGTTCTCGGCGTAGACGTCGGAGCTGACGGTGGGGCTGGTGTCGACGGAGCCGGTGGTCCACCAGGCCGAGTCGCTGACCCAGCCGTTCGCGCTGGTGCTGCTGACCAGCAGCGAGGTACCGGTGACACCGTTCAGCTTGATCCGCAGGTGGGCGGTGCCGTCCTTGGCCGCCTTGACGGTGACGGTCTGGGGGCTGGAGCCGCCGTTGACCTGCACCGTGTAGCTGACCACCCGGCTCGCCGCCTGCACCCCGCTGTTGGGCGTGAAGGTGAACCGGCCGGTCTTGTCGAAGCCGGGCAGCGGGGTTGGCGGGACGACCGTCGGCCCGGTGGAGCTGACGTAGAAGGCATAGCTCGACTGCGCGGACTGGAGGACCGCCCGGTCCAGGCTGACGACGTAGAGGGTCATCGGGCCGGAACCGCTCGGCGGGATCAGGCTCACCGTGGCCGAGCCGCCCAGGGTGGTGGCCGGGACGAAGTCCTTGGTGTCGGCGTACACGTCGACCGGCGTCGGGATCCCGTAGTCGCCGATGGTCGCCGTCACCGGCACCGGGAGGTCGTTCTGCCAGCCGAACTCGTAGCCGGCCACGTCCGCGTCGCCATTGGCGCCGAAGGTGAACTGGACCGGCGCCCCGCCCTTGTCCCAGCCGCCCTGCGGGTAGTTGGACGAGGTGACGGTCGGTGCCACGGACGGCCGGGTGTCGTCGACAGCGAAGTAGCACGGGGCGGACCAGGCCGAGACCGCGCTCCCGTCCACGGTCTCGGCCTGCCAGGCGTAGGTCTGACCGTCGGTCAGGCTCTCGGACTGCACGGTGACCGCCGCCTCGGTCCCGGTCGGGTCCTGGGTGCGCGACAGGGTGGTGATCCCGGTCGGGTCGGTGACCGGCCAGACCTGGTACTGGACGGTGAGGCCGGTGTCGGTGGTGGGGGTGGCGTCCTGGGGAATGCCCTCGATCACAACTCCGTCACCGCCCCAGACGTAGGCGGGCGCGGTCGCGTCCGTGGAACAGGCGCGGTAGCCGTTGAACAGCTCGGTCGGCGTGGTCGGCCCCCCGGACGCCGCGACCGCCGGCGAGGCCGCAACCAGTGACAGGCTGACGACGCCCAGCGAAATGAGGGCGGTGCGCAAGCGTCCGCCCAGGGTTTTGCTCATCTGGAACCCCTCCCGAAAGCGCCCGCGTGCAATGCCTGATACGCACTGCATGCACGGGCGGCAGGGGAAGAGTAGTAGAAGCCTCCGACACTGTCAGAGGCTTTACCCCAGACCTCCTCAGCCGTGCGACAGGTCGACGAAGGGCACAGCCGTGACGGGGTTGCAGCCTGCCGCGACCAGCCGCATGACGAAGCCCGCGACGTCCTCAAGCTGACGGGCGTGTTCCAGTCCGCCGATGACGGCGGGTACCGCTCCCAGGTCGCGGATCAGCTCGGCAGTGGTGTCGAGGGCCCCGGCGTCGTCACCGCAGATCGCCACGGTTCGCTCGGGTTGCCCGGCCGGCGCCGGGGACAGCCAGCCCGTACCTGCGAACAGGTGCAGTGCCTTGACCACATGGCCGCCCACAGCCCGCTCCGCGACATGCTCGGCGGCCGAGCCGACCGCCGGCTTGAGCATTCCCGAGGCGTAGTCCACCGCGTTGGTGCAGTCGATGACGGCCTTGCCGGCGAAGGAGCCCTCGGCGGCGCCCGCAAGCGCGAGCACCTGGTCGATCCCTTCCCAGGCGACCGCCACGAGCACGGCGTCGCTCGCCCGGACCACCTCCGCCGGTACGGCCACCGCCACCAGGTCGCCCAGCCGCTCGGCGACCGCCTGCGCCTTGTCGAGCGAACGCCCCCCGACGAGGACTCGGTGACCGGCACGTGTCCACGCCTCGGCCAGCGCCGAGGCCATCGTTCCGGTTCCCAGGATTCCGATACGCACTTTGCTCTCCCCTATTTCCTTTTCGGAAGGCCCGATATCTCGCTACCGTAGGCACCTCGGGCCTACCGATCGGTAGGCCCGAAGCCGGTAGGAGTGACGCATGAACGACGACTGCCAACCCTTCGTCACCGACTGCGCGGTGCGCCTGGCGACCGACCTGCTCGCCCACACCTGGGACCCGGTCGTGCTGATGGCGCTGCGCACCGGCAGGCGCCGCCGCATCGACCTCCTGGCCAGCCTCACCGGGGTCAGCGACAAGGTTCTGTCCGAGACCCTGCGCCGCCTGGTCTCCAACGGGCTGGTCACACGGATCACCACGACGACCGACCGCACCGTGGCGTACGAACTGTCGGAGCTCGGCGGAAGCCTGGCCAACGGACCGCTGGCGGCTCTCGGCCACTGGGCGGTCGAACACGCCGACCAGGTCCTCCTGGCCCAGCAGCAGGACGGGGCATCGGCATCAGCGCGGTAGCGCCCTGCGGACGCGAGGCGTCCACGGGGTGGTGCGGCTACGCCTTGTTCAGGTAGGTGAGAACGGCGCGGACGCGGCGGTTGGTGTCGTCGTCGTCGAGGATGCCGAGCTTGCCGAACATCGAGGTGGTGTACTTGCCGACGGCGCTCTCGCTGAGGAAGAGACGGCGGCCGATCGCCTGGTTGGACAGACCCTCGGCCATGAGCCCCAGCACGTCGTACTCGCGTTCGGTGAGCCGGTCCAGCCCTCGGCTCGGGGCGCTGGTGGACAGCAGCTTCGCGATGACGGCCGGATCCATGGCGGTGCCTCCGGCCGCGACGCGTTCCAGGGCGTCGATGAACTGGTCGGCGTCGAAGACGCTCTCCTTGAGCAGGTAGCCGATCCCGCCGGAGCCGTCGGCCAGCAACTCCCGGGCGTAGAGCTGCTCCACGTGCTGGGACAGGATCAGGATCGGCAGTCCCGGTATTTCACTGCGGGCGGTGAGCGCCGCCCGCAGGCCCTCGTCCGACTGGGTCGGCGGCATCCGGACGTCGATGACGGACACATCGGGGCGCGCGCTGCGCAGCGCGTCCAGCGTCTCGGGGCCCGTACTCGCCGTGGCGACCACCTGGTGTCCATAGGCCTCGATCAGGCGGACCAGGCCGTCGCGCAGCAGGTAGAGGTCTTCGGCTACAAGGATTCGCATGGCACCATCATGACCGCGAGGGTCGGGCCGCCGGGTGGGCTGGTGATCTCCATGGTCCCGTCGAAGACGCTGAGTCGGCGACGCAGTCCCGCGAGTCCGCCGTCGGGGCGGACCTCGGCCCCGCCGCGGCCGTCGTCCCGGACCTCGACGACGAGGCCGGTCCCGGTGCGGGCGAGGGAGATCCGCGCCCGGCTCGCCCGCGCGTGCTTGGCCGCGTTGGTCAACAGTTCGGCGATGCCGAAGTAGACGGCGGCCTCGATCGGCGGGTCAAGGCTCGGCGGCAGGTCCGCGTCGACGGTCACTTCGAGAGGGCTGTCCAGGGCGAGGGCGCGGACGGCCTCGGCGAGCCCGCGCTCGCTCAGCACCGGCGGCGCGATGCCCCGGATCAGCTCCCGGAGTTCGGTCAGCGAGGCCACGGCGCCGGCCTGGGCGTCACGCATCAACGCCCGGGCCCGGACCGGGTCGCTGTCCATCAGCTTCTGGGCGGTGGCCAGGGAGAGACCGAGCCCGACCAGGCGGGCCTGGGCCCCGTCGTGCAGGTCCCGCTCGATCCGGCGGATCTCGGCCGCCTGAGCGATCGTCACATCCGCCCGCTGCGCCGTCAGTTCCTCCACCCGGTCCGCAAGAGCCATGGCGCGGGAGGGGCGGAGGAAGCGGACGGCCACCGGCTCGACCAACCGCCAGGCGTACGGTGCGGACGCGACGGCCACAACCGCAGCGACCGCCGCGGCCGGCGGCGCAACGCGCTCCGGCCACGTCAGCCCGAGCACCGCCACCGCAGCGGCGGCCGGTGGCACCGCCGCCACCAGGCCCGCGGTGAACGGCGCGACGAGGGTGAACCACAGGTCACGCCAGTTGGCCGGGTCGCGCCAACGGATGCGCCACCTCTGGTCCATGAGGGCGTCCCGACGGGTGCGCTCGTAGGAGAAGCCGTTCCACCAGTAACCGGTGGACATCCGCGTCACCGGTCCGGCCTGCCGGTATCCGGTGGGAACCACGGTCCCGGTCCAGCGGGTGACCAGGAAGCGGACGACCTGGCAGACCGGACGGGCGAGCAGGGCCGTGCCCACCACCACGATCAGCAGCGGTGCCAGCCACGACCACGGGTTCGCCGGTCCCCACCAGATCCCCAGGGCGACCGCGCCGCCCCACACCGCCGGTATCAGCAGGCAGACGGCCGCCACCGCGCACGCACGTACGAGCCCCACCCCGGCACGTGCCGCCCACACACCCGACTGCTTCATCTCTCGTTCCTCCGCTTCGGTCCGATGCTCCCACTGTGCACGTCTCCGAGCCTGCGGTCGCACGGGTCGGCAGGGAAGTGGGGCCAGCCCCACCCGCCCGTGCGCCCAGACCCATACCGCGCCGTTCGGCCGCTTCGTAGCGTTGGGATCACAACGACACGGAGGAGCAAAGATCATGGCGAACATCACCGCAGTTGCCTCGGCGAACCTCGGCACCTCTCTCACCCGGGACGCCTTCGCCAACGTCAGGAAGTGCGTCAGCCTCTTCGGCGCCGTCAGCGCGATCGTCCTCGGGACGGTTGCTGCGATGGCCCTCACCCACCACCAGGCGACCTCGTTCATGTGGGTCCGCGGCGGCATCCTGCTCGCCGTCGCCCCGCTGCTCCGCCGGTACGTCACCAAGGCGTCGGAGGGCTCCTACCAGGCCTTCGACCGGGTGCGCACGCTGGCCACGATCATGCCGGTCGCCCTCGTCGCCGTCGACCTGGTCCCCGGCCTCTGCCCGGCCTGGTACGCCGTCCTGCAGGGGCTGTCCGCCCTGGCCCTGGTCGCCGTCGCCGTCATCACCCGCGGCACCGCCCTGAAGGCCGCGTTCCCCGAGAAGTGACCTGCTGAGAATCGGCTCTTCCGCCGCTCGTCCTGCGCAGTACCCGTGGCGCCCTAGGTCCGCACCGAGGCCCGAACCGTGTTCAGGATGGCGTCGATGTCTCCGCTCTTGTCGACGAGGGCGAAGGCCCCCGCGGCCAGGGCGGCCTCGCGCAGGCCGCCGCGCCCGCTCATGGCCACGACCGCGCAGCCGGGCCTCCGGCTCAGGCTGTGCACCAGTGCGAGGCCGGTCCCGATGTCGGGGAGAAGCAGGTCCACCAGGGCGACCGCCGGGCTGGTGCGGTCGGCCAGGGCCAGTGCGGCCGCAGCGTCGGCGGCCTCGGCCACCAGGGTCAGGTCGCTCTCAAAGGTGATCGTCTCGTGGATGGCGCCCCTGACCCGGGCGTCCCGGTCCACCAGCAGCAGACGGATGGGGCGAAGCGCCCGGTGGAGCGGCCCGCCGCGGTCGGGGACGGGGTCATCACCCTTGTCGGGTGTTTCGAGAGGGAACCCAGAACGTGCCATACCGTCGATCCTGGCAGCGGTTCCCCTGCCCGGCATCGGCCGTTTGACGGCATTCCCCGGCGTTCGGGGCCCTGCCCGGTGTTCGGGCCTTCAGCGGCCCGGTCGCGGGCCCGGCACCAGGCCCTCCTGCACCGCCCACAGGGCGGCCTGGGTACGGGAGGCCAGTCCCAGACGGGCGAGGATGTCCGAGACGTGGGTGCGGGCGGTGCGCTCGCTCACCACCAGGGTCTCGGCGATCTGGCGGTTCGACGCTCCCTCGGCGATCAGCAGGAGCACCTGGTGCTGCCTCCGGGTCAGACTGTCGCCGGTCTGCTGCGAGGCCCGGGTCGAGTCGGCCAGGATTCTGGCCACGGCCGGATCGAGGTGCATCCGGCCGGAGACGGCCGCCCGGATGGCGGCGGCGAGCTCGTCGGCGTCGGCGTCCTTCAGCAGGTAGCCGGCCGCACCGGCCTCCAGCGCGCCACGCACCTTGCTCTCCTCCACGAAGCTGGTCACGGCCACCACCTCGACGGCGGGCCAGCGCGCCTTGATCTGCCGGGTGGCGGTGATGCCGTCCATGCCCGGCATCACCAGGTCCATCAGCACCACGTCGGGCAGGGCGTCGGCGGGTTCGAGGACGGCCATGCGGTCCAGGGCCTGCTGCCCGTCCGAGGCCTCACCGACCACCTCGATGTCCTCGACCATGGCCAGGTAGGCGGAGACTCCGCTGCGCACGACGCGGTGGTCGTCGACCAGGAAGACCCGGAACGGATGGGCGGGCTGGGAGTCAGTGGGCATGGTCGGTGCCTTCCTCGGTGCGGTCCCGCGGACTGTGCGGCAGCGTCACCGTGACGACGGTGCCGTTGCCCCGTTCGCTGGTGACGATGAACTGGGCGCCGACGGCCCGGGCACGCTCGGCCATGGTGGAGAGTCCCATCGAACCCGAGTGCTCGGCGTCGGGTTCGAAGCCGGCGCCGTCGTCGCTCACCACGATCCGCAGTGCGCCGCCCTCGACGGTGACGTGCACTGCCACCTGCTCGGCCCGGGCGTGCTTGACCACGTTGTTGAGAGCCTCCAGGGCGATGCGGTAGAGGTGCTCCTCGACCCCGGCCCCGAGATCCAGCCGCCGTTCGGGCCCGACCACCGTGATCGGCACCTGTTCCCGGGCGGTCAGGGCCGCGCCCTGCTTGCGCAGGGCCGACACCAGTCCCTCCTCGGCCAGCGCCCCGGGACGCAGCTCGAAGATGAGGGCCCGCATCTCCGCCAGGGTGCCCCGGGTCAGCTCGGCGAGCTGGGCGACCGACCGGCCCAACGGCCCCGTCGCGTCCAACTCCGCCTTGGTCATCGCCAGCTGCGCGGCCCTGGCGTGCATGGTCATGGAGAAGAGGGCCTGACTGATCGAGTCGTGCAGCTCACGGGCGAGGCGGGTGCGCTCCAGCGAGGCTGCCAGCCGGGCGTTGGTCACCGCCACCGAGACCTGGTTGGCGAGGATGTCGTAGAAGGCGCACACATCCGCGTTGGGACTGGCCGCGCCCGAGGGCAGGTGCACCCCGAACACTCCGAACACCTCTCCCTCCCAGGAGAGCGGAGCGTAGTAGGAGCCCTGCCAGTCCAGGCTGTCCATGGTGGCGGCGAAGGCCTTGGTGGCCGGGGCGGCGCCCATGGCCGAGCGGGCATCGGGCATGTACACCGACCTGCCGGTCAACACCTGGGCCCCGCCGGGCATCTCGTCGAGGGTGACCGAGCTGGCGGTCCACGCGCCCATGCTCCGGGCGCGGTCCGGGAACCCGAAGCCTCCCGCCGCAGCCAGCTTGTGGTCCTCGCCGACCACCACGATTCCGCAGGCGGTCGCGGTGGTGCTCTCGACGGCATGGCGGGCGATGCCCCGCAGGATCTCGTCCACCGTCCCGGCTCCGACGAGCTGGGCCGTGGTCTGTGCGAGTGCCACCGCGGTGCGCTTCATGGCACGTCCACCGCCGAGGTCGCGCAGGACCGCCACCCAGTGCGAGGCGCCGTCGATGTCGGTGGCGAAGACGGAGCAGGTGACCTCGTGACCGGCCGCGCCCACGCCGCCTCCGCCGCCCACGCCGCCCACGCCGCAAAGGAACGGCGCCGGCGCGTCCGCAGGGTCCCAGGGGAAGGAGCCCGGCAGCGTCGTCTGCCCGACGGCCTCCAGCATGCCCAGGAGTTCGCGGCCGTGCAGTCGGTCGAGCGATCGGCCCAGCATCCGGCACGCCGCAGGGTTGGCATAGACGAAGCGACCACCGGCATCGACGACGGCTATCCCGTCCTCGACCCGGGCCAGTGCCACCGCCAGGGTCGGCAGGCCCAGAGCGGCGGCCTCGTCGGCGTGCGCCCGGTGCTGACCGTCATCGGGGACCCGGCTGCCGGACCTGCTCGTCGGCACGGACTGTTCGTCCACTGCGCTGCCCCGTCTCTGTTCACCTGTCGCACCTGACACTACAGCCACGTGTTCGAGCGAGGCGCCTACGTCATTCGGCACAGGGCTGCCGCGTCAGATGACAGGGCCGGTGTCCGGTCAATGTGCCGATGTTGCCGATCGCCCTGGCCGCGAGGCTTGACCCATACCCGGACCGGGCGGCCGAACAGGCGCCGCAGGAGTCGGGAAACCTCATCTGCGTACAGGAGTTGCCATGCTGTCCGAACTCACCGAAGCCATGATCGTCAACGGTGCCGTCCTGGTGGCCACGCTTGAGGCCGACCTCGGCGGCCACCGCAAGATCGGCCGGATGCGGGTCCTGCGGCCGATACTCCTGGCCGGCGGCGTCGTCCCGATGTTCGTGGAAGCCCCCGCCACCCATGGCTCCGGCCTGGTGCTGGAGATCGGCGCGGCACTCCTGGGCGTCCTGTTCGGGATCGTCGCCATCTCCCGGATGAAGGTCTACCGGAGCCCCAGCACCGGCAGGCCGGTCACCCGGGCCGGAGTGTCCTACGCGCTGCTGTGGACCGCCGTCATCGGCGCCCGCGCCGCCTTCTCCTACGGCTCCGTCCACTGGTTCCCCACCCAGCTCGTCCACTGGGCCGTCCGGGAGCACGTCAGCGCCGCCGCCATCACCGACGGACTCCTCTTCATGGCCGTGGCCATGCTCCTCACCCGCACCATCGCCCTGGCCGTCCGCGCCGCCGGGCTCCCCGGCGCCACCCCCGCCAGGTCGCAGGCCAACCTCCGGACCGCGGCCGGGTACTGAGCACCACCGGCACCGTCGACAGCAATGCCAGCAGGACCAACCGGCCAGGAGGAACCCCGTGTTCGAAATCGTATTGATCATCGCCGCCGTCTGCTACGTCATGTTCCGTCGCGTCGCCGGAGAACCGGCGCAGGCCAAGCGGATGCTGCTGCTGCCCGCAGTCCTGGTGGCGCTGGGACTCTCGGACGTGTCGGGCGCCGGACACGATCCCGCCGCCCTGGCGTTCCTGATCGGCACCGCGGCGGTCAGCATCGCCCTGGGCGCCCTGCGCGGCCTGAGCACCCGGCTCTCCGAACAGGGCGGCATCGCCTACGTGCACTACACCGCAGCGACCGTCGTCCTGTGGCTGCTGAGCCTGGCAGCCAAGTTCGGGCTGAACTTCGTCTTCCAGGCCGCCGACCCGCATGCCGCCGCGGCGGCCGGCAACAGTCTGCTGCTGACCCTGGGTGCGGGCATGCTCGTCGAAGGCGCCGTCACGCTCAACCGGGCCGTGGGTTCCACCAGCCGGGTCCTCTGGTCCAAGGGCAAGGACGGTCGCCCGCACACCACCTCCCCGTTCCTGGACGAGCTGCAGAGCCGCCGGGCGAACCGCTGAACCCGGTATCCGGCCGACCGACACGACGACAGCTCTGCGCAACGGGCCCCACCGGAGGAACGGTGCGGGCCCGCCGGGCTGTGACCGG
>Ga0302314_10009820_pt1 | contig 16872 bp, 12 predicted proteins | sample III_Palsa_N2_3_FD_200533 | JGI IMG/M metagenome (GOLD analysis project Ga0302314, IMG submission 200533) | Peat permafrost microbial communities from Stordalen Mire near Abisko, Sweden - III_Palsa_N2_3 | ecosystem: Environmental > Terrestrial > Soil > Palsa > Peat permafrost | place: Sweden...
CGAGATCACGTCCTCGGGCAAGCCGATCCTGAAGCCCGAGGATCTGGTGGGATTCAAGATCCGCGTGCCGGTCAGCCCGCTCTGGACCTCGATGTTCAAGGCGTTCGGCTCGTCGCCGGCGAGCATCAATTTCGCCGAGGTTTATTCCTCGCTGCAGACCAAGATCGTCGAGGGTCAGGAAAATCCGCTCGCCATCATCCAGTCGGGCAAGCTGTACGAAGTGCAGAAATACTGCTCGATGACCAACCATATGTGGGACGGCTTCCACTTCCTGGCCAACGCCAAGGCGTTCGCCGAACTGCCGAAGCCGATGCAGGATCTGGTGCAGGAGAGCTTCAACAAATCGGCGCTCGACGAGCGCGCCGATGTCGCGGCCCTGGATGCCAGCGTCAAGGCCGACCTGACCGCCAAGGGCATGGTGTTCGCCAGCCCCGATCCGGAGCCGTTCCGCGCCGCCCTGAAGAAGGCCGGCTTCTATGCGGAATGGAAGCAGAAGTACGGCGACGAGGCCTGGGGGCTGCTCGAAAAGAACGTCGGCAGTCTCGCCTGATGGGTGTCGGGGAAGCGGGCCGATGAGCATGGCCGCCGCTCGGGGCGGCAAGCCTGCGGCGAAACCCGGCGTCGGCCGGTTCGACCTGTGGCTGGGGCGGCTGACCGAATGGCCGGCCGCGGCCCTGGTCGTGGTCGAGGTCTGCGTGCTGTTCGCCGGTGTGGTCTCGCGCTACGTCGTCAACCGGCCGCTGATCTGGTCGGACGAACTGGCCTCGATCCTGTTCCTCTGGCTCGCCATGTTGGGTGCCGTCGTGGCGCTGCGGCGCGACGAGCATATGCGCCTGACGGCGGTGGCGATGTTGCTGCCGCCGGTCTGGCAGGCGCGCTTGCGCGCGCTGGCCGCCGCGGTCGTGGCGGTGTTCGTGCTCGAAATCGTCTCGCCGGCCCGGGAATATGTCGAGGCGCAATGGTTCATCACCACGCCGGCGCTGGAGATCCACGACAGTTTCCGGGTGGCGGCGATCGTCGTCGGCGCGCTGCTGATGCTGCTGATCGCGGTCCGCCGCCTGGTCGCCGGCTCGACCTTGCCGCAGATGCTGGGCGCGCTCGCGGTGGTCGGCACCGTCGCGGTCGGGTTCTGGTTCGCCAAGCCCTGGCTGATGAGCCTCGGTCTCGGCAATCTGATCGTGTTCTTCGTGATCCTGGTCGCGGTCTGCGTCGCGGTCGGCGTGCCGATCGCCTTCTCGTTCGGCGTGGCGACCATGTCCTATCTGATGGTGGTGACGCGCATGCCGCTGACCATCGTGGTCAGCCGCATGGACGAGGGCATGTCCAGCCTGGTCCTGCTGGCCGTGCCGTTGTTCGTGTTCCTGGGCCTGCTGATCGAGATGACCGGTTTGGCCCGCGTGCTGGTCGCCTTCATGGCTTCGATCGTCGGCCATGTGAAGGGCGGTCTCGCCTATGTGCTGCTGGGGGCGATGTATCTCGTCTCCGGCATTTCCGGGTCCAAGGCGGCCGACATGGCCGCGGTGGCGCCGGCGCTGTTTCCCGAGATGAAGCAGCGTGGGGCCGCTCCCGGTGAGCTGGTGGCGCTGCTGTCGGCGTCGGGCGCCATGGCCGAGACCATTCCGCCCAGCCTGGTACTGATCACCATCGGTTCGGTCACCGGCGTATCGATCGCGGCCTTGTTCACCGGCGGCCTGCTGCCGGCGGCGGTCGGCGCGCTGGCGCTGGCCATCGTCGCGCGGCTGCGCTGCCGCCACGACGATGTCTCCAAGATCGAGAAGGCGTCGGCGCGCGAGATCGGCAAGCGCTTCGTCATCGCCGTGCCGGCGCTGATCCTGCCGTTCGTGATCCGCGCCGCGGTGGTCGACGGCATCGCGACCGCGACCGAGGCCTCGACCGTCGGCATCATCTACACGATCCTGGTCGGGTTGTTCGTCTATCGCCAGTTCGATTGGCGCCGGATGGTGCCGATCCTGGTCGAAACCGCATCGCTGTCGGGCGCCATCCTGCTGATTATCGGCACGGCGACCGCGATGGCCTGGGCGCTGACCCAGTCGGGATTCTCCCGCTCGCTGGTCGCGACCATGAGCGCCGTCTCGGGCGGGCCGCTCGGATTTCTGGCGATCTCGATTCTGGTGTTCACCGTGCTCGGCAGCGTGCTGGAGGGTATCCCGGCGATCGTGCTGTTCGGGCCGCTGTTGTTCCCGGTCGCCCGCGCGCTCGGCATCAACGAGGTGCATTACGCCATCGTCGTGGTGCTGGCCATGGGGATGGGCCTGTTCGCCCCGCCGTTCGGCGTCGGCTTCTATGCCGCCTGCGCGATCGGCCGGGTTTCGCCCGACGCGGCGATGAGCCGGGTCTGGCCCTATCTGGCCGTTTTGCTCGCGGCGACCCTGCTGATCGCTGCCGTCCCGTGGCTCTCGACCGGGTTTCTTTAAGACGCCTCCGAAATCGGCACCGCGTTTGCGGAGATGGAAGGGCGAGGGCAAGAAGCCCTCATTCTTTAGCCGGACCTTAGGAGGCAAAAATGGCTCTAAATGACATCCGTACCGCCGAGGAACTGGCCGCTTGGATGCAGCGGATGAACCTCTCGTTGACCTCGGCCGCCGAACAGCTCGGCCGCAAGCGCGCGACGATCGCGCGATATGTCAATGGAATCACAGATTTACCGGAGAGCGTCGCCCGCCACGCGGCCGTTATCGAAGCCTCGCGCAGCGGCCAACCGTTCGAAAGCCGGATGGCGCGACGGTCCGTCCGCTCGGCGATGGCCTAAAGCCTGCCGGTCGATCCCATGCGGAACGCCAGGTAACTTGCCAGGTAAATTGCAAAGAAACGGCGCCTTCGGGCGCCGTTTCTCGTTGTGCCATGCTTTCAACGGCGGGGAGCGCTGGCTATAATCCGGCGATGCCCCCACCGCACATCCAGCCCAATCGCAACATTTCGGCATTGCTCGATGCGGCGATCGCGCAATTCTCCGCCGGCCAGCCGGCAGAGGCCCGCGGCCATTGCGAGCGCGTCCTATACCTGCAGCCGAAGAACGTCGATGCCCTGCATCTGCTGGGCGTCATGCTCTGCGCCGACGGCGAGAGCGAGAAGGGTCTGAAGCTGATCCGTCGCGCCATCGCGTTCCAGCCGCGCTATCCGTCGGCACTGAACAATCTCGGCAATATCCTGAAGGATCTGGGTCGGTTCGACGAGGCGCTGGCGAGCTACGACAAGGCGATCGCCATCGACCCGACCCTGACCGAAGCGTTCTTCAACGGCGGCAATGCGCTGGGCGCGATGGGGCGTTCGGCCGATGCCGTCGCGCGTTTCGATCGCGCCCTGGCGCTGCGGCCCAACTACGCCGAAGCCTTCGCCAACCGCGGCAATGCGCTGGGCGATCTGGGACGGCTCGAGGATGCGCTCGACAGCTTCGACCGGGCCCTGGCTGCCCGCCCGGATTTTGCGGCGGCGCACTATAATCGGGGCAATACCCTGGTCGCGCTAGGGCGCGGACCCGAGGCTCTCGCGAGCTACGATCGCGCGCTGGCGCTCGAACCGACCTATGTCGATGCGCTCAACAACCGGGGCATCGCGCTGCAGCAGGCCCGGCGCTATTCGGACGCGCTCGCCAGCTACGACCGCGCGCTCGCGGTTCGGCCGGGCGATGCGGACACATTGAACAACCTGGGCAATCTCCGGCACGAACAAGGCCGCATCTCAGCGGCGGTCGAGGCCTACGCCGAGGCGGCCCGCCAGCGTCCGGATCTGCCGATTGCGGCCAGCAATCTGCTGATGGCGTTGAATTATACCAATGACCGGGCGCCGGCGGAAATGCTGGCGGCTCATCGGGACTGGGCCGGCCGCTTCGCCGTCCCGCCGGCTCAGCCGTTCGGTCCGCGCCGGCCGGGCCGGCTGCGCGTCGGCTATGTTTCCAGCGACCTGCGCACCCACTCGGTCGCCTATTTTCTCGAGCCGCTGCTGACGCATCACGACCGGGACCGGGTCGAGATCTTCTGCTATTCAAACACGCGCCAAGGGGACGCGACGACGGAACGGCTGCGGGATCTGTCCGACCATTGGATCCCGATCGTCAATCTCGACGATCGCGCGGTCGCCGCCCGGATCCGGGCCGACGGCATCGATCTGCTGGTCGATCTGGGCGGCCATACCGGCCATTCCCGGCTGGCGGTCTTCGCCCACCGGGCGGCCCCGGCACAGGTGACCTGGCTGGGCTATCCCAACACGACCGGTCTCGCCACCCTGGACTATCGCCTGACCGATGCGATCGCCGATCCGCCGGGACTGACCGACGCGTTCCACTCGGAACGGCTGGTTCGGCTCGAGCGCGGCTTTCTCTGTTATCGGCCGCCCGCCGACGCGCCGGCCGTAGCCCCGGCGCCGTGCCGGGAGCAGGGCTACGTGACCTTCGGCTCGTTCAACCACCCGGCCAAGCTGTCCGACGAGACGGTGCGGCTCTGGGCCGATCTGCTGGCCCGGGTGCCGGGCAGCCGGCTGCTGCTGAAGTATAGGATCTTCGAAGACGCCGCGACCCGCCAATTCCACCGGGACCGGTTTGCGGCGGCCGGACTGGCGCCGGACCGGCTGGAGCTGGTCGGCCATATCGACGCGGCGCACGGGCATCTGGCCGCCTATGGTCGGGTCGATATCGCGCTCGATCCGTTCCCCTACAACGGCACGACCACGACCTGCGAGGCGCTGTGGATGGGCGTGCCGGTCGTCGCCCTGGCCGGAACGCGCCATGCCGGGCGGGTCGGCGCCAGCCTGCTGCATCGGGTCGGGCTCGACGCACTGGTCGCCGACGATCCCGCCGGCTATGTCGCCGTCGCGGCCGCTCTGGCGACCGATCCGGACCGTCTGACCCTGCTGCGGTCGGGCATGCGCGACCGCCTCGCCGCGTCGTCCCTGTTGGACGGTGCGGGATTTGCCCGGTCGGTCGAAGCCGCCTTCGGGGAAATTCGTCCGCTCCAGGTCAATGAACCTGCGGCCGACTCGCGTGTTTTCACTCCAGGACGAGAGCCATTCGGCTGAACGGACAAAGAGTGAGGACCCCATGAGGTTTCTGATCATCGCGGCTGCGAGCGTTGCCCTGCTGTCGGCGTCTGCCGCCGTGCCCTGCGCCCAGGCTCAAACATCGTCGCAAGCGCTGCCCGTCAGCGGCGGCGGCAGTGCGGCGCCCGGTGGCTTGACCGCGCATGATGTGGTCGGCAAGCGCCTCAGCGACGCGGACGGCAACGTCATCGGCCAGATCGTGGGCGTCAGCCAGGACGGGACGAACGCCCAGGTCAGGCCCGGCAAGGGCGGCGCGCCGACCACCGTCGCCATGAACCAGCTCAGCCTCGGCACCGGCGCTCGCCAGGTGATTCTGGGCGGCGAGCCGAACGCCCCGCCGCCGCATTATAGCTCGCAGTCGTCGTCGATCACGTCGACGACGACTGCGCCGACCATCGTCGTCGTGCCGCCGCCCCAATAAACCGTCAGGCCGAGCCTCCCTCGCGCGGCGAGCTGAGCGTACCGCCCCACAGCCGGTCATAGTCCCAGCCGAGACCGGGCAGGCTGCCGGGCAGCACGCGCCGATCCTCGGCGAATCGCCGGCCGCGCCATTCCATGCCCTGTTCGAACCGATGGGCCAGCATCGGCCACCAGGGACGCGGCACCAGCCCGTGTTCGACGCGGATGCGGTCGATCTCGGCCGCCCCTTCGACCGAGCGCTTGCGCGTGCTGGTCGAGCTGACATTGACCCGGCTGGCGCCCAGGAACCGGTCGACCCGGGTCGCACGGCCGATCATCATGAAGCGCGCGAACAGGTCGAAATCCATGGCGAAACGGTATTTCGCGTCGATGCCGCCCGCGCGTTCGTACAGGCCGCGCCGCCAGAAGCAGGTTTCCTGCGGGATGCGCGGCCAGCGGCGCATCTGCCGGTTGGAATGGCGCGGCAGCAGCCAATATCCCACCGCCCGGTCGGCTGTGTCGATCAGCAGCCGATGGCTGTAGATCATGTCGGTCTTCGGATGGGCCGCGAAATACCAGGCGACATATTCCAGAGTCTCGGGTGCCAGCATGTCGTAGCTGTTGACCCAGCCCATGATCTCGCCGGTCGCCCGCGTGAAGCCGCGCTGCAGGGCCGGGGCGGGACCATCGTCGGGCGTGCTTTCGATATGGGCGAAATGGCGCCGATAGCGTTTCAGGATTTCCAGCGTCCCGTCGGTCGAGCCGCCATCCATTACGATATATTCCAGGCGCGGGTAGCGCTGGCCCAGCACGGACGCGACCGTGTGTTCGACGAAGCGGACCTGGTTGAAACTAGGCGTGACCAGCGTGATGCGGGGGCGTTCCATCGGCTCAGCTCCGCAGATCCGGCTTCAGCACGGCATAGAGATAATCGCCCCGGCCGCGCCAATCCTGGAACAGGCGGGCGGCCAGTGCCGTCGTTTCCGCCGCCCCACGCGTTTCCAGATCGGGTGGCAGCCCGTGTGGCACGGCGCCCATCAGCCCCAGCCCGTTGAGCCGCAGGCTGAGCCAGCTCCAATAGGGATGCGACCAACTGCGGGTGCGCAAACACTTGAGGCCGCTCGCTGCGGCCAGGCCGGCCAGGGTCTTGGCCGAAAAGACGAACCGATGGAACGGTGGATGCCAATGGGCCCAGGTCGGGCCGAACCGGTCGATCTGGGCCGAATCGAGATTGGGCGTGCTGATCAGAATCACCCCGTCCGGCTCCAGCAGTCGCGCCGTGCGCTGCAATGCGGCCAGGGGCTCGGTCGCGTGTTCCAGCGTGTGCGCCAGGATCACCAGGTCGAACCGCTCCGCCGCCGGGATCACGCGCAGCGCATCCTCGATGCCGCCCGACCAGATCTGATGGCCCTTGGCGCGCGCCGCCTCGGCGGCGCGGTCGCTTGGGTCGCAGCCGAAGGTGCGCCAGCCTTCCGCCTGGAAGCCGTCGAGCAGATCGCCCTCGAAGCAGGCAAGGTCGAGTACGCGCAGCGCCCCGCTCCGGCGCGGCAGCAGACCACGCAGCATGCGCTTCATCTCGGTACCGGTCGCATCGGTCCAGGGCACCAGTGCGCGCCGCAGCGGCGTCGGCGTCAGCCGGGCGATCGCCATGGCGAGGCCGGCCGATCGGGCGCGATAGTGTCGAAACGGGCTGGGGCTGCCCTCGGCCGGGGTTTTGATTTCGCGCAGGCCGCCGCCGTAATGGGTGTCGTGCAGGCGCCGCAGCGTCGGCCGGTCGAGTTCCGGCCCGATCGCCGCGGCATGGCTGTCCGGATGGTACCAGATCTCGTTCATGTCCGGTTCGCCGAAGCGGGTGTCCGGGCTCGAGAACAACAGCCGTTGCGGCAGGGTCCCGGTAAGCGGGCAGCGCGCGGGTGCCGCCGCCGGCGGGGCGATTCCGCGCGGTGCCGGCACATCCTCGTCGAGCGCCAGCGGGAAATAGAAGCGGCGGCCGGCGTCCGCCTCCAACCGCTCGACCAGCGCCAGGGCCGCGTGGCCCGGCAGTTCGGCCAGCCGCTCCGCGCGCGACAGAGTTGGTATCAACCGGGCGGCGACGGCGGCGCATTCGGCTTCATAGGCCGCCATATCCTCGCTCAATTGACCGGCGCGAACCCGGAAGCTGCTGACATGGCCGTCGAGGCGGCGCAGCGGATAGCGCCGCGCCAATGCCAGCCACAACGCCCAGTCGCCCGCGAGCTTCAACGTGCTGTCGAGCCCGCCGACGGCATCATAGGCGATGCGCCGGAAGAACACCCCGTCCTGGAACAGGAAATGACCGCCGAGCAGCCGGCGGAAATCGATCAGACCGAGCGGCTGGTTGGCGAAGCGCCAGGCGCCGATCGACAGCAAATTCTCAAAATAGATCACGCGCTCTTCGGCGAACGCCGAGAAATGGCGCCCGACGCGGTCGAGCCCGCCGGGCAGATAGAGATCGTCGGCGTTGAGCCACGCCAGCACCTCGCCGGTTGCCCGCGTGAAGCCCTTCGCGACCGCGTCATACAGGCCCTGGTCCGGCTCGGCGATGACCAGGTCGATGCGCCCGACGTAACGCTCGATGATCTCGCGCGTGCCATCGGTCGAGCCGCCATCGACCAGGATATATTCCAGATCCGGATAGGCTTGGCCCAGCACCGACTCGATCGTCTCCGCGATCGTGTCGCGGGCATTCAGCACCGGTGTCACGATCGAAATCCGGGGCAGGCGTGGCGGGGCGGACGGGACGGGCGCTGGCGCCCCGCACCACAGGCCGTCGAGCCAGCGTCCAGCGGCTTTCAGGCTGTCGCGCAAGCTCGTGCGGCCGTCGCCTCGTTCGGCAGCGGCGTCGCGCCGGCGGAAATGCGCGGTGACGGTGGCGAGCCTGGTCTCGAGCGCGGTCGCACGCCGAACCAGGGCGGCGATCTCTTCGGGGCTGGTCGGCAGGGGCGCCGGCTCGAGCGGCCCGACCAGCAGCTCGAACTGCTCCGGCTCGGCCTCCGGCGAGGCCGTTTCGGCCGGCCGCGGCGGCGCGCTCACCGAATCACCGATCATGGGAAAACCGGGTGGCGAGCGGGCAAGCCGTTGGGGTCGATCTCGTCCGTTCCTGTGCACATGCATTCCACCATCGCAAACGCCCCGCACAGGGTCAACCGGTCCAGCCCGCCGCTCCATAATGGAATTTTGCGATATTCGACACGAGGCCCGGCGCGATCGGCTAGCGGCATTTTCGTGTCGGTTGAAACCACGCGCGCACTACGTCAGGATGCGTGCCGGACGATTGTCCGCGCGGGCGTCCTCCGTCCGCCGATACCGCTCTCGCCGCTCATTTCACAATGCACTTTCATCGCCCGACGCGACCGCGCCGGATGGGTGGTCGTGCATGTGCCGTGCTCCGCCTCGGTACTCAAAAATAATGGCTTCACGTGACTGGGGGATTACCATGCTTGTCTCGCGTTTTGCGATCGGTGCGGCAGCAGGTGCCGTGGCCGTCCTCGCTATTGCCGTGTCCACGCCCGCTTCGGCCTCGGGTGTGGCCACCGAACAGGTGCAATCGAGCCAACAAGTCGGGTTCGAACTGTTCCTGCCGCTGCGCAACGTCGCCGCTCTGGAAAGTCTGCTCGCCGCGCAACAGTTGGAGGGCTCGCCCGACTATCAGCACTGGCTGACGCCGCAGCAGTTCCACGACAGTTTCGGACCGCTGGATGCGCAGGTCGCGCGCGTCACGGCCAGCCTCGCCGCGGCCGGCCTGTCGGTGACCGCCGCCCACACGCGAAGCCTGCACATCGAAGGCAGCGCCACCGCCGTGCAGAAGCTGTTCGGCACCCGTCTCGTCTATATGACGACGACTACCGGCGCGAAGCGCATGGCGGCCCAGGGCGGTCTGGTGCTGCCGGCTGCGCTGGCCCAGGAAGGCGCCATCGTCGCGCATTTCGAGCCGACCATCCGCATGCATTCCCATGCGCGTGCCGCCAAGATCGATACGACTCAGCTGGCCAATCCGCAGAACCGCTACGCCGCGAACGGACCCTATTGGTATAACGATCTGAAGCAGGCCTACGATTATCCGTCGTACCAGACCAGGGCGCCGCTGACCGGCAAGCAGCTCAACGGCCAGGGCGTCAATGTCGCGATCGTCATGGAATCGGATGTGCTCGATTCCGACATCGCCGCCGTGTTCAACCACGAGCATTGGACGACCACGACCGGCACGCCGGTTCCGACTTTGGCCGCGCGCGTGCTGATCGACGGCGGCGCGCCGTTCAGCACCGACAGCGACGGCTCGTTCGAAGCCTCGCTCGACGTCCAGCAGGTGCTGGGCGGAGCGCCCGGCGCCAGCGTCTATCTGTACAACACGCCGGATCTGTCCGACGAATCCATCCTGTCGGCCTATCTCAGCATCGTCGAGAGCAACAAGATCGACGTCGTCAGCTCGTCCTTCGGCGGCTGCGAGCTGTTCTATTCGGCGGCTTATAACAGCGGCACCGACCAGTACGGCATCCTCGACGTCTACGATGAGCTGTTCATGCAGGGCAATTCCCAGGGCATCACCTTCGTCGCCAGTTCGGGCGACAGCGGTGGCTTGGGCTGCGTCGATCTCACCTATGCCAATGGCCTGCCCGGCGGCAAGTTCATCCCCGGCGTGGAAGAGCCGGCGTCGATGCCGCATGTCACGGGTGTCGGCGGCACCAACCTGATCACGACCGCACCGCCCAGCCCACAGACGGTGCCGGCGACCCTGACGTCGAAATACGTGTCGGAAAACGCCTTCGGCGATCCGGAACTGCCCTACGATCCCTACGGTCTGGGCGTCAACGCGAGCGGCGGCTATTGGGGGGCCGGCGGCGGTGTCAGCGCGTATTTCGCCCGGCCCGACTATCAGACTCTGGGCCTCGCTTTCAACGAGGTGAAAACCCGGATGCGCACGGTGCCGGACGTCGGCATGCAGGTCGGCGGCTGCCCGGAGGGCATCACGGATGCCAGTTGCGGGGCCGATGGGTCGCGCAGTGCGGTGGTTATCAGCTTCGGCGGCGAATTCGTCGGCGTGATCGGGACCTCGGTCGCGGCCCCCGAATTCGCCGGCATGGCGGCGCTCGGCGTGCAGCGGTTCGGTCACCGGCTGGGCAACCTCAACACCTATATCTACAATACCGGATTCGTGCAGACGCTGATCGGTGCCGTGGCGCCGAGCGAACGATTCTATCACCGGAACATTCCGGGCTTCGACGGGCTCTACAATACCGATCCGACCAAGCAGCCCTATAACTTCATGACCGGCAATGGCACGCCGGACGTGCGCGTGTTCCTGGCGCTGCTGAATGCGCAGCCGGCAGGCAATCCGCAGACAGCCAGCAATCCCTGAGATCTTTCAGGGTTCCGGCGGCGAAAATGGCGGGGGCAACCCCGCCATTTTTGTTTGTCCGATCAGCCGGCGAGCTGGGCGAGCAGCGAAGAACTCAGCAGGTTGCCCTGACCCGGCTTGGCGGCGGTCGGCTTGAACTGGCCCAGGGAGGCGCCGGTCTGCGCCTGGCTCTTGGCTTCGGCACCGACGTCGGCCAAGCTGAACTGCACGGCCTTGTCGCCCTTCTTCAGGGCGGACAAGGGGCTGTCGGCGATGGGTGAGCGGGGATGCATCATGGCGGCGGCGGTGGTGGTCATGGTCGAAGTCTCCTCGGATGAAACGGCGTCAGGCAGTCCTGCGAGAGCCATCGCAAAGCGGATACCAGTTTTAGAATCTATGAATATCAAGGTGTTGGATTGAGTTTTCTCCGTCTCGTCACGCGCAGCGGCAGTTTTTGCCCGGCAGAGGCCGCCGATCTTGTGCGGTAGGCTGTTCCAGGTCACGCCGCCGAAGCGCCTGTCCGAGCTGTTCGGCACGGCCAATCCGGTGAGCAATGCGCCGCCGCGCTACAACGCGGCTCCGAGCGACCTGTTGCTGACCGTGCGACACAATCCGAAGACCGGGACACGGGCGCTCGATCCGCTGCGGTGGGGTCTGGTGCCGCATTGGGCGAAGGATATGAAGCTCGGTGCCTCGCTGACCAATGCCCGGGCCGAGACGATCGCGGCCAAGCCGGCATTTCGCGATGCCTTCGCCCGGCGTCGCTGCCTGGTGCCGGTCGATGGCTTCTATGAATGGTATCGGCCCGGCGAGGGGGCGAAGCAGCCTTACGCCTTCGCCCATCCGGCCAATGCTGCCGGCGAACGGCCACCCCTGGTCCTTGCCGGCCTTTGGGAAGCCTGGCGCGATCCGGCGGGAGAGCTTCTGCGCACCATCACGCTGGTGACGACGGCTGCCAATCGGGTGATGGCGCCGATCCATCACCGGATGCCGGTTATCCTGGCGCCGGAGGATTGGGCCGTCTGGCTGGGGGAAAGCGCCGGCGACGCCGCGGCGATGATGCGGCCCTGTGCCGAGGGCCTGCTCGATCACTGGCCGGTATCGTCGGCCGTCGGCAATGTCAGGAACCAGGGCGCGGAACTACCGCTGCCCCAGGGCGCGGAACTACCGCTGCCTCAGGGTGCGGCGCTGCCACTTCCGGTACCGGCGTCGTCGCGATGATCTCCGGCCCGAACAGCCGCTTGGCGGTCGAGATCACCTTGCGGATATATTTGAGACTCTCGGCCTTGGTGCGGGAATGGTACCAGCCCACCCCGGTCCAGAACTCGCCGGCCGCGTTGATCTGCCGGCGCAGCAGGTTGGCCGTGACGCGGATGTTGAAGCAGCCATCGTAGCGCAGCAACGCACGGGTCGTCTCCGGCGATTGGTGGATCGTGCGGGCGATCTCGTCGATCCAGACCGTATTGATCTGGCCCGGGCCATAATCTTCGCTGCCGTTCGAATTGGGCGAGTGCGTGCCCTCATGGCCGGCCTCGACCGTGAGGATAGTCATGAGAATCGGTGGCGGCAGGTTGGCCGTCTGGGCGGCGAGATAGATGCAGGCAGCGGCCGCTTCGGGAAGCATGGCGATCGAGGCCGGTGGTTGAGGACGATGGCCCGCTGATAGCAGAAAAACGGCCGGACGCCCATGAATCGAATCTTCCGACCAGCTTCATTCGACTTCCGGACGCTGTTCGCGGGCGATCTTCTCGCGCGGCCCCCTGATGGTATATAACCGGCCGGTCGGGCGAGGGGGCTTGCCGGCGGATCCGGGGGATCTTGTTACGCTATGTCGCCGGAATACGGACGAAGCACGCGGATCTTGATCGGCGGTAACTGCGGCGTCACGGTCTGGTTCGATTGCCAGACGCGCCTGTTGTCGAGGTCGAGATAAAAGTGATTCTCGAAATTCCAGCCGAGCGGATGGCTGATTCCGGTTTCGGTGAAACTCCGCGTCAGGATCTCGCCATGCAGCAGGGTGACGCGCGCCTGGCCGCTTGCGACCAGACTCGATTCCGCCGGCACCGAATAGAGTTTGGGTTTGGGGAAGTCGAGCAGTCGGATGAAATTTCCGGGTGCGACGGCACCGCCAGCCACCGGATCCTCGCCGCCCGGCGCCGTCACGACCTCGATATCCCCGCTGATGAACCGGACGATCCGGCCGTTTCGCGTCTGGATCAGCGAATGGTCGGCCGAGATCCAGGTCAGCGTGTCACCGTCAACCGTCGCGAGTACGACCAACGCCTCGGACGCGCTACCGACCTGAACGCCGATGCTGGCGAACGGGATGCGTTCGACGTCCTCATCGGTGAAAGCCCGGTCGGCAAGATATTTCCGGGCCAGATCCAACGTCGCGGAAAGATTGGGGTTGCGGGAGTTGCCGCAGCCTGCCAGTAGAAACGTCCCCGCGCCGAGCAGGGCGGACCGACGCGTTACCTTTTGTGAAATGATTGTCACGAACTAACCTGTCTGGGCCGAGCCATAGGAATTGATTATGCTAGCTGGTCGCCGCGTAGTTTTCACCATCATCCTCGGACTTTCCGTTGCAGTTGCATCGGCCCTGCCGGATGCTCAGGCGCAAACCCTGCCATCGGTGCCGCAGTCGCTGCTGGATCAGTTGCAGCGGCAGCAGGGCCAGAGTGAAGACAACAATGGTGAGACTCAGGTTCAACAGCCATTGCCGATGCCTCAAAACCGCAGCGGTCAGATCAGCCAGCAGAATCTCTATGACAACGGCGTTCAAGGCGATACGCGCACCCGTTTGCAGCAGACACCCGATCAGCAGCCCCCGCAGCCGGCGTCGCCGCTCGAGCAGGACTATTCTTCGCGGGCAAGCACTCAGTTGCGGTTGTTCGGGCGGGATGTTTTTACCCGTCCGGTCGCTGCCACGGGCACGGTTACCGGCGCCATTCGCGATAGTTATGTGATGGGTTTCGGCGACGAGGTCGTCGTGACGCTGCGGGGGCAGGTCTCGCGCAGCTATCGCACACGGGTTGGTCGGGATGGTCAGGTGGTGTTGCCCGATCTGCCGCCGGTACCGGCGGTCGGTCGCAGCTTCGGGGATTTCCGCGCCGATCTGGACTCCGTCGTGAAGCGCTCCTACGTCAATACCGACAGCTTCGTGTCGCTCGGCGAGGTTCGCCAGATCACCGTGTTGGTGACGGGTGAAGTGAAGACGCCCGGCCAGAAGCGCCTCGGTGCCTTCTCGACGCTGGTCGATGCGCTGAGCGGCGAGTTGGTGCCCGGCGCCAGCCTGCGCAATGTCACGCTGACCCGCGACGGGCAAACCCGGACGATCGATCTCTACGGCTTGCTGATCAGGGCGACCGAGAAGCTCGACCTCAATCTGGTCGAGGGCGACCAGATTGAGGTCGCCCCGCTGGGTGCGACCGTCGCTATTGCCGGCGAGGTCGGCCGGCCGGCAATCTATGAAATCCCGCGGGGCGGCATCGCGACCCGATCGCTGGTCGAACTCGCGGGGGGCTTCCTGCGGCCGGCGGGCAATCGGCTCATCCGCATCTCGTTCGACGCATCCGGCCGGCAGCGGACGACCGAAATCGAGGAAAACGGCCGCGCGACCTTGGCGCCGGGCGATATCCTCCTGGTCGGGAAGCGCGAAAACATCCAGATCGATCAGGTCAGCCTGTATGGCCGGGTGCGGGTTTCGGGCGAGCGGGCGCTGGCGCAGGCAGGATCCGTCCGGGCGCTGCTCGGCAATGGATCGGTGCTGGGCATCGACCCCTATCTGCCCCTTGCCGTCCTGCTGAAAGTGGACCCGACGACCCAGGTCAGAAATTTGGAGGCGATCGACCTTGCCGCGGTGCTGTCCGGTAAGCGCGATTACCCGCTGCAGAGCCTGGATACGCTGATCGTCCTCGGTAACGACGATATCGCCTATTTGACCTCGGCCGATGTTCAGGCCGTCTTGACGGGCGATACACCGCCCAGCCTTTTGGCGAGCCGGCCGCTGGCCGTGGGTGAATCCGTGCTCATCCAACGCGATGGCTCATCGACCGCTGAGGTCAAGGGGGCTGTGCGGCGTTCGAATCTTTCGAATCTCACGAATCCCAGAGCGGCGGTTGCGGGGACCACGGACGCCGAAGGCGTTGCGCTGGACCAGACTCGCCGGCAGGACCAGCAGCCCGTATATGACAATCCATATCTGGTCTCCTCTTCGCCGCAGGCTGCCAACGACCCATCGGTGGATGCCTATCCGCATCCGTTCGATCCGGGTTTGCCGTCCGACGGTGGGCCGATCGCGCGGCTGCCTCGGGCGCGAGGCTGCCCGGCGCTGCAAAGCTTGGCTTCGGTCGTTCAGTCGGACAGCAGCGGGCGGTTTTCCAATGCGGTTCAACTCGCGGTCAGGACCGACACCGCTTCGATGCAGAGCGTGCTGCCATGCCCGGCCATCATGAGCCGATATCCGGATCTTCTGCCGTTTCTGGTCGAGCATGCGATCATGGTGCGCGGCGAAGTCCGGCATCCGGGCATCTATCCGATCGGCGAGGCGACGCTCGCCGAGGTCGAGCAGGCCGCCGGTGGCGTGACCCGTGCCGCGGATTTCAAGAACATCGAAGTGTCCCACTTCACCATCGACGGCCCGCAGGGGCGCGCGAACGTCGATCGCCAGACGCTGAGCCTGACGCGCGCCGATTTTGCCCGGGTGCCGCTGTTCACCGGTGACGTCATCCACTTCAACTCCGTCTATGACCGACGGGACAGTGGGCCGGTAGCCCTTGAGGGTGAATTCAAGCAGGCCGGCCTGTTCGATATCCGCCGCGGCGAGAAACTGTCCGAACTTATCCGCCGCGCCGGTGGACTGACCGACGATGCCTACCCCTATGGCGCTGTGCTGACGCGGGAGTCCGCACAGAAGACGGAGCAGGACGGTATCGATCGCAGCATCCGTCAGATCGACGCGGGCCTGACCTCGGCGGTCGTCAACGCCTCGTCGGCAAACTCGAACACGACCAGCTCGGTGGTTGCGTCGCTGCAAGCTGCGCAGTCGGAACTGAAATCGGCGAAGCCGCTTGGCCGGGTGGTGTTCGAGGCCGATCCCGCGACCCTCGCATCCCGCCCCGATCTCGACATCATCGTGGAGCCGGGCGACCGGATTTTCATGCCGAAGCGTCCGAGTTCCGTGGCCGTAACGGGCGACGTACTCAATCCAAGCTCGCAACAGTTCGAGGCCGGCCTCTCGCCTCAGGACTATATCAAGCATGCCGGCGGGTACCTCAGCACGGCGGACGAGAGCCATGTGTTCGTCGTCCTGCCGAACGGGGCGGCCGAGCCGGTCAGTTCCTCGATGTGGAATTTCTCCGGACTCACGGTTCCGCCGGGCAGCACCGTCGTCGTCCCGCGCGATCTGTCGCCGGATACGCTTTCGGTGATCCGCGACGTGACGCAGGTGTTGAGCCAGGTGGCCATTACGGCCGCCTCCCTCGCCGTCATCAGCAACTAAGAGGCACCCCGGTCGGATTCGAGACTTTCCTTGACCGTTCCAGAAACACGCTTCGCCCGCCATCTGCTCCGGCTGATGGCGGGTGTGGCGGCACTCTGCTTTGCCACGTCAGCACGGGCAGACGGCGAATTGAGTTCGATCCTCGATCCCGGACAGGGGTTCTTCCCGTCCCAGAGCGATTTCGGCGGTATTGGGCTATGGCAGGTGCCGACCGCACGAATGGGCGACCAAGGCGATGTCCGGGGTGAAGCCAGTTTCGTCTCGCCCTATCATCGGTTCGCGTTTTCCGGAAATCTGTTTCCATGGATGGAGGGCATTTTCCGGACGACGCAGATCACCAACCGGCTCTATGGACTTGGGACTGGATTTGGTGGCCATCAGAGTTATCGCGATCGCGGGTTTGATCTCCGATTCCGGCTTTGGCAGGAAGACGATACGCTGCCGGACATCACGCTGGGCATCAGCGATTTCGCCCAATTGGGTCAGTTCGACGAGGAATATCTGGTCGCGACCAAGCGCTATGGCGATTTCTACGTCACGCTCGGCCTCGGTTGGGGGCAGTTGGCCA
>Ga0302314_10009823_pt1 | contig 16870 bp, 12 predicted proteins | sample III_Palsa_N2_3_FD_200533 | JGI IMG/M metagenome (GOLD analysis project Ga0302314, IMG submission 200533) | Peat permafrost microbial communities from Stordalen Mire near Abisko, Sweden - III_Palsa_N2_3 | ecosystem: Environmental > Terrestrial > Soil > Palsa > Peat permafrost | place: Sweden...
TGGGTCTTGTCGCCCATCTCGACGATGAAGAAGCAGACCGCGGTGGTCAGGAAGACGCCGAGGCCCGCCCGCGCCGGCTGATCCTCGTCGTCGGCCTTGTCCGGGACCAGGGCCCACAGCGCCATGGCGATGAACGAGAGCGCGATCGCATAGCGGAACCAGATCGAGGCGAGCAGGCCCGACAGGTAGAAGCCGACCAGCGCCGCCAGGGCATGGTTGAGCAGGGTGGCGGCGAGGATGCCCAGCAGGATGGGGACGGGCCTGCGGTATCGGCTCGCCAGCATGATGGCCAGCAGCTGGGTGCGGTCGCCCATCTCGGCCAGGCCGACGAGCAGGGTCGAAACGAAATAGGGCTCCATGGCGTCGTCCGGGGCTGGTCGGGCGAACAACGGCGCGGCGCCCGCCAGCCGCAGACGCCCACGCCGTTGGTCTCGCCAATCCGGGTCCGATCGACCCGCCCGCCGCGCCATGGCCAGGGACCAGATGTCCAGGACCAAGTCTGTTGACGCGGCGTCCGCTTCGGTGCGGACGGCTACTCCCCAAGGGACACCCGGCTCCTAGGCGAGGTGGGACCAGGGGTCAACCCGGATGACGCAGGCCCCCGGTTCTTCGGCGTCATTCCGCGCGCCGGCGCAGGAGCAGTCCGAGCGTCGCCGCGGCGACAGCGGCGATCCAAAGGGCCTGCAGTCCCAGAACCGGGTACAGCGCCGTCCCGGCCACGGCCCCGGCGACGAGGCCAAGCCACAGCAGCAGATCCGGAATCCAGGCGAAGGCGCTTCCGCCCAGAAGCGCCGCCGCCAGGTGTCGCCCCAGCCTGACGAGCGTGCCGGTCATGTAGGTCAGTCCGATAGAGGCCTGCCCATCGCGCTCGAAAGCGGTGTTCTCCACCCCCATGGCGAGGGCGACGGTAGCCAGCGCCACGGGTCGGAGGCCCCACCCCGCCAAGGTGGCGGCAAGCACAAGCAGCGCAGACACGAGGAGCAGTATGGCGGTCGTATGCGCCTTGAGTGCACTACGCGCCGCAAGCGAACCCAGGACCACGCCCGAGACAAAAGCGCCGATAAGGCCCACCGCAACGGCGGCGTTCGGAGATCCTGTGACGAGCCCGACACTCAGCCGCGTGGAGTTCCCGCTCATGAAGGAGACGAAGAAGCCGCCGAGGGCGATATAGCCGATCGCGTCCACGAAGCCGGCGATGACCGCGAGCGAGATGGCGGCGGCCTGTGCGCGGCGGTCGTAGCGGATCATCTCGCCTGCTGATGTCCCATGGCGAAGCTAGAGCGTGTCAGGCCAAAGTGGACCCGGTTTGGCCACCCGGACACGCTCCAAATATATAATTCTAGACCCTTTTTGTCCGGATCAGAGGAATCCATCTGATCCGGAAAGGGTCTAGGTCGGAACGCCGGAGGCGCGGGCGAGATGGAGGGTCAGGGGCGACATGGGCGTGATGGCTCCCTTGGGCCGCCGCACCATACGCCTATTTCGGCATGACCGTGGTGTAGAGCAGCGCCGCCCCCGACAAAGCCATCACGCCAAAGGTCAGCCAGACGAAGCTCTGCGACAGCCAGCCGCCCCGATCGGCGCCGAGGATCGCCTCGTCGCGGTTGATCAGCCCGATCAGGAACAGCAGCGGCACGGCGGCGATCCCGTTGAACACGGCGGTGAACACCAGGGCCTTGATCGGGTCTATGCCGACGAAGTTGAGCAGCAGGCCGACCAGCGTGGAGACCACGATCACCCCGTAGAAGGCGCGGGCGTCGCCGAATTTGCGCGACAGGCCCTCCTTCCAGTTCAGCGCCTCGCTGAGGGCGTAGGACGACGACCCGGCCAGGACCGGGATCGCCAGGAGCCCCAGACCGACGATGCCGACGGCGAACAGGTCCTTGGCCAGCTGGCCGGAATTGGGGAAGGACTGCACCAGCGGCTCCAGCGCCTTGGCGGCGTCGGCCGCCGTGGAGATGGTGGTGACGCCATGGCTGAACAGCACCGTGGCCGTGGTCATGATGATGAACCACTGGACGATCTCGGCGGCGACCATGCCCACGGTGGTGTCGATCCGCATGTTGCGGATGAAATAGCGCGGCAGATTCGGTGCGCCGCCGGGCTTGTTCGGCACGCGCCGCTCGACCAGTTCCTCGACCTCTTCGGACGCTTGCCAGAAGAACATGTAGGGCGAGATCGAGGTGCCGAACACGCCGGTGATGATGAACAGGAAGGCGAAGGTGAACTCCAGGTGCGGCACGAAGGTCGCGTACAGGATCTTGCCCCAGGGCTCGTGCACGATCAGCGCGGTGGCGGGGTAGGCCAGGAGCGCCAGCGCCAGCCACTTCAGAATCCGGGCGTAGCGTTTGTAGCTGAGAAAGACCTCGAGCACGACGACCAGAACCGCGGCGCCGATCGCCAGTACCGGGAACGGGACATTGACCACGAGCTGGCCCGCGGCGGCCACCGCGCCGATGTCCGCGCCGATGTTGATGGTGTTGGCGACCAGCACCAGCAGGACCACGCCGATCAGGATCCGGCGCGAATAGTGTTGCTTGATCACGCCGGCCAGTCCCTTGCGGGTCACCGAACCGATCCGGGCGCAGGCCTCCTGGACCGCGAGCAAGAGCGGGATCTGATAGAAGGCGGTCCACAGCTGGCCGAGACCGAACTGCGCGCCGGTCTGGGAATAGGTGGCGATGCCCGAGGGATCGTCGTCCGCGGCCCCGGTAATCACCCCGGGTCCAAGGAGCTTCAGGAAGCGCGTGATCGGCGAGCCGCTCTCGGCGTCAGGGCTGGCCGGCTTGGTCATGATCGGTCGACGTCCTGGAGACCTTGGTGTCCGATAGCGACTTTGACGCCGACGGCGCCACACCTCACACTGGCGATGCAACGTTTGATATGGCGCCCTTATTTTCCTTTACACCATATCCAAAGGTAGGGGCGGCTCCTGGGGGCGAACACGTATGGCCACGCGCTTTCGGAAGGCCGCCATCGCCTCGGGGCTGGCCGCTGTGCTTCTTGCCGGCGCCGCCTGGTCGGGCGACCCTGACGGATGGGTTTCCGCCGGCCCCGAGCTGCAGCATCGCCTGGGCCTGAAGGCCGAAGCGCTCGCCGCGGAAAAGCGCAAGAGCCAGATCGACGCCTTCGCCAAGGTGCTCGACCCGGGTCCGCTCGCCCAGCTCGATTCCGACCTGAGGACGGCGATCGCCGCCGCCGCGGCCTCAAAGGCCGAAGCCGATCGATCGAAGCTGCTGAACGCCTCCGGCGGTTCGGTCGCCACCAAGGATGTCGAGGCGGCCGTGGCCCAGGCGACCTCCGATGCGCTCAAGGTCGCCCAGTTGCGCCAGCGGCTCGGACTGGAGTGGGGCCCGGGCGTCGTCCGGATGTCTGACGCGCGGCGCGCGGCCCTGATCAAGACCCTGGCGGCGGGCAAGGCGGCGCTGGTGCACGTCGATACGCCGTCCAACGCCGGCCAGGCCGGCGCCAGGACCGTCAAGGTGGATATCGGCTCCGACAGCGTCACCGGCGTCGTGCTCGGCCCTGCTCGCACGGCCGAGCCCAGACTGCAGTCGTCGGGCCTGATCGTCGAGGTGGTGGGAACCTCGGCCGTGCTGCTGTCGATCGGCCTGACCCAGAGCGCCCACATCGACACCGGCGACCCCCGCACCGGGGTCATCCTCAAGCGGAGCGCGCTGGTCCGCTATCGGGGGCTGACCTGGGCCTATGTCCGGCAGGCCGGAGACCGGTTCGAGCGTCGTCTGGTCGAGGACGGCGTCCCCGAAGAGGCGGGCCTGTTCGTCCCCAAGGGCTTCGCCGCGGGCGATGAGGTGGTTGTCAGCGGCGCGGCCGGCCTGTTCGCCGCCGAGCTCGGCCGCACATCCGGCCCGGTACGGTAGGCATGCTGGCCTGGATCATCCGCTGGTCCTTGCGCCACGGGCGGCTGGTCGCGGCCTTCTGCGTCATGCTGGTCGCCTACGGCGCCGCCGTGGCGTCGAACGAGACCGTCGAGCTGTTTCCCAACGCTTCGCCCGCCGAGGCCTCGATCGAGACCGAGGCGCCGGGGATGGTGGCCGAGCAGGTCGAACAGCTGGTGACCCGCCCGATCGAGAACGCCCTGATCGGCGCTCCGGGCGTCGCCGCGGTGCATTCGCAATCGATCCAGGGACTTTCCGTCGTCAGCCTGGAGCTCCAGGCCGGCGCCGATCCCGGCCGGGTGCGCCAGGCGATCTCCGAGCGCCTCGGACAAGCCGCCGGCGCCCTGCCCGACGGCGCCAGCGCATCCCGTCTGGCCCCGCTGTCGGCGCCCGGCCGCGGCCTGCTGAAGATCGGCTTCACCAGCGACCGGCTGACGCCGATGGCGCTCCGCGAGATCGTGCAGTGGACCGTGCGGCCCCGCCTGCTCTCCACGCCCGGCGTCGCCAGCGCCCAGGTGTTCGGCGGCGAGGTGCGCCGGATCGAGGTGCACGCGCGCTCGGGCGATCTGTCCGACAGCGACCTCGGCTATGGCGACGTGTTCGCCGCCGTGCGGCGCGCCACGGGCGTGGCGGGCGCCGGCTTCATCGAGACCCCCACCCAGCGGGTGTTCGTCGATCCCCATGGCCAGGCGCTGACCACCGACGATATCGCCGCCGGGCAGATCCAGGTGGTGGGCAGCGCGCCCACCCGGATCAGCGATGTGGCCGACGTGGTCGAGGCGCCCGCGCCCGCGATCGGCGACGCCCTGATCATGGGCAAGCCCGGGGTCCTGCTCGACCTCGCCGGGCAGTACGGCGCCAATACCCTGGACACCAGCCGCGCCGTCGAGCGCGCCATGGCGCCGCTGACCACGGCGCTCGCCGCGCAGGGGGTGAAGGTGGAGCTGGGGCTGGATCGGCCGGCCAGCTTCATCGATTCCACCGTGCGCGGGATCGCCTGGAGCGTCCTGTTCGGCGCCCTGCTGATCGCCGTCCTGCTGGTGCTGTTCCTGCGCGATTGGCGCGCGGCGCTGGTGGCCTTCGTCGGCATTCCGCTATCGATCACCGCGGCCGTGATCGGGCTGAAGCTGCTGGGATGGTCGGTCAACACCGTGACCCTCGGCGGGCTGGCGGTCGCGCTGGGCCTGGTGGTCGACGATTCGCTGATCGACATCGAGAACATCCTCGGCCGGCTGAGACAGGCCGAGATCCACCACGCATCGCGCGCCCGGGCGATCCTGAAAGCCTCGCTGGAGGTACGCGCCCCGGTGATCTACGCCACCGTGCTGATCGTGATCGGTCTCCTGCCGGTCCTGCTCCTGAACGGGCCGCAGGGCGCCCTGCTGAGACCGCTGGCGGTGACCATGGTGATCGCCGCCCTGGCCTCGCTGGCGGTCGCGACCCTGGTCACGCCGGCCCTGGCCCTGCTGTTCCTGAACCATATCGGACCGCAGACCCCGCCGTCGTGGATCGAGCGCCTGATGGGCCGCTATGACGACGCGCTGGTGCGCATCGGCGGCCGGCCGCGCTTGGTGTTCGGCCTGCTGATTGTGCTGCTCCTGCTGTCGCTGCTGGGGTTCAAGCTCTCGAAGATCGAATTCCTTCCGGACTTCCACGACGGCCACCTGACGGCGCGGATCAGCGCGCCGCCCGCGACCTCGCTGGCGGTGATGCGCGACTATGGCGGCCGCATCACGCGCGACCTGCTGGCCAACCGCGGGATCGCCGGCGTGTCGGAACAGATCGGACGGGCCGAAACCGGCGAGGCGCCCGCCGGCCCCGAGCAGGCGCAGTTCGACATCACGCTGGCGCCGCACCTGAGCGCCGCCGGCCAGGACAAGGTCGAGACGCAGGTCCGCGCCATCCTGGCCGGCTATCCGGGCCAGGACCCGATCGTCCATCCCGGCCTGACCGTGGGCGCGCCGGAGGTGTCGCGCGGCGGCGCCGTCCTGGTGCGCATCTATGGCGACGACCTGGATGCGCTGGATCGATCCGCGCGCCAGGTGGCGGTCGCGCTGCAGGCGATCCCGGGCGCCCGCCATGTGGTCGCCGAACCGGCCGGCCTGGCGCCCGTGATCCGCGTCGACCTGAACTTCCAGCGCCTGGCGATCTATGGCCTGTCGGCGAGCGACGTCTTGGAGACGGTGCAGACCGCCTTCGGCGGCCGGACCGCCGCCCGGGTCTTCGAGAACGGACGCGCGGTCGAGGTGGCCGTCACCGCCCAGGACGCCCTGCGCCGCGATCCGGAAGCGGCGGGAAGCCTGTTGTTACGCTCGAGTTCGGGCGTATCGACGCCGCTGAGCAATGTCGCCAACGTCTATCTCTCGGACGGGCGGACCTCGATCGAGCACGACAGCGGCCTGCGCCGCCAGGTGGTCTCCGCCGACCCGCCGCGCGACGTGGCGGGCTTCGTCCGGCTGGCCAGGGCCCGGATCAGCCAGGCCGTCGCCCTTCCCCCCGGCCAGTACGTCGAGATCAGCGCGCCGGAAGAGGCCGCCGCCGCCCGCAACCACGTGTTCACCGATACCGCGCTGGCGATCGGCGGCATGTTGGTCTTCCTGCTGTTCACCCATGGCAGCCTGCGCGCCTGCCTAGTCATCCTGGTGGTGATCGCCTACGCCCTGGTCGGCGGGGTCGCCGCGGTCCTGCTCATGGGCGGCGTGCTGTCCCTGGGCGTCCTGGCCGGCTTCGTCACCCTGTTCGGACTGTCGGCCCGCAACGCCATGATCCTTATCGCACGCGTGGAGGACCTGCTGTCCACGCGCAAGCTGGACTGGTGTCAGGAGACGGTCCGGATCGCGGCCCGCGACCGGATCTCGCCGATCCTGTTCAGCGCCGTGCTGATCGCCGCGGGCCTGGCGCCGCTGGCGCTGCATGCCGGCGATCCGGGACACGAGATCCTGGGGCCGATGGTGTGGGTGATCCTGGGCGGCCTGTTGAGCTCGACGGTGATGAGCCTGTTCCTCTCGCCGGCCCTGCTGTTCCACCTGTGGCGGCCAGGACCTGCGAGGCACGGACACGCGAAACCGGCGCCGCCGATCGAATAGGGACTACAGGCCAGCCTTCGCCACCGCGTCGGTGCGATTCCACCAGCCGCCGCCTAGGGCCTGGAACAGGGCCGCGGTATCGGCATAGCGGCCGGCCTGGGCCTGGACCCGGTTCAGCACCGCCTGCTGGTAGGCGACCTCGGCGTTCAGGGCGGCGAGGCGCGTCGCCTGTCCCGCCTGATACTGCTGCAGCGCGATCTGCAACGCCGCGCCGGCGGAATGCTCGACACCCGCCGTCGCGCGAAGCTGGTCGGCATCGGTCTCGAGGGCGGTGAGGGTATCGGCGACGTTCTGGAACGCCTTGATCACCGTGCTCTGGTATTGCGCCCCCGCCTGATCGTAGGCCGCCTCGGCCGCGCGCTGGCGATGCAGCAGCGTGCCGCCCTGGTAGATCGGCTGGGCGACCGTACCGGCGACGGTCCAGAACCCGTTGCCGCTGGAGAACAGACCGCCGAGGGTCTGGGCGAGGCCGCCCGCGTCGGCGGTCAGCTGAAAGGCGGGCAGCCGGGCGGCGATCGCCACGCCGATCTGGGCGCTGGCCGCATGCAAGCTGGCCTCGGCCGCGCGGACATCCGGCCGCTGGACCACCAGCTTGGCCGGCAGGCTGACCGGCAGGGCGCGCGGCAATTGCAGCGCATCGAGGTCCAGCGCCTCGCCCGGCGCCTGGCTCGGATACCGGCCGATCAGGGCCGCGATCAGGTGCCGCTGCTGTTCGAGCTGTTTTCGCAGCGGCGGCAGGGTGGCCTCGGCCTGATAGAGGGCCTGTTCCTGCGCCGCCACGTCGCCACTGGCGATCTGGCCGGCCGCCTTCTCGTCTCGCATGGCGGCCAGGATGGCGCGGTTGGCCACGATCAGGGCCTCGGTCGCCTGCACCTGCCGACGCAGGGACGCTTCCTGCACGGCGCCGGCGACCAGGTTCGAGGTCAGGGTCAGATAGGTCGCCTCGGTCTGGAACCGCTGGGCTTCGGCCTGGGCCGTGGTGGTTTCGATCTGCCGCCGGATCCCGCCGAACACGTCGGGCACATAGCCGACCTCGAGCTGGGCGGTGTGCAGGGTGTAGACGTCGGTGTTGGTGTTGAGCGGCGGCGAGAGGGTCGCCGAGGTCCTCTGGCGCGAGGGGCTGTAGCTGGCGCCCACCGTCGGATAGCGCGCACCGCGCTGGGCGAGGTCGAGCTCACGCGCGCTCTTCAACGCCGCCTCGGCGGCCTTGAGATCGGGATTGGCCCGCAGCGCCTCGCGCACCAGGGCGTCGATCGCGGGCGACTGGAACAGCCCCCACCACTCTGCGGGCACATCCATGCCGGCGACAAAAACCTGCGCCTCGCCGCCGGGAACCGTCGCCGACGCCGTCTGAGCCGGGGCCGCCCGTGCGGAGTAGCCATCGACCGGCGGCGGAGCGGGCGGGTGGAAGTTCGGCCCCACCGTACAGCCGCAGACCATCGCCAGCGGGATCAGCGCTGCAGCGGATCGGAGGGCTGCGATGCGGTCGGTACAGGACATGGCGGTTGCGCCGTCAGGTCTAACACCATTTGCGGCAAAGCGGGCGACCGGTCGCCATTTCGGCGTGGCCCTGTCTTGCCGATCGCCCCTTGATCGTTCGGCGCGACCGGCCGATCCATGGGGAATGCCAAGCGACAGACCCTTGCCCGCCGGTGTGGAGATGGCCTTTCGCCCCGCGACGGTTGAGGACCTCGCCTACTGCTACCGCGTCTACGCCGATGGGATGCGCGAGCATGTCGACAGCCTGTTCGGCTGGGACGACGCCGACCAGCAGCGCAAGTTCGTGTCCGTCTTCCGGCCACAGGAGGCGCGGATCATCCGTGGACGGATCGGATCGTCGCTGGCCGAGGTGGGCTGGATCCAGGTCGAGGCCGAGCCGGACGATCTCCACGTCAAGGAACTGCATATCGTCGGCGGATCGCGGGGCCTGGGCCTCGGCGCCTGGGCCCTGATGCAGGTGATCGAGGAGGCCGCCGCCGCTGGCAAGAACGTCCGCCTGGCGACGCTGGTGGGCAGCCCGGCTCTGCGGTTCTATCGCCGGCTCGGGTTCGAGGTCTCAAGCGCCTACCAGGGCGTGATCGGGCTTCGGCGCGAGAAAGGCGCCTAGGCGGCGCTCCTGCCCGGTCTCGGGCAGCCCCGAAGCGCCTTGAAGGCGTGCCGACGGCGCGGTCACCCAAGCAGTCAACAGTCAATCTCATAATACATATTTCCATACCGCATAGTTTAATTCACCTCATACGACTTATGAGATGTAGAATTTAGCTCACCTTCGGTCGTCAGTATATTTTCTCTGCACTTCATATCCCCTCACCCGCTGTAGGTGCTCACGGACAGATCGGATGTTTTCGCGCGATCAGGCGATCGACGTGAATTTAATCTGCAACGGTGGGATGATCACATGAACGAATATAAGTCGCGGCTGATCGCCGGCGTGGCCGCGGCCGCCTGGGGAGCCGTCGGCCTGCCGGCGCCGGTGCGGGCGGGTGTCACGCCCGCCATTCCCGCCGTCGCCAACGCGGCGACGCCCGCCGCTGTTTCGGACGACGTCGGCCAGCCGGCCCTGCAGGACGTGGTCGTCACCGCGACGCGCCAGTCGACCAGGCTGCAGCAGACCCCGGTCGCCGTGACGGTGGTGAGCGCCGCCCAGATCGCCGCGCAGAACCTGGTCACCGCACGTGACCTCGCCGGCCAGACCCCCGGGGTGCTGATCGAGCGCAGCGGGATCACGCCGCTGACCGAGACCTATTTCATCCGCGGCATCGGCGACTCCGATCCGATCTTCGATCCCAATGTCGCCCAGTACGTGGATGACGTTTACCTGCCGCGGGCGATCAACGGCATGACCGACCTGACCGACATCGAGCGGGTGGAGGTCCTGCGCGGCCCGCAGGGAACCCTGTTCGGCGAGAACGCCGACGCCGGCGCGATCCGCTACATCACCCGCAATCCGACCGACGCCACGCACCTGGACATCGACGTCGCCGGCGGATCGTACGCCACCTTCGACACCCACGCCTATCTGGCCGGCGCCCTGATCCCCGGCGTGCTCGACGCCAGCCTGGCCTATGCCCACGACCAGCACGAGGGCTACAACTACGACCCGACCATCCATCAGCGGGTGAACGACCAGGACACCAACGGCTTCCGCGCCAAGCTCCTGGCCAAGATCACGCCCGACCTGACGGCCCTGCTCACCCTCGACGGCACGCTGGATCGCTCGGCCGCGGCCTACTATGCCCCTGAGCGCCCGATCATCGGCGGTACGCTGAAGCAGCCGATCTACGGCCCGTTCAACCCCGACTACAGCTACGCCTCGCAGACGCCGAGGAACGATTCCTGGAGCGCGGGGGTCTCGCTGAAGGTGAGCTACGCCCTCAATCCAAACCTGACGCTGAACTCGATCACCGCGTTCCGCGGCTTCGCCCAGGACCCCGTCAACTACAACAACGACGGCCAGCCGCTGGTCCCCTACAGCGCGGCGGACCCGACCCCGGTGTCGATCTCGGACAATTTCATCGTCTATCGCGAGCACGAGACGACCCAGGAGTTTCAGCTGCTTGGCAAGTACGACCGCTTCGATTTCACCACCGGCTTCTATTTCCTGAACGAGGACTTCGCCAGCAACCGGATCGGCTATGTGGTCTCGCCCACCGCCGCGACGGCGGCGCCGGCCTATCCCGAAGACCAGATCGGCGACACCGACACCACCAACTACGCCGTCTACGCCCAGGCCGACTACCATTTCACCGACAAGCTGGTCGGCACGCTGGGCGGCCGCTACACGATCGAGCACCGCAACTTCGCCTTCCAGGGCGTCTACGACAGCTTTTCGGGAACACCGCTGGCGGTCACGCCAGGCGCGCCCACGAGCACGCCCGGAGGTTACGCCGCGGCGAACGACTTCAGCTATGACGACGACAAGACCTGGTACTCGTTCACGCCGAAATACGGCCTGTCCTACCAGTTCACCCGCGGGATCTTCCTGTACGGCAGCATCTCCAAGGGCTTCGACGCGGGCGGCTTCAACAATCGGGCGAGCTCCCTGGCCACGGCCCTGCCCTATAACCAGGAGAACGTCACCACCTACGAGGCCGGCCTGAAGACCGACTGGCTGGAGCACCGCCTGCGCCTGAACGGCACGGTATTCTACAACGCCTACAAGGGCCTGCAGGAGACCGCCGCGGTGATCAGCCCGGTGACCAACGGTCTGGTCTCGGTCCGCTCCAACGCCGGCAGCGCACATACCGAGGGTGTGGAGTTCGAATCCGGCTTCACCCCGATCGACGGCCTGACCTTCACCGCCAACGCCAGCTACCTGAAGACGCGTTTCGACTCCTTTCCGAACGCCGGCACGAGCGTGGTCAATGGCCAGACCCAGATCGTCGGCGCCACCGGCAACCAGCTGCCGTTTTCGCCCCACTGGCAGCTCTACGGGGCGGCGAGCTGGCGGTTGCCGCTGCCGATCCCGGGCGAGGCCAGGATCGGCGCGGACGTCTCCTACGAGAGTTCGTACTTCTCGGACGTGTTCAACTATGTCCAGGGCCGGGTCCCGGCGCAGACCTTCATCGACAGCTTCGTCAGCTATAAACCGGCGGACGGACATTGGACGCTGTCGCTGACCGCCAAGAACCTCGCCAACCTCTTGGCCTACCAGAGCATCACCTGGGGCGGCACGCCCAACCTGTGGGAGGGCCCGGTCAGCCCGCCCAGGACCATCATCTTCAAGGTGGCGTATTCCTACTGATACCCGCCATCGAAAGACTGACCGGCCACAAACCAATCCCCGCTCATCCCCGCGGAAGCGGGGACCCAGGTTTTGGCCGCAGTCTCGCCGGCGGGGGTGCAGGTCAACTGGATGGCGGAGATGCGGCTCGCCCTGGGTCCCCGCATCCGCGGGGATGAGCGGGAGAAGGGTCACAAGGGCGCGAGCAGTTGGCGGCGCTTAGCTCGACACCGCCGCCTTGAGCTCGGGAAACACGCGTCCGACCCGGCTGGTCAGGTAGTCGCCGTAGGTTCCGCCGTAGGCGTGCACGTCCTCCGCGTCCCAGCGCGCTTCGCCGGGGCGTCCGGGGACCGCAGCAGAGATCGGGGTCATCAGGGCGGTGAAGTCGGGGTCGTAGAAGAACGGGAATGACAGCCGGTCCTTGCCGCTGGTGTTGACCACCCGGTGCGGGGTGGAGACGAACCGGCCGCCGGTGAGGCGCTCCAGCATGTCGCCGATGTTGCAGACCAGGGTGCCGGCGACCGGCGGCGCCGACAGCCATCCGCGCCGGCTCTTCACCTCCAGGCCTCCGACCTGATCCTGCAGCAGCAAGGTCAGGAGGCCGTAGTCGGTGTGCTCGCCGACACCCCAGCCGCCGGGCGGGGTGGGCGGATAGTAAAAGATGCGGAACAGCCGCGTCGGCTCGGCCAGATAGGCCTGGTGGAAATGCTGCGCGTCGAGGTCCAGCGCCAGCGACACGCCCTGCATCAGTACCTCGGCGACCTTCGACACCTGGGCGACGTAAGCGGTGACGGCGGGCCGGAGATCGGCCGGCGCGGTCGGCCACTGGTTGGCGCCGTGCAGCAGCCAGCCGGCCCGGACGCGCGGGTCGTCGGCGGGCTGCTCGTCGCCGAAATAGATACCCTCCTTGCCGTCGGGCCGCCCCGAGGTCAGCTCTCCATGGAGCGGGAACCAGCCGCGCCAGGCGGCGCCGGCCCGAGCCATGTCGATCCTGGCCTTTTCCGGCTCCGGCAGGGCGAAGAAGGCGCGCGCGGCTGTCTCCAGGCGCTCGATCAGGTCCGCGGGAATCCGATGGCCACAGACGTAGAAGAAGCCGACCTCCTCGCACGCGCGGGCGATACGCCGGGCGACGGCGTGTTTCGGCGCTTCGTCCGGGCCGAACAGCGGCGCGATATCGATGACGGGAAGGCTCATGCGGCTCGCGGCGGAGAGCTGGGACCGCCATCACGCGACTCCGGGGTCCGGCAGGCCAGCCAGATTATCTGAGGCGGGCGCCAGGGATCGTCCACATCGATCACGCGAAGCTGATCGCGCGAAAACACCGCAGCCGCGTTAGCCTCCGGAAACCCAGGAGCCGGATCATGCCCGCCAACAGGCGACCCGGATGTGCGCGTCCCGACACGGAGCGGCCGGCATGAGCGGCCGTCCGCAAAGCCGCCGGCCGACGGTGGCGGTGATCGGCGCCGGCTTCAGCGGGCTGATGACCGCGCTGAGCCTGCTCGAGCAGCCCGACGGGCCTCGTGTACGCCTGATCGAACGGCGCCGCGCCTTCGGCCGCGGCGCGGCCTATTCGACCACCTTCAAGGACCATCTGCTCAACGTCCGCGCCTCCAACATGAGCGCCTTTCCCGACCAGCCCGACCACTTCGTGAACTGGCTGGCCGCCGAGGGCGAAGAAACCGGCGCCGCCGCCTTCGCGCGCCGCAGCCGCTATGGCGCCTATCTGCAGGCCATGCTGGCGAAGGCCGCCGAGCGGTCGGAGGCGGGGCGGCTGCTGCTGGAAGCCGACGGGGTGGTCGGCCTGGCGCCGCGGGACGGCCGCTGGCGGCTGACCTACGACATGGGCCGCGCCCTCGACGTGGACGCGGTGGTGCTGGCCGTCGGCAACTTCCCGCCCCACCCGCCCGCGGGCGTGACGCACGAGGCCGCCGCATCCCCCACCTTCGCCGCCGATCCCTGGGCGACGGACCTTGGCCAGGCGCCGCAGGACGGCCAGGCGGTGCTGATCGGCACGGGCCTGACCATGGTCGACGTGGCGCTGCGACTGGCGGCGGACCGGCCGGACCTGAAGCTTCTGGCCATTTCACGACGGGGGCTGCTGCCGCATCGGCATCTGGACAGCGGCCCGGCGCCGCTGGCCTGGGATCCGGGTCGCCGGCCCTCGGCGCGCCGGCTGATCCGCCAGATGCGCGCCCTGTCGCGTTCCGCCGACTGGCGTTCGGTGATCGACGGCCTCAGGCCGCATGTGCAGGGCGTCTGGCGCAGCTGGACCGACGACGAGCGGGATCGGTTCCTGCGGCATGCGCGGCCGTGGTGGGAGATACATCGGCACCGGCTGGCCCCGCCGGTGGCTGCGCGCCTGGACGCGCTGATCCAGTCGGGCGCGCTGACGGTGCGGGCCGGCCGGATCAGCGCCGTCACCGCGGGCGGCGAAGGGCTGACGGTGGATTGGCGGCCGAAGGGCGAGCGGGGGAATGAGACCGCCCTCGCCGGCCTGGTCGTCAACTGTTCGGGCCCCACCGGCCAGCTGGCGCACTCGCCCGATCCGCTGATCGCCGATCTGGCGCGCCAGCAGCTGATCCGGCCGGATCGGCAGAACCTGGGGCTGGATGTGGACGCGCTCGGCCGACTGATCGCAGCGGACGGCGCGCCCTCGGCGACCCTCTATAGCATCGGCCCGGTCACCCGCGGCGCCTTCTGGGAGATCACCTCCGTGCCCGACATCCGGGTGCAGGCGGTCGCCCTGGCGCGGCAGCTGTCGGGCCAGCTTTGGCGGCGCGGCGCCGAGCCCGGGCCGGCCCAGACGCCGGACCAGGATACCGATCTTCACCCCGGATATCGCGACAGACCCTCAGCCCAGGAGGCTTGGCTATGACACAGGCGACACTGCTCAAGAGCATCGACGGCCTCGAACTCTGGACCGCCGTCACCGAAACCACCCAGCATTTCGCGGTGAAGGTCGGCCGCCGGCGGGCGCGGGTGCTGGCCACGCTGGCGGAGGCCGAAAGCTATTTCGGCGCGGCGCTGACCCGGATCCGCGCCGCCCGCTCGCACTGACAGCGATCAATCCGCCGGCGGATCACTCTGCTGGGGCGTGCGGGTCGATCTGATGGATCGGCAGGTCCCAATGATTGGTGGTCAGCTCCCAGCGCCGGTTCTCGTCGCGCTTCAGGGCGGCCGTGTCGGGGAACAGGGCCTTGGTCACCTCGCCTTCGTGCGTCGAGGCGTCGCGATCCTTGAAGGTGATGACGATCCGGTAGTCCCAGCGGGACTCCTCGCTGGTGTGCAGCCCGGGCCGGACCACCACATAGTCGAGCACGTAGCCGCGCCGTTTCTCCTCGTCCAAGGCGGCGATCTGGTACTTCTGGAAGATGCGCCACCATTCGTCCTGGAAGCCGTACTTGACCCGATAGACCCACTCCTCCTGGAACACCGGCTTGGCCGGCTCGGTCTGAGCCTCAGCCGCAACCAGCGGCGCGAGACCGGCGGCCAGCACAAGCATCAGGGCGATGGATCGGGTCATGAGCGCCTTCGTCAGCATGCGGATCATCAGCCGCCGTCGCCCAATGCGGGCTGAAGTCGCCGGAGATCGCGGTTGTAGGACAGGAGCGGCTCGCCATGCCGGACGCCCAGGCTCTGCGCCGTGACGATCAGGATGGAGTGGGTTCCGGCGTCGACCACCCGTTCGACCAGGCAGGTCGCCGTGGAGAGGCCGCTCTCCAGCACAGGCGGATGCGACGGGGCGATGCGCCAGCGCGGGCTGGTGAAGCGGAGATCCCTCAGGCCGGGATCGATGAAGCTCAGGGCCTCCGCCTCGTCTTCGGCCGACAGGATGCTGACCCCACACAGATGCGCGCCCACGAGGGCGTCGTGGGCGGAGGCCTCGCGACGCACGCAGAACAGGAAGCGCGGCGGATCGACGGACAGGCCGGTGATCGAGCTGACCAATATCCCCTGAGGCCTACCGTCCTGCCAGCAGGTGACGATCGCCAGCCCGCCCGCGAGCCGCGCCAGCGCCTCCTTGAAGTGGCGGGCCTGCACGCCGGGCGCCTCGGTGGGCGCCGCATCTCGAACAAGAAAGGGTGTCGTCAGGACCGTCATTCCGAGCGCCGCCTGTGTCGCCGCCTTGCATTAGATTTCATCGTCGGCAGCCGCCGATCGCGGGAAACCATAGACGCCCGGCGCCGTCACGCCTCATGACTTATTCTGTAGCGGCTGTTGAGCCTTGCTTATGGCCATGCCCGGCGCCGAGAGCCTCAACGGCGCTTCAGAATTTCTCGGCGCCCAATCGGCCGGGATGGGCAGATAGTCGCGGCCGTTGGCCATGGACAAGACGATCGGACACGAGTCAGGCTCAAACAGGATGAGCCCCAGCCGGCGCGCCCTGGTCGCGCAGGCCGGCGTCGCCATGCTTGCCGCTTGCGCGCCGAAGACCGGCGCGCCGGCCACGATCAACATCGGCTATCAGAAGAACGGTGTCCTGCTGCTGGCCAAGTCACGCGGCGTGGTCGATGCGCTGATGCGGCCGATCAGGCTGAACTGGGTCGAATTCCCTTCAGGGCCGCCGCTGCTGGAGGCCATGAACGCGGGCGCGATCGACCTCGGCGCCACGGGCGACACCCCGCCGATCTTCGCCCAGGCCGCCGGTTCGGCCCTGCAGTATGTGGCGTTCCAGCCGCTCACCGGCGAAGGCGAGGCCCTGCTGGTCCCGGACACGTCGCCGGTCCGGCGCGTCGTCGAGCTCAGGGGCAAGCGGGTGGCCTTCACCAAGGCCTCGTCCTCGCACCTCCTGGCGGCGAATGCGCTGGCCGGCGCCGGATTGACCCTGGCCGAGGTGAAGCCGGTCTATCTGTCGCCGAGCGACGCGGCCAGCGCCTTCGGGCGCGGCGCTGTGGACGCCTGGGCGATCTGGGATCCGTTCCTGGCCCTGGCCGAACGTGACCAGAAGGCGCGCATCCTGGTCTCCGGGACCAGACTGCCGCGTACCGACGCCTTCTACCTCGCATCGAACCGGATCATCGCCAGCGCGCCGAAAGCGCTCGGCCAATTGCTGGACGCCCTGCGCGCCGAAGCCGCCTGGGGCCTGGCCCACCAGCCCGAGCTGGTGAGGATCGTCTCGACCGCCAACGGCCTGCCGCCCGACATCGTCGACGCCAGCCTGC
>Ga0302314_10009824_pt1 | contig 16869 bp, 16 predicted proteins | sample III_Palsa_N2_3_FD_200533 | JGI IMG/M metagenome (GOLD analysis project Ga0302314, IMG submission 200533) | Peat permafrost microbial communities from Stordalen Mire near Abisko, Sweden - III_Palsa_N2_3 | ecosystem: Environmental > Terrestrial > Soil > Palsa > Peat permafrost | place: Sweden...
TCGGCGGATGGGCAGCAGGCCCTGCGCCACGTGCAGCGCCGCCAGCCGGCTGCGCACATCGCCCGCAGGCGAATCAGGCATTAACCCACCCCTCAGGTGTGTACCCGTAGAAGGCTCAGAACCTCAGTCAAAACCGAGGTCAAAACTAGGGGTGGGGCTCACACGCCGGTGGTGGTGCGGGGGTAGGCGGCTGAGACGTCGGTGATGACGTTGATCAAGTAGGGGGAGGAGGAGGCGAAGGCTCGGTCTAGGGCCGGGGCGAGCTGCTCTGGCTTGGTTACCAGTTCGCCGGCGCCGCCGAGGGCGCGGACGACCTCGTCGTAGCGGGTGTTGGGGCGGAGGTCGGCGGCTACGTCGTAGCCGTAGATGGCGCGCATCGGCTCTTTTTCCAGGGCCCAGGCGGAGTTGTTGCCGACGATCATGACGACCGGGAGGTTGTGGCGGACGAGGGTGTCCACGTCCATCAGGGACAGGCCGGCGGCGCCGTCGCCGAGCATCAGGGCGATCTGGGCGGACGGGTGGGCCAAGCGGGCGGCGATCGCGTAGCCGAGGCCGGTGCCGAGGCAGCCGTAGGGGCCGGGGTCGAGCCAGCGGCCGGGCTGGGCGGGCTCGACTAGGCGGCCGGCGAACGAGACGAAGTCGCCGCCGTCGCCGATGACCACCGCGTCGTCGGCCAGCAGCTTCAGCAGCTCGCCGTAGACGCGCATCGGGTGGATCGGGTCGGCGTCGCTGGCCAGCAGCGGGGCGTCCGCCTCGGCCGAGGCGCGGGCGGTGGCCTGCAGCCGGGGCAGCCAGTCCGGGTCGCCCGCGAGCTGAGTCCCCCACGCGTCCGTGATCGCGGTGAAGAAGGCCGTCAGGTCTCCGGCGGCCGAGGCCGCGAGCGGAGCGTGGGCGGCGACGCCGGCGGGCGAGTCGGCCACGTGGACGACCTTGGCCGAGCCGTCCTTGGGGCCGAACGATCCGTACTTGAGCCGGAAGTCGAGCGGGACGCCGACCACGATCACCAGGTCGGCCTCGGCCAGGGCGAGCGACCGGGCCCGGGTGACGAGCAGCGAGTGGCCCCGGGGGAGCACGCCGCGCGCCTGCCCGTTGGTGATCACCGGCAGCGAGAGCGCCTCCGCGCACTCGCGGGCGGCCGTCTCGGCGCCGCCGAGCCACACGTCGGAACCGAGCACGAGCACCGGCCGCCGGGCCGCCCGCAGCAAGGTGGCGACGGCGGCCACGTCATCGGCCTCCGGTGGCGCCGCGGCCGGGATGCGGCCCGCGTCGGGCGGCAGGTCGACCGTCTCGGCGCCGAAGATCGCCTCAAGCGGGAAGTCGCAGAACACCGGCCCCCGGTGCGGGGTCAGCGCCAGCCGGAACGCCTCGTCGACCGACCCGGCGACCCCGGCCACCGTGTGCTCGGTCCACGCCCGCTTGGTGACCGGGGCGAGCAGCGGCACGTGGTCCAGCTCCTGCAGCGCCCCCTTGCCCCAGAGGTAGTCGGGCGCCCGCCCGCCGAGCACGACCACCGGGGCGCCATTGAACCAGGCGCCGGTGACCGCGCTGACGCTGTTGGTGACCCCCGGCCCGGCGGTGACCACCGCCAGCCCGGGCGTCCTGGTCAGGCGGGCGATGCCCTCGGCCGCGAACACGGCGGTCTGCTCGTGCCGCACGTCCACCAGCCGGACCGGCGGGTCGGCCTTGACCGCGCCGTCGTAGAGCGGGAACACGTGCCCGCCGGAGAGGGTGAACATCGTCGTCACGCCGTACCGCTGCGCCACCGCGACGGCGTGCGCCCCCGCGTGCCCGGAGAGAGAAGTCACCCGGCCGACGTTACCGCCGCGTAAAGAATTTGGGGAGGGTGCCGGGCTCCGCCTTACCGCTACGGCGTCGCCCCGACCTCGGCCGGCGTGGGCGCGGGAGCCTGTTCCGGGTCGGCCGTGTACTGCTCGGGGAGGGTCTCGTCGGTCCCCTCGGGCACCCGGGCGGCCCGCAGGATCGGGGTCAGCACCACCGCGATGACCAGGTTGAGCACCACCGCGCTGAGGCCGATGTAGATGGTGTGCCCGAACTCGATGTCGGACGACGCGGCCCAGTGCGAGGCGGTCGCGCTCGACACGTTGTAGGCGGCGAGGGTGCCGAACGCCATCCCGGCCAGCCAGCCCGCCAGCAGCGCCCAGCGGTGGAACCAGCGGGTGAACAGCCCGCCGATGAGCATCGGCGCGAGCTGCAGTATCCAGACCCCGCCGAGGAGCTGGAGGTTGATCGAGAACGTGTGCGGTAGCTCGACCGCGAACAGCAGCGCGCCCAGCTTGACCACCAGCGACACCCAGCGGGCCATCTTCGTCTGCAGCTCGGCGGACGCGTCCGGCTTGAAGAACTCGGCGAAGATGTTCTTGGTGAACAGGTTGGCGGCGGCGATCGACATGATCGCGGCCGGCACGAGGGCGCCGATGATGATGCCGGCGAACGCGATCCCGGTGAACCAGCTCGGGAACATGTGCTGGAACAGGTACGGCACCGCCAGCTGCGCGTTGCCCGACTTCTTGACGTTGGCGGCGGTGGTCGGGTCGGCGACCGCCATGTAGCCGAACAGCGCGATGAGCGCGAGCAGCACCGAGTAGAGCGGCAGGTAGATCATGTTCCGCTGGACGGTGCTGCGGCGCTTGGCCGCCAGCGTGCCGGTGATCGCGTGCGGGTACAGGAACAGTGCCACCGCCGACCCGAGCGCCAGCGACGCGAAGTCGAACCGGGTGCTGCCGATCGACTTCGAGGTCGGGAGGAAGGTGCCGATCGGCTTCTTGGTGGCCGGGCTGATCGACGCGAAGTGCGTCTGCGCCGCGTCGAAGATGTGGCTCCAGCCGCCGAGCCTGGTCGGGATGTAGAACACCGCCACGATGACGAACAGGTAGATGAGCGTGTCCTTGATGAACGCGATCAGCGCGGGGGCGCGCAGCCCGGAGACGTAGGTGAAGATCGCGAGGACCACGAACGCGATGAACAGCGGCAGGTCCTTGACGAACGTGTTGGTCGAGGAGGCGCCGACGCCCATCACCGTCAGCACCGCCTGGATGCCGACCAGCTGCAGCGCGATGTACGGCATCAGCGCCAGGATCCCGGTGAAGGCGGACGCCAGGGCGAGTCCGCGGGACCCGTAGCGGCCGCGGATGAAGTCGGCCGGTGTGATATACCCGTGCGCCCGGGAGACCGACCAGAGCCTGGGCAGGAAGATGAAGATGATCGGGTAGACCAGGATCGTGTAGGCGACCGCGTAGAACCCGATCGAGCCGGAGCCGAAGACCAGCGCGGGCACCGCGATGAACGTGTAGGCGGTGTAGAGATCGCCGCCGAGCAGGAACCAGGTGATGAACACCCCGAAGCCGCGCCCGCCCAGGCCCCACTCGTCGAGGTTCAGCATGTTCTGCGGGCGGCGCCAGCGCGCGGCCGCGAACCCGGCCCCGGTGACGACGAGGAAGAGCACGACGACGATCGTGAACGTGGTGACGTTGACGTTGCTCACCGGGCCCCCCCGTTGTCCGCGAGCCGCTTCTGCAGCAGCGTCGCCAGCCACAGCGCGACCGAGGTGACCGGCATGAAGATGAGCAGGTACCAGTAGAAGAACGGGAAGTCGCCCAGCTTCGGCGTGAGCCTGGAGTAGATCGGCGTGTAGAGCGCGAAGAAGATGTCGGCCACGATCAGGATCGCGATGGCGGCCGACAGGAGGGGGTGGGCGGCGATGACGCTGCGCCGCGGCGGACTGGTCGCCTGGGTCATCAAGGTCCTCTCGTCGTTACACGGTCGGATGTGACTTCAGTCACGCAGTTCCCACCATGTTGCGCCGAGATGGCCCATTGGGCAATATCTAATGATTTCGCCGCTGATGTCGGCCGGCCGAGCCGCGACCGGGGGCGGGTAGGAGGGCCCGCTATGACCTGGCCCGATCCCCGGCCCCGTAGGTGCCGCCGAGGGCCGGCCCGAGGTGGCGCCGCGCCATCGCCAGGAATTCGCCGCGGGTCAGCGCGCCGCTGCCCTCGGGGAGCGCGGCCGCCAGCGGGCGGCCGATCAGCGTCTCCAGGTCGGTCACGTTCTCCCGCTCGGCCAGGCCCGGGTCGCCCGGCCAGCGGCCGATCGCCACGCCCGCCAGTTCCAGCCGTCGGGCGGCCAGCGCCTCGCAGGTGAGCGCGGTGTGGTTCAGCGTGCCGAGGCCGGCCGCGACGACGACGAGGACCGGCGCCGCGCACATCACGGCGAGATCGGCCAGGGTGGCGCCGGCCGCGTCGTAGCGGACCAGCAGGCCGCCCGCCCCCTCGACCAGGACCAGGTCGCGGGCCGCGGCGAGCTTGCCGATGTAGTCGGCGGCGTCGGCCAGGTCGAGGGGCGGCAGGCCGCTGACGCGGGCGGCCGCCTCGGGCGAGAGCGGGTCGGGGAACCGGGCCAGCTCATGGGTGTCGGCGACGCCGGAGAGCCGCTCGATCGTCTCGGCGTCGGGGACGTCGGAGCCGGGGCCGGGATGGACGCCGGTCTGGGCCGGCTTGACGATCGCGACCCGGTCGCCGCGCGCGTGCGCGAGGGCGGCGATCGCGGCGGTGACCACGGTCTTCCCGATGCCGGTGCCGGTGCCGGTGATGACGAGGACGCCGCGCGGCGTCGGGTCGGGCTCTCGCGGCTCAGCGGTCTGATGATCCATAGAGCCTCAGAGGCTACCCGAGCTACTGCACGGCGCTGGCTACTGCATGGGGCCCCGCCGCAGCCGGGTGATGAACTTGTACCGGTCGCCTCGGTACCACGACTGCGCCCACTCCACCGGCTGCCCGGTGGTGTCGATCGCGTGCCGCGACAGCAGCAGCAGCGGGATTCCCGCGTCCACGCCGAGCAGGTTGGCGTCATGCGGGTCGGCCAGGATCGTCTCGATCGTCTCCTCCGCCTCGGCCAGGTGGATGCCGTACCCGGTCCGCAGCGTCTCGTAGAGCGAGGCGTGCCGTTCGAGCTGCCTGCGCAGCCCGGGGAAGCGGCGGGCGGGCAGGTGCGAGGTGTCGATCGACATCGGCTCGCCGTCGGCCAGCCTGAGCCGGTGGACGCGGAGCAGCCGGCCGCCCGGCCGCACCGCCAGCAGCGTCGCCAGCTCCTCGTCGGCGGTGACGTAGCCGATGTCGAGGATCTTGGTCTGCGGGTGGAGGCCGTGCTGGCGCATGCCCTCGGTGTAGCTCGCGAGCTCAAGGGCCTGGGCGACCTTGGGCTTGGCGACGAACGTGCCCTTGCCCTGCATCCGCAGCAGGCGCCCCTCGATGACCAGTTCGGCCAGGGCCTGCCGCACGGTCGTCCGTGACGTCCCGTACAGCCGGGCGAGCTCGCGCTCCGGCGGTACCGGGCTGCCGGGCGCCATGGCCGCCGTGAAGTCGAGCAGATGCTTCTTCACCTGGTAGTACTTGGGCAGCCGGAGCAGGGAAGGCGAAGAGTCGAGACTCCCCAACGGGCTCGGGGCGCCATCGGTTTCTTCGGCCGGCATCGGGAACGCGGTCATGGGTGCTACCTCCCCCGCTTTTGCGGTATTCCGGCCATGATGACAGTGTTCTCGCACATCGGCCAGTACACGGGAGGCCAGGGTACCCGCTGCGCGCATGTCATTATGGGAGCGTGCCGACGCTCACCGACCTTGCAAGGAACCTGACCAGCCTGTCCGGGCCAGACCTCGAGTGGCTACATTCCCTCGTATCGGACTGGCAACTCCTGGCCGATTTGTCGTTTGCCGACTTGATCTTGTGGGTGCCGCAGCGCGGTCCCGAGGACGCGGCCAGCCCCGGCTGGGTGGCGGTCGCGCAGATGCGCCCGACGACGGGCCCGACCTCGTTTCCCGACGACGTGGTGGGGACGGTGGTCGGCCCGGGGGAGCGGCCGGTGCTCGACACCGCGCGCCGCGAGCGGCGCATCCACCGGGAGAGCGACCCCGACTGGACCTCCGGCGTTCCCGTGCGGGCGGAGGCGATCCCGGTGACCAGGGACGACCGGGTGATCGGGGTCATCGAGCGGTCGACCAACCTGAACGGCGCGCGCACGCCCAGCCGGCTCGAGCTGACGTACCTGGCGGGCGCCGACGACCTGGCCCGGATGGTGTCAGAGGGCACCTTCCCTTACCCGGGCCACGACAGCACGCTGGTCCGCTCGCCGAGGGTGGGCGACGGCATGCTCCGGCTCGACACCGCGGGCCGGGTCACCTTCGTCAGCCCGAACGCGCAGTCCGCCTACCGCAGGCTCGGGCTCGCGGCCGACCTCATGGGGGAGCAGCTCGGCGCTGCCACCGCGCAGCTGACCGCGTCCGGCAAGCCCGTCGACGAGGGGCTGATGCCGGTCGCCAGGGGCCGGGTGCCGCGGGAGACCGAGATCGACGTCAACGGCACGGTGGTGCAGCTGCGTTCCATCCCGCTCGTGGTCGGCGGCCAGCGGACCGGCGCGCTCATCCTGGTCAGGGACGTCACCGAGCTGCGCCGCCGGGAACGGGAGCTGCTGACCAAGGAGGCGACGATCAGGGAGATCCACCACCGGGTGAAGAACAACCTGCAGACGGTCGCCGCGCTGCTGCGGCTGCAGGCCAGGCGGCTGCAGGCGCCCGAGGCGCGGGCCGCGCTCGAAGAAGCGGTACGGCGGGTCGGGTCGATCGCGATCGTGCACGAGACGCTGTCCCACGCGCCGGAGGAGATCGTGGACTTCGACGGCATCGCCGATCGGGTCGCGATGATGGCGGGCGAGGTGTCCTCGCCCGAGGTGCGGGTGACGCCGAAGATCACCGGCCAGTTCGGGATGCTTCCGTCGGTGGTGGCGACGCCGCTGGCGATGGTGCTCACCGAGCTGCTGCAGAACGCCCTGCAACACGGTTTCGGGACCTCGTCGCGGTCGGCCGACGGGATAATCGAGGTAGTCGCCGCGCGTGCGCCCGAGCAGCTCACCGTCACCGTGACCGACAGCGGCGCGGGTCTGCCGCCCGGGTTTGACCTGGAGAAAGCCACCAGCCTGGGCCTGCAGATCGTCAGGACGCTGGTGGAGGGGGAACTCGGCGGGCGGCTGATCCTGGCGGACCGGCCAGGCGGCGGCACGGTAGCGACGATCGACCTGCCCGTCCGCTACGAGCCGATGCCCCGCCCGTCCTTAGTTTTCGGGTACGGCCGTAGCCCGGGGGGCCCGGATACTCGGGCCCGGTACTGCGGCCTGGTACTGCCTGGTGCGCTGCGCCGGGCTAGACGGCCGCGCGGGCGCGCAGCCGAACGGTACGGCGCTTGAGCGCGCGTCGCTCGTCCTCGCTCAGCCCACCCCAGACGCCGGCGTCCTGGCCGCTGTCAATGGCCCAGCGCAGGCACTCGTCAAGCACGCTGCACCGTCGGCAGACCTGCTTGGCCTCTTCAATCTGCAGGAGCGCGGGGCCGCTGTTTCCGATCGGGAAGAACAGCTCGGGATCTGCCTCGCGACAGGCGGCGATGTTGCGCCAGTCCATGGTGTCCACTCCTTCTCGACGTAGCGGCTGGTCATCGGTGGCCGCCGCTCGCCACATCGTGCTTGTGAAGTATTTCACGAGCCAGGTCATATGACGGGAATGGTGTCTTATTCCCGATCTTTGGTGGTGCCAATGTGACCGCATCCAGGCATCTGGTAGAGCCCGGATGCGCTCCGGAGGGTGACCTACCCACGTCCGTTAACGTTCGAACACATTGGGTGGTGTCGCCCCAGGCACCGGATCTAGCCTCTCAACAGGGCAGAGCCAGCGCAAGGGGGCGCGGCAAACGAGTCTGACGAATTTGATGTCAGATCTGTCACAGTAAGAGAGTTACGTCACGCTACAACACACACAGCGTCGGGCACAAACCGGAACGCAACCGATTCTCTCTCGCCGAGGTACTCGCCGTCGATGTGGAAGGCCGTCGGGCGGGCGGCCTCGAAGGAAAGCTCGGTCAGGGCCGCCGCGCTGACGATGTCCCGTCCGGACGGGAGGTCCTGGTTATCCGTCTGCATCATCTGGCCGAGGGCTGCGAGCGTGCTCAGCGTGCGCATCCGGCGGAGCGCGAACAGGTCAAGCCCCGAGCTGAAGTCCGCGTGCGCGAGACCGACCGGGTGCTTGCCCAGGTACGTCCAATTCGAGCTGTTCGTGACCACGCCCATGAACAGGCCGGAAACCGGCGGATCGCCGGGGGTGCGCAGGGTCAGCGCCGGGCGACGCCGGTCGGTCTCGTAGTACCTGCGCACCGTCGTCCGCAGGTACGCCGCCACCGAGGCGCGCCGGCCACGGGCCCGCTGCCGGTCCATGTCGGCGATGACCTCGGCGTCGATCCCGAGGCCGGCGCTGAACGTGAAGTAGCGATCCTCGGCCAGGCCCAGCCCGATCTTCCGTCGCGTCCCGGCCGCCACGGCGGACAGGATGTGCTGCACCGCGCTGCCCGCGTCGGCCGGCAGCCCGAGCGTGCGGGCGAAGACGTTGCCGCCCCCGCCCGGTATCGGCGCCAGGGCCGGCCGCCCCTCGGGCACCTGCATGAGGCCGTTGACGACCTCGTTCACCGTTCCGTCGCCGCTGAACGTCACCACCAGGTCGTAGCCCTGCGAGGCCGACGCGGCGGCAAGCTCGCCCGCGTGGCCGCGATACATTGTTTGTCTGGTATCCAGCTCTAGCCTGGAGCCGAGCGCGCGGACCACCAGGCCGGCGTCGCGTCCGGTCATGGCGGTCGCGCGAGGGTTGATGATCAGCAGCGCGCGCACGTTGCTCAGGTTAACGGTGCCGGGAGGGAAACGAGACTATGGGTAGGCGTTCGGCCACAGGTTCCCCCAGTCTGCTGTGGCTGGCGGCCGCGGCCCAGGGGCTCGAGGCGGCCGGCCTGCTCGTCGTTGCCGCGGTTAACGTGAGCGACCTGTCGGGCGGGCAGACGGACCGGAGGTCGAACGCGATCGCCTTCATCGGCGTCGAGGTGATCGTCGCGATCGGCCTGGCCGTGATCGCGGCCGGGATCGTGCGGGTGCGGCCGTGGAGTCGGACTCCCGCGGCGATGACGCAGGTGTTCGCCGTCATCATCGGCATCGCGCTCATTCAGGCCGGCCGCCTCGGGTGGGGGCTTCCCGCCCTCGTCTTCGCGGTCGCGGGGCTCGCGGGGCTATTCGCCCCGACGAGCCTGCGAGCACTGAATCATCCCCGGGGGACGACCCCCCGGTGACCCCCCGACATGGGGGCTCCCCGCCCCCCATCCCCCCTAGGGGCCTCCCGCATAAACCGCGTGAGACCCGAAGCTTGTTTGCCGGGCACGGCGTCTGCGACGCCGTTAGTCGTCGCCGGTGAGGCCTTCTCGCAGCTGAGCCAGGGTCCTGGCCAGCAGCCGGGACACGTGCATCTGGGAGATGCCGAGCTCGGCCGCGATCTGCGACTGGGTCATGTTCCCGAAGAACCGCAGCAGCAGGATCTTCTTCTCCCGCGGCGGCAGCCGTTCGAGCAGCGGCTTCAGCGACTCCCGGTACTCCACCCCCTCGAGCGCCTCGTCGATCATGCCGAGCGAGTCGGCGACGGCGGGCGCGTCCTCGTCGCCGGAATCGGGGGCGTCGAGCGAGACGGTCGAATAGGCGTTGGCCGATTCGAGTCCCTCGAGCACCTCCTCCTCCGTCATCTGCAGGTGCGTGGCGAGTTCGCTGACGGTGGGCGCGCGGCCCTCCCGCTGCGCTAGCTCCCCGATCGCCTTGGTCAGCGAGAGCTTGAGCTCCTGCAGCCGCCGGGGCACCCGAACGGCCCAGCCCTTGTCCCTGAAGTGCCGCTTGATCTCGCCGACGATGGTGGGCGTGGCGTAGGTCGAGAACTCGACGCCGCGCTCCAGGTCGAACCGGTCGATCGACTTGATCAGCCCGATGGTCGCGACCTGGGTCAGGTCGTCGAGCCACTCGCCGCGGTTGCGGAACCGCCGGGCGAGGTACTCGACCAGCGGCAGGTGCAGCTCCACCAGGGTCGATCTGATCTTCGCGCGCTCGGGGTCGTCGGCCGGCAGCTTGGACAGCCTCTCGAACAGCTCCCTCGCCTGCGTCCGGTCCGGCGAGGAATGCTCGGACCGCGCCGGGATCGGCGCGGGATCCTCGCTCACCGTCACCTCGAACTCTTCGGTCACCTGGACCTCGTATTCGCTACTCACCCGGATCCCTACCCGCCCCGGCGCTTGGCGAGGACGATGGAGACCCGATCGTTCGGGCCGACCTTTGAGTCCACGCTCCCGGCCAGCGCGGACAGCACGGTCCAGGCGAAGGTGTCGCGCGCGGGCATCACGGCCTGGGCCGCGGTCACCGACACGGTGATCTTCACCTGGTCGGTGCCGAGCTCGAAGACGCACTCCAGGTCGGTGCCGGGAATGGCCTGGGACAGCAGCATCGCGCAGGCCTCGTCGATGGCGATGCGAAGGTCCTCGATCTCGTCGAGGGTGAAGTCAAGCCGGGCGGCGAGCCCGGCGGCGGCGGTGCGCAGCACGGAGAGGTAGGCGCTCTCGGCTGGCATCTTGACCTGCACGTAGTCGGCGGTATCCCGGTCCCCTGGGGGAGCGGTCGTCGCGGCGGTGTCTTCGGTCACGTCTCTCCGTCGGTCGTGTCACTGGCCGGCGTTATGCCGGCCACTATTTGCAACTTACCGTCATCAGGGTACGGAACGCGGCAGCGCCGCCCCGGTACCCGGGGCGGCGCTGTCCCATTGATGCCAGTGTGACCGTCAGGCCTTCTTGGTCTCCCAGAAGATCGCGGCGATCTCATCGATCTTGGCCAGCAGCTCGTCCGCAGTGGCCACGTCGACCGACGACTTCGTGCCCCCGCCGCCCCCGGCCAGCTTGGTGGCCTCGTTGAAGAGCGTGTTGAGCTGCGGGTACTTCTCGAAGTGAGGTGCCTTGAAGTAATCCGTCCACAGCACCCACAGGTGGTGCTTGACGAGCTCCGAGCGCTGCTCCTTGATGATCAGCGCGCGGACCCGGAACGCCGGGTCCTCGTTGGCGGCGTACTTCTCCAGGATGGCCTTCACGGACTGCGCCTCGATCTTTGCCTGCGCGGGGTCGTAGACGCCGCAGGGCAGGTCGCAGTGGGCATGAGCGACGGACTTCGGCGCGAGCAGACGGGTGAGCAGCCTCATCGATTCCCTTTCTCCGTACCAGATGTAAGGTTTCACTCCTGACACTACTCGTGTGGCCCGGAGGTAAACGTGCGCGCCCGCCCGAACCGCTGGCCGGTCGTGCGGGCGGCGGTCGCGGAGGAATCGATGACGCCCGCGCTGCGCCCCGGTGACTGGCTGCTGGCGTGGCGCACCCGCCGGGTCCGCCCCGGTCAGGTGGTGCTGGCATGGCATCCCAAGCGGCCAGGGTTCCTGCTCGTGAAGCGGGTGGCGTGGCGCGAGGACGGGGGCTGGTGGCTGGCCTCCGACAACCCGGGCGGCGGCGCGGTCGACAGCGCCCGCTTCGGCCCGGTGCCCGCGCAGAACATCGTCGCGGTGGTGCTGGTCCGCTACTGGCCGGTCCGCCGTCGTCGGCCGCTGTCCTGAGCCATCCCGAACGGAAGCGTGCTTCGCGCTTGCCAGGTGATTGCCGTGGCCGAGCGCTGCCCGGTTAGGCGGTGCCAGGCCGGGCGGCGCTTACTCTGCGGTTCCTACGGCTGCGATGTCTGCCGCCACGCCCGCCTGCTCGGCGATGACCAGCTCCATCTCCTCCCTCGGCAGGGCCGCGAAGTAGGCCCAGATGAAGATGATCACAGCCCACGCCGCGACCACCGGGATGTCCACCCAGAACGGGATGCGGTCGGTGTTAAGCGGCGGCTTCACAGCGCCGCCGGCGAACTGGCCGTTCCAGGAAATGAGGCCCATCCCGATGATGTACACCGGCAGCCACGCGGCGGCGATGACCTCCTTCCGGCCCAGCCTCGGCCGCTCCGCGTCGAAGGCCATGCAGACGCCGATGATCACGTAGCCGATCACGATGCAGATGCCGAGCTTCCACAGCGCCTCGAAGCCCGACCAGTAGATGAGCAGGCTGGCGACGATGAACGCGAGCGGGGAGATGATCATCGCGGCCGGCAGCCGGTACGGCCGGGGCGCGTCCGGCAGCCGGTTGCGGAACGCGGTGAGGGAGAGCGGGGCGCCGATGTACATCAGCACGCTCGCGCCGGTGGTCAGCGCCACGATGCTCTGCCAGGTCGGGAACGGCAGCAGGAAGGCGCAGCCGGCCACGAACGCGAGGATCATGCTGGCCCAGGGCACGCCCCGCCGGTCGGTCCGCTGGAAGATCTGCGGCAGGTACCGGTTCCTGGACAGCGCGTAGGTGACCCGCGAGGTCGAGGTGAGGTAGATCAGCCCGGTGCCGTACGGGGAGACGAAGGCGTCGATCCGCAGGACGGTCGCCAGCAAGCCGAGCCCGGCCAGCCCGGCCAGGCCCGCGATCGGCCCGGACAGCACGTTCGCGTTGCTGATGCCGGGGAAGCCGTGCGTCAGCTGGGCCGGGTCCATCGCGGCGATGAACACGACCTGGACCATGATGTAGATGGCCGTGCCGATCAGCATCGCGCCGATGATCGCGCGGGGCAGGTTCTTCTGCGGGTCCTTGATCTCGCCGGCCAGCTGGTCGGCCTGCTCGAAGCCGAGGTAGGAGAAGACGATGCCCGCCCCGACCACCGCGTCGAGCACGCCCTTGGCGCCGAACGGCGCGAAACCGCCGGAACCGTTGCTGGGGAAGGCGGCGACGCCTGTCGGTCCGGGAGCGCCCGCGGTCCAGTTCCCCGAGTGCCACTTGAACAGCAGCACGACGACGGCGAGGACCGGAATGATGAGCTTCCACCACATCAGGGTGCTGTTGACCCGGGAGAGCCAGCCGATGCCGAAGAAGTTGATGAACGTGAAGCTGGCCAGCAGCACGACGGTGATGAACAAGCCGAGCCCGGTGGGGACGCCCGTCGTCGGGTTGTAGATCGCGGGCCACCAGTAGTGCGCGTAGTGCATGACCGCGTAGCACTCGACCGGGGCGATGCAGACGGCCTGCAGCCAGGAGAAGAAGCCGAACTGGATCCCGGCGATGCCGCCGAACGCTATGTGCGGGAACCGCGCGGTCCCGCCGGCCACCGGGAACATCGCGCCCAGCTCAGCGTGCACAAACGCCAGGATCAGCACGGCCACGCCGCCGATGATCCAGGCGTAGATCGCGCTCGGCCCGGCAGCCTCGGTGGCGTACAGGGAGGCGAACAGCCAGCCGGAGCCGATGATCGAGCTCTCGGACGCCCAGATGGCGCCGATTAGCCCCATCTCCCGTTTCAGTCCGACGTCGGCCGGCCGGGTGACAGTCGCGGCACTAGTTTCAGTTGCCATGATCGGTAGCTCTTCTCTCGTTTCGGTCGTGCCCCGGGGGGCTTGCCACTCGCGCGGCGAGGGTGCGCTTCTGCGAGCGAGCCTGTATATAAGCAGAGTGAGAACATCGTAGGGACGATCTACAGCCTCCGGAAGTACCGTTTTGATGCGGTTTTATAACGCAGGTCACAGGGCGTGCGGTTGACCTGCAGCCGGCATAATGACATCCCGGCCCCGTCACGTCCCGATGTCCGGGGAATTACCTGCCTGTTTCGAGTAATTTGGTTTGTGGTAGGCGCATTCCGGGGAACTACTAAGCGCCGCGGCTTGTGAAAGCATTCACGAGCAGTGGGGCGCCGGATTGCCTCGGCGGCCATTCTGTCCCGCCGCTAACCGGGCTAGGCGTCTTCGCCGCGCTTGCGGGCGCGGTAGGCGGTGACGTTCGCCCGGCTGGCGCAGCGGTCCGAGCAGTACCGTCTGGTGCGGTTGACCGAGGTGTCGACGAAGACCCCCTGGCACGGCGCCGCCTGGCAGACGCCGAAGCGGTCGATGCCGAGGTCGGCCAGGCGGACGGCGAGGCCCATGGCCGCGCCCGCGGCGTACTTGTCGGACATCGAGCCGCTCTCGGTGTAGTGCACGTGCCAGGCCTGCCCGTCGTGACCAGAGAGCTGCGGGTGGACCGGGTACTGGATGAGCAGCTCGTTCAGCCGGGCCGCGGCCTCGGTGCCGTTCCCCTGCGAGCAGGAGACGAAGAAGCCGCGGAACTCATCGCGGAGCATGAGCAGCGTCTCCAGGTCGGCGCGGGTCATGCTGTGGTTCAGGTGCTCTCGGTCGGACACGAGCGCGTGCAATCCGTCCATCGACGTCAGCAGGTCGCCGCCCTCGTGGCCGAGGCCGGTGGTGTTCACGAGTCGGACGGCGAGTTCGGCGTAAGACGATAGGTCCACGCGGGATCCCTCGCTGCGGTGGGTCAGATGTAATAGGCTGCTGGTGCTGCTGAGTATTACACAGAACGACGCTCGCAGCGCAGTGCACAATGTACCAACGGGTAACCCCCGTACTTACAGTGATCACCGTCCGTCAGGGCGTGTCGGCCGCGCACCCCGCTGCCGTGAGTCCAGGGCACTTGATCCTTCGCAGGTCTTCCCGCTTGGGGGTTACCGTGGCCGATGAGGCTGCTTCTACTTTCCGTACTCAGACTTCCTACGACGCCGACCCGGTCTTCGTGATGCACCAGGGCGGCAAGATCGGCATCGAGCCTACCGTGGACGTGCCGGACCGGGCCGCGCTGGCCATGGCCTACACGCCCGGAGTGGCCCGAGTCTGCAGCGCCATCGCCGACCAGCCCGAGCTGGCCGGCGAGTACACCTGGACCGGCAACACGGTCGCGGTGGTGAGCGACGGGACCGCCGTGCTCGGTCTGGGCGACATCGGCCCGGCCGCCGCCATGCCGGTCATGGAGGGCAAGGCGCTGCTGTTCAAGAAGTTCGCGGGCATCAACGCGGTGCCGATCTGCATCGACGTCACCGACGTGGACGCCGTGGTGGCGGTGGTCACCGCGCTCGCCCCGAGCTTCGGCGGCATCAACCTCGAGGACATCTCCGCGCCGCGGTGCTTCGAGATCGAGGACCGGCTGCGGGCCGCCCTCGACATCCCGGTGATGCACGACGACCAGCACGGCACCGCGATCGTGGCGCTGGCGGCGCTGCGCTCGGCCGGCCGGGTGGTCGGCAAGGAACTGGGCGCGATGCGGGCCGTGGTCTGCGGCGCCGGCGCGTCCGGGATCGCGGTCTCCAAGATCCTGCTGGCGGCGGGGATCGGCGAGATCGGCGTGGCCGACAGCAAGGGCATGATCTACGACGGCCGCGACGGCCTCAACCCGGTCAAGGCCGAGCTCGCCCGGGTGACCAACGGCTCCCGCTTCGCGGGCGCGCCCGAGGCGGCGCTGCGCGACGCGGACGTCTTCATCGGGCTGTCGGGCGCTACCCTGCCCGAGGACGCTCTCGCCCGGATGGCGCCCGGCGCGATCGCGTTCCTGCTCTCCAACCCCGAGCCGGAGATCCACCCGGAGGTCGCCCGGCGGCACGCCGCCGTGGTCGCCACCGGTCGCAGCGACTTCCCCAATCAGATCAACAACTCGCTGGCCTTCCCTGGCGTCTTCCGCGCGGCCCTGGACGTCCGCGCGACCGCGATCACCGAGAACATGAAGCTGGCGGCCGCGGACGCGATCGCCGCCCTGGTGGGCGACGACGCGGCGCCCGAGTACGTCATCCCGAGCCAGTTCGACGAGCGGGTGGCCCCGGCCGTCGCCGCCGCCGTCGCCGTCCAGGCCCGCCTGGACGGCGTCGCCCGCCGCTAGCCCGTCCCGTCCCCTCCCCGTTTTTGGCGCAACGGGCCACAACGCCAGGCCGCCCCTGGCGCGGTGGCCCGCTGCGCCACTCCTATTGGCGCGGCGGGCCACAACGCCACGGTGGTCTTAGCGCGGCGGGCCACAACGCCACGGCGCTGTTGGCGCGGCGGGCCACAACACCGGGCCGTCGAGCGCGGTGTCGCCGTGAGCGGGCGGTTGCCGGCCTTCCCGGGCCGGTGAGCGGCCGATAGGGTCGTGATCATGCTTGCCGCCTACGCTGCGCGTATCGACGCCGAGAATCCGCTGAACGGGCTGGAGACGGGGGAGCGGCCGGACCCCGAGCCGTCCGCCGACTGGACAACGGTCACCGTCAAGGCCACCGCGCTCAACCACCACGATGTCTGGTCGCTGCGCGGCGTGGGGCTGCCCGCCGACCGGCTGCCGATGATCCTCGGCTGCGACGCCGCCGGGATCGACGAAGACGGCAACGAGGTCGTCGTGCACGCGGTGATCGGCGACGTCGCCGCCGGCGGCGGGGACGAGACCCTCGACCCGCGCCGTTCGCTGCTTTCCGAGCGTTACCAGGGCACCTTCGCCGAGAAGGTCGCCGTCCCGAAGCGGAACCTGCTGCCCAAGCCCGCCGCGCTCTCGTTCGAGGAGGCGGCCTGCCTGCCGACCGCCTACCTGACCGCGTACCGGATGCTGTTCGACAAGTCAGGCGCCCAGCCGGGCGCGACCGTGCTGGTCCAGGGGGCCAGCGGCGGCGTCGCCACCGCGCTGATCCTGCTCGGCCGGGCGGCCGGCTACCGCATCTGGGTGACGAGCAGGACCGAGGCCAAGCGCGAGGCGGCGCTCAAGCTCGGCGCCGACGCGGCCTTCGAGACCGGCGCCCGGCTCCCTGAGCGCGTCGACGTCGTGATGGAGACCGTCGGCCAGGCGACCTGGTCCCACTCGGTCCGCTCGCTCAAGCCCGGCGGCCGCATCGTCATCTCCGGCGCCACCAGCGGCGACATCCCGCCCGCGGAGCTCACCAGGATCTTCTTCACCCAGCTGTCGGTCGTCGGCTCCACCATGGGCACCCGCGACCAGCTCGGCCGGCTCCTGCGCTTCTGCGAGCAGACCGGCACCCGCCCCCTCATCGACCAGGTCCTCCCGCTGGCGGACGCGGCATCCGGCTTCGCCGCCATGATCGACGGCACCCACACCGGCAAAATCGTCTTCGTCCCCT
>Ga0302314_10009825_pt1 | contig 16869 bp, 16 predicted proteins | sample III_Palsa_N2_3_FD_200533 | JGI IMG/M metagenome (GOLD analysis project Ga0302314, IMG submission 200533) | Peat permafrost microbial communities from Stordalen Mire near Abisko, Sweden - III_Palsa_N2_3 | ecosystem: Environmental > Terrestrial > Soil > Palsa > Peat permafrost | place: Sweden...
CGCCGATCGGGCTGGGTGTGCTGGTCGGCAGCGCGCTCTACGGCGGCTACAGCTACCGGACGCATCAGAAGGCCAAGCAGGCGCTCGCCGACACACCGGGCGACACCGACATGGCCAAGCCCGCGGCCGACGAGTGTGCGATCGCCCGCGTGGCGCTCGGCGCGATTCATGCCGCCGGATCCGACAAGGCCTGGCAGAAGGGCGCTGACGTCACCGAGATGTCGCTCGCCCCTTACAGCAAGGTGATCAATCCGGCCGATCTGTCCGGCTACAGCGACGACGAGGCCGACAACCTGCGCAGCAAGGCCGCCGCCGACTGGCGCTGGTGCCCAGGCATGGCGGCGGTCGTCGCCGGCCTCGGCTGGAGCCCGATCGGCCTTGGCGACAACGGCGTCGCGGTGCTCGGCCTCGGCCGGCCAGGACTGAACAAGGCCGGCGACGAGGCGCGCGTCTACGAGGTGTTCCTGGCCCCGAAGGCGGACACCGGCGTGCTGCACCTGACGCGCGGGCCTTGGATCGCGACCCTGCATCGCGGCCCGAACGGCGCCTGGCAGGTGACCGCCACCGACGATCTCAAGCGCGCCAATCACTGAGACGGCCGGTCGCGACGTATGCTTCCGCAGCAGCGCCAGCCTTGTCGCTGGCATCGAAATATGGCATGAGCTGACGTATGACCGAGATGCGCAAGATTACGGCCTTCGTACCCGCTAAGACGCTTGAGTCCGCACAGGCTTACACGGGCGAGGGTGTGACGGAGACCCTGCGGATCGCCCTCGAGAAGCTGGCTCGCGCCTCCTTCTATGAGAAATTGAAAGCGCTGAAGGGCCAGGTGAAGTTCGACGACTTCGATCTCGACGAACTGAGGCGCGATCGCGAGTTCGACGCCCACGGCAACGTCATTGATTGCGACTGACACCAGCAGCCTCGTCGCCTATCTCTCCGGCGAAGCGGGCGACGACGTGCGGCGCATCGAGGCAGCCGTCGCCTCCGATGACTTGTGCTTGCCACCGCCGGTGCTCAGCGAATTGCTTTCCAAGCCGGACCTGTCGCAGATCGAGAGCCTCTTGTCGGACATCCCGCTCATGGATTTGTCGCCAGGGTTCTGGGATCGCGCCGGTCGAACACGCCGGGTCCTGCGCGTTCGGGGGCTCAAGGCGGCCCTGGCCGACAGTCTGATCGCCCAGTGCTGCATCGACGCCGATGTTTCCCTAATCGCCCGAGACCGCGACTACCGCCATTTCGAGCGCTGGTGCGGACTGAAGTTGGCGTAGTAGCCATCGCGCCAATGCCCTTCACCGCCACCGTCCTGACCATGTTCCCCGAGGCGTTTCCGGGTCCGCTCGGCGTGTCGCTGATCGGCTCGGGCTGGCTGGAGCGTGGGCTGTGGCGATTGGAAACGGTGGACATTCGCGGCTTTTCCAAAGATAAGCGCGGCTTCCTCGATGACACCCCCGCTGGGGGCGGACCGGGGCAGGTGATGCGGGCGGACGTGATCGCCTCGGCGCTGGACAGCGTTGAGCGGCACGGGCGTCCGCTTTTGTGCATGAGCGCCCGGGGTCGTCCCCTTACCCAGGCGAAGGTGCGCGAATGGTCGGCGGGCCCTGGCCTGATCGTCCTTTGCGGCCGGTTCGAGGGGGTGGATCAGCGGCTGATCGATGCCCGCGGGTTCGAGGAGGTCTCCGTGGGGGACGCGGTGCTCGCCGGCGGCGAGGCGGCGGCCCTGGTGGCGATCGAGGCATGCGTAAGGCTGCTGCCCGGCGTGCTGGGTCAGGCCGAGAGTCTGAGTGAAGAGAGTTTCGAGGACGGGCTGCTCGAACATCCGCAGTACACGAGACCGCGGACATTCGAAGGGCTCGAAATCCCCGAGGTCCTGCTCTCGGGCCACCATGGTCAGGTGGCCAGGTGGCGCAGGGTCGAGCGTGAAGCAGCAACGCGGGAGCGGCGTCCGGATCTCTGGGCGGCCCATCTCGCCAAACAACAGGCAAAGGGCGCTCAAGCCCGAGGAGATGACGATGAACGTGATTGAAGAGCTGGAACAGGAAGAGGCCAACCGCCTCACCGACGGCAAGAAGATCCCCGCCTTCCAGCCTGGCGACACCCTGCGCGTGAACGTGCGGATCAAGGAAGGCGAGCGCGAGCGGATTCAGGCCTTCGAAGGCGTCTGCATCGCCAGAGCCGGCGGCGGCCTGCAGGAGAGTTTCACCGTTCGCAAGATCAGCTTCGGCGAAGGCGTCGAGCGCCTGTTCCCGGTGATGTCGCCCTCGATCGAGAGCATCGAAGTCAAGCGCCGGGGCGCGGTGCGCCGGGCCAAGCTCTATTACCTGCGCGACCGTCGCGGCAAGTCGGCCCGCATCGCCGAACGGGCGATGACCGCGCGGGACGAGCGCGAAGCCGGCGAAGACTAAGCGCTTCCCTCCTCCGCTGTGGGGAGGGTGGACGTCGCGAAGGTGGGGCTGTGCGACGCGGGCAACGGTGTTTGTCGATGCTGAGCACGTCCCCGTACTCCCCCACCCGATCGCTTCGCGATCTGCCCTCCCCATGAAGGGGAGGGAGGATCAACTCCTCACGTACGCGCCCAGCCCCTCGACCAGCCAGTCGAACATCAGGCGCATGCGGCGGTTGGTCTTGAGGTCTTCGTGCATGGCGACCCAGACTTCCATCTCGTAGCGGAACGCGTCTTCGAGCACGGCGACGAGCTCGGGGTCGCGGCGGGCGAGCGGGGCATGGCAGGCGCCGACACCGAAGCCGGCGCGCAGGGCGGCAAGCTGGGCGAGGTCGTTGTCGGAGCGCAGGGCGAAGCTTTCGCGGTCGACGTTGATCTGACTCTCGCGCAGTGAGCGCAGCATCTGGGTGTCGCGGTCGAAGCCGATCGCGGCGACGCCGGGATCGTCCATGGTCAGCGGCGCGCCATGTGAATCCAGATAGCGGCGGTGGGCGTAGAGGCCGAGCCGCACCGAGCCGATGCGGTGGGCCAACAGCGCGCCCTGACTGGGACGCGCCATTCGCACGGCGATGTCGGCCTCGCGGCGCAGCAGGTCTTCCTGGCGGTTCGAGAGCGCCAGTTCGATCACCACTTGCGGGTGGGCCTCGTGGAAGCCCGCCAGCATCGGCGGCAGCACTTCGACGCCCATCACGTCGGAGGCGGTAACGCGGACCACGCCGCGCACGGCTTCGGCGTCGCCGGACGCGGTGCGCACCAGCGCCTCGGCGGCGGCGGCCATCGCTTCGGCGTGCGGGCGCAGCGCCAGCGCCGCCTCGGTCGGCGCGAGGCCGCCGACCGAACGGGTGAAGAGCGCCGCGCCCAGGTCAGCTTCCAGCGCCTCGATGTGGCGGCCGACGGTCGGCTGGGTTAGGCCGAGCGTCCGCGCGGCGCCGGAGAGGCTGCCCTCGGCGAGCACCGCCAGCAGGGTGCGGTAGTGGTCCCAGCTGTCCATGCAAAAGCGTATAGCCGAGGCACGAAATCAGTCAATTTTGAATGGTCGTCGGCGGGCGCATAACGCCTCTCACAGACACGGAGAGACCGTCATGACCACCCAGAAGACCGCGCTCATCATCGGCGCCACCGGCTCGTTCGGCGTTCACGCCGTGCAGGCCCTGATCAAGCACGGCTGGGCCATCCGCGCCCTCGCTCGCGATCCGGCCGCGGCGACCGCCAAGCTCGGCGCGCGTATGCCGATCGAATGGGTGAAAGGCGATGCGATGGACCGGACCAGCGTGATCGCCGCCGCGAATGGCGTGCAACTGATCGTCCACGCCGCCAACCCGCCCGGCTATCGCAATTGGAAGGGCACGGTATTGCCGATGACCGACAGCGCCATCGCGGCGGCGAAAGCCTCGGGCGCACGACTGGTCATTCCCGGCAGCGTCTACAACTTCGCTCCCGACAGCGGCGGCGCGATCGGCGAAGACGCACCGCAAAAGCCGGCGACCCGAAAGGGCGCGCTGCGGGTCGAGATGGAGCGCCGGCTCAAGGCGGCGTCGCAACAGGGCGTGAAGGTGCTGGTCCTGCGCGCCGGCGACTTCTTCGGTCCGGCCGCGCCGAACAGCGCGCTCAGCTGGCTGGCTCAGAAGAGCCGCGGTCGCATCACCGGCCTTTACGCGCCCGGCCCGAAGGACGTCGGCCACGCCTTCGCCTACATGCCCGACCTCAGCGAGACCCTGGCCCGGCTGGTCGATGCGGAGGACCGCCTCGGCGCGTTCGAGGTGTTCCACTTCCGCGGCCAGTGGCTGGCGCGTAGCGGCGAGCTGGGTGAGTCGATGCGGCGGGTTACCGGTAACCCCAATCTCCCGGTGCGCAGTTTCCCCTGGATCGTGGTGCACGTCGCCGCGCCGTTCAACGAGACGTTCCGCGAGCTGTTGGAGATGCGCTACCTCTGGGAAAAGCCGATTGGGCTCGACAACGCCAAGCTGGTGAAGTTCCTCGGCGAGGAACCGCACACCCCGCTCGACGCCGCCCTGCGCACCACGCTGATCGACATGGGCTGCCTCGACGACGCCGCCCCGGCGCCGGCTCAGACCAGCCGCGCCAGCTCCACCATGGCGCCGGCGATGTGATAGAGCGACGAAGCCGGCGCCGCTTCCTCGCGGAAGACGCCGGTCTCGTCCCGCCAGTCGCGCCAGAGGCCCGGCGTCGGCGTTTCCAGGAACGCCTCCAGCGCCTGGCAGGCTTGCAGCGTCGCGGTCCATAGCGCGCCGTCGTCCGTGAGGGCGGCGGCTCTGGCGCAGGCGCGCAGCCGCTCGGTCTGCGACCAGAGCCGGGCGCCGCGGTCGCTCGGCTTCATTTGATCGTCGACGGCGAAGATCGCGTAGCCGGCGCTATCGACGCCGATCCGCTCGGCGACTTCGGTCAGATGCAGGGCCGAGACCAGGGTCGACGCGTCGGCGTCCGCCCAATCCATTAGCAGCCAGGCCCACTCGTAAAGGTGCCCCGGCCAGACGAACCGGTCGGCGTGCGCCACCGGCCGGGACCAATCCGGCCCGAACACTTCACCCAGCGCGCCGCTTTCCGCATCGACCAACTGTTCCTGCGCCAGCTCCGCCAGACCCGCCGCCCCTTCGCGCCAGATCGCGTCGGCGGAGGTTGCGGACCAGGCCTGGAAACTCTCGAACAGATGCATGTTCGGGTTGGCGAACAGGGGCGAGGCGAGGCCGGGCGCCTCGCCGTAACCGCCGAGCGGATGGGCGAAATCGCTCAGCCGATCCAACAGCGCGCGCGCCGCGGCTTCCAGCGCGGCGTCCTTCGACCTGGCGTGGGCGGCGGCCAGGGCCAGCAGCACGAACCCCTGCTCGTAGAGCAGACCCATGCCGTCCAGCGCCAGGCCGGAGCGGGGCAGTGCGCCATAGAGCCCGTCGTCGCCGCGACCGGCCAGCACCGCCGCCAAACCGTGCTGGTGCGCCTCGGCCGCCGGCCCGCTCCAGCCAAGCCGCCCGGCCAGGGCGTAGACGTAGGACTGTCGGGCCTGGACTCGCAGGCGGCGCGGCAGGTCCACCGGCGCGCCGCTCAGGTCCAGTCGCTCGAAGAATCCGCCGGCCCGGTCCGCGCCGCGCGTCCACCAGAGCGGCAGTGCGTGCTCGTGAAACCAGGCGAGCAGCCGCGCGGCGGCTTCGCGCACCGCAGGCGGGGCGCCGGCGCCATTCCCATCGGCGTTCGCCGCGCTCATGCGACTTGGCTCCGCGTCAGGCTTGTCTTCATCGCCGCTCCATGCCCCGCTATGGTCGCGCTCGCCCTTCAACAGGACTCACATATCCCTCGATGACTCAAGCCGATCCGATCCTCGCGGTCGAGAACCTCACGGTCCGCTTCGCGACGCACGACGGCACGGTGGACGCGGTGCGCGGCGTCTCGCTCAGGGTCGGACCCGGCGAGTGTCTGGGCGTGGTCGGCGAAAGCGGTTCGGGCAAGAGCCAGACCTTCATGTCGGTGATGGGCCTCCTGGCCCAGAACGGTCGCGCCGAGGGCTCGGCGAAGTTCAAGGGCCGGGAGCTGCTGGGCCTGAAGCACTCGGAACTGAACAAGATCCGCGGCTCGAAGATGACGATGATCTTCCAGGATCCGCTCACTGCCTTGACCCCGCACGTGCGCATCGGCGAGCAAATCGCCGAACCGCTGCGCCTCCATCTGGGCATGAGCGCCGAGGCGGCGATGGCCAAGGCGCAACTTTGGCTGGAAAAGGTGCGGATCCCCGACGCCAAGCGCCGGTTGCGGCAATATCCGCACGAGCTCAGCGGCGGCATGCGCCAGCGGGTGATGATCGCCGCCGCGATGGCTTGTGACCCCGACCTGCTGATCGCCGACGAGCCGACCACCGCGCTCGACGTCACCGTGCAGGCCGAGATCCTCGACCTGATGGCCGAGCTGAAGGGCGAGACGGGCGCGGCGATGGTGCTGATCACCCATGACATGGGCGTGATCGCGCGTCTCGCCGACCGCGTCTGCGTGATGAAGGACGGGGCCTACGTCGAGGAAGGCGACGCCGAGAGCCTGTTTACGAGCCCGCAGACGCCCTACGCCCGGACCTTGCTGGAGGCGATCCCCCGGCTCGACCGCGACGACCGCGGCGGGCGGCCGATGCTGCAGCCGGCGTCGGCCGACGCGCCGGTGGTGGTGCGGGGTGAGAACGTGAAGGTGTGGTTCCCGGTCTCCGGCAAGCTGTTCGAACCGCGCAAGCAGCTGCGCGCGGTCGACGGGGTCGATTTCGAGATCCGCAAGGGCGAAACCCTGGGTGTGGTGGGCGAGAGCGGCTGTGGCAAGTCCACGCTCTCGCGCGCGGTGTTGAACCTGATCCCGGCCACCGGCGGCGCGGTCACCGTGCTCGGCCGCGACCTTACCCGCGCCGACCAGGAGACCATACGCGCCGCGCGTAAGGACCTGCAGATCGTGTTCCAGGATCCGCTGGCCAGCCTCGACCCCCGCACTACTGTCGGCGACTCGATCGCCGAGCCGCTGCGCGCGTTCAAACCTGGCCTCTCGCGCACCGAACGGCAGGCCGAGGCCGCGACGATGATGCTGCGCGCCGGCCTTTCGCCCGAGCTGGTCAACCGCTACCCGCACGAACTCAGCGGTGGCCAGAACCAGCGCGTCGGCATCGCCCGCGCGATGATCCTGCGGCCGCAGCTGGTGATCTGCGACGAGGCGGTCTCCGCCCTCGACGTATCGATCCGCGCCCAGATCATCGACCTCTTGATCGAGCTGCAGAAGGATATGGGGCTGGCGATGATGTTCATCAGCCACGACCTGGCGGTGGTGCGCGAGATCAGCCACCGGGTGCTGGTGCTCTACCTTGGCCGCGTGATGGAGCTGGCCACCGGCGAACAGCTCTACGCCTCGCCCCAGCACCCCTACACCAAGGCCCTGCTCTCCGCCGCGCCGATCCCCGACCCGGTGCGCGAGCGGGCCCGCAAACGCGTGCGGCTTGAAGGCGAGCCGCCCAGCCCGCTCGATCCGCAGGCGTCGCTGCGATTCCTGCCGTCGAAGCTTGGCCAGACGCCGGTCTACGCGCCCAAGCTGGTGGAGTTCGCGCCGGGACACCTGGTCAGCGAATACGACGCGGCCTAGGCGCCTGGGCAACTGCCGCTCAGAACTCTCCGTAGCCGCGCGCCATGGCGGCGGCGAAGGTGGGGAGCAGGGCGAACAGGACCACCTCGGCGTAGAGGAAGCGGCGCACGGTCGCGATCCCCGCGTCCGGCGGGGCGATGCCGGCGCGGCGCCATTGGATGAAGCGGATGGTCGGCGGGACGGACAGCAGGCCGATCACGGCGAAGGTCGCGATCTTGGCCCAGAAGAAGCCGTTGTGCTGATAGTAAAACCAGCCCTTGGCGGCGAATACCGCGCGGCTGAAGCCGACGACCAGGATCAGCCCGGCCAGTACGCCGTACCAGAGGTCGATCGCGCCGATACGGGCGACGGTGGCGTGCTCCATGCCCCGGCGTACGGCGATCAGCTCGGCGCACAGCACGCCAAACAAGGCGAAGATCAGCAGATGATGGCCGATCGCAAGGGCGAGATCGAGCATGGCGGCGGCTCCTGGCGGGGACCAGACCCCATGTATATCTTACACCGTAAATCTGAACGCAAGCCGTCTCGTCGATGCAGCCGCACCGGCGCAGGCGCGATCGGCTAGAGTTGGCCGAACCGCCGCCAGGGAGTGGCCATGACGACGCTGCTTTGGCTGCTGGTCGCGATCGGGGCGGCGCCGCTGGCGCTCGGCCTCGCCCGGCTCGGCGCCTCGCCGCGCCACTCACCGCCGCTGCTGCGCGCCGGTTCGGTCGTCCTGTGCGCGCTGGCGTTCAACCTGACCTTCTTCTGGCAGGAGCTCTGGCTGGTCATTCCGAAAGCGCTGACCCCGGGGCTGCACCCGATCCTCTACCACAACGATCAAGACTGGACCGGCCGCGCGCCAACCGTGGAGCTGCTTGAGGGAACCGGCGCGCTTGCCACCCTCGTCAGCGGACTGGCGTTCTCGGCCGCCCTCGCCGGCCTGCCGCGCGTCTCGGTCACCTGGCGGCTGTTTCTGTTCTGGATGGCCTTCCAGGGCATGTTTCAATCGCTGACCCAGCTCGCTGTCGGCACGCTGCTGCCTGGCAACGACGTCGGCCGCGCGCTGGTGTTTCTAGGTGTCAGCACGCCAGCGCGCTGGGCTCTGCTCGCCCTGGCCGTCGCGGCGATGGCGTTCGCCGGCGCGTGGCTCTCGCGCGCCGACACGGGCGGCGGCGGACGGCGCGCGCTGGTTCTGGAGGTGTCGCTGAGCGCGATGTTCTCGATCGTGCTGATCGTCCCGTTCCGTCTGCCGCGAAACGTGATCGAGGTCGCGCTGATCCCGCTGTTGGTGAATCTGATCGGCGCGGGCTGGGTCGCGCTCGGCGCGACGATCGGGCGGCGCGAACATGGGGCGCTGAACGCCGAGCCGTGCGCGGTCGTCGGTCCAACGGTCACACTCTGCGCCACGCTGCTCGTGTTTCAGTTCGTCCTGCGGCCCGGCGTCGCCTTCTGAGCGGACGCGCCGTGCCGGCCCAGCATCGGCGTCGCGGCGCCTATTGGCCTGAAAAATGCCCGGCGTAACTTGACGGTCGGAACAGGCGGGATCGGCGGCAGTTAACGCCCCAAGCATAGCGGGAGGGCGGTCGTCGCTCGCCACGGGAGGGCGTCATGGCCAAGAAGACCGATCTGAAGCCGAAAACCGCGAAGGCCTCGCCGAAGACCGAGGCTGAACCTGCCATCTCCAACACCTATGCCGAGCGGCAGGGCGCGGGCGGTGAGACACATCAGGTGGCCGGCGGCGATGTCGCCGTCCTGACCACGCAGCAAGGCGCGCCGGTCGCGGACGACCAGAATACGCTGCGGGTCGGTGCGCGCGGCCCGGCCTTGTTGGAAGACACGCACTTTCGCGAGAAGATTTTCCACTTCGATCACGAGCGCATTCCCGAGCGGGTGGTCCACGCCCGCGGCTACGGCGCGCACGGCTTCTTCGAGCTGACCGACTCGCTGGCCGACGTTACCCGCGCCGATCTGTTCCAGCGCGTCGGCGAGCGGACGCCGGCGTTCGTTCGGTTCTCCACCGTCGCCGGCAACAAGGGCTCGGCCGACCTGGCGCGCGACGTGCGCGGCTTCGCGGTGAAGATCTACACCAAGCAGGGCAACTGGGATCTGGTCGGCAACAACATCCCGGTGTTCTTCATTCAGGACGCGATCAAGTTTCCTGACCTGATCCACGCCGCCAAGGCAGAGCCGGACCGGGATTTCCCGCAGGCCGCCACCGCCCACGACAATTTCTGGGACTTCATTTCGCTGACGCCCGAGAGCTTCCACATGATCATGTGGGCGATGTCGGATCGGGCGATCCCGCGCTCGCTGCGGTTCATGGAGGGGTTCGGCGTCCACACCTTCCGGCTGGTCGACGCCGAGGGCCGCTCGACCTTCGTCAAGTTCCACTGGAAGCCGAAGCTCGGCCTGCAGTCGGTAGCCTGGAACGAGGCGGTGAAACTCAACGGCGCCGACCCGGACTTCCACCGCCGCGACCTCTGGGACGCGATCACCACTGGCGCCTTTCCGGAGTGGCAGCTGGGCGTGCAGCTGTTCGACCAGGACTTCGCCGACAAATTCGATTTCGACGTGCTGGATGCGACCAAGCTGATCCCCGAGGAACTGCTGCCGGTGCGCATCGTCGGGCGGCTGGTGCTGGACCGGGTGGTCGACAACTTCTTCGCCGAGACCGAGCAGGTGGCCTTCTGCACCCAGAACGTGCCGCCCGGCATCGACTTCAGCAACGACCCGCTGCTGCAGGGCCGCAACTTCTCTTACCTCGATACCCAGACCAAGCGCCTGGGCGGGCCGAATTTCACCCACATCCCGATCAATGCGCCGAAGTGCCCGTTCGCCAACTTCCAGCAGGACGGCCACATGGCGATGCGCAACCCGGTCGGTCGGGCCAATTACGAGCCGAACAGCTGGGGCGCCGCCGGCGGCCCGCGCGAGGACCCGAAGGCCGGCTTCACCAGCTTCGCGGCGGCCGAGCAGGGCGAGAAGGTGCGGCTGCGTCCTGAAAGCTTCGCCGACCACTACAGCCAGGCGCGGCAGTTCTTCATCAGCCAGACGCCGGTCGAGCAGAAGCACATGGCCGACGCGCTGACGTTCGAGTTGAGCAAGGTGGAGCGGCCCGACATCCGCTCGCGCGTCGTCTCCCACCTGCTGAACGTCCATCCCGACCTCGCGGCCAAGGTGGCGGAGGGACTGGGCCTGAAGCAGATGCCTGTGCCGGCCAAGGCCGCGCGGCCCACAAAGCAGGATCTGCCGTCATCCGCGGCGCTCAGCATCGTCGAGAACGGGCCGCAGCGCTTCGAAGGCCGCAAGCTCGGCGTGTTGATCACCGATGGGGCGGACGCCGACCTGTTTGCAGCGCTCGTCGCGGCGGTGACGAAGGAAGGCGCAACGCTTGAAGTGATCGCTCCGCACGTCGGCGGCGCCACGCTCTCCAATGGCGAGCTCGTTCCGGCCAAGCAGAAGATCGATGGCGGTCCCTCTGTGCTGTACGACGCCGTCGTCGTGCTGGCCTCGGAAGCCGGCGCGGCAATGCTGGCCAAACTGCCGCCAGCGAAGGACTTCGTGAGCGACGCCTTCGCCCACAACAAGTTCATCGGCTACACCGCCCCGGCGAAGGCGCTGTTCGACAAGGCTGGCCTGACCGCCGACCTCGACGAAGGCTGCATCGCCCTTGGTAAGGCCGCGGACGCCGCGAAATTCCTCAAGACCTGCGGCGCGTTGCGGCTATGGGCGCGTGAACTGGCGACGGTCCCGAAGGCATAGGCAAGGTGGCGCGGCGCCTCACTTCAGGTCGCCGCGCCTGCCACAACGGTTTCGAAACCGTGAGGGCGTAAAAGGACGTCGGACCAGGAACGCCGCATGGCCGTCAGCGCCAACTACCCGACGCCTGTCTACGTGAACGGCTATCAGTGCAACAACTGCGCACAGGTGGCCGAGGCGAAGAAGGACATCAATCCGGCCGATCCGAAGGCGGGTCCTGGCGGGGTCGATGCGAGTTCTTCGTCTCAAAGCCCGGCGTTCACCCTGGGCGGCATGCTCGCTAACGGCAGCAGCGCAGCGGGGAAAGCCTCGCCTTCGTCCCCCGCGCCGCCGAGTTCCGCTCCGGCCAGCGCCTTGCTCGATATCTCGGTCTGACCAAGCTTCGCCTGTCAGCTCTCGGCCAGAGCCGGACGGCCGAAGCGCTCGGCGTTGCGCTGCCGGGCTTTCTCGGCCTCGATCTCGCGATCGCGCGGCGCGGCGTTGGTTTCCAGGCTTTCCAGCAGGCGGCGCGAGGCCTCGAACACCTCGTCGATCGCGGCTTCGAACGCGGCTTCGTTGGCTTTGGAGGGCGTGTTGAAGCCGCTGAGCTTGCGCACGAACTGCAGCGCCGCGGCGCGCATTTCGCCATCGGTGGCTGGTGGCTCGAAGTTGAACAACGTCTTGATGTTGCGGCACATGGTTCGCCTCCGCTCCTAGCCAGCGCGCTTTCCTAGTTCAGCCAGGATATCGCCGCCGAACACCGAAAGGGAGTCGTCGCGGGCGCCCATGATCAGGATGCGGTCGCCGGGGCGAGCGAGTTCCAGCAACCGAGCTCCGCAGGCGGGTCGATCGGCCAGGGCGGAGGCATCGCGCCCCTTCGTAGCGATGGCCGCGGCGATCTCCTCGCTCCCGACGCTGCGGTCGGCGGTGCCGCCGAAGTAGACCGGGGGGGTCATCACCAGCACGTCGTCCGGGGCCATGTGGGTGGCGAAGCAATCCACGAAGGCGTCGCCCATCAGTTTCAGCGGGCCGTAGCCGTGGGGCTGGAACATGATCAGTAGCCGGCCCGGGTAGGCGTGCAGGGTGTCCAGCGTGGCGGCGATCTTGTCCGGGTTGTGGGCGAAGTCATCGATCACGGTGACGCCGGCTGCGTTGCCCAGCACATCGAGGCGGCGCTTGACGCCGGTGAAGGCGCCGAGCGCGGCGGCGGCCGTCTTCAGGCTTACGCCGAGTGCAGCCGCCGCGGCGATGGCGGCGAGCGCGTTGGCGACGTTGTGCTCGCCTGGGATCTGCAGCGCGACGGGGACGGTCTGTTCGTTGGCGGTCACCGCGAAACTGATGCCGCTTGGCGTCAGCGTACGTGCGCCGGCGAAGACGTCAGCGGCGGGGTCGCTGAGCGAGAAGGTCGCCACGCGGGTCGAGTCGAGGCCGGTGGCCAGCGCCGCGGTCTCGTCGTTGTCGAGGTTGAGCACCACGCGGCTGGCCTTGGCCGCGAAGCCGGAGAACAGTATGCGCAGCTCCTCCATCGATTTGTGGTCGAGCGAGATGTTGTTCACCACCGCCACGTTCGGTGAATACAGCGCGATCGAGCCGTCGCTCTCGTCCACCTCGGCGATGAACGCCTCGCCGGCGCCGACCTTGGCGCTAGCGAAGGGCGCGTCGGGCGTGGCGAAGTTCTTCATCTCCGCGCCGTTGACGATGGTGGGGTCGAGGCCTGCGAACGAGAATATCCAGCCGATCATCGCCGTGGTGGTCGACTTGCCGCTGGTGCCGGCCACGCCGACGCCCGTGACCGCGGCGTTGAACAGCTGCGCCAGCAGCTGGGCGCGGGTCAGGATCGGCGCGCCGATGCGGCGGGCGGCGGCGACGTCCGGAATGGTTTCCTCGATCGCGGCCGAGACCACCAGAGTCTGGTCCGCGCCGGTCAGGCCCGAGCCGTCTTGAGGGTGCAGCCCGACGCCGCTGGCGCGCAGAAACGCGAACCGAGCGGGATTGCGGCCCTGGTCGAGCGCGCGGTCGGAGCCTTCGACCACCGCGCCGCGCGCCTTCACGATCAGCGCCAGCGGCGTCATTCCGCTGCCGCCGACGCCGCAGAAGAAGTAACTCTTGTTCGGAATCATGCGCCGACCCTACTGGGGTGGGAGAGGGAAGAGCAACCGGATGCGCATCGCGGTCGTCGCGCCGTCCTCACGCCTCTCGCCGGAGGTTCCCGAGCGCGTGCAAGCGCTGGCCGCCGCGCTCTGTCCGGATGGGACGCCGGAGCTGTTCTTTCATCCGCAGTGCTTCGCGTCGTCAGGTCACTTCGCCGGCGACGATGCGACGCGCGCCGCGGCTCTGATCGAGGTGGCCAACAGCGAGGCGTTCGACGCGGTCTGGTTTGCGCGCGGTGGGTATGGTTCGGGCCGGCTGCTCGAGTCGGCTCTGCCCAAGCTCGGCCCGGCCGCGCGGCGCAAGACCTGGCTGGGCTACAGCGACGGCGGGGCGATATTGGCCGCGCTCTATCACGAAGGATTCGAGCACCTCGCCCACGGGCCGATCCCGCAGGACATCCTGCGCGATGGCGGCGAGGCGGCCGTGGGCCGCGCGCTGGCCTGGCTGGTCGATCGCGATCCCGCCGCGCTCGAGTCCAGCCTGCTGGCCGATCCACGCCCGGCCGCGGCGTTCAACCTGACTATCCTCTGCTCGATGCTAGGCACGCCCTGGCAGCCGAACCTGACCGGGCACGTGCTGATGCTCGAAGAGGTGGGCGAGTACATGTACCGGATCGACCGTTCGCTGTTTCAGCTGACCAGCAATCCGGCGATCCGCCGCATCGCCGGTCTGCGCCTTGGACGCTGCAGCGCGATTCCGGACAACGACCCGGATTTCGCTCAGACCGAGGTCGAGGTCGCCCGCGCTTGGTGCGCCCGCGCCGGCATCCCCTGGCTAGGCCGCGCCGATATCGGCCACGACGTGGGGAACAAGATCGTACCCTTCGGGACGCGCTGACGGGGACTAACGGCCGGAACTTTGCGTGGGCGCCAGGGACGCGGCGCTGATCAGCGAGGTCTCGGGCGAACGCACCGTCGCGGGACCCGTCGTGCCACCGCCAAACACCGCCATAGCCTGCACGAAGCTGGCGGCGACCGCGGTGGGCTTCACCGATGTATCGGCGATATAGGTCCCACCGTGCTTGTCGTCGGACAGGCGGAAGGCGCCGGCGGCGTAAGTTCCGATCAGGGTTAGATGGGCGGTCTGAGCGCCTTCGCTTATCGTCAGTGTGCCGCTGGTTCCGGTTTGGACCCAGGCCACCGTCTCGCCGGCCGTATACGCGAAGCCGCCGAGCTCGATCTTCTGCTGCGACGCGTGCAAGCCGGCGATCTTCGCCTTGAAGGCCGCCAGATTGTCGAGTTTCAGCGTGCCGGCCGCGCCGGTGAACTGGACAGTCTGGCCGGCGAACATATGCCCATCGATGATCGCTTCGCCGCCCGCGATCGTCAGGCCGCCAACTACGCCGCCACCTCGCGCGACCTGCAACAGACCGCCAGCGGAGATGGTCGCCCCTCTGGTGAGGGCGCCGGCATGAACGCCCTCGTGGCCGCCGCTGCTGATCACCGAATGCCAGGCCGAGCCACCGGTCTCGACCACCTCGTTGCCGCCGGCGCGGACGATGGTGCCGGAGGCGTAGCCGTATTCGTCGGCGACGCTGCGTGCCAGCACGGTCCCGGTCGTCGTTGCGCCGGCGAGCAACGTCTCGACGCCGCCGGCATTGACGTCGGTCCCGACCGCGGCCCCGGCGGAGCTGATCCTCAGCGCGCCGCCCCCGAGCACGGTCTCGTCGGTGACGATGCCGCCGGCGATGCCGTCGCCCGCATCGGCGCTCCAGTCGATTATCTCAAGCCCGCCGGCGCCGATCGTGTCGCCGCGGGCCGCCCCGCCAGCCTGGACGAAGACGTTGCCGCCGGTGATCGTAGCGCCGCTGAGCTGGCCGTAGTCGAACAGCAGGGCGTTGCCCTGGATCGTCCCCCCGCTTTCCCCGCCGCCGGCGGAGACGATGGCGAAGGCGCTGCTTTCCAGGGTCACGTCCACGGCCTGGCCGCCGGACATGACCATCATGGAATAGACTTCGTTGCCCGCGAGGCCCGAGTCGACCACGGTGGCGCCGTTGACGAGGCCGTAGATTACCGACGAGCCGCCGAGCTCGCCCGCGCCGACGACGCTGCCGCCGGCCGAGACCACGACATCCTGGGCGTAGGCGCCAGAGTCGGTCGCCGCCGTCCCCCCGCTCAGGACGGTCGCGCTGAGCGCGACGCCGCCGGACTGGACGTCAAGCGCCTCGCCGCCGCTGACGGTCAGCCCGGAGCTGGTGACGGTCGAGGAGATGGTTGTGGTGGACATGGCCCATCGCTTCTGGTCAGGCGTGGGCGAGCGCGGCGGCGCCATTCAGGCGCTTGGGTAAGCTGCGTCGCCACGCGGACAGCCGTCCGCGCAGGCCAAGCTAGCGCGATAGGGTTGAGAATACGTTCGCTTGACGCGCGATAGTTTCGCGGCGCGCCAAGCAAGACGGGCGCCAAACGCGGGACGGCGGGCCTCGCCGCCTCCGCGCGCTGGTTGCTTAAGCTTCGTCGGCCTCGGCTGGGGCGGCTTCGCCGGGCTCGAAGGTGCGCGGCGCGCGGCGGCGGCGCGGGCGACGGGCCTCGACCGGCTGATCCTCGGATTCGGGGCGGGGCTCGGCGCGGGCGGCGGCCTGCAGGAACGCCGGGGCGTGGCTGGTCGCCCCGTCTTCGCCACGCAGGACCTCGCCCGGGGGCGGCTCGTAAGCCGGCGTAGGCGCGGGTGCGGTGATCGCCGCGGTGATCGGCGTCGCTTGCGGCTCGATCACGCCGAGCGGATCGCGCGGCGCGTCCCGATCCGAGCGCTCGCCGCGGTCCTGGCGGGGCTGGCGATCGTTCTGATAGCGCGCCGGGCGGTCGTCGCGTTGCTGATAGCGCGGCTGTTGCTGGCGGTCGGCTTGGCCCTGGCGGTCGCCCTGGCCCTGGCGGTCACCCTGGCCCTGGCGGTCACCTTGGCCTTGACGGTCGCCTTGGTACCGATCGTCGCGCTGGCGGTATTCGCCGCCCTGCTGGCGATCCTCCCTTGGCCTGTCGTCGCGCGGTCTATCGTCCTTGGGACGATCGTCACGTTGACGATACTCGCCTTGCGGCTGGCGATCCTCGCGTTGACGGTACTCACCCTGAGACGGGCGATCGTCGCGCTGGCGATATTCGCCTTGTTGCTGACGGTCGTCGCGGGGACGGTCGTCGCGCTGATATTGCTGGCGGGCGTCGCCGTTGGCGCCTTCCGCTTCGGCCTCGGCGCCGTCTTCGCCGCTCTGGGCTTCATCTTCGAAATCGATGTCGTAGCCGGAAACGAAGCTGTCGCGGCCCATTATCTCGGAGACGGGGCGCTGCGGCTGCATCGCCCGGAGCACCCGGAAATAGTGCTCGGCATGCTGCTGATAGTTCTCCGCCAGCACCCGGTCGCCCGCTGAGCCGGCGTCGCGCGCCAGCTGCGAGTACTTCTCGAAGATGTGCTGGGCCGCGCCGCGAACCTTGACGTTGTCCGGGCCATTGGAA
>Ga0302314_10009826_pt1 | contig 16867 bp, 18 predicted proteins | sample III_Palsa_N2_3_FD_200533 | JGI IMG/M metagenome (GOLD analysis project Ga0302314, IMG submission 200533) | Peat permafrost microbial communities from Stordalen Mire near Abisko, Sweden - III_Palsa_N2_3 | ecosystem: Environmental > Terrestrial > Soil > Palsa > Peat permafrost | place: Sweden...
CGAAGCTGATCGGGCTCGCCGACGACCTGAACAAGGTGCCGACGGACCGGATCACCTTCACCACCATGCAGAACGCGGCGGACCCGAACAACCCCGACCGGGTGGTGATCGCCCCCGGCGCGCAGACGCTGTTCAACACCATCGCCAACGACCAGTCGCTGACCACCGCGAACGGCGGCAAGTCCAGCGCCTCGACCGCCACCGCCAGTGTCGCGCCCTCGGCCGCGCCCACGGTCCCGGCCGCAGACATCGCGGTACGGGTGCAGAACGGCACCGCCGTCTCCGGACGGGCCTCGGCGGTGGAGACCGCACTGGTCAACCAGGGCTACAGCAGCGAGAGCAGCGTCGGCGACGCCCCCGGGGCGGCGGTGACCACCACCCTCGGCTACCCGGCGAGCGAGGCCCAGCAGGCCAAGCAGGTCGCGAGCAGCCTGGGCCTGCCCGGCTCCGCGCTGAAGCAGGGCGCGGACTCGCAGCTGACCCTGGTCATCGGCGCGGACTGGACCAGCGGGACCACCTTCCCCGGCGGGAAGGCCACCCCGGCCGCCGCGAACACCCAGGTCGCCCTGGCCGGCGCGCACGACCAGACCGGCAACCAGACCGGCAGCTGCGCGCCGGTCAGCACCCAGTACACGGTCTCGCTGAACGGCGTCGGGATGACGCCGACCCAGGCGTACGCGGACAGCCCGAAGGTGCCGAACTCCGCGCCCTGACCGGGCGGAAGCAGCGCTGAGCGACTGACCGGCCACCCGTGGTGGCCGGTCAGTCGCCTATCGCCAGCCGCAGGCCGAAGGCGAGCACGACGGTGCCGGTCACCCTGTCCAGCACCCGGCGCGCGGCCGGACGCCGCAGCCAGCCGCGGAGCACCCCGGCGAAGGCCACCAGCACGCTCGACCAGAGCAGCCCCTCCAGCACATGGACGCTGGTCAGCAGCAGGCCCATGGCCAGGTGCGAGGTGTGCGCCGGTATGAACTGCGGCAGCACCGCCACATAGAACACGCCCATCTTGGGGTTGAGCAGGTTGGTGGTCAGCCCCCGGCGCAGCCCCGACCGCAGGCCGCCGCCACCGCGCGGCAGCAGCCCGCCGACGGCGTCCTCACCGGCCTGGGCCGCTGCCCCGGCCTGCGGCCGTATCGTCCCCCAGAGCATCCGCCCGCCCATCCACAGCAGGTACCCCGCGCCGACGATCCGCAGCGCGGTGTAGGCGGTGTGCGAAGCGGTCAGCAGCGCGCTGACGCCCAGCGAGCTGAGAGTCCCCCAGACGAGAGTGCCGGACTGGATCCCGAGCACGACCCCGGTCGCCTCGCGGCGGCTGCCGAGCGCGGCGGTACGCAGGATCAGCGCGGTGTCCAGACCGGGTGTGACCGTGAGCAGCCCCACGACCAGGGCGAATGACCAGACTGCGGTGGTGGTCTCCATGCCGCCACACGCTAGCGTGCGGCACTGACAGAGTCCGCCCGGCCGGTCGGGGAGGCGGCCCAGCGGACGGCGAACGCCCGGGCCGGGTTGCCGACCAGCAGCCGCTCGGCGGCCTCCGGGCCCAACTCCCGCCGCAGGCTCGGGCCGAGCCGCCGCAGCAGGTAGGGGATCCCCGGTCCGCCGCCGGTCGCCGCGCGGGCCCGGGCGGTGGTGGTGTCCCCGCCGAGCAGCAACTGCCCGGCGTGCCCGGCGCCGACCAGCTCGGCCAGCGCGTCCAGCAGCCTCCAGTCGGTGGCCTGGTTGGCCGGTGACGGGCCGTCAAAACACAGGTAGGCACCGCGTTCGGCCAGCTCGCGGTGGACCCGCGGCTCGGGGAAGCGGTTCAGGTGCCCGAGCAGGACGCTCTGCGGCGGCACCGACAGCTCCTCGCAGAGCAGGTCGAGCACGTCCGCCCCGGCCGTACCGTGCTCCAGGTGGACGCCGATCGGAGCGCCGGTGGCGTGGTGGGCGGTCGCGGCGGCGGTCATCACCGTACGGGCGTGGGCGTCCAGGGCGTGGAAGGCGCCGGCCACCTTGATCATCCCTGCCCGGACCGGCACCCCGGCGGTCGCGCCCTCCGGCCGCGCGCCGACCGGGAGGTCGCTGAGGCCCTCGGTCAGCTCGCGGACGAAGAGCGCGGCCAGGCCGTCCTCCTTGACGCGGCGGACCAGGTCGGGCGGGTAGTGCGCGGCCTGGTGCAGCCCGGTGGCCGCGACCAGGTGCACCCCGGCGGCCCTGGACACCCCGGCCAGCCGCGCCGAACCGCGGCCGAGGCCGAAGGGCGTCCACTGGACCACCGTGCCGCCGCCGAGCCCGGCGAAGGCCCGCAGCTCGGCCGTGGCCGCGGCCGCGTCGTCCAGCGCCTCGTCGGCCGGCAGCCGCGGGCTGCGGAAGAAGAGGTGGTCGTGCGAGTCGCAGATCCCCAGCCCGTCAGGGGAGACGTCGCCGAGCACGGTCCGCACGGTCGGCGGCAGTGCGGGCGGCGGCGGCGCGGTGGTCACCGCGGCTCCTCGGCCAGCACCTGCGCGGCGACCCGCAACCCGGCCAGCGCCTTGGGCACGCCGACGTACGGCGCGAGGTGGACCAGCACCTCGACCACCTCCTGCCGGGTCATCCCCACCCGCAGACTCGCCCTGACATGCTGCGCGAGCTGCGGCTCGACACCGCCGAGCGCGGTGAGCGCGGCCAGATTGGCCGTCTGCCGGTCGCGCAGCGAGAGCCCGGGGCGCTGGTAGGTGCCGCCGAAGAGGGTGGTGACTATCCAGTCGGGGAAACCGGGAGCGAGCTCGTCCAGGGCCGCCAGGGTGGTCAACTGGGCCTGCTCGTCCTGGAGTTCTCCGACCAGCTGGTATCCGGCGGCGCGGTCGAGCGGGGCCTCGGTGAGCGGTCGCATCAGCTTTCTTCCGTTCCGTGGGGTTCGTTCCGGGGTTCGTTCCGGGGTTCGCCCCCGGGTTCGCCCTGGGAGAGGTGCAGGATCCGGTAGCGGTCGGCCCCGGCGGATTCCTCGGGTGCGGGCCGGCCCGCCCAGAGCGTGGTGCGCACCAGCTCCCAGCGGTCCGGGTCGAGCGCGACCAGGGTGCGGTGCACGCCCGGCTGCCGAGCGGTCCGCTCGGCGGCGGCCATGGCGCGGGCCACCGCCTCGCCGGGGTCGGTGCCCTCGGGCACGGCTTCCAGGTGCCGGGTGGCGGTGTGCGGCGTCCGCCGCCGCGCCGGGCCCGACACCTGGTGCACCCCGGTCCAGCTGCGGACGGCGGGGCGGCCGAAGTCCGCGATGATCCCGCCGAAGCCGCCGCCGCCCCACAGGAAGCGGTTCATCCCGGCGGTGTCGTGCCAGAGGTAGAACGACCCGTAGGCGTTGACGGGCGAGCCGTCGACCCCGCGTTCGCGGACCAGGAAGGCCTTGAAGGCGAGCCCGGGGAAGCCGTCGAAGCCGGGCCCACGGGTCCGCACCCGCTCGTGGATGACCGACATGTCGTAGTCGGCGGGCAGGGTGATCATGTACTGCATGGCCTGCACGGTGGCTGCTCCCCTCAGAACAGTCGGCGGTCGGTCGTCAGCCGCTGGTGGCGCGGGCCGCGAGCAGCGCGATCGCGCCCTCGACGGCCTGGTCGAAGGGCTCGGCCGAGGCGGCGGCCCGGGCCAGCACATAGCCGCCCTGGAGCACGGCGACGATGGTGGCGGCGGTGGTGACCGGATCCAGCGCGGGGTCGAGCTCGCCCTGCGCCTGCCCCTCGGCCAGCACCTGGGCCACCCGGCCGCGCAGGTGCTCGAAGGTCTCGGCGACCGGCTGCCGCAGGGCGTCGTCCGCGATCACCTCCGGATCCTGGGTGAGCCGCCCGATCGGGCAGCCGCGCAGGACGTCCCGCTGGCGCCGCAGATAGGCGGCGACGCGCTCCAGCGCCGTCCCGGGCAGGGCGAACTGGTCCTCGGCCAGGGCCATCCGCTGGTCCGCGCTGCGGCGGATGGCGGCCAGGGCCAGATCCGGCTTGCCGCTGAAGTGGTGGTACATGCTGCCCTGACCGGCCCCGGCCCGCTGCTGGATGGCCTTGGGGCTGGTGCCCACGTAGCCGCGCTCCCAGAGCAGTTCCTGGGTGCTCTCGATCAGACGTTCAGGAGTACTCATGCGATGACTGTACCTACTAGTATGTACAGTCAGCAAGCGATGATTCCCGCGCGGGTCAGGCCGACGGGAGCGGCGCGAGCAGGATGGGCGTGGTGGTCGGCCGCGGCGAACCGCCCGCGGGCTCCACCGTGACGCCCACCCCGGCCGCCCCGCTGGGCGAACCGTTCAGCAGCTTGGCCCCGTTGGGCGGCGACGGGCTCACCAGACCGGCGGGCACCATCACCCCGCCCTTGCTGTACCAGAGCTCGTACACCCTGCCGCCGGTCAGCGCGGGCAGGCCGTGGTAGACGAACGCGACCTGGCCCAGCCGCGCCGAGGAGACCACGGTGCTGCTGCCGCCGCCGGTCAGCCCGCCGTTGTGGAAGGCCGCGTCGGGCGCGACCAGCAGCCGGCTGAGGCTCGACGCCTGCTGCTCCGCCGTGGCCGTCCGCGAGCGCTGCTGCGCCAGCTGGTGCTCGGCGTCCACCGTCGTGCCGACCGCGACCGCCGCGACCACCAGGCAGGCGGCCAGGGCGAGTTGCGGCATCCGGCGGCGCCACATCCGGCGCCTGGAGCGGCCGCTGCCGCCCTGCCCCGGGACCAGCGGCGGCAGTTGGCGGACCTCCGGGACGGCCGCCATCACCCGCTCGCGGAACCCGGCCGGGGGCGTCTCGGCCGCCGCCAGCGCCAGCCGGGCCGCGGTCTCCCGCAGTTCGCGCACCTCCTGGGTGCAGGCCGGGCAGGCCGCCAGATGCCGGGCGAACTCCTCCGACTCGCGGTCGGAGAGCGCGTGCAGCGCATAGGCGCCGGTGAGCGTGTGCAGGTCGGCGGTGGTCACGAGGTCACCCCCAGGCAGTCGCGGAGCCGGATCAGCCCGTCCCTGAGGCGGGTCTTGACGGTGCCCAGAGCCGCGCCGAGCAGGTCGGCCGTCTCCTGGTAGGTGCAGCCCCGGTAGTACGCCAGCAGCACGGACTCGCGCTGGATCTCGGTCAGCGAGCCGAGGCAGCGGCGGACCTGCTCCCGCTCCAGCCGGCGCTCCACCTGCTCGCTCACCTCGTCGTAGGCGGGCGTGTGGTCGCGGGCGGCGACCCGCTGCTCGCGGTCGGTCGACGCCTGCGCCGAGCGGACCCGGTCCACCGCGCGGCGGTGGGCCAGCGTCATGATCCAGGACATGGCGCTGCCCTTGTCCCGGTCGAAGCGGGCGGCGCAGCGCCAGACCTCGATCAGGACCTCCTGGGCGACCTCCTCCGACTGGGCGGGGTCGCGCACCAGCCGCCGGACCAGTCCGAGCACCGGTCCCGCCACGGTCGTGTAGACGGTCTCGAAGGCCGCCTGGTCGCCCCGGGAGACGCGGTCCAGCAGGGCCTCCAGCGCACCGGGGCCGGGGCTGGGCCCGACCGGTTGCTCGCCCGGAACGGCCGCGTGCATGGACACCTCCGTGGACTGGCTTCTCATGTTTGCTTCGTGGCGGCCGCCCGCGCGGATTGGTCCGAAGGTACGACATTCCCGGACCGGTGGCGGGCAGCGCGAAGGGCCCCGTCCTCCGACTGGAGAAGGGGGCCCCGACAGGTGCGGCTGTCCGGGTCAGCGTCCGCGCACCGCGACGATGACGTAGTGGCCGGGAACCCACTCACGACGGATCTGGCCGTGCAGCCCGCGCACGTTCTCGTAGTGGCCCTTGACCCAGACCCGCTCGGTGCGGACCGGGGTCCGGTGCTGCGGGGCCATCCGGGACGCGACCGGCTGGCTGTGCGTGGGCGCGGCGGCGGCGGCCGTTCCGGCGGTGGCCAGCGCGGCACCGCCGAGCAGGGCGGCCGAGGCGGCGACGAGGCTGATGGCCTTGGTGATACGAGTACGCACGGGAGTGCCTTTCGCGGGTGGTAACTGCGGTACCGGGGAAACATATCAGCCTCTCCGTAACCGATCGAGCGCGGAGAGTGAGCATCACTCCGGTGCGCGGCTGGCGGTAGCCGGACGGGCGGCTTCCCGCCAGCGATCAACTGGCGCGTTCATGCCATCCTGGAAGGGCCCTGCACGGCGCGAGTCGCAACCCGCCGCCCAGGTATGGTGCCCCGCTGCCCTCCCTGGGGGGGAGCAGCGGGGCGCCGCAGGCGACTCCCCCGGCTACCGCGCCGGCGCCACCGCACCGGACGGGGTCTCCTCCGCGGTCACCGCCCCGGCCTGGCGCTGTTCCGGCCGGGTGACCAGGTAGACGGCGGCCAGGCCGAGCAGCGCGGCCGCGACGCAGGCCAGGTCGCGGTAGGGCAGCACGGCGATCAGCACCGCCCCGGTGCCGATGCCCAGCGACTGTCCGGCGGTGACCAGGAAGTTGTCGGCCCCGGAGACCCGGCCCATCAGTTCGTTGGGGGTGTTCAGCTGGACCGCGGTCATCGCGCCGACGATGACGAACGGCAGCCCGAGGCCGAACAGCAGCGCCGCGCCGATCACCACCGCGTCCACCGGTACCGTCATGACCAGCGCGGAGACACCGCTGAGCGCGAGGCCCAGTGCGGTGAGCCGGCCCGGCCCGAGCCTGCCCATCACGGACCCGGCCGTCACCCCGCCGACGACCCCGGTGACACCCATCGCGGTGACGATGACGCCGGTCCAGGACGGGGAGTGGTGCAGGCCCACGGTGGCGACCGCGATGCCGAGCGTCTCGAAGAGGCCCATCACGAAGAGCCCCAGGGTCAGCGCCAGCGACAGCTGCCGCAGCACCGGCGTCCTGGCCAGGAAGACGAAGCCGGCCGCGGTCTCCCGGCGCCAGTTCCCCCCGGACCGCACCGGCGGCTGCTCCTCGACCCGGATGAAGGCCCAGCAGACCAGTCCGGCGCCGAAGCTCGCCGCGTCCAGCAGCGCCACCGCGCCACCGCCGCACGCGGCCAGCAGGCCCACCCCGATCGCCGGGGTGATCAGCCGCTGGCCCTGGGTCAGCGCCTGCGACAGGCCGTTGGCCGGGCCCAGCTGGTCCTCCGGGACCATCCGCTGGAGCAGCGCGGACATCGCCGAGCCGGAGATGTCGGTGGAGATCCCGTACAGGAACATCACCAGGTAGATGAGCCAGACCTGGTCCGCGCGGTGGACCTGGGTCAGTGACAGCACCAGCAGGCCGGTGACCGCGTTGGTGGCCATGATCAGCGGCCGCCGCCGGACCCGGTCGACGATCACGCCGGTGAGCGGCGAGAGCAGGGTGCCGGTGATCAGGCAGAGCATGCACAGACCGGCCTTGGAGGTCGATCCGGTCAGCTCCTTGACCCAGATCCCGGCCGCCAGCCAGAGCGCGTAGTCACCGATCGAGCTGAGGGAGTTGCCCAGGAAGTACAGGCGCATCCGAGGTATCGCGAGCAGTTCACGCATGGCTGGATCCCCCTTCGGGACCGGTTGCGGCGCCGGGGCCGGGCGGAGTGTCGAACGGGTAGCTGAACATCAGCAGTTCGAAGGGGACCGAGCCCTCCGGACGCAGGCCGGGATCGGTGATGCGGTCGGCGAACCGCATCATGATGCCGAGCATCTCCTGCTGCACCTGCCTGACCTCCGCGGGAGTACCGAAGAGCACGAACTGCGTACTGTCGCTGGCTGCACGCAGGTCCTGCGGGTACTCCTCGCGGCGGCGGCGGAACCGCTGGAACCGGCTCAGCCAGCGCTCCACCATGACCTCACCGAGCCCGGCCGCGGCATGGGCGGCGACCGGGTCGGGGTCCTCCGCGTCGGTGCTGATCCCGGCCCCGGCGAGCTTCCAGGGCCTTTCCCGGCCGCTGCCGCCCTCGGCCTCGACCAGGTAGCCGTGCTTCCCCAGCGTCCGCAGGTGGTAGGCGACGTTGGGGACCGAGCCGCCGACGATCCCGGCCGCCTCGGTCGCGGTGAGCGAGCCGCGCAGGGCGACGGCTTCCAGCAGGTCGATCCGGGTCGGGTGCGCCAGCGCTCGGAGCGCCTTCGCATCGGTCACCTTGTGCAGCGCGGCGCTGTCGCCGTCGTCCTTGCGAGCCATGGCAGCAGACTAGCCTCGAAAGGACTCTTGCGAAAGAGTTATTTAGAAAGAGTTCTTTTGTGCCTGCTCCAGGATCTCGCCGAGCTCCGCGATCCGCCGATGGCCTGGGCCCAGGGTCTCCTGACAGACGGTCAGCGCGGCCCGGGCCTCGCCGACCGCCTCGTGGTACCGCCCCAGACCGGTCAGCGCCCGCGCCATGACCGTCCCGGCCGCGGCGGCATCGCTCCGGTTCTCGAAGCCCGAGCGCAGGAACTCGACCTTGGCCTCCCCGGCCGTACTCAGCGCCTCCTGGTACCGGCCGGTCGCCACCAGGCAACGGGCCAGCGACAGCGTGACCATGAACCGCAGCCGCGCGCCCGGGCCGGTCAGCCCGTCGGCACGGGCGAGCGCGGAACGCGCCTGCTGCTCCGCCTCGGCCGGACGTCCCAGCCCGATCAGCGCGCGGGCCAGGCCGTTGCAGCCCATCAGCTGGACGCTCAGCGCCCTGGGCCCGTCCAGCTGCTCCACCAGCGCGACCGTCGCGCGGCTCTCCGCCTCGGCCTCGGCGTAGCGGCCGAGATAGATGAGGTTCTGCGCCCGGCCACCACGGGTCCTGGCCACCCGCAGCGGACTCGCCCCGCGCTCGGTGAGGGCCTGGGCGAGCAGCAGGAACTCCTGGTCGGCCTCCTCGTGGCGGCCCTGTCCGACCATGGCGACCGGCAGCAACTGCCATGCCAGCAGGGGGATGTCGTCCGAATCCAGCAGCCCGCGCAGGGAGAGCGTCCAGCGCGCCCAGCTCTCGGCCTCGGCGGTCCGGTGCGTCTGCGTCAGCACCTGCGCCAGCACCAGCCCGGCCTTGGCCGCCGGTACCGGATCATCCGCCCCCAGCACCTCGAACTCCCGCAGCACGGCCCGCAGATGCGCCTCCGCCTCGGGCAGGAACCCTTGCTTCACCAGCCGGACGGCCCACTCGACCCGGGTCGACGGCTCCAGCCTGGCCTTGCGCTCGTCGCCGCGTTGCTTCCGCTTCGCCCTGAACTCCACCCGAATCCCCCTCCGGTCGTACGCCGGCGCTCCGCGGCGCGACGGCGATCGTACGTCCATGAGGTCCGCAAGGCGCGGGTTAGTTGGCGCGGGCGATCACCTGGTCGAGCAGCGCGATCAGCACCGAGCGGCAGGAGGCCGCGCTGCGGGCGTCGACCGCCAGCACCGGCGTGGCCGGGTCCCGGAGCCGCAACGCCGGACGCAACTGCTCCTGGCTGTACGGCTGTCGGCCGTGGAAGCCGTTGACCCCGACCACGAACGGGGTCCCGTGCGCCTCGAAGAAGTCGATCGCCGCGAAGCTGGACGCCAGGTCGCTGGGGTTGACCAGGACCACCGCGCCCAGGCTGCCGCGCAGCAGGTCGTCCCAGATGAACCAGAACCGCTCCTGCCCCGGCGTACCGAACAGCAGCACGGTGGCCACGTCCAGGGTGATCCGGCCGAAGTCCAGCGCCACCGTGGTACTGGTCTTGCCCTCGCCGCTGTCCGGGTCGATGCCGCGCCCGGCCTCGGTCAGCCGCTCCTCGGTGCGCAGCGGCTCGATCTCGCTGACCGCGCCGACCAGGGTGGTCTTGCCGACACCGAAGCCGCCCGCGATCAGGATCTTGACCGGGAAGGGGGTGCTAGATGGCCATGAGGCCGCGTTTGACGCGCTGGAGGATATGGACATCGGGGGTTCTGGCCTTCGTGGTGGAGGGTTGGTGGTGGACCAGGTCCCGGGCGACCAGCTCGCCGAGCAGAGCGGCGACGGTGGACACCGGCAGCCCCATCCGGCCGGCGATCTCGGCGACCCAGACCGGGGTCTGGCACAGGCCGACGGCCTGCTGCCACTCCTGCGGCAGCCCGGTGGCCTGGGCCACCGGGATCCGGGCACTGACCAGGGAGTCCAGGGCCATGGGCTGGTCCGCGTTCGCGGAGCCGCCCGGTACCAGCGCGTGCAGCCGGGTCCGGCGTTCCTCGGCCATCAGCGGGAGGCGGCCTGGAACCGGGGCAGCGCGCCCAGGTGATCGGCGAAGGCCCTGGCCTTGTCGACGATCTCCCGCATCGCCAGTCCCACATGGGCCCGCGAGTCCAGCACGCACGCCAGCGCGCTGTCCGGACCGCAGGCGCTCATCACCACCGTGCGCCGCTCCATGGTGATCAGGGTGTGCAGCACCCCGGCGCCGTCGACCGCGCCCGACATCTGCGCGGTGATGCTGGCCATACCCGAGCACATGGCGGTGATCCGCTGCGCCTCGGCCTCCTCCACGCCGTAGGCGGCGATCGGCAGGCCGTCGTTGGAGAGCAGCACCAGCGCCTCTATGCCCGGCGTGTGCTGGAGGCTGTTGCGCAGCAGGTCGTAGCGGGACGGGTCGGGGCCGGTGGTGATGGTGTTGGGAAGCGTGTTGAAGAGCTGGTTCACTGCGATTCCTCCGCGGTGGGAAAGTGGTCGAAGAGGGTGCCGATCTGCTCGCCGCTGCGCTGGTCGACGGTGAACCCGAGCTGTCGTTCACGCGGGGCGGCGACCTGTTCGCGCAGCGCGGTGGCCATATGGCTGCCGGGTACGCGTTGCGGCAGCCCGTCGTCGGTCAGCCCCGTCGCCGCCATCGCGGGCACCGCCGCCATCGGCGGGAAGCCGGACGCCGGGGCGGGCGCCGGGGCCGGGATCGGCTCGGGCATCAGCTGCGGCTGCTCCGGAGCCGTCCTGGGGCGGCGCCGGGAGGCGAGCCGGACCGGCGTCTCCTGCTCGGGTTCGGCCGACCTGCCGGTCATCGCGTCGGACATCGGGTCGGTCATCGGGTCGGTCATCGTGTGGGCCGGGGCGTCGGTCATGGCGGGCAGCGGCGCCGGGGACACCTGCTGCTGGTAGTCGGTCGCGGCCGGCTGCCACGGCGCCCGGGTGAGCAGGGTTCCCGGGACATGGACGACGACGCACAGCCCGGTGTAGCGCGACCGGCTGAGCGTGACCGACAGGCCCAGCTGCGCGGCCAGGCGGCCGACCACGAACAGGCCCATCTGCTCGCCGGCCGCGATCTCCGCGAACAGCGGTGCGGCCTTGAGCCGTTCGGAGAGTTCCGCCATCCGCTCGCTGCGCAGGCCGAGCCCCCGGTCCTCGACCTCGAACGCGATGCCGTTGCCGGTCGCCAGACAGCGCACCGTGACCGGGAAGTCCTGGTGCGAGAACTTGAGTGCGTTGTCGGCGAGTTCGGCCAGCAGGTGGGTCAGCGCCCCGGCCGCCTCCGGGACGATCCAGGCGTCCGGGCCGAACTCCAGCTGGATCCGGTGCGGGGCCTGCGACTCGCCGACGGTGTCGAGCATGACGTTGCCCACCGGCACCGGCTCCGAGTGGGGGTGCGGGATGATGCCGTTGGCCAGCAGCAGCAGGTTTTCCAGGTGCCGCCGCAGCAGGGTGACCCGGGCGTCGACCGCCGCCAGCTGGCCCTTGGCGTCCGCCCCCAGCTCGACCCGCCGCTGGAGGCCGTCGAGGCCGTCGAGTGCCCCGTGCGCGGCCAGCAGCGAGCGGGTCGCCGCGATTCCGGCGAAGCGGTCGAAGCCGTCGCGTTCCTTGTGCACCAGCCAGGCGGCGTCGGCGGCGTGCTGCGCGAGCCGGGCCAGGGCGTCCCCGATCGCGCCGAGTTCGTCGCGCTGCCCACTGACCCGGGGCAGCACGTTGGTGTCGACGTCCTCGCCCTGCTGCAGGCGTCTGATCAGTTCCGGGATCTGCTGCTGGGCGACCAGCATCGCGGTCTCCCGGACCTGGTCGACGCGGTCCAGCAGGCTGCGGCCGGTGACCCGGACCACCAGCAGCCCGGCCAGCGTCAGCAGCACGCCCAGAATGCCCACCCCCCAGGCCTCCTGACGGAGCGTCCGGAGATCCGGGCCGGTGGCGTGGTGTGCCTGCCGGACCAGCACCAGGACGCACGCGGCGGTCAGCGCGGCGGTGCTGAGCGTGACCGTGAGCGTGAACCGGCGCAGCACGGTGCGCAGCGGCATGACACGGACGGGCGCGGCGGTGGATCGCGGCATCGGGTTCCTCTCGCGGGCGCAAGGACGGGGGTCCGGCGGGTCGGGGTCGGAGGTCGGGGTCGGCGGGTCGGGGTCGGGTCGGGGTCCGGGAGTCGGGGTCGGGGTCGGGTCCGGCGGGTCGGGGTCCGGGAGTCGGGGTCGGGGTCGGCGGTGTGCGGGTGCGGCGTCCGGGTCAGGTCTGGGCGAAGCCCCGGGTGCGTTCGGCGTCGGTGACCTGCCGCCGGTGGTACCCGATCTCGACCCGGGCCGCCTGGGCGTAGTGCCCGGTCACCTCCTCGCCCAGCAGCCGCGCCGGAAGCGGATCGCTCTCGAAGGCGGCCAGGGCCTCCTCCAGCGCGCCCGGCACCGGCGGGGCGTCCAGGTCCAGGTAGCCGTCGCCCGTGCAGGGCTGCGGCGGCTTCAGCTCCTGTTCGATCCCGTGCCGGATCGCCGCCACCGCGGCGGCCAGCGCCAGGTACGGGTTGGCGTCCGCGCCGGGCAGGCGGACCTCCAGGTGCGCCCCCCGGCCGTGGCCGACGGCCCGAACCGCACAGCTGCGGTTGTCGAAACCCCACACCATCCGGGTCGGCGCGAAGGAGTGGTCGGCGTAGCGCTTGTAGGAGTTGACGTTCGGGGCGTACAGCGGGCCGAGCTGCGGCAGCGCCTGCAGCAGCCCGGCGACGGCGTGCCCGGTGACCGCTGCCAGCGGCTCGCCCGGTTCGGGGGCGAAGGCCGCCTCCTCGCCCCGCCACAGCGACAGGTGCAGGTGCAGTCCGCTACCGGTGGTGTTGTCGGGTGCGGCCATGAAGGTGGCGGCCAGGCCCTGGCGGTCGGCCACCGTCCGGGCGGCGTGCTTGAACAGCACATGGCCCTCGCAGGCCGCCTCCGGGTCGCCGTACGGGAAGGTGATCTCCAGCTGGCCCGGGGCGCCCTCGGTCTTGACCGCCTCGACCGGCAGCCCGGCCTGGGCGAGGACGTCCCGCAGGCGGCGGGTGTAGTCGGTCACGGTCTGCGGGAAGTCCAGCGCGTAGTCGCGGTTGTCCCAGGTCACCGGCTGCATCCGGCGGTAGCCACGGGAGGCCAGGGTGCCGGTGGTGCCGTGGTACAGCACGAACTCCGTCTCCAGGCCGGCCTTCACCTGGAGGCCGAGCCCGCCGAGCAGCTCCAGCTGCCGCCGCAGCACGCTGCGCGGCGCGACCGGCAGCAGCGCGCCGTCCGGGTCGAGCGCGTCGGCGAAGACCACGGCGGTGCCCGCCAGCCACGGCAGCCGCCGGGCGCTGGCCAGGTCGGCGGCGAGCTGCAGGTCACCGTAGCCGCGCGCCCAGGAGGTCAGCTCGAACCCGTCGACCGGGGTCATCGCGATGTCGGTGGCGAAGACGTACGCGCACATCTCGGCCGCCCCGCCGGGTGCGGTGAGCTTGTCGAGGAAGAACCGGGCGTCGTACTCCTTGCCCTTGAGCCTGCCCTGGCCGTCCACGACGGCCAGCAGCACCGCGTCGATCCGGCCCGCCGCCACCTGGGCGCGCAGGTCGTCGAAGCGGATCAGGCCGGTCGGGGTGGGCACGTCAGACCACCTCGCCTTCCAGCTCGGCCATGGCGGCGCTGGCGTGGACGGCCGGGGTGGCGTAGCGGCGGCGGGCCACCGGCCACCACGCGGTGGCCAGGACCAGCACCACCGCCAGGGCGATCGGGGCGTAGTTGAAGCTGGTGCTGTTGACCGGGCTGGTCTGCGGCAGGCAGAAGAGCACGGTGACGATGGCCACCCAGACCACCGCGACCACGCCGACCGGGACGCTCCAGCGGCCCAGGTTCCACGGGCCAACCGCGAAGCCCTTGCCCTTGCGCAGCCGCAGGAAGACCGGGATGGCGTAGGCGGGGGTGATCCCGATGACGTTGATCGCGGTGACCGCGCCGTACGCGACCGGGCTCCACAGCGCGGGCAGGGCCAGTACCAGGGCGACCCCGACCGACAGCCAGACCGCGTTGGAGGGAGTGCGGTTGCGGGAGAGCTTGCGCCAGTGCCCGGAGCCGGGCATCGCGCCGTCACGGGAGAAGGCGAAGATCATCCGCGAGCAGGCGGCGACCTCGGCGTTGCCGCAGAACAGCTGGGCGATGATGACGACGAGCAGCAGCAGCTTGGCGCCGGTGCCGCCGAGCGCGTCCAGGAAGATCTGCGCCGGGGGGACGCCGGTGGCGGTGGTGATCGTGCCGCTGTAGTTCTGGATGGCGAAGGTCAGCCCGGCCAGCAGCACCGCGCCCGCGATCCAGGACACCCAGATCGAGCGCATGATCCCCTTGGCGGCGCTGACCTGCGCCTGGGTGGTCTCCTCGGACAGGTGGGCGGAGGCGTCGTAGCCGGAGAAGGTGTACTGGGCGAGCAGCAGGCCCAGCGCGCACACATAGACCGGGCTGCCCCAGCCGGTGCTGTTGACGAAGTGGCCGAAGACGAAGGAGGCCGACTGGTGGTGCGCCGGGACCAGCCACAGCGCGCCGACGATCACGGCCACGCCACCGAGGTGCCACCACACGGAGACGCTGTTGAGCACGTTCACCAGGTGCACGCCGAACAGGTTCAGCAGGGCGTGCACCACCAGGATCACCACGAAGATCACCATGATGGACCGCGGGGTGGGGTGGAAGCTCCACTGGAGGTTGGCGAACGCGCCGATGAACGTCGCCGCGCCGTAGTCGATGCCGGCGATCGCGCCGAGCAGGCCGAGCAGGTTCAGGACGCCGGTGTACCAGCCCCAGCCCCGGCCGCCGAGCCGGTCGGCCATGAAGTACAGGGCCCCGCTGGTCGGGTACGCGGAGGTGACCTCGGCGAGCGCCGCGCCGACGAACATGACCATGGCGCCGACCAGCACCCAGCCCCACATCATCACCGCCGGCCCGCCGGTGATCAGGCCGAAGCCGTACAGGGTCATGCACCCCGACAGGACGCTGATGACCGAGAAGCTGATCGCAAAGTTGCCGAAGGCGCCCATCCTGCGCACCAGTTCGGGTTGATACCCGAGTTCGCGAAGGACCGATTCGTCGGACGGCTGCTGCAGGACGGACACCGGGTACTACCTCCTGTTGGGGGAAACGCCTGTTGCGGGAACTCCTGGTGCGGGACGGTCGGGCAGCGGCTCGGCTCAGGCCCAGCGGCTGGGGCGGCCCCGGGACTGCCCCGCCGAGCGGGACTGGCTCCGGGCCCAGCGGAACTCCTCCTCGGCGTGGTCCGGGCTGTCGGCGACGCTGGCCCAGGGCAGGCGGGTGGCGTACGGCCCGATCTGGGAGAACACCCGGTGCGCGTCATCGAAGCGGTTGCCCGCCCACAGCGCGTGCGCGAGGTGGTTCAGGTCCAGCGGCGTACGCTGCCCGGCCGACGGGTGGTCGAACCAGCCGTGCAGCGCCCGGTCGATGTGGTGGGTGACATGGTCGCCGGTCCACTGCCCGCGCATCAGCGGGCTGAGCCGCCCGCCGTCGCGCATCTCGCGGTACCGCTCCACATACGCGTACAGCGGCAGAACCAGCAGCGGTGAGCCGTCGGGGGCGACCGAGCCGACGTAGCGGGCGAAGTCGATGGCCTCACCGGGGGAGCCGCCCGCGCGGGCGAGCCAGAACCGGAGCATCCGGTGGAACGCCTCGCGGTTGAAGCTGTCCCGCCGGTCCGCCTCGCCGAGCAGGCCCCAGGGCCCGGCCGGAAGCATCGGCTCGGGCGCGGGGTGGCAGTGCTCGGGACGTTCCTGCCGCTCGTCGGCCTGGGCCAGGGCGAGCAGGCAGACCCACGGCACGGGGTCGTTCGGCAGCTGGCTCCCGGCCGCCCAGCACGCCTCGCGGGCGCGCTGCTCGATCGAGGGCGCGTTGCGGTCCCGCTGACGGCGGGCCACCAGGGCGTGTTCGACCGCCACCCGCGCCCGCATCACGGCCAGGTCGCCGTTGCCGGGCTCCTCGGCCCGCCAGGCGCTGAGCACGTTGGAGCGGGCGGCGACGGCCCCGAGCACCTGGGTCCGTGAGGTCCGGGCGGCCCAGTCGGTACCGGTCTCGGCGAGCAGCGTGCGGGTCGCCATCCAGCGCCCCGCGTGCAGGTCCTCCAGCGCCACCCGTAACGCGGCGTCCGGTCCGGCCGGGTGGAACACCAGGTCGGGCCCGGAGTCCGCGGCCATCAGCGGTCCCCCCGGCCGCCGCGCGCCACCGTACCGGGGGTGGCCGGCGGCTCCGCCGGGCGCCGCCACGGGGCGGAGGCCGTCCGGCGGAGCGGGCGGGGGCGGACCGGGGCCGCCCAGCGGGCTGAGGCGGATTGCGCTGTCACGTTGGAGTCCAGAGCCAGTCGTCGGAGCCGGGTTGGTACGCGATGCCGTCCAGGGCTGCCCGGCGCGCAGTGCACGGAGCCGGAGGGGACGCGCTGTGACCGCGTCATCCCGGCACAGCTACGGAACCAGAGTCGCACCGGTGACCGACAGGGGACACACCAGGTACACAGGATGCCGGATGGGGACACAACCGGGACGGGGTGGCGGTATTTCGCCCAACCCGCACCCCCGCGGCCGAGTTCACTCGTACAGTCGGTCCGGTGAGTACAGCGGCGAGTACAACGCAGAGCGACCGGCCGGAGGTGCCGCAGCCCAACCGCCAGCTGGTCTTCCTGATCGAGGAGGCCCACCTCTCCCACTACGAGCTGGCCCGGCTGGTCCGGGAGGCACTGACCCGGCGCGGCCTTCCGGCCAAGTGCACCCACCACAACGTCCGGCGCTGGTGCGAGGGGCGCGCCACCAGGGCGGTACCGCCCTACGTGATCGCCGAGGTCCTCTCCGGGCGGCTCGGGCGCGAGG
>Ga0302314_10009827_pt1 | contig 16867 bp, 21 predicted proteins | sample III_Palsa_N2_3_FD_200533 | JGI IMG/M metagenome (GOLD analysis project Ga0302314, IMG submission 200533) | Peat permafrost microbial communities from Stordalen Mire near Abisko, Sweden - III_Palsa_N2_3 | ecosystem: Environmental > Terrestrial > Soil > Palsa > Peat permafrost | place: Sweden...
CGGCCGCCAGGACCTTGGCCACGATGCCCGCCGGGTCGTCCTCGTCCGGGACGCAGTGCATCAGGCCCGCCATGATCACCCCGACCGGGCGGCTGAAGTCCAGCGTCTGCCGGGCCTCGTCCAGGATCCGCTCGATGTCCCGGACGTCGGCGTGGATGTAGGTGGTGGAGCCGAGCGCGCTGCCGGTCAGCAGGGCCCGGGCGTGGACCAGCACGATCGGGTCGTTGTCGGTGTAGACGATCCGCGACTCGGGGGCGATCCGCTGGGCGACCTCATGCGTGTTGTCGGCCGAGGGGAGCCCGGTGCCGAGGTCGAGGAACTGCCGGATGCCCACCTCGGCGGTCAGGTGGCGCACGGCGCGGCCGAGGAAGGCGCGGTTGGCCCGGGCGTTGTGGGTCACCGGGTTGCCGGTGGCGATGATCCGCTCGGCCACCTCGCGGTCGACCGCGTAGTTGTCCTTGCCCCCCGGGTAGTCCCGTAATTCGTACATCTGTACGAGAGGGCGGCGCACTATGGCATCCATGGCGATGAGGGTAGCTCCTGGGCCGGTGACTCCGTACGACGGGTGCGGCATGTGCCTGCTTGGCACACGCCGACTCAGCCGCAGTACTGACACTACGTCAAGCCCAGAGGTCCAGGAAAAGAAGACCCTGGGGGTGGCCGCTGACGTAGGCGGACACATCATCGGCTGGGCTGACGACTGGGAGACGAGCGGGGGCACCGATCCCCGCCAGCGCAAGGGACTCGGCCCGTGGCTCCGGGGAGAGAAAGGCCCGTACGACGGGGTGGCTGCTTCGGCAGTGGACCGCATTGGGCGCAACCTCCGGGATGTGCTCAATACTCAGCACGACCTTACCGATCTTGGACGCGTCATCGTCACGGGTGATCACCAGGGAATCTGGGTATTCCCCGATGATGAGAACGATTTCACGATGAAGGCGTGGGCTTCCCAAATGGAGCTGCGGAGCATCCAGCGTCGCTGTGCGGATGACACGGTGCGAAGCCGAGAGGCAGGCGAGCCCAAGCAGCGTCCGAGCTACGGGTACATTTTCAAGCGTGCGAATGGCCATGGAAAGGTGATCAGCGTCGACCTGGACGAGGCAGCGATGGAGCCCCTGTGGCCCGTAGTGGAGAGGATCTTGGGAGACACTACCGACACCATCACGGTCTCGACCGAGGCAGCACGACTGACGCGTGACGAAGTGCTCAGCCCCGCTGACCGGCTGGCTTTCAACTACGGCCGACCGGTGAAGGGCAGTCCCTGGACCGCCAAGTCCCTGCATCTGATCCTCACCAGCTGGGCTGCACTGGGGTACCTCCTGCACAACGGTGTACCCGCTATCGGTGCGGACGGGCGGCGCATTCGTCTCTCGCAGCACCAGCATTGGGACGAGCAGACACGGCTTGCGCTCATTGAGAAGACCGCGCCGAAGAGGAAGGGCAGCCGGGCCCCGAAATCGACCCGACTGCTGTCCGGTCGCGGGGTATGCGGGAATTGCTCCGCGACGCTGTACGTGGGAGGGCGATCGGGGCCGGATCACGGATGGGGGTGCACGGCACGGGTTCGAGGGATTCCCGGGTCTCAGCACTGCACACCCGCCCCGAGTATCTACGCCAGCGTATTGGACGCAGGGGTTACGGATTGGTTTTTGGCCCGCTATGGGGACGCCGAGGTGATGCGCACGGTCTTTGATCCCGGTACCGGATACGCCGCCCGGATCAAGACCATGGAGGCGGATCAGCAGCGCCTACGCGAGGACCGCGCCGCCGGGCTCTACGGCTCGCCCGCTGACACCGACTGGTACCGAGAGACCTATGGCCGCCTCAGTGCGGAGATTGCGGAGCTGTCGGCCCTGCCTGAGCGGCCCGCCGGTATGCGCCGGGTGCCGTCCGGGCGGACGATCGGCCAGGTATGGCGGGAGGCCCGAGATGATGCCGCGCGGCGGGAGCTGCTGATCCGCTATCAGGTCAAGGTCACTCTCTGGCCCGAGGTCGCCGAGCAGACCGGGCCGCGCTACACGGTCACCGGCATGTCGGGAAAGTTCCTGGGTCTGGCCGCATAGCCGAAGGGGTCCACACGGAATCTGCCGTGTGGACCCCTTGCTCATGCCTCAGCCAGCGCCGCCACCCCGGGCACCAGATGACGGACATAGACCCCGCCCATGTCTTGCACCTCCACCACGCGCGCGATCAGGTCGGCCCGCAGAGTACCGAAGGCTGCCCCCGTCACCGCGTCAGCCGTGGTCGGCCCCAGCACTTCCACCAGGGTCCACGGGCTCACGTCAAGAACCCACTCGCCGACATGCGGGGCCTGCCGCAGCCGGAACTCCAGGGCCGACCCGGACGCTGACGCTCGGCTGATCACCACGGGCAGCGCCGGACCGTCAGTCACCAGCTTCCACACCCCGGAGGGGTCGCGCTGCAAGGCCCCGCCGTCCCTGGCCAGCTCGAAAATCGCCGCCCCCACACCCGAGGCCAGACACCACCTCGGACTCAGATCCCCATCGGGGTGCCGCACCCCATGCACCGACACCCAGCCCACCAGGTCAGCCCCCATGGCGATCACCCGCATGACCATCCCCAGGTGACCGCTGACCCTCAGCCCGCGATGGTCCGCGCCGTACCCCACCCGCCAGCCCGGTGGCGAGGTCACCCCCACCGGCTTCAAGATCAACATCTCGCAGCCGGCGGCGAGTCCATGATCCATTACCCCGCCCTGGATCCCGCCGCGCCCCACCCACCCACCCCGGCCGCAGCTCCCGGGCAAGCTCGCGCTCGGTCGCAAGGTCGGCGGCGATTCCCGCAGCTACGAGAGCTTCCGCAGGCGAGTGCCCGCAGTGGACGTACCGCCACCGCCGCTCGACCACCACACTGTCACCGGCCTCCGCCACCGAGCGCGCCCCCGTGTGCTGCGCGCGCTCAGCCCGCAGGCGCCCGTAGGTGGTGGAGTAGGCCCGGGTCTTGGTCACGCAGTGCCCCCGGTAGCCCAGCGCGTGAGCCCACGCCCGAAGACGCAGGTGCTGCAACTCGACCAGGCCGCCCAGCCTCCAGCACGTACCAACCAGCGCACGGACGTGATTGGAGGCGCGCAGCGCCCGCACCTGGCTTGCTGCCACCAGGCGCCGATCCAGCGTCCCCGCCTCCGCATCACCCACGCTCACCGACACCGACTTGCCGACGTACTTGGCGAGGTAGCCAGCCATCTGCCCATCGGTCAGCGCCGAGGCCAGAGCACGCACGTCCAGCTGGTCACCGAACTTCAGCGCCCGGGCGCCGTAGGCCGCAGACTCCGGCACTGGCACCGACACAGCCCCCGCCGCCGACCGCACCGCCTCCACCAGCACCCCGGCCGACGCCCACCCCGGCGGAGCCTCAGCGGGCCCGTCCGGACCATCCAGCCGGATCACCGCGTGGAAATGCACCGCGCCACGGCGCTGGTACTCCGCCACCTTCACCGCAGACACCCGCACCACCCGGCGCACCGCCGACCGGCCCACACCCCCCGCCCGCGCCAGCCGGTGATACAGAACGTCCGTGAACCTGGTCCACAGGACCCCGGCGTGCGCGTGCCACAGCACGTGCCCCGGGTAGTCGTAGCAGCCCGCGCACACCGGCTGCCCCACCAGCGGATCCGCCGCCTCATGAACCCGGCCGCACCCCACCGGCACCCCGTGCCCACACACACCCCGCCCAGCCGCGTGGCACGAGCCCTCACGGTGCACCCGGCCGAAGGAAGGCGCCGTCAGCGTCACGAACACCCGGGGATGAGCAGCCACCCCCGCGCCGATGCCCTTGCCGCCCGCCAGGCCCGCCCGAACCAGCTGAAACGTGTCCCCCGCGTACTGGTACGAGCACGGCTGGCACCGTGACGCCCGCCGGTTGCGGCACCGCACCGCCAGCCGCTCACCCGGCTCACCACACGTCGAGTACGACCGCAGCACCTCACCCGTGGCCGAGTCCACCGCCACCGTGCTGCCCGACAGATACACCGGACGCGCACACCCCCCGGTCGCGGTCACCTGCTCAACCCACCGCGCCAGCCCCGGCATCTGACCCAGGCGCACCAGGTCCCGCTCCACCGTGCCCAGCCCAGCCAGACGATCCAGCCCAGCCAGGTAGGCACGGCGAGCAGACACACTCCCAAACGGACCACTGCTGTCGCGGTCCACATCAACAGTCACGGTCATGGCGGACGACTCCACTTCGGGGGGACACGCCGCCCGGGCCACACCAGGAACCACCCAGTGCGACCGAGGCCAGCAACGAGACGAACAGGGGCACGGACGGGGGCAAGGACGGCTGGTCGTGGTCGCATGGGAACTCCAGTTCGAATAGAGAGGCTAGGAATTGCTGTGCGTCAGGGCCGAAACGACCCACTCAACGGCGGTGATGATCGGCGCCGCGAACGGGGTCCACTGCACGTAGAACCCGCACAGGAACAGCATCAGCGCCTGGATTTTCCCGACCTCGCCGGAGCGCACCATCATGAACGCGACGATGCACAGGACAACCTGAGTCGCCCGGATCATGCCCATTACCCCTCCTCCGTCCGGTGCCCGGCCCAGCCCAGCCCCGACAGAACCGGCGTGAGGGTGGCGTACTTCTCAGCGGTGCGCCGAGCCTGGTCCGGGGTCACCAGGACCGAGCGGGCCCGCATCCACGTCCCGTCGTCCGTCACCGCGATCGCCACGCCCTGCTCGGTGTCACTGATCAGCTGGGCAGCCGCCACCGCGTCCGGCGCCAGGTCGCCGAGCGTCATCTCTGCCGTCCCCTTGTCGAGGACCCGGTGACAGACCCGGCCGGACAGCTGCGCCCGCAGCGCGGTGACGCCCGGACCCAGATCCGAGCCCACACGCTGCCCCGCCACGATCAGGTGCACACCCAGCGCGGCACCCAGCTGACCCAGCCGCAGCAGCGCCGTGGACACCTGCGCGACTATCGCCTTGTCCGCGCTGCCCGCCGACAGATAGAGCTCCGCCACCTCATCTACCAGCACAATCACCGCAGCCGGCCGTTTCGGCTCCGGCAGCTCCCAGATACTCCGAGCCCCCACCGACCGGCACAGCGCCATCCGGTCCAACGCGATCTCAACCAACTGCGACAGCAGATCCGCAGCCTCGTCCCGGGTCGTCGCCAGAGCCGACAGCCGCGCCTCAAAAAGGCTCAGTTCCATGCCGCCCTTCAGGTCGATGCCGACCAGCGCGACCGGCTGCGCCGCCCACTGCGACACCAGCGCCGCCATGAGCGTGCTCTTGCCGGAGCGGGTGGCACCCACGATCAGCCAGTGCGGTGAACGCCGCAGATCCACCACCCACTGCGCACCGTCCTCCCACCGGCCCACCACCGCCCGAAGCAACTGCCCAGCGGCGGCCGAGTGCGGCACCCACGGCACCGACAGCGGATCCCATGCCGTCGCGGTCACGGTCACCCACCCACGCTCCACCGAGGTGATCCGCACCGCGTGCACCCGCCACGCATGCGCCAGCGCCACCGCCGCACCCACATACATCTCCGGGGCCTGCCCCGGATGCAGCCGCACCCGCACCACCAGGCCACCCGGCCGGAACCGGACCACACCCAGCCGGGGCGCCATCGTCTTGATCGCGCGGCCCTTGACCATCACACCCCCCAGCACCCGCACCGCCGGACGCTTGGTCACCGCCAGATCCTGGAGATCCGTCAGCCGGTGCCACGTCCAACGCAGCCGTACGACCGCCCTCGGGTAGCCCCACACTCGCCACCACAGGCGCGGCGCCCGCGCCATCAGCACCGGCGAGAACACCGACAACGCCACCAGCGCAACAGCAGCCGCCACCAGCAGCCACACCCCGAACGGGATCCCGCCCGACGTCGCCGCCCTCTTCACCGCAGGGTGCGCCAGCGCCGGATGCGACCGGATCTCGCACGCCATCCCCACCAACGCCCCGCACCCACTCGTGATTGCACTCATGTCACTCCACCTCCGTTGCGATCTTGTTGATTGCGTCCTGCGTCACCACGACCGTCCGGCAGATCTGATCCGCCCACGTCTGCGCCCGGACCTGGAAGATCGGCCGCACGTAGCCGAAGAACAGCCCGCCGATGTCGAGCACGTGCAGCAGGCTCCGCAGAACCGAACGCGCCGGACCCACCGGTGCCCCCGTGTCCTCATCCACCAGGACGATCCGCAGCAGCCGCTGCCCCACCGACTGACCGGTCCGGCCCCGCTGCGCTGCCTGCCACACCAGGAACACGACACCCAGCAGCCAGTACAGGACCGGGAACACGGGCGCCATGTGCACACCGCAAACCAGCGCCACCGCCTCCACCAGCGCGAAAACCGGCCTGGCAGCGAACAGCACGATGCTGTACGTGGTGGCGATACCGCCCGCGATGCTCAGCTCAATCAGCGCCGCCGACGCCCGCGTGGACCAGTCCGCCAGCCCCGGGATCGGCACCCGCGCCCGGGGCCCACGCTCCCGCTCCGGCAGTTGCGCCCCCGGCACCCACCAGCCCCCGCTCACGACCCCTCCACCGGCAGGACCAACGGCGGCAGTTCCACACCGTTCTCCGCAGCGTCATTGACGATCACCGTCTCCAGGTCCCGCGCCAGCCCCGCCGCATCCTGCGCCATCGACGCCACCAGCACATAGATGAAACGGAACTGCTGCACTTCCAGGCCCGCCGACAACTCCGCGCCCAGCTCACCCAGGTCCATCAGCCGCTCACGCAGATCCCGCCAGTCCCGGCCAGCCGCAGCGCCGCTCACTTCGCACTCCCGGCCGCAGGCTTGCCCGCCGCGACCGGCTGCGCAGGCACATCCGGAGCGCCGCCCGGAGCCACCGCATCCGCGCGGTAGGACATCCCCGCCCGCCCGGCGATCTCCCACATGAACGCCGTCAGACCCCGGAAGATCACGTACGTGCCCGGCGCCAGGCCCACAGGCTCACCCGGCACCGCCACCTCGATCAACGCCGCCCGCCCGTCCTGCGGGGCCAGCGCCACCGCCACCGACCACGTCGGCACACCGTCCCGGTCCGCCCGCTGCACCCCCTCCAGGTCTGTCTTCGGCGTCACCGCCACACACAGCGCAGGCCCCAGCCGCGCCTGCTCCACCGGAATGTTCCTTAGCGTCATAACCCGCTCCCAGCAGGCAAGATGACGATCCCAAAGGGTAGTCGTCATGATGAATTTGACGCTGTGAGCATGCGCGCCCTTGACCCTTGCTGCAAGGGGGATTCATCATGACGACAGCTGAATCTGTGCCACCCGAAGCCCGGACCTGCGCTAACCTCGGTCGAAAATATGTTCGATACTTGAGCCGCCGACCAGGACGACCATCCGCCAGACAAGGGGACGTGCCATGGCCACCATCAAGCCCAAGCCCATGCACCATCAACTCGCCGACACCCTGCGCCAGGCCATCCGGCGAGGTCGATGGGCCCCCGGCAGCCAAATCCCCACCGAGCCGGTCCTCAGCCAGCAGTACGGCGTCTCCAGGGCCACTGTGCGCCTCGCAGTCCAGACCCTGCGCGCCGAAGGACTGCTGGACGTCGTCCAGGGGCGCGGCAGCTTTGTGCGCGCAGCCCGCGACGAGGCCCCGCGCACCACCATCCAGCGCGCGGTGACGCGCACCTCAGCCTCCTACGGCACCAGCGCCGACGAGTGGACCGACGTCGAGACCCCCTCCGTCTCACACGTCGGGATCGACCACACAGCCGCAGCCCGCCTCGCCATCCCCGAGGGAGAATCCGCATTCCTCATCGAGCGCCTGCTCGCCCACCCCAGCGGCGCCCGCATACGGCACACCATCCTGCTGCCCATGGAGGCCATCACCGGCACCCCCCTGGCCAGCCCGGCCACGGACGTCACCGCAGCGTTCGCCTTCCTGCACCTGGCACACCGTCACGGACACCTGGAGTGGGCCGAGACAGTCAGCGCCCGCATGCCGTCCCCGGACGAGCGCGCCGCACTCCAGATCCAGAACGCGGACGCGACGCCCCTGCTGATCTCACACCGCATCACCCGCACCCAGGCCACCGGCCGACCACTCATGCTGGAGACCACCACCACCCCCGCCACCAGCGTCGATTTTGCCTTCACCACCCGCCCAACCCGCCCGGCGCCCCGGACCCCCGTCTGAACTGCCCGCAGCAGGCGTCGAATAGTTGCTTCACTTGCTCAAGGGCGGCGCATCCGCGCCGCCGGGCGGCCCCGCCGCCCGGCCGGGCTGCGGCCTGCGGCCGGTCCCGGCCGACGGCAGGCCGCCCCGCGCGCAGACACCACCCCGACCCCGGAAGCCTCGAACCCTCACAGACGATGGCCGGGCCCGGACGGCAGGCGCGGTGCGGCCCCGACCACCGGCTGCGGTCCGCAGTGCTTCCAGTACCCCCGAGCAGCCCGGCGCAGCTGCACCAGCGAGGTCTCACAGGGCCCTGACCAGCCGAAACGGGCACCGCCCCCGCCGGCCTTTTGCCTACGCCAGCCTCGGTTCACCCGCCCGTGGCCAGCCCCTTCTCCAGGACCTCACGCAGCCGGGCCGCCGCATCCAGCGTCACCGACACCACCACCAGCCCCGACCCGTCATCAGCCCACCGAGCCTGCGCAAACGCGCCCCCGTTCGCCAGCCCCAGCTCCGCGAACGTCTCATTGAGAGCCTGCGCATGGCCCCGCGCCCGCAGCCACGCACCCTCATAGTCCACCCCGGGAAGCACAGGCCCCCCACCCAGCAGGAAGTACCCGCCGCCGTCCCCGCGATCAGGAGGGCGGTCGTCCTGCCCGAACTCATCCTCATCCATCCGGTGCTCTCCCCGTCCCCGCGCCTCACCACGGCAGGCATATGCCGCAACGCGCGATCACTCCAGCGTCGCACACAGCACCGACATCACCACGGACAGCGGAAAAAGATACGCGCAAGTCGATTTTCGGCCCACCCGCCACAACCCACGCCAACAGCCCCAGCCACACCCCGAAGGGCACAGCCAGGGCCGAAGTTGACCACAGCGCGGCTACGCGGTGACCGCCCCCGCGCGTAACAGGCGGGCGAACTCACCGAAGCCCAGCCGCTCCGCCTGGTCCGCCAGTTCATCCAGCGCCGTCACCCGGTCCGGCCACTGCTGGCCCGGCTGGAGCAGCCACCAATACTGGGCGACACGCACCGGGTCAGGCAGGTCCGCAGGCGCCCCGGCATCCACCTGATGGGCCCGGCCGACCCGGTAGCCCTGCCCCCACATGTCCATCATCAACAGCTTCAGCTTGACCGTGGCCTCGCTGTCGCTGGTGAGCGAGGACCGCAGAACCTGCGCCATCGGCTCGACCCTGTAGAAGTCCACCGCCGTACCCGCCGACGCCATCATCAGCCGAGGCGAGACACCCGCGCAGTCCCAGAGCGATTCATCTCGCGACGCCAGCGCCGCAGCCATCACATGATCCATCAGCCGCTGCTCACGCTCTCGTGCCATAACCACTCTCTCTCGGGAACGGGAGCCCCGGCCGTCCGGAGGGAAGGGGGGAGGGGAACGGCCGGGGCAGTCTTGGATGTCCGCTCAGCGGACCGTGACACCAGTCGGCCGGGAAGTCTTCCCCTGGCCGTTGTTCCGGGACCGGATCACCGTGCCCGCCTCAAGCAGCATGTCCCGCATCCACGAGGGGGAGCGGCCCACCTCTTCGGCGAGCTCCTTGACGGTCAGATCCTCTGCCTCGTCGTACCGCTTGCGGTAGGAAGCGGCCAGGGCCGTTCGCTTCGGCCCCTTCCTCACCTGCTCGCCCGCAGCGAGCCTCAAATCCGTCTGGTCAGACATCGACAACACCTTTCCGCGCCGACGGCGCTAGAAGAACTGCTCAGGGGAACGCAGCGGGCGTATGGCCGGGCGGTGCGTGCCCGCCAGCACGTTCGAGTAGCGGCACTCCATACGGAAGGTGCAGCTCTGACAGGTGAACAAGCGCACCGTGCCGCGCGGGCCCTCCATCGCCCCGTACGCCGTCACCGGCACCCCCGATGACTCGCACTTGAAGCACTCGCCGAGCGTCCAGACGAAGGCCGCCAGCCACTCGACTACGCTCACCTCTCACCCGGCCGCACCGGGTGGAACCCGCACACGAGCGTGTCAACGCCCCGCACCCGCGCCGTCCGCGCCTTGGGCAGGTACACCCGACCTCGGCAGTACCCGCACCGCACCGGCCGACCGCGACCCCCCAGCGGCCCGGGTAAACGCCAGCGACTCCCCATGATGGTCACTCCTCTCCATCGTTCGACCAACTACCGAACACCTCAGCGAACTCGCCAGCGTCGGCAAAGAACGCGTAAGCCAGCAGCAACTCAAGCTCCGCCGCACGCCCCGCGTCCAGCGCCGCGCGCAGCCCGGCCAGATCCCTGTTCAACGCGTCCAGCAGAGCGTGCCTACCGGGGGCTGTCATCAGCTGTGCTCCGCGTCGATATGACGGGCCATCAGCACTCGGTAGTCGCCAGCGCCACTCTCGTTCCCCGCGCGCTTCCTGACCTTGATTGCCTTCATGTAGGAAGCGCAGGCATCGCACCCGCGCACGGGAACCGGCGCAGGCGGCGGGAACCCGAAATCGAACGGCCGCTCCACCTGCTTGCGACGCGCCCGCCCAGTCACAGGCCCCACCTGCTTGAGGCGTTCAACTCCGCCACGCGGGAACGCAGTTCCTCCGCGCGCTCAGCCTGGTGCAGGTGGCCGAGTGGCACCTCCCACTCCAGGCCACCGCCCGAGGGGCGGAGTACCGCGTACGTCCGCCCCAGCGCCATGACCCGCCCCACTCGGTCAAGCCGCCCGTCGTACGCCAGATCCCCAACGGCGGGAAGCTCCACCGCCGTTGCCGTTGCCGTTTCCTCCGCCGCTCGGCGCGAGAGGCAGGGCGTCCCTGGTGTCCCCTCGCCGTTGGCGGGCGGTAAGTCGAGATTGCTCACGGTAGCTACCTCCGAGTAATCGCATCGAAGCGACCCAGGCGGCCCAGCAGCTCAAATCAGACGGCGGGGGGCACGGATATGCCCCTGACGCAACGTCAAGATCACTTAGGCGAGCAGTTGGACTGCGCTCTGCAATCATGCTCCCGTGTTGACTCAGTCCGCAACCACACATCTGCAATTTCAAAATCTGCAACTGTGCAGTCTGCATCGTCTCGGTCGAAGCTCCTGGACTGTGCAGCACGTCAAGAGGCAGACTGTGCCTGTCCGTAGAAGGAGGCAGCATGGCCGAGGGGCCACGTCCGACCATCCGGGGTCGCCGTCTGGGCTCCGAGCTCCGCCGCCTGCGAGAAGCGGCTCGCAAGTCGACCGACGACGCCGCTGCGGTCTTGCAGTGCTCCCGCGCCAAGATCAGCCGTGTGGAAACCGGCCACAACGGGATACGCCGCCTGGACCTGGGGATCCTGCTGGACTTCTACGAAGTCACCGACGCAGAGACCCGGCAGGCGCTTGAAGACCTTGCCCGGGAAAGCAGGAAGCGCGGTTGGTGGCACGACTATGGCGACACCATCCCCCCGGCCTATGCGGACTATCTGGGCATGGAGGAACAGGCTCGGTACATTCGTACTTGGGAGCCCATTCTGGTGCCAGGACTACTGCAAACCGAAGGCTATGCGCGGGCAATCCTTGATGCTAATCCGGCCATCACGCGCCTGGGTGACCCTGATTCGTTCGTCAAGATTCGAGCGAACCGCAAGGGCGTGTTGACGAAGGACTCTCCAGTCCGCCTCTCGGTAATCATTTGGGAGCCCGTTCTTCACTGTGCTGTTGGTGGTGAGACTGTACACCGCGAGCAATTGCGGCACCTTGTCGAGATGGGACAGCTTCCGAACGTCACTATTCAGGTCGTTCCGCTCAGCGTTGGCGCCACGGCAGGCACATGCGGTGCGTTTGTACTCTTCAGCTTCGCTGACTCTCCGGTGCCAGGGGCAGTGTTCCTGGAGACGCTGACCAGCAGCCAGTATCTTGAGGAGGCGCGCGAACTCGACGGCTATGGAATGGTCTTCGACTGGCTGCGGTCTTCGGCGCTCAACCCCGATCAATCACTGGACACCATTGCCGCCCTGGCGGCAGCTGACTTGAAATGACAGAAGGGTTGCAACTCGCATGATGAATCACGGCCGGCAGTGGCGGAAGAGTTCATACAGTGGGCCAAACAACAACTGCGTTGAGATAGATGAAGGCTGCGTTGACATGGTCCCCGTCAGGGACAGCAAGGATCCAGACGGGCCAGTGCTCACGTTTTCGGCTGATGCATTCTCCGCATTCATTGCGGGGATCAAGGATGGCCAGTTTTCGGTGAATTAGTGACGAAAATGGATCCCCTGGGACCGATGCCTCGGCTCTGGGGAATCCATGCACGGGGATTCTGCCTCGCGTAATGCCTCTGGCGGGGATCATTCGGCACCGGGAGCGGGAGGTCATGCCTGCGCCTGCGGGCGGTGCGTGGCTGGGCAGGAGCGCTGCCGTCCCGCCCGCCGCCGACCCAGGCAAAGCCGAGCAGACGTGCCCCCGGGTGTCCAGGTCGTTCGTCCAGTAGGGCGCTCCACCTGGACACCCGGGGGCACGCCCGCTCCACAGACGTGTGGGACGACGGCGGACGGGACGGCAGCGCGGGGCCCGCTGTGGTTCCTGCGGAGCACAGGACCAGGCAGGCGGGGGGCGCGGCAGCGGCCATAAAAGACCAGGTCAAGCAACTGATTTAGGCTCAAACACGTTTTCTGAAAGCCCCGTTGGGGTAGACTATGAATAGAGCGACTACCCGCCGAGCCAGTAGTCGTACACCCGCGCTATGTGCGGGACGCCGGTGTCGAGCCGTCCCGGCTCGCGTCCGAGCGGCTCGGGATACGTCGAACCCTGCGTCATGCTTCCCCACCCTCTTCGGCGTACATCCCCAGGTCGTGCCGCCCGGACCGCGCTGCGGTGTGCCGCACATGAAAGAGTATGCCCGCTGGGACAGTTGGGAAAGTTTCCTGACGGTCGCCGGTGCACGGCCGGAACCGCTGCCGGGGCGGACACCGGTTCGAGAGGACCGCGAGCGGAAGGTGGTGCCCGATGACGGCGGACGCGGGTGACGAGGCCGGGCAGGTGACCGCGTTCTGGCGCGGGATGGGCCTGCCGGGCCTGATCGACGTGCACACGCACTTCATGCCCGAGCAGGTGCTGGCCAAGGTCTGGGCGTACTTCGACGCGGCCGGGCCGCTGGTCGGCAGGCCCTGGCCGATCAGCTACCGGACCGACGAGGAGCAGCGGCTGGCGACCCTGCGCTCGTTCGGCGTCCGTGCCTTCACCTCGATGCTCTACCCGCACAAGCCGGAGATGGCGGCCTGGCTGAACTCCTGGTCGGCCGACTTCGCCGGGCGCACCCCCGACTGCCTGCACACCGCCACCTTCTTCCCCGAGCCGCAGGCCGGGGCGTACGTGCGGCGGGCGGTCGAGGGCGGTGCCCGGGTGTTCAAGTGCCACGTCCAGGTCGGCGGCTACGACCCGAACGACCCGCTGCTCGACCCGGTCTGGGGGCTGCTCGCGGAGGCGGGCCTGCCGGTGGTCACCCACTGCGGGTCGGGTCCGGTGCCGGGGAAGCACACCGGCCCCGAGCCGGTGGCCCGGCTGCTGGCCAGGCACCCCCGGCTGCGCCTGGTGGTGGCCCACATGGGCATGCCGGAGTACGGCGACTTCCTGGACCTCGCCGAGCGCCACCCCGGTGTGCTGCTGGACACCACCATGGCCTTCACCGACTTCAGCGAGGCCACCATGCCCTTCCCGCCGTCCGAACTGCCCCGGCTGGCGGACCTCGGTGAGCGGGTGCTGCTCGGCACCGACTTCCCGAACATCCCGTACGGCTACCGGCACGCCCTGGACGTGCTGGCCAGGCTCGGCCTCGGCGACGACTGGCTGCGCGCGGTCTGCCATGACAATGCCGCGCGGCTGTTCGGGGTGTGACTCCTCGGGGGTGTGACGCGGGCGCGGCAGTGTGAGATCATCACCGCTAAATGGTCTATACCACGTGGCGCATGCCGCAGAACGGTGGGATTTCAGCATGGAGATTGTGATCGTTCCGGACGCCGCAGCCGGCGGCGAGCTCATCGCGGCGGCGATCGCCGACCTGCTGACCCGCAAGCCCGACGCGCTGCTCGGGGTGGCCACCGGCTCCACCCCGCTGCCGATCTACCAGGCGCTGGCGGCCAAGGTCCGCGAGCAGGCGCTGGACGTCTCCCGGGCCCGGATCTGCCAGCTCGACGAGTACGTCGGCCTGCCCAAGGGCCACCCCGAGTCCTACCGCGCGGTGGTGCTGCGCGAGGTGGTCGAGCCGCTCGGGCTGACCCCTGACTCCTTCATGGGCCCCGACGGCTCCGCCGAGGACATCGCCGCCGCCTGCGCAGACTACGACCGCGCGCTGGCCGGGGCCGGGGGCGTGGACCTCCAGCTGCTCGGCATCGGCACCGACGGGCACATCGGCTTCAACGAGCCCTGCTCCTCGCTGGCCTCCCGCACCCGGATCAAGACGCTGACCCAGCAGACCCGGGTCGACAACGCCCGGTTCTTCGACAGCCTGGACGAGGTGCCGCACCACGTGATCACCCAGGGGATCGGGACCATACTCGAAGCCCGGCACCTGGTGCTGCTGGCCACCGGCGAGGCCAAGGCCGATGCGGTGGCGGCGACGGTCGAGGGCCCGGTCGCCGGGATCGTCCCCGCCTCCGCGCTCCAGCTGCACCAGCACGCCACCGTGGTGGTGGACGAGGCGGCCGCCTCCAAGCTCAAACTGGCCGACTACTTCCGGGCCACCTATGCGGCCAAGCCGAAGTGGCAGGGCATCTGACCGCCCGGCCCGTTGTGACCGCCGCGCGTGTCGTGCCCATCTGGCACGTTGTGACGGCCCGGCACGGCTGACCACCCTGTCCGCCTGCCTGTCCGCCTGTCCGCCTGCCTGTCCGGCAGACCCGGGGCAGGCGCCCGGGGGACGGGTCAGGCGTGCCGATGGGTCGGCAGCACCGCGACCGGGCAGTGGGCCCGGTCGAGCAGGGCGTCGGCGGCCCGGCCCAGCGGGTCGGCCAGCAGCACGCCGCTCAGCTCACGGCCGACCGCCACCAGCGAGGCGGCCCGGGACAGCTCCACCAGCCAGTCCGACTCGTCGCGCGAGGAGTACTCGGCCGAGACGTCCAGCTCCGGATGGTCCTGGTGCAGGCCGGTCAGCACCTCCTCCAGCGCGTCGCGGGCCGACCCGGCCTGGTCGGTGGAGGGCAGGTCGCCGACCACCAGCCGCAGCGGCGCGTCCAGCGCGTGGGCGGCGGAGATGACGAAGCCCAGCACCTCGGGCTGCGGGTCCAGCGGGTCGAGCCCGGCCAGGACCGGGCCGCCCGCCTCCTCGGTGCGCTTGTGCACCACCACCGGGCAGAGGGCGTACCCGGCGGCGGACCGGCTTACCGACCCGGCCAGCCAGCCGCGCAGCCCGCTCAGCCCGCGCGTGCCCACCACCAGCAGGGCCGCGCCCCGGCTCTGCGCGGGCAGCACGTGCTTGGGGTCCCCGGCGATCACCTGGGTGGTCACCGCGACTCCCGGGGCGACCGCACGTACCCGCGCGACGGCCTCGTTGGTCACCGGGTTGTCCTGGGAGGGGGCAGGGCCTGGCCCGAGCAGCACCTCGGCCAGCCCGCCAGTGGTCTGCGCGACATGCAGCACCCGCAGCGGCGCGCCGATCCCGTCGGCGGCCCGGGCCGTCCACTCCAGGGCTGCCCAGCCGTCGTCTGACCCGTCGACGGCGACCAGGAAGGGGCGGATCGACTCCATGGGACGACTCCAGTGGGTGTCGGACGGGGGCCTCGGAGCGGTTGCGTCCGGAGCATAGCAATATTCCCTCACTTTTCCGCTGAACTGCCGTCAAACCGGACATCTGTCTGGGCGGGGGTTCCGGCCACCGCAGGGGGGAATCTCCCTCCGGGTCATGGAGAGCGCTCTCCAGCTCTGTTATAAAAGCCCTCATGGACGCCCCTCGCACACCCGAAGCCCCGGTCGGCGCCCCGGCTGCCCCGGCCACACCGACGCTGGAGGACGTGGCCCGGCTGGCGGGGGTGTCCCGGGCCACGGTGTCCCGGGTGGTCAACGGCAAGCGCAACGTCGACCCCGCCATCCAGGAGACGGTCCGCCGGGCGGTGGACGCCATGGGCTATGTGCCCAACAGCGCCGCCAGGTCGCTGATCACCCGCCGGACCGGGACCATCGCCCTGGTCGTCTCCGGCGCGGGGGAGGGGGAGGAGGAGGCGTTCCGCAGCCAGGTGTTCAGCGACCCCTTCTTCAGCCGGGTGACCAGCGGCACCCTCGGCTACCTGCGCTCCCGGGCGATGCACCCGGTGCTGATGCTGGCCGAGACCGCCGGGGCCCGCGACCAGGTGCTCACCTATCTGCGCCAGGGCAACGCGGACGGCACGCTGCTGGTCTCCACCCACGCCGCCGACCCGCTGCCCGGACTGCTGGTGGAGGCGGGGCTGCCGACCGTGCTCTTCGCCCGGCCCGAGCTCTCGGTGCCGATCGGCTTCGTCGACCTGGCGCACCAGGAGGGGGCCCGGCTGGCGGCGGACCACCTGGTCTCGGTCGGCTGCCGACGGGTGGTCACCGTCTCCGGCCCGCTGGACGTGCGCGCCGCGCGCGAGCGGCAGGACGGCTTCCGTGAGGCCATGGCCAGGCACGGGGTGCCGCTGGTGCCCTCGGTGCCGGGCAACTTCACCCAGGACAGCGGCGAGGCGGCGATGCGCCGACTGCTGGCCGAAGTCCCGGACCTGGACGGGGTGTTCGCCGCCAACGACCTGATGGCCTGCGGTGCGCTGCACGCCCTGCGGGAGGCCGGGCGGCGGGTGCCGCAGGACGTGCGGGTGGTCGGCTTCGACGACAGCAGCGCGGCGG
>Ga0302314_10009828_pt1 | contig 16867 bp, 15 predicted proteins | sample III_Palsa_N2_3_FD_200533 | JGI IMG/M metagenome (GOLD analysis project Ga0302314, IMG submission 200533) | Peat permafrost microbial communities from Stordalen Mire near Abisko, Sweden - III_Palsa_N2_3 | ecosystem: Environmental > Terrestrial > Soil > Palsa > Peat permafrost | place: Sweden...
ACTCCGGGTGTTCGAGATAGTACGCATTGAGCGTCTGGGTAAAGTTCTCGGGCGTAGCCGCCGTCTTCGAGTGGCATCCAGTCACACCCGCGATCACCAGCAGCGCGAATCCAGCCTTGAGCAGAAAGCCCGCCCACCGGCCCGCCTTCAACGCCCGCCCGCAATCCCTTACCACTTCCTTGTCTCGTGTCGGTGTCGTCATCGTGCTCCGTTCCTTTGCGTCCGTCTTTCTTCTTGGATGCAGAAACGAGGCTCACTGCGGTCAATCGCCGAAGAAGGCCGTCGAATAACTCCTTCTGAAACAAGAAATCCTGCGTGGCCATAAGAACTCATGGCCACGCAGGATCTTAAGACTCTCCAATTGAAAGCGACTTACTTCTGGCCCGCTTCGATATCGATCGTGAACTTCACATCGTCGCCCAGGATCGGCGCGCCGAACTTGGAACCAAAGCTGAAGTCCGAGCGGTGGATCAGGCCAGTCGCCGAGAAGCCCGTCACCAGGCCGCCCTGCATGCCCTTTTGCGGCGGCGTCGGGCCGTCTACATCAAGCGTCACGCTCTTGGTTACGCCCGCCAGCGTCAGGTCGCCGATCACTTGGAGCTTACCGCCCGTACGCACGACCGAGGTCGACTTGAAGGCCAGCGTCGGGAACTTGTCGACGTTGAAGAAGTCCGGGCTCTTCAGGTGCTTATCGCGCGCCTCGTTGTTCGTGCTCACCGTGGTCGCGTCGATCGTCGCGGTCACGCTCGAGTTGGCGAGGTTTTTGTCATCCCAGATCACTGAGCCGACGATGCCGCTGAAGCCGCCGCGTACCGTGCTGACGCCCATGTGGGCAATCTGGAAGTTGATCTCCGAGTGGTTCTTGTCGATGGTCCAGGTGGACGACTGGGCGAACGCTGAGACGCCAACGAAGCTGGCAGCAAGGAGCGCAACGGACGAGAGCTTGGTAAACAGACGACGGTTCATGGTCAATATCCTTTTCAAAACCTGTGGGTGAAGCTTGCACGGTGTGGCTCCGGCGAGGAACAGCGGGAGCCGCTTCAGCGAAAATTCAATGCGCGGTCTAACGCCACGCGCCCGGGGACCTACACCAGGTCGAAGAGGAGTATCTCACTCTTCGCGGTGCCCTGTCCGGCGATAGCCAGCGTCGGCTCTTTCTCGACCGCAACCGCGTCGCCAGCTTTCAGCGCCGTCCCGTTCACCGAGACCTCGCCGTCGATCACATGCAGCCAAGCATACCGGCTCGCGCCCAGATCATAGCTCAGGCTCTTGCCCGGCTCCAGCTCAGCCACCGAAACCTTCGCATCCTGGTTGATCGTCACCGCGCCCGGAGCCGTAACCGGCGAGGCCAGCAGCTTGAACCGGTTCTGTTTCTCTTCGGCGGCAAAGGCCAACTGCTCGTAGCTCGGTTTGGTCCCGCGCGTCTTCGGCTCGATCCAGATCTGCAGGAACCGCACCGTCTCGTCTTCCAGGCCGTTGAACTCGCTATGCACTACGCCCGAGCCCGCCGACATCTTCTGGATCTCGTTCGGTCCCAGCAGCTCCGTGTGGCCCATGCTGTCCTTGTGCGCCAGCTTGCCCTCAAGCACGTAGCTCAGGATCTCCATATCGCGATGGGCATGCGCGCCAAATCCGCGTCCGCCCTCGACCTTGTCCTGGTTGATCACACGCAGCGACCGAAAGCCCATGTGCGCCGGGTCGTTGTAGTTGGCAAATGAAAACGTGTGGTACGAATCCAGCCAGCCGTGATCGGCGTGGCCTCTCTCTTCACTCTTCCGAATGGTAAGCATCGTCAGTTTCCCTTCTTCCTGTCTCGTGCAACCGGACTTGCTGCAACCTTCCGGTCGCCAGTCTGTTCGATTGCGTTCTGTTCCTTTACTCCTGTTGCACTGGCTATTGCACCGACCGCCGCACCAGCCGTCTTGCCCGGCACCTCGATCTGCAACGGCCTTCCCGCACCTCTGGCTGACTTCGCCGCGAGCCCCATCTTCTTCAGCCCTGCATAGAGAACCCGCCGTTCCTCAGCCGAAAGTCCGGCCGTGATCCGATCGATATCCTCCACATGCTGCCGGTAGATCTGCTCGGCGAAGGTCCGTCCCTCGCAGGTCAACTCCACCAGCTTCACGCGGCGGTCGCACGGGCTCGCACCGCGCCGCACCAGCCCACGCTGCTCCAGCCGGTCGATCGCCGAAGTCATCGACGCGCTTGCCAGTAGCACCTTATCGCCGATCGAAGAGATCGTCAACGGCCCCTTGTGCAGCAGCACTTCGAGCACCATGAAGTCGCTCAAGCCAAACCCACGATCTCCAAACGAGCTTTCGATATACGCCGCAATCGAGCCATAAGCCCGCGCCAGCACCAGCCAGAGCCGAGGCGCGTCCAAAACAGCCGCCTCCTGCTCCTGCCGAACCGTCATCGAGTTTTCAGCCAGATTGCTCATCAGATCCCCGGGACACTGAGCGATTCAACCGAGCCGCTCAACTTCTACGGTATAAGATATCTCGATATCGAAATAAGATTCAAACAACTTTCTAGACTCAGCCGTTTACAACCAAACATGTTGCTGTGAAAGGAGTTTCAGCAGAATTTCAAAAGCAGCCTGAACGCTGCGAAGTTCTAACTCGTCAGGCCGCGCAAAGCCGCCCAGCCGTCTTTGCAACGGCAACCCGCTCCTCAGTCGTCTCAGCCAAATCCAGTGGCAGGTCGAGCAGAACCAGCCCCGCCACCGACGCCGCCTCCAGCACCGCAACCTGGGACGCCGTAAACGCCTCACCCGGAAACGCCGGGTGGAAGGTCCACACCCGTTTGCCGGTCAGCCGCCCATCCTCGGCGTCGTTCAGCAGAACCAGCAGCGGCCCCAGCTCAGCCTCTGCCACCTCAGCCGACTCCAGCCCCACCACCACCGTCTCCGCCCACTCGAGATCCGCAGCCTTCAACACGCCATAGCCCTTGTGCCCAACCTCCGGGGCATCCGGCCGAGTCAGCCGCCGCAGCCGTATGCTGCCCGCAGCTTCCACGGCGCCAACCGCGACCGCCAGCGCAAGCTGCTCGGTCGTCTCGTGATCGGCTTGAAACAGCACTAAAATATTTGCCATAAACCTCAAATACGCCCTACGCGGGCGGCGAACCCATCGTGGTGTGTAATCCGCTTCGCGTCGCTCCTCCCGTTGGTCGGCACAATCTTCTGTTGCGACCAACGGGAGCACCACCGCGAAGCGGATCACATGTCACGAAGTGACCGCCCCGCGCGCAGCGGGCCCGTCCGGCAGGACAAGCCTTTAAGCAACCGTCAACGTCACATCGATATTCCCACGCGTCGCATTCGAGTACGGGCAGACCTCGTGCGCTTCATGCACCAGCTCTTCAAGCTGCGCCTTCTCAACGCCCGGTGCATGTACCTCAAGCGCCACATCCACGCTGAAGCCCTTTGCCCCATTCGCCCGCGGCCCAAACATCACCGACGAGTTGATGAACGTGTCCTGCGGGATATGAATTTTCTTCAGCCCGGCCACATGCTTCAGCGCGCCGATAAAGCAAGCCGCATAGCCCGCCGCGAAGAGCTGCTCTGGGTTCGTTCCCTCGCCCGTCCCGCCCATCTCCTTCGGCAACTGCAGCTTTACTTCGAGCTTGCCGTCATCGGTCTTCGCGACCCCATCCCGTCCGCCGGTCGCCGTTGCATGCGCCGTGTAAACCACCTTATCGAGTGCCATCAGTGTTTCCCTTCCTTGGTTCAAGTCCGTTGTTTGCATCCATCGTTCAGTTGTCCGAGTCAGCCGTTCGTGCCGTCTCGACAACCTTCCGTCGTACCAACAATCCGTACAGCTAAACCGTACACCCACTCGACGCTCTCCCGCTCGCTCCCGCCGCGCATCGTCTTTGAAAATTCCATAAACGCCAATCCCATAAACGCTCGCACCCGTGACCATCCGGATACGCCTACCCGTTTCCCACGCAGCTTGCCGCTATGCTCAATCAGCACTAGCCCTCACATCACCCGCCCCACCCACACCAGCACAAAGGTCCTCCCCCATGAAGCTCGCTTCCCAGGAAGCCCGTCCCTCCCTCCGTCTCCACGGCCTCGATACCCTGCGCGCACTGGCGATCCTCGTCGTCATGCTCTACCACCTCGCCTACCGCATGCCTGAGAGCCTCGCTCCCATCGCCGCCCTCGGCTGGACCGGCGTCGATCTCTTCTTCGTTCTCAGTGGCTTCCTCATCGGCTCGCAGCTCCTCAAGCCGTATATCACCGGCGACAAGCCCAGCCTTGCAGACTTCTACCGCCGCCGCGCCTTCCGCATCCTCCCCGCGTACTTCGTCGTCCTCGCGCTCTACTTCGCGTTCCCAGCCTGGCGCGAGGCCCCACTCACCGCACCGTGGTGGCAGTACCCCACCTTTACCTGGAACCTCTTCGTCGACTTCCCCGCCCATCGCGCTTTTTCGCACGTCTGGTCCCTCTGCGTGGAGGAGCACTTCTACCTCATCCTCCCACTGCTGGTCCTCTGGCTCATGCGCAAGCCGTCGCTCGCCAAAACCGCCGCGCTCCTCACCGCCGTCGTCGCCTTCGGGATCGCCATCCGCTCCTTCGAGCTCTTCCACGTCATCCTCCCGAACGGCATCGCCGCCGAAACCGACCGCTCCGGCGCGCTCTTCATGGAACGCATCTACTACCCCACCTGGAGCCGTCTCGACGGACTCCTCGTCGGCGTCATGCTCGCCCTTATCCGCTGCTTCCGCCCAGCCTGGTGGACTCGCCTCACCACCCACGGCAACACCCTCTTGGCCCTCGGCCTCGCTGTCACCGGCGTGGCCTTCCGCCTCTTCCACTGGGACTATCCATCCCTCGAGAACGCCCCGGCAATCCTCTTCGGCTTCCCACTCCTCTCGCTCGGCCTCGGCCTTCTGGTCGCCGCCGCCGTCAGCGAGAATGGCCCCTTACGCCACCGCGTCCCCGGCGCCAAGCTCCTCGCGACCCTCGCCTTCTCTCTCTACCTCACCCACAAAGAGATCGCCCACCTCGACGCCGACGTTTTCTCCCACGCCCTGCACTTCGACCCCGACAGTCGCAGTTGGTTCGCCGCCGCCATCTACGCCCTCACCTGCGTCGCCGCCGCAACTCTGCTCCACGCCTGCGTCGAACGACCCTTCCTCCTACTCCGCGACCACTTCGACGCGAAACAGCATCGCCCCACCCCCACCGAGTCCATCGACGAAGAGCTTCGCACCGAACCCGCACTGTGACGATGTAGTCTGGGCGGGCCGCGCCGCAGCCGACCTCTGAACGCCAGCCCCCATAAGCCTGTCATCCCGACCGGAGCGAAGCGAAGTGGAGGGACCCCCGAATTTGCCTTTGTCCCCGCGTCCCAATCGCCCGAGTGGGCGGATTCAGAAGCAAAAAATCGGACGTAAACTCTCCGCAGCGGAACGGAACCGTTCTCCCACGAACCGCGTACATTATCTGCAGGAGTCGACCGTGATCAAGCTCTTCCTCTTCTGCATTCTTATGCTTGTCTGCTGGCCTCTGGCGCTGGGCGCACTCATCCTCTACCCGATTGTCTGGCTTTTCCTGCTGCCATTTCGGCTGGTCGGCATCGTGGTCGGCGGAGCCTTCGAGCTCATCGCCGCCATCTTCTACCTCCCGGCTCGCGTCCTCCGTTCCATCTAGAAGCGCCCTACGCGGGCAGCGGTCACTTCGTGACATGTAATCGCGTCGCGTGGTGCTCCCGATGGTCGCCACAAACATAGTGCCGACCATCGGTCGGAGCACCGCGAAGCCCAATACCCGTCACGAAGTGACCGCCCCGCGCGCAACGGGCACGTCCGGCAGGACACGCCTCTAAAACTCCGGCAATTCTTCGTCAATCTCCGTCTCCTCGACCTCGATCTTCCAGCTACGCAGCAGCTTGAAGATCGCATTCGAAGAGAACCCCGCCCGCAGCAGCCGGTTCATCACCCGAGCCGTCTCTTTCTTCCGCACCGCCGCATCCGCCCCACCCGGCTCCTTCATCCGCTTCTTCGCGCAATACGCCCGCGCCAGCTCGACCTCATCCACATCCTCATACGCCGTCGCGATCGTCTCCGCGACCAGTTCTTTTGAAATCCCCTTCAGCGCCAGATCCTGCTGCACCCGCCGCTTGCCGAACTTCTCATTCTCTTTCCGCAGCCGCGTGTAATCCGCCGCAAACCGCGTGTCCGACAGATACTTCAGCTCCACCAGCCGAGCCACCACCGCACTCATTGCCGCCTCGCCCGCCTCACCCGGCTCTGCCCTGTTCCGCATCAGCCTGCGCAGGTCGCGCTCCGTCCGCATCCCCCGCGCCAGCGTCGCCACGGCATACTCGAACAACCCGGCCTCACCCACCGGTTCCCGCTGCTTCGCCTTCTTGAACGCCATTCCTTCATCTCTCCGGCCTTCGTCTCAGTTTGCCGAGGCCCATCGCGCCAGTCTACCGCCAACCCCCGCCCCTCTCGAAGACGATCCATTTCCGCCCAACCAGCGTCTATCCTGTTGGAGGATGCCCAGCGCATCCCGGGGGCCTCATGAAGTCATTGCCGCGTCTGTCGAACCTCACCCTGCTTCTGCTCGCCGCCGCTGTGCTTACCGGCATGACCCAGGCCCAGGAGATCGCCGGCTTCGGCCCGCTCGATCCCGCCCCACCCACCGGCGTCACCGCCGACCAGATCATCCAGAAGTTCGCCGCCCGCGAGGCTGAGTTCGCCCACGCCCGCCAAAGCTACACCTTCCGCCAGATCGTCAAAGTCGACACCATCAACGATGACAACAACAAGGTCGACGGCGAGTACCAGCAGGTCACCGACATCACCTTCTCCGACGCTGGCCAACGCGCCGAACACGTCGTCTTCGCCCCGCAGAACACCCTCCAACGCGTCATGATGTCCCCCGCCGATATCCAGGACATCGAGCACCGCCTGCCCTTCATCCTCACCACCGACGACCTGCCCCAGTACGACATCACCTACCTCGGCCGCCAGCATGTCGACGACCTCGATACCTACGTCTTCTCCGCTGGCCCGAAGGTCATCGTCAAGAACCACCGCTATTTCAAGGGCAAGGTCTGGGTCGATGTGCAGGACTTCCAGATCGTCCTCGTCAATGGGAAGAACGTCCCGGACGACATCCGCCGCGGCCACGAAGACCTCTCCCCACCCTTCACCACGTACTACGAGCAGGTCGATGGCAAGTTCTGGTTCCCCACCTACACCAAGGCCGAGGGGAACCTGCACTTCGCCGCGCAGCAGGGCGCGTTATCGCAGGATGTCCACATGCGATCCACAGTGCGGTACACCGATTACAAGCAGTTTCACGCGACCAGCACCATTGTGGGCGGAAGCGCCGTCGAGCAGAAGACTCCACCACAGAAATAACCCGAAAAACGCCCTGCGTGGGCGGCGACCACCTCGTGGTGTGTGATCGCTTCGCGCAGCCCGACCGATGGTCGGCACAAACATTCCTGGCAACCACCGCGAAGCGGATCACATGTCCCGAAGGGCCCGCCCCGCGCAGCGGGCCCGTCCGGCAGGACAAGTCTTAGAACGTCCGCGTCACAACAAAGAACGCGATCCCATACGCAATCACGTCCTCAAGCAACGCCGCTGGCAGATCCTTCCCAAACAGCCCCGCCAGCGTACCGCGCATCCACGCGCCGCCATACGTTCCCACCAGGCTGCCCAGAACTCCCGCAATAATCCCCGCCGCCAGATTCTGCCCGGCGAGTCCCAACGCCGCTCCGCACAGCGCGCCCATCAACACGCGCGGCGCAAACTGCTGTGGAACCTTGCGGCTCGGCGTACTCGGCAGCTGGTCCGTCACCAACTCCACCGCCCCGAGCACACTCACGATGTATGGCGTCGCCAGGAACCCAAGAAACGCCAGCTTCGTCCCATCCAGCCCGATCCAGCGCAGCCGGGCCGCCCAGCACACTGCCACCAGCCCGGCAAACGCCCGCAGCCCCGACACTACCCCAATCAAAAACGCAAGATACCAGACAGCCGCCATCGCCGACTCCTTCATTCCAGGTAAGTACAGCGTGCACTGCAGCGATCGGGGGCTCTGGGTCAAGAATCGGATCGAAGTTCGTCCCTGTTGTCTTGAGACGCAAACCGCTAGTTCGTCTCGCAGTGCGCCTCAGGGTTCAGCCGCTGCTCCGAGATCCACCGATCCATCAGCGTCTCCGCGCAGCGCGATCCGCACAGGTGCTTCACCCCATCCTCATGCGCCTGCGTCTTCTGCCATCGCGTCAGCTTCAGCAGCGGCTGGTCTTCGCCCGGATTATCTCCGGAAAAGCAGTCCGCCCACGACATCCACCAGATCTCCGTCTCATTCTTCGCCTTGCCACAGACATCACAGTGGTAACTTTCACTCCTCGACATAAATCAGGTCTCCTGCGGCCAAAACTATCACAAGCCTGGGGAGATCCTGCAAATCACAGCCTTCGCAGCCTGAACCGCAGTACCGCTCAGGCCGCGTTCTCCGCTCCATTCGCCTCGAAGTACAGATACTTTCTCCAAGCCGCGTCCGCAGACCCAATCATCCGCATAATGTGCCGCGACGTATGCAGGCTAAACGGCCTCGGCTCGCGCTGCAGCTTCATATCGGTCAGCTCATGCAGCAACTGGTTGCCCTTCCGCCGGTTGCAATCATGGCAGCAAGCGACGAGATTCTCCCAGGTCGACGGACCTCCACGCGACCGAGGAATCACATGGTCCAGCGTCAACTCGCCCGCCGTCAGCACCACGCTGCAGTACTGGCAGCAGTTCCGGTCGCGCAGCAGGATATTCTTCCGGCTCAGCGCCCGCGTCTGGTGCGGAATCCGCCTGTATTCCAGCAACCGGATCACACTCGGCATCGCCACCCGCATTCGTGCCGCGTGCAGGATCGAGCCCTGTTCCTCCTCCGTCCGCGCCACGCCCTTCAGCACCAGCACCAGCGCCCGCCGCGCGCCGCAGATGTTGATCGGTTCATAGCTCGCATTCAGCACCAGCACCGGAGTCTGCATCGCAGGCTGGCGAAATACTCCTGCGCGCACCTCGCTCTCCGTCGTCACCCGCGTGTGTCGGCCCGTGTGGCACTTGCCCAGTCGTTGCTTCCGCGTCTTCGATGGCTGCATCCAGCTCCTCCACTGCTCGTTCCCAGAATCGTTGTCGTGCCCAGACTGCCAACCCGTTCCTGAATCCCGCCGTTTCCGAACCCTGACTCTCTTCCTTGCATCTCTGGCTTGCCGCTCAGCCTCTAGTCGTCCTCATCGCCCGACGAGCTCCAATACGCCACCTGATCCCGCTGCGCCCGTGCCAGCGTCGCAACCCAAACCCGTTTCGCCCCGGCCCGCCGCAGCGTCAACGCACACTCCCGCGCCGTCGCGCCCGTCGTGTAGATGTCATCGATCAGCAGCACCTCGCGCCCCATCACCCGCGCCGGATCCGGCACCGCAAATGCATCCTTCAGATTCTGCCGCCGCTCTCTCGGCGTCAGCCCAAACTGGCTCTGCGTCTCCCGCACCCGGGCGAGCGCCCCATGCTCCGCCTCAAGCGTCCATCCCGGCCGAAGCCCGCGCATCCGCCGGATCGCCGCATCCGCCAGCAGCGCCGACTGGTTATATCCCCGAGTTCGCCGATTCGCCCCAAACAGCGGCACCGCCACCACCGTCAACTCCCGAGCCGCCGCACCCTCCAGCATCAGCACCGCCTCGGCCAGCCGAACCCCCAGCGCCCCCGCCAGAGCCTCCATCCGGTCGTACTTCAGCAGGTGCACCAGCTCCCGCATCGCGTCGTCATACACCCCATACGCCACCGCCCGCGCAAACGCCGGAGGAACCTTCCGGCACGCCGTACACCGCAGCCCATCGCCCGGCAGCCGTTCCGCAAGCTGCCCCGCGAACCGGGCACTCTCCATGCCCATGGCCTCGCCGCAGACGCCGCACAACGCGCTCGTCAAACTCTCAGATTGTGGGGGAATTCGCGACAGGCAGCCGTCGCAGACAGGAGCAAATCCAGCGCGTACCAGGGGACCGTCACACACCCGGCAGTCGTCAGGAAACGCAGTTGTTACCAGATCATGGAGACTGTTCGAAAAAGCCGCTCGAAGTCCATGCCCCGGACTTCGCAGAACGCGCACGACCGCACGCCATTCCAGCGTCCCGGGCGGAGCCCCGGGAGTCACCACGAGCGCATTGTCTTTCACGCTTTCGCTGAAGACGCACCTCACTGGCCGGCGCACGCAATTGCTGCACCAATGCCCGCAGTATAAGCCCTCCCCGCCTCCGCGCGTCAACAAATCAGCAGGGAACCGCCTCGACTTCCCCCGCGCGCCTCATCCTCGTCCAGAACATCCCGCAGCCCGCCTACTGCACCCCCGCCAACGCCTTCTCCACCTTGGGCACCCACCGCTCGCTCGCGCCACCCGTAAGTGCCTTCGCCTTCAGCAGCGCAGCCGCATAATGCTCCTTCGCCTCACCCGGATTTCCCGCCGCCGCCAGTGCATCGCCCAGCGCCAGCTCCTCGCGCAACTGCCCCGGGTCGAGCGCCTCCGCCGTCCGCGCCTCCACCAGCGCCTCATCCACCTTCTTCTCCTTCAGCAACACTGCCGACTGCTGCACATGGCTCTGCGCCGCCGCCATCGGCACCGCAAATCGCCCGTCGAAGACCAAAATCCCGTCCTGAATACTCGCGCTTGGCGGAACCCCGCGAAAGCCTTCCAGCGGATTCAGCTCACTCGCCCCATACTCGAACCCGTTCAGGTCGCCCGCGCTGATCAACACCGGCCCATCGATCACCGGCGGCACCGTGTGCTGCTCGTCGTTGAAGAACTCGTCCGCCGTCGGCAGCAGCTTGCACGGAATCCCATAGTCCGACGGCAGCACAAGCGGCGCCACAAAGTACGCCATCCAGCAGTCCTCCGGCTTTTTCAGCCCACGACTATCCACATACGCCTTGGTCGCCAGCAACTGCTGCCCCCAGTCCGTATTCGAGTCGGACAGATACTTGTATGTCTTCGTCGGCCCACCCCACGCCTCATTCGCATAGGCCATATAGTTCGGATACGCCAGCGCCGACGAGGTGCAATGCATCACCACCAGCGCCGCCACCGCCCAACCCCAGCGCCGATCCCGTGCTGCCAGCGCGACCGCTCCACCCGCCGCCAGCACGCACCCAAACACCCACAGCGGCAGCACATGCCGTGCCCCAATATTCAACTGCGACTCCATCGCCACCGCCAGGTAGATCGCAGGCGGCACCATCAGAAACATCACCTCGCGTCTTGCCGTTAGCCGCCCCGTCCCGATCGCCCAGAAGGCCAGCAGCAGCAGTCCCATCAGCCCCAGCGTTGTCTTCATCGTCAGCAGCACCGGAAAGTAGAACCACACCCCATGCGCGTATACCTTGCCGAAGAAGAAGCTCGGCATATCGTTCGCCATCGCCCGCACATCTGCCAGCCCATACAGCCAGCTCTCGGGGAAGAGATGCATCTTCGCCAGCAGCAGAATCCCCTTCGCCTCATGCGGGCTCAGCGGCTGCACATACTCCGCCAGCGTCGGCGAAAGCGTCAGCCCTGCAGGCCGCGCGTTATAGCGAAACCCATAGAACCCCCACAGCAGCACCACCCCGACGATCGCAACCGTCAGCAGCGCGCCCGTCAGACGGACCGCCACCTGCACCCAGCTCTCACCGGCTATTTCCCCACCGCTCTCGACCGTGACCCGCCGATCCCTCCACCGAAACGCAATCTCCCCCGCCGCCAGGCACACCAGCATCGGCAGCAGCAGCACCGACGAGTGCTTCGCCGCCAGACACAGCCCCGCCGCCACTCCCGTCACGATCAGCCTCCCCACCGTCGGCTGCTTCACATACCGGTAAAACGCATACACCGTCGCAAACATCGTGCACGACAGCCCCATATCCGTCGTCACATACGCCGAGTGAGCCAGCAGATTCGGCTCCGTCACAAACAGTCCCAGCGCCAGCAGCCCCGCACCGGTCCCAAACATCTCCCGCCCTGCCGCAAACACCAGCAGCCCGAGGCCCAGCGCAAACAGCCCCGGCAGCAGCCTTGCACGAAACACCAGCGACTCCGCGCTATACGCAGGCGCATTCCCAAACAGCAGGTCCTTCCCATCCAGATACGACTCCGTCTTGAAGAACCGGCCTTGTAAACGCGGAACCTTCAAGGGCAGTTGGAGAAGCGGAATCGTCGCCAGCAGCTTCACCATCGGCGGATGCTCCGGGTTCAGCCCAAAGTCCTTGGTCTTCCAGCTCTCATACCCCGCAAAGATGTGGTCCGTCTCGTCCCACGTCAGCGACTGCCCGCGAATCGTCGTTACAACCTCCACCGTCATCAACGCCAGCAGCACTGCTACCAGGCCTGCAACGAGGCTGACCCTCTTCCCCCGCGACCACGTTCTCTTCACGTTCACCTCGGCCCATTTCTGTGGATTCTCCGGAGCATACACCCCGCTGATACACTCCCATCCAGCCAGATCATCGTCGAACGAGCCCGCGAAGCCGTCAAGCGAAGCAGCCGATTCACCCAGCAATCCCGTATTCAACAAACCCGGAGAGACACCCCCGCATGCCCACCCCCGCGCAGACTCCTGCCCAGACGCCCACCTTCAAGCCATTCGTCCCCGCAACCGAGTCCCGCCCCGAGCTCTCCGTCCGCGCCCTCCTTCTCGGCGCCCTCTTCGGCGTCCTCTTCGGAGCCGTCACCGTCTACGTCGGCCTCCGTGCCGGGCTCACCGTCGCCGCGTCCATCCCCATCTCGGTCCTCTCCATCTCCATCCTGCGCGCCTTCGGCAAGGCCTCCATCCTCGAAAACAACATCGTCCAATCCACCGGCAACGCGGGCCAGTCGATCGCCTCGGGCGTCATCTTCACCCTCCCGGCCCTGATCTTCTTAGGTTTTGATCTTGAGGCGTCCCGGATCTTCGCCCTCGCCCTCTTCGGCGGCTGGCTCGGCGTCCTCTTCATGATCCCGCTCCGCCGCCAGCTCATCGTCGAAGAGCACGAATCCCTGATCTACCCCGAAGGCACCGCCTGCGCCGACGTCCTCATCGCAGGCGAACGCGGCGGCAGCTTCGCCTCCCGCGTCTTCATGGGTCTCGGCCTCGGCGCCGTCTACACCCTCTTCCAGAACGACAATCTCTTCGCCCTCTGGCCCTCCCAGCCCGACTACCAGCCCAGCCTCGGCGCCCAGCACCTCCTCAAAGGCTCCGCCATCCGCGCCGACTGCACGCCCGAGTACCTCGGCGTCGGCTACATCATCGGCCTCCGCGTCTCCGCCATCATGCTCGCCGGCGGCGTCTTCTCCTGGCTCGTCCTCATGCCCGCCATCTACTTCTTTGGCTCGCATCTCACCACGCCGCTCTACCCCGGCACCGTCCCCATCGCCCAGATGTCCCCCTCCGATCTCTGGCGCACCTACGTCCGCCCGATGGGTGCAGGCGCAGTCGCCTCCGCAGGGCTGATCACCCTCCTCCGCACCCTCCCCACCATCGTCAGCGCCTTGACCCAAGGCCTCCGCAAACAACCGAAAGCCGTAACCAGCTCCAGCGAGTTAAGCGAAGCGTCCGCCCGTACGGCGAGTACCGAAGCTTCCGCCCGTGCGGCGAGCACCCGAAACCGGACCGAGCACGATCTCCCGCCCATCGCCGTCTTCGGCGGCTCCGCCCTCCTCGTCCTGCTCATGTTCCTCTTCCTCGAGTTCAAGCCCATCCCCGGAGCGCAGGTTGGAGCATTCGCCAACCTCGCCGCCTCGCTTCTGGTCGTCGCCTTCGGCTTCCTCTTCGTCACCGTCAGCGCACGCATCGTCGGCATCGTCGGCTCCAGCGCCTCACCCGTCTCCGGCATGACCATCGCAACCCTGATGGCCACCACCGCGATCTTCCTGGTCAAAGGCTGGACCGCTCCCGCCTTCGGAGCACTCGCCATCACCATCGGCGGCGTCGTCTGCATCGCCGCCTCGAACGCAGGCGACACCTCGCAAGACCTCAAGACCGGCTACCTCATCGGCGCGACCCCCTGGAAGCAGCAGGTCGCCATCATGGTCGGCGTCATCGTCAGCATCTTCTCGATCGGCGCCACCCTCAATGCCATGAACAACGGCCTTGAGAGCTTCCAGCGCCTCCCCCGCCCCATCCCCTTCGTGCTCACCCAACTCCCCGACGGTGTCCAGAACGAAGGCCACTTCACCCGCGACCACCTCACCCTTTTGAACAAGAACTCGTCCTCCTCGCCTACCAGCAACTCCCCCGCAAATACCGTGTCCTCCTCCCACGCAGCGGGAGGATCCGCTTCACCTGCCACCAACGCCCCCACCAAACAAGAGCTCACCAACACCCGCCAGCTCATCCTCCTCAACGCGATCGGCTCCGCCACCCTCGAAGATGGCAAGTACCTCTACAACCCCGCCACGCAGCAGATCGAGATCCAGTGGATCCAGGGCATCGGCAGCGAAAAAGCCGCCGCCCCCCAAGGCCGTCTCATGGCCACGGTCATCAACGGCATCCTCTCCCGCAAGCTTCCCTGGACCCTCGTCCTCCTCGGCGTCGCCCTGGTCCTCTTCGTGGAACTCCTCGGCGTCCGCTCCCTAACCCTCGCCGTTGGCGCCTACCTCTCCATCGCGACCACCCTCGCCATCTTCGTCGGCGGCGTCATCCGCTGGATGGTCGACCGCGCCCTCGTCCACCACCACGCCCAGCAAGCCGCCGCCACCCACGCCCATGCCATCTCCCTCTGGCAGAGCGACCGCACCGCCTTCCACGTCCACTATCCAGACTTCGATCAGACCAACCCCGACCACCTCGACCCCGCCACCGGCCTGCCCGTCCCCACCAGCGTCACCCCATCGCTCGACACCGAATCCGAAATCTCCCCCGGCAGCCTCTACGCCTCCGGCCTCATCGCCGCTGGCGGCATCGTCGGCCTGCTCGGCGTCTGCATCAAGCTCTACGAGTCCGCCACCGACCGCACCCTCCCCCGCTTCTCCGACTCCAACCCTCTCCACCACGACTGGATCAGCGTCCTCATGTTCGCCCTCCTAGCCTTCAGCCTCTACTACTTCGCAAGAAAACCGCTCGAGAATAAGCCAAACTAGGCAATACTCATCTTAAAATAAGACGGAGAATAAATGTGTCTGCAACGATAGCGGAACAATTGGGACCACTTCCCCTCGTTTCAACAGTGTTACGTCTGGATTTCGCTCTGTTGGAATCCGCATCCTCTCTGGCCAACGCTCAAAGGCTTCTGGAAAGATGGGCAACGAATAAAGCCAATGATTTCGGAGAAATGATCGACTGGGGCCAAGGATCGGGTCGAATAAATTCATCAAATATCAATTTCGAGTTCGCAACTACCGAAGATAAGTTCTCCTTCTTTCTGTCGCATAAAGAACACGGAGCAGGCGCCTCTGGCAGGGACTGGATAACGGAAGTATGCCTAGAACGTGAAGCTGATCAGGTCAGGTGTTCTGCGAGACTGAGTATTAGACAGCCAAGGAATGCCCAAAGGCCCTCTCCGCGCGCACCAAAGTTCATCAGTGAGTTAGTTGAAAGCGTTGGTGCAAGCGATATAACCATTCTTTCGTCCACGCCCGTGACTTACCACGGAGGAAATTTCGACGATTTTGAATCGCTCTTGCTTTCCCCAAGGAGATCCCTGCCCCTCTTGGCGATTAGTGAGGATCAGGATTCCGCGGTAGCACGCGTGGACGCCGTGAAGGTGGCATCTTTTCTTTGTGGTATTTCTCACGTGGCGATCTTAGATCCGGTTGCTTCTTGGATGCTAACTGAGAGATATGGCAAGGAGCGCTCGACATTCCGTGGTGCTGTCAGATGCTATAACCCTGGATTCTCAATAAAGGACGACCCCTTTCAGCACAAGCTATGGCTTTCTCAGGGCATTAGTCGGTCCAACGCATTCAATTCGAATGGCTTCCTGAATATTTGCTTGACACATTTATTTGCTGTTACTACAGCACGTTTTGCTCCATATCCATTGCTGACCCCTGCTGCATTGATTCGCAAGGAAGCAGCTTCAACAGCACTATCCGATGCCGTCGGGATTGGTCACGACCGAAGTATTTTTGATGAATTGCGAATGGGCATTCCGGAATCTGAACATGCGGCAGGACTTGCAAGAGCTATCCAAGATGCGAATCTCGGCGAAGTGCCAATCGAAGTTGAGCGAGCGTCTCAAGAGGTTGTTAGAGAACTTGAGGAGAAAGCGGCGGTTGCACTTCGATCGAAGCAAGAGGAGATCACTCGACTAGAGCAGGAATTGCTTGAGGCAAGAGATGAGACTGCTCAGAAAAATCAAGAACTCGCGCTGCTACAACCCTTTAAGCAAGAAGCAATGGACCTGAAAGAAGAATTGGATCTACTTCGAGGCCACTACGATAACAAAGACTCTCAAGTAGTTCGCGATTTCTGGGATGGCTTTAATCTTTTCTTCGACGCTGCGAAAAACCTTACCGCGCAAGCAGCACGGGCGGACAGGCAAGAACAAGAGTTGGAAGAGGCATACGACGCGAAAGCACAACTCGATTTGCATATTACGCAAATTCAAGGGAAGCTGCACCATAAAGAACGACAACTTCAATCAGTGTTCGACGATCAGCGGGACAAGAAACAGAAGATCACTCTATTCCCGAAATCATGGGAAGCGCTAATGGAAGGAGCAAGGAGCACTCTTAGCTATGTTGCACTTCCACTAGAAGTTGACAGCAGACTCAAGAAATGTCCATTTTCTGAGAGCCTTGCTAGGGAGATTTATGAACTCTTGGAAGTCTTGCACGGGATCGGCGAGGAGACTGAACTGGACGGTAGGTTGAGTCAAGAAGGTCTGAAAATCCATCAATCAC
>Ga0302314_10009832_pt1 | contig 16864 bp, 8 predicted proteins | sample III_Palsa_N2_3_FD_200533 | JGI IMG/M metagenome (GOLD analysis project Ga0302314, IMG submission 200533) | Peat permafrost microbial communities from Stordalen Mire near Abisko, Sweden - III_Palsa_N2_3 | ecosystem: Environmental > Terrestrial > Soil > Palsa > Peat permafrost | place: Sweden...
TGCGCTGTTTGGCCGGCGGCATATCGGCCACGACCCGGTGCAGGAACAGCGAGGTCTCATCCAGCAATCGCTCCGGCGATTCGACGCCTTTCACGATGACGCTGCGCGCCATGGTGCGCAATTTGGCGTCCTCGTCCGCAGACAGCTCGCGGCCGGTAAATACCACCACGGGAATATCGCACAGGGTTTTGTCGTCGCGGATCATTTCGAGCACTTCGAAGCCCGACATGTCGGGCAGCCGCAAGTCCAGCACCACGCAGTCGGCCGGCTCCGCGCGCAGACCTGCGATGGCTGCCTCGCCGGTGTCCGCGGTCGTGATCTCGATGTCCGAGGACTCGAGCAGCGCCGAGATGCTATCGCGTTCGGCCCGATCGTCCTCGACCACCAGCAGCCGCCTGCGGCGTGGCACCGCGTAATCCTTGATGCGCGCGAAAGCCCCCTCCAGCCCTTGCGGGGTGGTGGGCTTTTGCACGAAGGCGAAGGCGCCATGCGCCAACCCATGATGGCGATCCTCATCGAGGGTCACGATTTGCACCGGAATATGCCGGGTCGCCGGGTCCTGCTTGAGCTGGGTCAACACCGTCCAGCCCAGCATGTCCGGGAGGAATATGTCGAGCGAGATGGCGGTCGGCAGGTGTGCGCGCGCCAGCTCCAGTGCCTCGGCTCCGCGCTGCGCGACCAGGACCTTGAATCCCTGCTCCTTGGCCACCGCCAGCATGGTCCGAGCGTAGTGCGCGTCGTCCTCGACGATGAGCACGACGCCCTCGCCGGCGCCCAGGTCATCGCGATCATCCAGTATCTGCTCCGGCTGCCGGTCCGTCGCGCGCATCGCCGCCGTCTGCAAGGACGCCCCGAAGTGCGCAGCTTCGGCCGCAGCTCCCGACGCCGATTTCGACGCCGCGCCGCCCGAATATGCCTGCGGCAGGAACAGCGTAAACACGCTGCCCTTGCCGGGCACGCTGCGCAGCTGGATTTCTCCTCCCAGCAGGTTTGCGAGTTCGCGGCTGATCGCCAGGCCCAATCCCGTGCCGCCGTACTTGCGGCTGGTACCCGCGTCCGCCTGCTGAAACGCTTCGAATATGATGCGTTGTTTCTCGGGCGGAATGCCGATTCCGGTGTCCGATACCTCGAAGGACACCACGCCGGGTGCGTGGCGCAGGGTCGGATGCTCGGGATTCCAGCCGCTCGCCGCGGGCGCCACGGCCAGTTTCACGCCGCCCTCGGCCGTGAATTTGAACGCATTGGACAGCAAGTTCTTCAACACCTGCTGCAGGCGCTTCGAATCGGTGATGATGGTGCGGTCCAGATTCGGCGCAATGCTCACATCGAATTGCAGACGGCGGTTCTCGGCCTCGTGGCGGAACGGCCGCGCTATCATCTCGAGCAAGTTGCTGAAATACACCTCCTCGGCTTCCACCGATACGGTGCCGGACTCGATTTTCGACAGATCGAGAATGTCGCTGATGAGGTTGAGCAGATCGGTGCCCGCGCCATGGATGGTGCGTGCGAACTCGACCTGTTTGTGGGACAAATTACCGTCCGGATTCTCCGTCAGCTGTTGCCCCAGGATCAAAATGCTGTTGAGCGGCGTGCGCAGCTCATGGGACATATTGGCGAGGAACTCCGACTTGTACTTCGAAGTGAGCGCCAGTTCCGTGGCTTTCTCTTCGACCGCGCGCCGTGCCTCCTCGATCTCCTGATTCTTGGCTTCGACTTCGACGTTGCGGTCGGCGAGCTGCTGCGCCTTCTGCTCGAGCTGCTCGTTGGTCTGCTGCAGCTCGCGCTGCTGGGTCTGCAGCTCGGTGGCGAGCTGTTGCGATTGCTTCAGCAGGCCTTCGGTTTGCATGGTCGCTTCGATGGAATTGAGCACAATGCCGATGGACATCGTCAGCTGCTCGAGAAAGGACAGCTGCAAGGCGGTGAACGCCCCGAGCGAGGCCAGTTCGATGACCGCCTTCACATGGCCCTCGAACAGCACCGGCAGCACGATGACATGGCGCGGCGGCGCCTTGAACAGGCCCGAGCGGATGGGCACGACTTCGGCGGGGATTTCCGTGATGAACAGGCGCCGCGCATCGCGCGCGCACTGGCCGATGAGTCCCTCGCCCAGCTGCAGCTGCTGCGCGTAGCCGTTCGCCGCGTCGTCCGCGTAGGCCGCCAGCAGCTTCAATCCCGGTACCGCGCCGGCTTCGACCTGGTAAATGACTCCGTGTTGCGCTTCCACCAGCGGCGCCAATTCCGAGAGCATCAACCGCCCGACCGTCGCCAGGTCGCGCTGCCCTTGCAGCATGTTGGTGAAGCGCGCCAGATTGGTCTTGAGCCAGTCCTGCTCGGTATTGCGATCCGTCGTCAGGCGCAGGTTGCCGATCATCGTATTGATGTTGTCTTTGAGCTCCGCCACCTCTCCGCGCGCCTCCACCTGCACCGAGCGCGTCAGGTCTCCCTTGGTGACGGCGGTGGCCACCTCGGCGATGGAGCGCACCTGAGTGGTCAGGTTCGCCGCCAGCAGGTTCACGTTGCCGGTCAGATCCTTCCAAGTTCCAGCCGCGCCCGGCACGTTGGCCTGGCCGCCGAGCCGGCCTTCGACGCCGACCTCACGCGCCACCGTCGTCACTTGATCGGCGAACGTCGCGAGGGTATCGGTCATGTTGTTGATGGTCTCGGCCAGCGCCGCGACCTCGCCCTTGGATGCCACGGTCAGATTTTGCTTCAGATCGCCGTTCGCGACCGCGGTCACGACCTTCACGATGCCTCGCACCTGCTCGGTGAGATTCGCGGCCATGACGTTGACCGTGTCTGTGAGATCCTTCCAGGTGCCCGCCACCCCCGGCACCTGAGCCTGGCCGCCAAGCCGTCCTTCGGTGCCCACCTCGCGCGCCACACGCGTCACCTCGCCGGCGAAGCCGTTGAGCTGATCGACCATGGTGTTGATGGTGTTCTTGAGCTCGAGGATTTCGCCCTTCACGTCCACCGTGATCTTGCGCGACAGATCTCCGCGCGCCACCGCCGTGGTGACTTCCGCGATGTTGCGCACCTGAGTGGTGAGATTCGCCGCCAGCAGGTTGACGTTGTCGGTGAGGTCCTTCCAGGTGCCCGCCACGCCGGGAACCACGGCCTGCCCGCCCAGGCGGCCGTCGGTGCCGACCTCGCGCGCCACGCGGGTGACTTCGCCGGCGAACGAGCGCAGCTGGTCCACCATGGTATTCAGAGTTTCCTTCAGGAGCAGGATCTCGCCGCGCACGTCCACGGTAATCTTGCGCGACAGATCGCCCGTCGCGATGGCGGTCGCGACCTCGGCGATGTTGCGTACCTGCGCCGTGAGATTGCCCGCCATGGAATTGACGTTGTCGGTGAGGTCCTTCCAGGTGCCCGCCACCCCGGGGACTTCGGCCTGCCCGCCGAGCTTGCCTTCGGTGCCGACCTCGCGCGCCACGCGGGTCACTTCGCCGGCAAAGCCGTTCAGCTGGTCCACCATGGTATTGATGGTGTTCTTGAGCTCGAGAATCTCGCCCTTCACATCCACCGTGATCTTGCGCGACAAGTCCCCGCGAGCGACCGCGGTGGTCACCTCGGCGATGTTGCGCACCTGGCCGGTGAGGTTCGACGCCATGGAGTTGACGTTCTCGGTCAAATCCTTCCAGGTTCCCGCGACCCCGGGCACATTCGCCTGCCCACCGAGCTTGCCCTCGGTGCCCACTTCGCGTGCCACGCGGGTCACCTCCGAGGCGAAGCGATTGAGCTGGTCCACCATCGTGTTCAGCGTCTCTTTCAGCTGCAGAATCTCGCCGCGTACGTCCACCGTGATCTTGCGGGACAAGTCGCCGTTGGCGATGGCGGTCGAGACCTCGGCGATATTGCGCACCTGTGCGGTGAGGTTTCCGGCCATGGAGTTGACGGAGTCGGTCAAATCCTTCCACGTGCCCGCAATCCCGGGGACCTGCGCCTGGCCGCCGAGGCGGCCTTCGGTGCCCACCTCGCGCGCCACTCGCGTCACTTCGCCGGCGAATGAACGCAGCTGATCGACCATGGTATTCAGCGTTTCTTTCAGCAGCAGGATCTCGCCCGACACCGTCACGGTGATCTTCTTGGACAAGTCCCCCTGCGCCACGGCGGTCGCGACTTCGGCGATGTTACGCACCTGGCCGGTTAGATTGGATGCCATGGAGTTCACGGAATCCGTGAGATTCTTCCAAGTCCCTGCCACGCCTTTGAGTTGCGCCTGACCACCGAGCTTGCCTTCGGTGCCGACCTCGCGCGCCACGCGCGTCACCTCGCCGGCGAACGCGTTGAGCTGGTCCACCATGGTATTGATGGTGTTCTTGAGCTCGAGAATCTCGCCTCTCACGTCCACGGTGATCTTCTTCGACAAATCGCCGTTGGCCACCGCCGTGGTAACTTCCGCGATGTTGCGCACTTGACCCGTGAGATTCGAGGCCATGGAATTGACGTTCTCGGTCAAGTCCTTCCAAGTTCCCGCCACGCCGCGCACGTCCGCCTGGCCTCCCAAGCGGCCTTCCGTGCCCACCTCGCGCGCCACGCGCGTGACCTCGGAGGCGAATGCATTCAGCTGGTCCACCATCGTGTTGATGGTCTCCTTGAGCTGCAGTATCTCGCCGGAGACGGTGACCGTGATTTTCTTCGCCAGATTGCCGTTCGCGATGGCGGTCGACACCTCGGCGATGTTGCGAACCTGCGCGGTGAGATTCGAGGCCATGGAGTTCACGTTGTCGGTGAGGTCCTTCCAGGTCCCGGCGACTCCGGGCACCTGCGCCTGCCCTCCGAGCCTTCCTTCGGTGCCCACCTCGCGCGCCACGCGGGTCACTTCGCCGGCGAAGGCGTTCAGCTGATCCACCATGGTGTTCATGGTCTGCTTGAGTTCGAGGATTTCCCCCGACACGTCGACCGTGATTTTGTGCGACAGATCGCCGCGCGCGACGGCAGTGGTGACCTGTGCGATATTGCGGACCTGGGCGGTGAGATTGCCGCACATGGCGTTCACCGAGTCTGTGAGGTCCTTCCACGTGCCCGCCACTCCCGGCACCAGCGCCTGGCCGCCGAGCTTGCCTTCCGTGCCCACCTCGCGCGCCACGCGCGTGACCTCCGAGGCGAAGGAGCGCAGCTGATCCACCATGGTGTTGATGGCTTCTTTCAACTGCAGGATTTCGCCGCGCACGTCCACCGTGATCTTCTTCGAGAGATCTCCGTTCGCGACCGCGATGGTCACTTCGGCGATGTTGCGCACCTGCGCCGTCAAGTTCGACGCCATCGAATTGACGCTCTCGGTGAGATCCTTCCAGACGCCCGTGACCTCGCGAACCTGCGCTTGGCCGCCCAGCTTGCCGCCGGTGCCCACCTCTCGCGCCACGCGCGTCACTTCGGAGGTGAACACGCTGAGCTGCTTGATCATGGTATTGACGATGTTGGCCGAGCGCAGAAACTCGCCCTTGAGCGCGCGGCCGTCCACATCCAGGGGCACAGTCTGCAGCAGATCGCCGCGTGCCACCGCAGTCACCGTCCGAGTCACCGCCGTCGTCGGCCATAGCAAATCGTCGATCAACGCGTTGACCGAGCCTTCCATATCGGCCCAGGCCCCTTCCGACAGCCCGAAACGCACTCGCGTGCGGGTCTTGCCCTGCCGGCCCACCACTTCGCCGACATGCTCGAGCTGTTGCGCGATGCGCTGATTCGCAGCCACGATGGCATTGAACGCGTCGCAAATCTTTCCCGCGACGCCGACTTCGGAGCCCGGCAGGCGTACGGAAAAATCGCCCGCCTGCATCGCGCGAAGCACGTCGAGCAACTGCTTCAGATCGAGGTCCGGAGTATTTTCCAAGGTGCCCGTACCGCGCGCGCCGTTCTTTTTATTACGGCGGACGACGCTGACGTTAGCATCCATAAACTGCCTCCACGCTAGCGGCACGAAACCATCGCGTATATGCCGAATTCATCCCGCGCGCAGCTTGGCAAACGCAACGCCAAAAGTCCATTTCCGGCGGCGTGCGCAGCTCGATCTTGTAATTATTACAACGTGGTCCGCCGACATCGAAGCCGCGTGTTTAACTTAAGCATGCGAAGGCGGCGGCACGATGTGCGGAGCCTTATAACCGGCGGTCAGCTCGATATGCGTTCTCGCTATTCGACTCAGGGCGTCAGGCGGCCTAGTTTACAGGCTGATATCAAGCATCTGCCGGAACAGGCAGACCTCGCTCGCTCGAACCGGAGTTCGCCATGGCGGAAATCGCCGAACAATCACCTTCTCGCCTCGCCGCCCACCGCTCTCCTTTGAGCGAGCTCTTGCGCAAGGACGACTGGTGGGCCATATGGATCGGCTTGGGCCTGGTGGTGGCCGCCATCGCACTGTTCGCGAACGGCGGCAGCATCAAATGGATTGCCGTGGCTCCGCAGAAATGGACTCATTGGACGGACGCCGCCGCGCAATTGCAGACGCACGGCGCGCAATACTCCGCACTCTTCGTGCTGTGGGCGGGGTCTCTCGGTCTCGGGGCGGCGGCGCTTGGGATCAAGCTGTCGCGGTTCCTGCCTGCCTTCCTGACTCTGTATGTCGTGGCGGGCGCACTGTACTTCCTCGGTCAATGGGATCAGGCGGCGCATTATAATTTGGAGCCGCCGCTGGTGGCTCTGGGTCTGGGACTATTGGTTTCGAATACGGTGGGCGCGCCACGCTGGCTGGAGCCGGGCCTGCGCGTCGAGTTCTATATCAAAACGGGGATCGTGCTGCTTGGAGCCGGTTTGCCGCTGACGCTGATCGCCTGGGCCGGGCCGGTAGCCGTCGTGCAGGCCGCCATCGTCTCCCTGGCCACCTTCGGGGTCATCTATTTCACAGCCGTGCGTCTCGGACTCGACCGGCGGCTGGCCGCGACCCTGGGCACGGGCGGCGCGGTTTGCGGTGTGTCGGGTGCGATCGCCATTGGCGGTGCCGTAGGTGCCAAAAAAGACCAGGTGTCGGTCGCCATCTCCCTGGTCGTCGTCTGGGCCATCGTGATGATTTTCGCGCTGCCGCTGGCCGCGCGCAGCCTGCACCTCTCCACGGGCGTCGCCGGAGCATGGATAGGCACCTCGGAATTCGCGGACGCGGCCGGTCTCGCGGCGGCGCAAACCTACGGCGGCTATGCGGGGAGTGTGCCGGGCATCGAGGGCCATGCCGATGCCGCCGTCAGCGCATTCACGCTCATGAAGGTGATCGGCCGCGATGTGTGGATCGGCGTGTGGGCTTTCGTGCTGTCGCTGATCGCGACCACGCGTTGGGAACGGACCGGTGTGCAGAGCAGGCCGGACGCGGGCGAAATCTGGCGCCGCTTCCCGAAATTCGTGCTCGGCTTTCTGGTCGCCTCCGCCCTCATCACGCTGGTGTCGAAGGGATATGACTACGCAGCGTACAAGAAGGATGTTCTGCCGGGGTTGGTGGCGCCACTACAGGCCCTGCGCACCTGGGCATTCACGTTCGCCTTCCTGAGCATCGGCTTGACCACGAAGGTCCGCGAATTCGCCGCGGTGGGCGCCCGGCCGTTTTACGCGTTCACGGCCGGTGTGGCGGTCAACGTGGCGCTCGGCTTCGTGCTATCCACCCAAGTCTTCAATGAGTTCTGGACCCGGCTCGGGCAATGATGCCGCCGCTCTCCGGCTCCTGCGCGGACTGCCGCCATTTCAACTCGCGGCCCCTCGACATCGAGGCGGCACTGCCGGGGCTGTCCACCTTGAGCTCGGCCTATGCCGCCGTGCGCTCGAACGACGGCCTTTGCGCCGTTCACGATCGCTACGTCGCCGCATCCAGCGTGTGCGCGCAACACCGAACTCTCTCACCGTCGGCGGTTCAGAGCGCCTCCACCTGCACCAGGCAATCGTAGAACGTAGGCGCGCGCCCCATGTCGGTCAGGGTATCGCTGCTGGTGAGCTCGTTGGCATTCTTGCCGTCGCGGGCCAGTTTCTTCCACCAAACCGACAGGCCGACGACGACACCGCGCCGCGCCCGATCGGTGATGCGCGCGCGAAGCTCGACGCTGCCGCGGTCATTGAAGACGCGCACATAATTGCCCCCGACCACCCCCCGCTGCGCCGCGTCTTGCGGATGAATGTCCAACCAAGGTTCGCCCTCCGAGGCACGCAGGCTCTGCACGTTGACGAAGGTGCTATTGAGGAAATGCCGTGCCGGCGGCGAGATCATGGCCAAGGGATAGCGGCTCGCCGCCGCGCTTCGCGTGTCTTCCTGGGGTGCGATGTAATCGGGCAAGGGATCCAAGCCGAGTGCCGCGGCGCGCGCGGAGAAGAACTCCACCTTGCCGGAGGGCGTATCGAATCCGCCCTCGGCAAATCGAGCGGTCTCTTTGGGCGCGCCGACTCGTTTCCAGCCCACGGCCCGCACGACATTGAAATCCCAGTCCTTCGCCACCGCGGCCTGCGCGATGGTCTCATCCGAATCGCTGAAGCAGGGGTCCGTGAAGCCCATGGCTCGGGCCAGCAAGCGGAATATCTCAGAATTGGGCTTGCACTCGCCCAAGGGCGCAATCGCCGGATTGTTGGCCATCATGTAGTAGTGGCCGTACGGTTTGATGACATCCAGATGCTCGAGCTGGCTGGTGGCCGGCAGCAGAATATCGCCATAGTCCGCGGTATCGGTTTGAAAATGCTCGAGCACGACAGTGAACAGGTCTTCGCGCGCGAATCCGCGTACCACGCGGGTGGAATCGGGAGCCACCGCGACCGGATTCGAGTTGTAGACGATCAGCGCATCGATCGGCGCGCTCCTGTTCAGGAGTGCGTGGCCGATGGTCGAATTGCGGTAGGGACGCCGGTTACCCGGCGCCCCCCGCTCAGATCCCGGCGGGCGCGATTCACGCACCGGGCTCCCACCTTGGGTGATTGGCGGCGAAGCGGCGTTCAGGCCATGGATGGAGGACCCGAGCAAGGGGCAGCCAGCGTTCGGCTATGCCGAACATACGGGCCCACGTCGTGCGTTGGCGCTGGCTACGACGCCGGAGCGTCCATAACCATGCCTTGATAACGCTCTGGCGGAAGACCTGTAGGCTGCTGCAGTTAGTGGGCACGCCATGGTACTGGTTAAATCCCCGCACCACGCGTTGCAACCACTCCCCCTGCTGGGGGATGGTGCAGTTGATTCTTCTTCGGAGTCCGTCACGCACAGCCCGCACCGTGGCACGCAGTTTGTCACGGCGCGACCGGCGGTTAAGCAGGAAGGCACCTTGACGCGAGCGACCACAGATGTGGGTGAAGCCTAAGAAGTTGAACGTCTCAGGGCGGCGAAGGCCACGCATGCCTCGATCCCGGATCGCATAGCGACCGAACTCGATGCATCTGGTCTTATCCGGATGCAATGACAGTGAGAAGGTTTCCAACCGCTCTCGAAGCTCCGCTAAGAACCGAGTGGCATCGGCCAGGTGCTGGAAGCCGACGACAGTGTCATCAGCGTACCGCACCATGATGACCCTGCCTCGCGCTGTGCGATGTCGCCAGCGATCAGCCCACAGGTCATAGACGTAATGCAGATAGATGTTCGCCAACAACGGCGAGATCACCGCACCTTGCGGCGTGCCCGTCGACGTCGGCAATACCTCTCCGTTCAACATCACTCCCGCCGTTAGCCATTTTCGGATCAAACGAAGCAGTCGCACATCCCCAACTCGGTGTTCAATGAACCGCATCAACCAGTCATGGTTGACAGAGTCAAAGAACGCCCGGATATCGGCGTCGATAATCCAGTTCACCGGCGTACGGATAATCCCTGTCGCCAACGCATCGAGCGCTTGATGCTGTCCGCGTTTTGGCCGGAAGCCGTACGAAAACCCCTTAAAATCCGCCTCATAAATTGCATTGAGCACTTCCACCACAGCGCGCTGGACGATTTTATCCTCGATCGCCGCGATACCCAGCGGCCGTTGCTTTCCATCCGGTTTAGGGATGAACTGCCGCCGCGAGGGTTGCGCACGATACGCGCCACGATGAACGCGGCCATGCAGATCTTTGAGTCGAACCTCAAGGTCCTTCCCGTATTCCTCCCACGTCAAACCGTCGATCCCGGGTGCCGCATCTTTCTTCAACCTGAAGTAGGCGCGGCTCAGCAGATCTACATCGACGTGATGAAGTAGGGCGGTGAACCGCTCCTTCCTATGAGCTTTTGCTCTTTCTCGCACACGTTCAAGCCCCTGTAACACGCGGGTCCGGCTCGGCGTCCGGGTCGTGCGGTTCTCGTTCGTGATTCCCTTGGCCCCGCCCCTTGGCTCCACCGCTGCCGCGCCCGTCCGTCCGGGGTTGTTCGGCGGTTTCACAGCTACTATGGGCGAGTCTGACTTCTCCGGGTCGTTCATCATCGGATTTGGCTCGTCACCTTCCCGACACGGACCACACCATTGTGGCCGACCTGGAGATCTCTCAGCTCCCGTATAAGGGTCGTACGTGCATGCCAGGGTCTCTGACCCCGTAGGGCCCGATGTGGGCTCGCGATATCGCCCGCATCGGTATTGCCTTCCGCCAATATGAGAGCGTCGGCACCCATGACTAAATTTCGAGGCTCAATGGCTGGCCTACACGCACCTCTGTCAACATTTCACGCCAGACCTCACGATCCGTCGCGCATGACTCGAGGCCGGCATGAATCGCTAGTTCCTTGCCGCAGGGGACTTCCACCCCCTACCCCTTACCGATTTTTCTGACATTTACCATATTGACGGTGCGAGGCGTACGGCCGGCGAGAAGATCGGGACGTTCCAGGGCTTGCTTGTCGACAGCGAAATTGCCGCCGGTGGAGAGAAGGATCCCGCCGGCGGCATCGCGAAATGCACCGACCAGCGCGGGCAGGCAGGCGATATTGCGAGTCGCCATGCCCCCGCCCCGCGCACGCTGCATGCCGTAATTCGCGCGAATCAGCGCCGGCCGGGTCGTGCCGTACAGATGCGCGAGGGATTCGATTTCCTGGGGCTGTATACCGCAAATCGATGCGACTTTCGCCGGATCGTACGAGCGAACCCGCTCGCACAAGCCCTCGAAACCCAGAGTATGACGCTCCACATAGTCGCGATCGATCAGCCCGTCGCGAATCAGTACATGCATCAGACCGAGCGCCAGCGCTGAATCGGTTCCGGGCAGCGGCGCGACATGCATGTGGCATTTTTCTGCCGTCAGCGAGCGGTAGGGATCGACGGCGATCAATCTCGCGCCGCGCCGCTTGGCCTCTTGCGCGCGCGCCCACAGATGCACGCTCGACGTGATGGCGTTGGAACCCCAGAAAATGATGAGCTTGGCGTCGCCGGCCAATTCCATGTCGATGCCGATACGACTGCCGAGGGTGATCTCATGGCCAGCGGTGCCCGCGGAGGCGCAGATGGTTCGATCCAGCAGACTGGCGCCGAGCTTGTGAAAAAATCGCATGGACATCGATTCGCCCTGCACCAATCCCATGGTCCCCGCATAGCTATAGGGCAGAATCCGCTCAGGATCTTCTGCCGCAATCGGCGCGATGCGGCGGGCGATCGTGTCAATCGCCTCGCCCCAGCTGATTCTCTCGAACCGACCTTCTCCCTTCTTGCCAACGCGCCGCATGGGATACAGCAGACGATCGGGGTGGTAGGTGCGCTCGGTATAGCGGGCGACCTTGGTGCAGAGCACGCCGGCGGTAGGTGCATGCGCGGATGAACCGGTCACCTTGATGGCGATACCGTCCCTGACATGCACTTCGAGCGCACAGGTATCTGGACAGTCATGGGGGCACGCACCCTTGACCACTGTTGTCGGCGGCATCATGGCAGATGAATTCTACGTTGATTCAGGCGAAACGCGATTGCGCTCGATATTAGTAGTGACATTCAATCGAGATTAGTAGTGACATTCAATCGAGATTAGTTCCGTAAGTATTTATATAGATTATATTTATTATGTCTGTTGAGTAATGGCGCAAGCGCCCCGCTATGCTTACCGCCATGACGAAACAGCCACGCTTTTTCGGCGCCGTCGAAGCCGGTGGCACCAAATTCGTCGTTGCCATCGGCAACGAGAGCGGCGAGATCCTCGTGCAGGAGCGCTTTCCCACCGCCGACCCACGTTCGACGCTCGCGGCCATGCAAGCCTTTCTGCGGCAGCAGAACCAGGCGTTCGGCGCATTGGCCGCGATCGGCCTCGCCTCCTTCGGTCCGGTCGAACTGGACAAAACCTCCGCCCGCTATGGTCTCATCGGCCGTACTCCGAAGGCCGGTTGGAGCGGCACCGATATGGCGGGGGCCCTTGCGCGGGAGTTCGGCTGCCCCATCGGATTCGACACCGACGTCAACGCGGCCGCCCTGGCCGAGCAGCGCTGGGGAGCGGCGCGAGACGTGAGCAACCTGGTCTATCTGACCATCGGCACGGGGATTGGCGGCGGTGTGATCGTGGACGGTGTGCCGATTCATGGGCTCATGCATCCAGAGATCGGTCACATTCATCCGCGGCGCCATCCTCTCGACGTTGGATTCGAGGGGGTGTGTCCCTTCCACGGCGACTGCTTGGAAGGCCTCGCCTCGGGTCCGGCCATTGTCGCCCGCACGGGGGCATTGCTGCAGCAACTCGATGAGGCGCATCCGCAATGGCATATCCAGGCCGACTATCTCGGGCAGTTGTGCGCGCAGCTGGTTCTGACCGTCTCGCCTCAGCGTATCGTCATGGGCGGCGGTGTCATGGGCCAGGCGCGCCTCCTGCCGCTCATCCGCACGCGCCTGCTGCACTGGCTGGGCGGCTACGTCGATCGTAGCGAGATCCTCTCCCATATTGACCGCTACGTCGTGGCGCCGGCGCTGGGTGACAACGCCGGCGTGTGCGGCGCCTTGGCATTGGCCATGGATGCCGTCGAGCAGCCCCGACCCCAGCAATTCTAGGGGCGCCGCTTTGCCAGCGCTCAATGCGACGGCAACTGAACCAGCATCCGCTTCAATGCGAAATGCCGGTAGCTCTGCAGAGTCAGCGCCTCGATCTCCGGCCAGTCGCAGTCCCCGCTGACGTCGAGTGCGATCCAGCCATTGTGGCCAAAGTACGGAGGGATTCGATATCGGGGGTCCGCGGTCAGCAGGCCTTGCTGATCCACTCCGACCCAAAAGCACAGGGTGAGCCGCTGACCGTCATGACGCGCCAACGCGAAACTCTTCTTGCCCGCCTGCCAGACAGGATGGCCGAACTGACTCCCTTCGTGCGACTCGGGCAGCCGCAAACACAGCTTGCGAAAGGACTTGAGCACGCTCGAGGCGTGCGGCGATTTCAAGGGATCGATTTGGCTCGCGGATAGCGTCTTGCTGGGGGCTTTGAGCGCGGGTGTCTTGCCGATGCGCGCCTGCAATTCCCCCGGAGCGACTTTTTCATAAGCCTCGCGTACCAGCGCCGCAACGCGTTTCCAGGCGATGCCCCGATCGAGCATCACGCCCAACCAACCGCGCGGTCCCACGTAGGGGGGAACGAAGAAGTGCTCGGGCTCGGCGCGCACATGCACATCTTGAGAACCCGTCAATGCGTTGAGCCACAGTGCGACCCGGCCGTCGCCATGGTGATTCACCGCATACGTGGCAAAGGTCTTGCCGCGAACCCTGAAGTTGGGTGAGCCGTGCGATACGAACTCCTCCGCTTCGGGCAGCCAGAGACATGCCTCCCGCACCGCTTGATGGACATCGCGTGCCACAGTACTCCCCGCGCGATTCTGCCGGTTCCGATGCTACAGTGAGAGACTGCAAATCACGAGCGATCTCCATTGAAGCAGCCCCTCCTCCTCCTGTCCGGACTGTTGTGCGACGAGATCCTTTGGGCCGACATCCCGGAGCGCCTCGGGGACGTGGCGCGGGCGCGAGTCATGTCGTTTCGCGGATTCTCGTCCATATCCGCCATGGCCGATCATGTGCTGGCGATGGCGCCCGAACGCTTCGCGGTCGCGGGACATTCCATGGGTGGCCGGGTTGCGCTGGAAGTCATCCGCAGGGCGCCGCGCCGGGTCTGCGGCCTCGCCCTGCTCAATACCGGCGTCCATACGGTTCGCGACGGCGAACCGCAGAGCCGCGGTCTGCTGCTGCGGCTGGCATATCAACATGGCATGTCGGCGCTCGCGGCCGAATGGCTGCCGCCCATGATGGCTGGGGGCTCGCGCACGCAGGAACTCATGCCTTGCCTGAAGGCAATGGTCGAGCGCTCCACCCCGGATTCCTATGCCGGCCAGATCAATGCGCTGCTGCATCGGCCGGAAGCATTGTCGGTGCTGCCGACCATCGGCGTGCCCACCCTCTTGCTCAGCGGCAGCGAGGATGCCTGGGCGCCGGTTTCGCAGCACGAGACCATGCGGCGCAGGATTCCACACGCCACGGTATTCGAGATTCATGGAGCCGGCCACATGGCGCCGATCGAACGGCCCGACGCCGTCGCGCTGGCCCTGCGTGAATGGCTGGAAACGATCTCAGCTTAGGGCGGCGGCGGCAGCGGGCCGGACGCCGCCGGTTGGGCCGGCAAAGTTTTCGGATGCCCTGTCTCGTGCAGCTGGCTGTCGGACCAGCCGCCGCCCAGATCGCCGATCAGGGACACGGCATCGGTCAACCGGTTCTGCTGCACAGTGAGCTGGGTCTGCTGGTCGCCCAATTGGGTCTCCTGGGCGAGCGCGACGGTGGTGTAGTCGACGGTGCCGGCCTTGTATTCGGCGAGCGCAATCTCCGTGCCGCGGATGGCGTCGCGCACCGCCACATCGAGCGCCTGCGATTCCTCCCCGAGGATGCGCAGCCCGGAAAGATCGTTCTCCACGTCCTGAAATGCGTTCAAAACGATGCCGCGATAGCTCGCAACCGCACCCTCATACGCCGCTCTCGCCGCCTGGACCTCGGCATGGCGCTCGCCGAAGTCGAGCAGAGTCTCTGTGCCGCTCGCGCCGATCGACCAGACATGGTTGGCGGCATGCAGCAGGCCATTCAAAGGCGATTGCGAAAAGCCCGCCGCTCCGGACAACGAAATCGTCGGGTAATACGCGGCGACGGCGATGCCTACCGCGGCGTTCTGAGCTTTCATGGTTCGTTCTGCGGCGGCGATGTCGGGCCTTCGCTGCAACAGAGTCGAAGGCACGCTGAACGGCAGCGTCTCGGGCAGTGTCGGCAAACTCGCGCTGTGCGGAACGTCGAGATCTTCCGGATTCTTGCCCACCAGCACCGCGATGGCGTGGGCGAACTGGGCGCGCGCGACGCCGAGACCGATCAGGTTCGCCTGGGCGGTTTCGAGGGCGACCTGCGCCGTGATGACCGCCGATGGCGGCGCTCCCGTGATCCCCGACAACCCCTGGGCCTGAGTGACGCGCAGCGCATCCCGGAACGCATCGACCGTCTTCTGCTCCAGGTCGATGTTGGCATCGGCGAACCGCAGCTCGATGATGGTGGTGGCCAGCAAGGTCTGCTCGGATAAGGTGGCGTTGACCAGGGTCGCTTCATCGGCCTGCGCGAGGGCCTTATTCTCCTCGATCAGACGGCGCACCTGGCCCCAGATGTCCGGGGTCCAGCTGGCCGTGGCCTCGAGCGAACCTGCCGTGATCACGCTGCTGTGGCGGCCGGCGGCGGCGACGAAGTTGGTGGCGGCGTTACCCGGTCCTCCCGACCGGTTTCCCGATCCGGTGAGCCCCAGGGTGGGAAACAATTGGCTCGTCGCCACCTTCACCTCGGCCAATGCCTGCTCGTAATTCGCATAGTCCTGACGCACGGTCTGATTGGACACCGCAACCAGGGGTTCGAGCTGGTCGATCAAGGGATCGTGGAAATCGCTCCACCAATCGCCTTTGGAAGCCGCATCCGCCGGCGCGGCCGATGTCCAGCCGGGCAGCGGTTCCTTGTACTCTGCCGGTACGGGCACCGCCGGACGATGGTAGTCGGGGCCGACCGCGCAGCTGCTCAAAGCTGCGCCTAGCGCGACGACGGAACAGAATCTAACGCTGCTGGTATTCATGCCGCACCCAAATCCCTGCGCCAGGACATACCCTCTGCCGACTTGCGCAGTCTGACCCGCAAACGATCGAGAAAGAGATAGATCACCGGCGTCGTATACAAAGTGAAAACCTGGCTGAGAATGAGGCCGCCCATCACCGTAATGCCGAGCGGCTGGCGCAGCGAGGCGCCCTGTCCGATGCCGATCGCGAGCGGCAGCGCACCGAGCACGGCGGCCGCCGTGGTCATCAGGATGGGCCGCAGGCGCATCACCGCCGCATCGTGAATCGCCTGCTGGGCGTCCATGTTCTGGTCGCGCTGCATATGGATGGCAAGGTCGATCATCATGATGGCGTTCTTCTTGACGATACCGATCAGCAGGATGATGCCGATGAGCGCGATCACCGAGAACGGGGTGCCGAAAATCAGCAGAGCCAGGGTTGCGCCGATACCGGCCGACGGCAGCGTGGAGAGGATGGTGATGGGGTGAATCGTATTCTCGTAGAGTATGCCCAGCACGATATAAACGGCGGCGAACGCGGCGAGAACTAAAAGCGGCATCGTCGACATCGACTGGTTATAGACCTGCCCCGCGCCCGCGAAGCTGCCGCGGATCGAGGCCGGCATACCCAGTTCTCTCATGGCCTTGTCGATGGCCGCCGAGGCCACGCTCAGCGACCCGCCCGGCGGCAGATTGAAGGAAACCGTCGCGGCAACCATGCCGTTCTGGTGGTTCACCTGAGTCGCCGTGTGATTGCTGAGATAGGTGGTCATGGCGGGCAGTGGGACCATGGTCTCGGCCGCCGTGCTGTCCGCGCTGCCCGAGGAGCTTCCACCTCTGCTGTTCGAGATGCTGTTGGTGACGGCGTTAGCCTGTGCGCTGGCATTGAGCGAATTGGTGCCGGATGCCGCGCTTTGCGCGGAGGTAATGGCGGAGC
>Ga0302314_10009833_pt1 | contig 16863 bp, 13 predicted proteins | sample III_Palsa_N2_3_FD_200533 | JGI IMG/M metagenome (GOLD analysis project Ga0302314, IMG submission 200533) | Peat permafrost microbial communities from Stordalen Mire near Abisko, Sweden - III_Palsa_N2_3 | ecosystem: Environmental > Terrestrial > Soil > Palsa > Peat permafrost | place: Sweden...
TGGGGCGCTCGGGATGCTCGGAGCGCTCGGTCAGGGCGGGGCGCAGCAGCCGGGCGAGGTTGACCCCGTAGCCGATGCCGAAGCTGTGGGGCGTGAACAGGGTCTCGTTGTCCGGGTCCCAGAACTCGGCGCGGACCCTGGCCGGGGTGGGCGGCCGGAAGTCGTAGGGCAGCCCGAGGATCCGCCCGTGCCAGGTGCGGTCCTCGCCGGCCTTGCCCAGTTCCTTCGCGACGGCGGCCCCGGCCAGGGCGCCGACGGCCACCAGCACCAGGTTCATGGTTCGTTCGTTGGTCATGGTCCGACTGTAGGCCGGGCGCCGGGCCGGGGACATCGTGCTGCCACCCCTCCGGGTGCCGCGCCCGTGCCTGGCCCGCGCGCTACTCCGCGACGCACACTCACCCGCGCGGCTCGGCATGGCTAGGAGCGTGAGTCAGTAATGGACAACTGGCCGGGTGATCGTGATCGGCGGGAGGTCTGCCCAGCCCTCGGCCGTGGTGGAGATCGACGTCGGGTCGATCAGGTCGGTCCAGCTGAGCTGAGGGAGTGCCGGATCCAGACGTTCGGCTCGACGTAGCTCACCACGTCCCGATCCGGAAGACAGTGCGCCGGAACAAGGCCGCTTGGCACCAGGACGGGGCCCTCGATGTCGAAGGGCATACCGGTCCAGCCGCGCCACTGCACCATGGACCCGGTGACCGTCATGGAACACGGTGCGATTGAATCGATCACACCGCCCGCCCGGACATGGGTCCGCAGCCAGGGGTCGGCAGGCAGGCCGTCCGCCCGGGTGCGCAGCGCGTATTCGCGCATCGGGGTACCGGGTTCGAGGTGTTTGCCGGTCGGCCGGACCGGAGCGACGAGCTCGACGAAACCGCGCGAGCGCGCGTTCTCACGCATCGCGGCAAGCATCGTCGCGGAGAGACCATGACCCAGCTGGTCGGCCCGCACAGTGACGTCGATCGCGCTGACAGTGTCTACGCTCGTTCCAGTCCGCTGGTCCCGGAACGCCCAGACCAGCACCTGGTCCCACCCGCCCGCCGGCAGCTCGCCGCGCCCTTCCTGGTGCAGTGCGAACGGGACGCTGTGGCCGCGGGCCACAACCACGCCGTCCGGGTCGGTCGCCACCAGAGTGAACTCCGGAAAGACCTCACTGATCTGCCCGAAATGCGATCGTCCGACCAGGTCGTTCAGGATGAACTCCGGCCAGGTGTCAGCGAACCAGAGCGACGTGGCCAACTGCGGCCGCTCGGCGAGGGTGGTGATGACGACGTCCATGTGGCGCATGCTAGCGCGCCTACGGGTTCCCCTGCCCGACAGATATGTAGGCGCCACCGCTGCCCATCCTCGTGATCTTTCGTGCGGGATGATGGCGGCGTTGTGGGGATGGGCTGTTCGAGGACGATGGGCTTGTCGAAGATGCTGTCCCCCGGGCAATGGACACGCTCCGAGTGGAGAAGCGTGTCGGGTCGCACCCGCGCGTCCGCGTCCAGGGCGACGGTGGAGGGGCACGGGAAGCTCTTCGAGCGCTGGAGCGCGGTTGAAGGTGGCATGGCCAGTCATTCGCCGGGGTTCCCGGCAGTGGCGTTCAGGCGGCGGTCGTGCGCCCGAGGTAGGTCAGCGGGCCCGGGGCCGGGACGGCGAGTTCGTGGAAGCCCAGCCGGTCGTAGAACGCCCGGGCCGGGGCGTTGGCGGTGACCATCCCCAGGTGGACGCGCGGCACGCCCCGGGCGTGCAGCGCCGCCAGGAACGCCGTCATCAGCTCCCGTCCGTGGCCCCGACGCTGGTGGTCGGGCAGCAGGTCGATGTGGAGGTGGGCCGGGTGGTCGGCCAACTCCCGTACCAGCATCCGTTCCGGACGGTGCATCAGGTCGACCATCACCTCGGCGGGGGTTTCCGCCGCCCGGTCGGAGCGCGGGTACCGAAGCGCCAACCCGGGCAGCCACTGCGCTCGGTAGCGCTCGACGAAGAGCGGCGTGTCGGCGGTGCCGACGATGTAGCCCACGGCACGTTCACCGTCGTCCAGCACGAAGGCCAACTCCGGTTCCAGGTAGGCGTAGGGCGCGGCGAAGATGCTCGGCAGCAGCTCCAGGTCGGGGTAGAGGTGCCGCGAGTCGCCGCCCTGGTGCGCGGTCCGGACGCAGATGTCGAACAGGGCGTCCCGGTCATCGGGCTGGTACGGCCGGACGAAGGCCCGCGAGGTAGTGGTCATGGGCCGATGATGATCTACCTGGGAGCGCTCACACAAGGCCCGGGCGACCCCCGTCCCGAGGGCAGGCGCCCCGGGTCCGAGCGGGTGCACGGCGGTGGGGGGAGTAGCCGCGCTCGGGGCCGAGCGACCGCCTTCGCCGGGCCGATATGGAGGCCGGCCGACTACGTTGCCCGGCGCAGTCGGAGCGGCCGCCGGCCCCGGCCCCGGCCCCGCCCACCTGCACCGGGAGGATGGGACGGATGAGGTCGGCCGAAGGGGGTTGACGGTCCATCAGGCCGGCTGGACGCTCAGCAGGTCTCCCGCTTCCGCGCCCGGTGGCCGGTACGGCACACCTGCGGCGCCGGTCGCGTCCGTGCAGCCGAGCCGTTGGAGTCCGTATGAGTGTGCCGATCTTCGTCAACAACGCGGTCCTGGACTACGACATCACCTTCGTCGACGGAAGTTCGATCAGTGACACCATCCGGACCGGGTCGCACGACGACCCGGTCTACGCGTACTACGAGGGCCTGGCCGAGCCGCAGGGGACGACCCTCAGCGGCTTCCAGCACCAGAAGGACGCGGAGAAGCAGGCGGTCAACATCCTGGCCAACACGCTCTACGCGCACCTCGGGTGCACGACCGCCGCAGAGTACCGGAAGGCGATCCGGACGGTGCGCAAGGGCACGGTCACGATGTTCTCCACGATGGGCCCGTGTCACTCCTGCCGCGCGGTGATCAAGGCGTTCCTGGCGGACTTCCCGACGCTCACCATGGTCGTGGGCTACCGCAACCGGGTCGGCAAGGGCCAGGAGACCGCCGTGCAGATCAAGGCCGGGTCCGGGCTGTTCGGCGCCTACGGTTACGGCGACGCGGTGGAGCGGCCCAACCACGACTGGGAGAAGACCTTCACCGGTACGCCGCTCCCGGCCACCACCGTCGAGTACGCGGTCCAGTTCACCAAAGGGCCGCTCAGCGAGGGGGAGTTGACGGCGGTTGCCGCTCAGCCGTACACCGCGTACATCTACCGGGTGCCGACCGGGCACGACTACGACGCCGACACCGTCGCCCTGGACCGGGTGGCTCGGGCGGTGCGCGACACCATGGACGAGAAGGAGGACAGCGGGATGACGGTGGCGTCGTTCCGCCGGTTCATCGCCAACGTCGGCTCCGGCACGGTCACGCTGACCTGCGAACAGGGTCCGACGGCGGACGGTCGGGCCTCGCTCGCCGCGTTCGTCCGGGACTTCCCGAAGGTGGACGTGGTCGTCACCTACCCGGGCGCCGCCGCCTCCGGCGGCGGCCTCGGCTACGCGGACGCGACCCGGGCGAGCAGCACCGTGCCCTGGCGCAAGGTGTTCGAGGCGGCCGGCTGACCGCAGCGGCGACTCCGCCGACCCCGCCCCGGCGACCTTGGTGCGTACTCGCACTCCGGTCGCCGGGGCTTCCCAGTTGCCCGGATGTATGCGAACCAGCCCTGTGACCAGTGCAGTTGACGGCCAGTCAGAGAACATTGGTCCAGACCCTTGACGCTCCTCTGTGGTCTGGACCAATCTACAGTGACCGGTACATGACTCCCAGGAGGTCGCACGTGCCAGAACGCAGACGCATCGGACTCACACTCGCGGGGGCGGCGGTGGCAGTCATCGGACTTGCCGCCTCCATGCTCGGTACGGCCGCAGGCGCGACCGTCGCCGCGTCCGCCCCCGCCACCAACACCACCGGGGCCGCCGCCACCAGCGGCGGCATCAAGGTCGCCTACTACGACCAGTGGTCGATCTACCAGAACGCCTTCTACCCCAAGGCCCTCGACACCGAGGGCATCGCGGGCAAGGTGAACTACCTGATCTACGACTTCGAGAACATCGACCCCACCAACCTCACCTGTTTCGAGACCACCAAGGCGACCGACCCCGACCCGGGGGGTGAGAGCGACCCGAACGCCGGCGACGGCGCTGAGGACGCCACCGCCGACTACCAGACCGAGTACAGCGCCGCCAACGCCGTGAACGGCACCGCCGACGTCTACAACCAGCCGATCGCGGGCAACTTCCACCAGCTCCAGGAGCTGAAGGCGAAGTACCCGAACCTGAAGATCCTGCTCTCCATCGGCGGCTGGACCTACTCCAAGTACTTCTCCGACGTCGCGGCCACCGCGGCGTCCCGGCAGAAGTTCGTGTCCTCCTGCATCAGCATGTTCATCGAGGGCAACCTGCCGGTCGAGGGCGGCTTCGGCGGCAACGGCACCGCCAAGGGCATCTTCGACGGCTTCGACATCGACTGGGAGTACCCGGCCTCGGCCAACGGCCACCTGGGCAACCACTACTCCGCCGCGGACACCGCCAACTACACCGCGCTGCTGGAGGAGTTCCGCAACGAGCTGAACACCCAGGGGGCGACCGACGGGAAGACCTACGACCTGTCCGCCGCGCTGCCCTCCGGCCAGGACAACATCAATCTGATCCAGACCAACCAGATCGCCCAGTACCTGAACTTCGGCGACCTGATGTCGTACGACATGTACGGGGCCTGGAACGCGACCGGTCCGACCGACGAGCAGGACCCGCTCTACGCCAACCCCAACTCGCCGGAGGCGCCGGTCGCGCCTGGAAAGGAGACCTTCAGTATTGACAACGCCGTCAGAGCCTGGACTGTTGGTGATCCGGCGTACGGGATACCAGGCGGCTTCCCGGCCAGCAAACTGACCCTCGGCCTACCCTTCTACTACAGGGGGTGGACCGGCGTGCCGGCCGGTTCGCAGCACGGGCTCTACCAGACCGCCACCGGCGCCTCGGCTCCGCAGACCCTCTCCGGCGACGTGCCCGGGGTGGCGATGTACAAGGAAGTCGAGAACATCGTCGCCAACCCGGCGGACACCTACTGGGACCCCGTGACCGATGCCGCCTACTTCTACGACGGGACCACCTTCTACGGCGGTGAGGACGCCCAGTCGATCCAGGCCAGAGCTGACTACGCGCACTGCAACGGCCTCGGCGGGTTCATGATGTTCTCGCTCTACGACCTGGACCCGGCGACCACGCTGTTCAACGACGCGGTGAGCGACATCAACGGCTCGGCCAGCAGTTGCCCGGGTGCTCCGTCCTCCTCCGCGTCGGCCTCGGCGTCCGCTTCGGCATCGGCATCGGCTTCGGCCTCCGCGTCCGCTTCTGCCTCGGCTTCTGCCTCGGCTTCTGCCTCGGCGTCCGCTTCTGCCTCGGCTTCGGCGTCCGCTTCGGCGACGGCGACCCCGCCGTCCTCGGGTCTGCTGGTCAACGGCGGCTTCGAGACCGGCAGCCTGAGCCCGTGGACCTGCCAGACGGGCAGCGCGGTGGTCACCACCCCGGTCCATTCCGGGAGTCACGCGCTGCAAGTGGCTGCGGGTTCGTCCACCACGGGCGAGTGCGACCAGACCGTCACGCTGCAGCCCAACCACAGCTACACGCTGACCGGTTGGGTCCAGGGCAACTACGCCTATCTGGGTGTCAGCGGTGGTGCCACTGCCAGTACCTGGGCCAGCCCCAGCAGTTGGCAGAAGCTGACGGTGCCGTTCACCACCGGATCCAGCGGCACGGTCACCGTGTACGTCCACGGCTGGTACGGCCAGGGCAATGTCTTCGCCGACGATCTCGCCGTGAACTGACGGAAGGTCAGCAGTACCGGCGGTAGCCCGCTGAGGGCGCCGGCGCGGGAGGTCCGCGCCGGCGCCCTCGTCCGTTCAGGCGGCGGTGCAGCTGAGCGTGGGCGCGGTGTTGGCGCCGGTGTAGCTCCCGCCGAAGCCGAAGCTGGTGCTGCCTCCGGCGGAGATCGCCCCGTTGTAGGACTCGGCGGTCACCGTGACCGAGCTGCCGGTCTGGGTGTAGGCGCCGTTCCACAGGTTGGTGATCTGCTGGTTGCCGGGCCAGGTCCAGCTGACCGTCCAGGACTTGGTGGCGGCGGTGCCGGTGTCGGTGACCGTCACGTTGGCGTTGAAGCCGCTGCCCCAGTCACTGCTGATGCTGTAGGCCGCGGTGCAGCCGCCGCTGCCGCCGCCGGTCGAGCCGGCCGCGGTGGTGCCGGTCACCGCCGCCGAGGCGGCTGAGACATCGCCCGCCGCGTCCCGGGCGTCCACGGTGTAGCTGTAGGAGGTGGACGCGGTCAGGCCGGTGTCGGTGTAGCTGGTGCCGCTGGTCACCGTGGCGACCTTGGTCGCCCCCCGGTAGACGTCGTAGCCGGCCACGCCGGCGCTGTCGGTCGAGGCGGTCCAGGAGAGCGAGATGCTGCTGCTGGTGGTGCCGGTGACGGTCAGTCCGGTTGGGACCGACGGGGGAGTGGTGCCGGTGGTGGCGCCGAGGGACGGGTAGGCGTTGGCGACCAGGCCCTGGAACTCGGCCGCGAACCACTGTCCGGCCGGGACGTCGTAGCCGGGGATCGCGTCGGTCGGGTAGGTGTTGCCGTTGCCGTCGGTCTGGGTCCCGTTGGGGTCGCAGTGGGCGTCGCCGTGGGCGTGGGTGGCGGTGGGGTAGTCGCCGTCCGACTCGCCCGGAGGCTTGATCCAGACGAAGGCGATGATCGGGTCGCTCGACCCGTAGGGCTGAGCCGTCGGCCGGGCGCCGATGCCGGCCCCCTCGACATTGCACCAGTCGCCGCGGAACGGCCGCTGGTCGATCTTGTTGGCCGCGACGTAGGCGGTGGCGGTGGTCGGCGTCGTGTTGAGCGCGGTCGGCCGGGCCGCGCCGCCCCAGCCGTTGCGGGAGGTGTCGATGAGCATCCCGACCGTGCTCGGGAAGCCGGCCGTGACCAGCGCGGTGTGCATGGCCTCGTCGTAGGTGTGCTCGTCGAAGTAGGGGTTGTACTGGTAGAAGTTCACCGAGTCCAGCGGCGAACCACCGACCTGGAGCGTGGAGTTCGGCAGGTACGGCTCGTCGGTCGGGGTGTAGTTCGCGGTGTCGCTGATGAAGCCGTCGACGCTGGCGAAACCGGCCGTGGTGGCCTTGGCGACCTTGGCGTACTCCTGGGCGGCCGGGGTCATGTTGGTCGGCCAGCCGAGCCAGCCCGAGTGGCCGATGTCCAGGTAGGTGTAGAGGTTGGTGATCGGGTGCAGCTCGTTGAGGGCGTACTCGATCCCGGCCTCGTAGTAGGGCGTGGCGGTGGCGCAGGCCGGCTTGCTCTGGTTGGTGACGGCGTTGGGCAGCGAGTCCGGCTCGATGATCGCGGAGATCCGCAGGTTGCTGTAGGCGCTGTTGCCCAGCAGTGCGGCGATCGGGTCGATGTACTGGGTCTCGTACTCGGTCAGGCCGGCCGCGGTCGCCGGGATCTCGCCGTTGGAGGCCAGGGCGGCGCAGTCGCGGCCGGGCAGGTCGTAGACGACCACCTCGAACAGCACCGGGGTGGAACTGGTCGCGGACTGGGCCTCGGCATTGTTGAGCTGGGCCTGGAGGCCGAGGTGGGTGCTGTCCCCGGCGATCGCGCCGATGTGGTCCATCCAGATCGCGGTCTGGTAGCCGGCGACCTTGGCCTCGGCCGCCCCGGTGGTCCCGCCGTCGGCGGTGGCCTGGGCGTCGACCTCGCTGACGTAGTCGGGGTTGAGGTACGGCGTCGAACCGACGTAGGGGTTGGCGACGTGGACGATTGCCGCGTGGGCGGCCGGGGCCCCGAAGGCGACCGGGACGATCACGGCTGCGCCGAGCGCGGCCGCTGCCGCGGCGGTGCGGAGCCGGTGGACTCTCTGACGTAACACCTGGTGGTTCCTCTCGGGTGGGTGGGGTGGTCCGCGCCGTTCCTCCGCCGATTGGGAGCGCTCCCAATTCAGTCACGCCGAATGTCGCCCCGGCCGGGGCCTGGTGGTCGGTGCGGTTGCTGCGCTCCGCTGCCGGTTGGGCGCGGCGTTTGGGAGCGCTCCCGATAGTCATCCGATTCTGTGAACACGTCAATACTCCCGGCGCGGCCGGGGTGGAGAAAAAAGCCAAAGAACTCTTTGATATCTCTGCCGATCGGCGTAGTCTCAGTGTCGTGAAGATCAGTGATCCCCGGGCGATCAAGGCCCTGGCCCACCCGATCCGCCTCGACCTGCTGGAACTGGTGGGCCGCAGCGGACCGGTGACGGCCGCTCAGTGCGGACGCGCCCTCGGCGAGTCCCAGGCGAGTTGCTCGTTCCATCTGCGCCAGCTGGCCAAGTACGGCTTCGTTGCGGACGCCGGCCCCGGCCGGGACCGGCGGGAGCGGCTGTGGCGGATCACCGACATGCGGCTGCAACTGCCCTCCGGGCAGGGACCCGAGGGTGCGGTGGTCCGGCAGCTGAACCGGGTGATGGTGGAGCGGGAGCTCGCCAGGATCCTGGACTCCATCGAGCGGACCCCCGACGAGCCCGCCGACTGGCGCGAGGCCAGTTCGACGCTGTCGGCGACCATCCCGCTGACCGCCCAGGACCTCGCCGAGATCAAGGAGCGCTGGATCGAGGTGCTGGCGCCCTACATCGCCGCCGCCGAGGCGGCGGGCGGGCAACTGGCCCCCGGCCAGCGGCATGTCCGCTTCTTCTCGGTGGCCTCGCCGCTGCCCGAGCTGCGGACGGAGGGTGCGGAGGGTGCGGAGGGGGTCGATGGCGAGGAAAGCAGCAAGGACAGCGGTAAGGACAGTGCGGAATCGGCGCAGGCGAACGACGCCAACGATGGGAACGGTGGATCCGATGTCTGACAGCACCAGCACCAGCACGATCAGCACGACCGACGCGGCGATCGACTTCCTGACGGCGGCCCCGGTGGCCGGCTCGTTGGAGGTGCGGTGGATACACGGGGCGCCCAACCGGCGCGCTGCCACCGATCCGGCCATCCAGGTCCACGCCTACGACGAGCACACCGTCATCCTGCGGCAGAGCAAGGGGGTCAGCAGCGAGGCGCCGTTCATGTTCCTGCTCTTCGGCAACGACCGGGCGCTGCTGCTGGACACCGGGGCGACGGCCGACCCGCAGCGGTTCCCGCTGCGGGAGACCGTCGACGGCCTGATCGGGGACTGGCTGACCCGGCACCCCCGGGAGGGCTACGAGCTGGTCGTCGCCCACACCCACGGCCACAACGACCATGTGGCCGGGGACGCGCAGTTCGCAGACAGGCCGAGCACCACCGTGGTGGCGCGGGAGATCGCGGCGGTCCACGCCTTCTTCGGGCTCGCCGAACGGCCGGAACAGGGCGTCGACTTCGACCTCGGCGGCCGGGTGCTGCGGCTGCTGGCCACCCCCGGGCACCATGCGGCCTCGATCACCGTCTACGACCCGTGGACCGGGATCCTGTTCACCGGTGACACGGTGTTGCCTGGCCGGCTCTACGTCCAGGACTTCCCGGCCTTCACTGCGACCATGGAGCGGCTGGTCTCCTTCGCCGGGACGCACCGGGTCACCCATGTGTTCGGCTGCCATGTCGAGATGACCGACCGGCCGGGGGCCGACTTCCCGCTCGGCGCCCCCTACCAGCCCGGCGAGGCCGCGCCGCAGATGACCGTGGAGCAGTTGGTCGCGGTGCGCGACGCCGCCCTGTCCGTGGCCGACAGGCCGGGGATCCACGGCTTCGACGACTTCATCATCTTCCACGGCATGGGCCTGGGGAACACGGCGAAGCTGATCGGCCGGGGGCTGGCGCACAGGCTCGGACTGATCCGGCTCTGAACCCCTTTGCCCGGAGCGGACGAAGGAGCGGACGAAGGAGTGCGCAGGGCCCTGCCGGTGAGTGCAGGGGCGGCCCGGATTCTGCTGTGAGCAGGCGGCGGCCACAACGTGCGCGTTGTGGGGCAGGATCGGCGACATGAAACTGCTGATCCTCGGAGGAACCGAGTTCGTCGGACGGGCTGTCGCCGTGTGCGCGATGCAACGCGGGTGGGAGGTGACCGTCTTCCATCGAGGTCGCCACGAGGCGCCGCCCGGGGTCGCCGTCCGGCACGGCGACCGGACGGCCGAGGGCGGACTCGCGGCCCTGGCCGAGGGGGAGTGGGACGCCGTCGTCGACACCTGGACCGGCGCGCCGAGCGCGGTCCGGGACGCGGCCCGGACCCTGACCGGCCGGGTGGGCCGGTACGTCTACGTCTCCAGCCGCTCGGTCTACGCCTACCCGGCCCCGGCCGGGCTGCCGGAGGACGGTCCACTGGCGGAGGGGGCGTCCCCGGACGACGGGAGCGCCGAGGACTACCAACTGGCCAAGCTGGGCGGAGAGCTGGCCGCGACTGCGGCCTTCGGCGAGCGGGCGCTGCTGGTGCGCGCCGGGTCGATCCTCGGACCGGAGGAGAACGTCGGCCGGCTGCCCTGGTGGCTGAACCGGATCGCGCGCGGCGGACCGGTACTGGCCCCCGGTCCGCGCACGCTGCCGCTGCAGTACATCGACGCCCGGGACCTGGCGGAGTGGATCCTCGACGCGGTCGTGGCCGGGCTCGGCGGCGCCTACAACCTGGTCGGCCCGGCCGGGCACACCACGATGGGCGAACTGCTGGAGACCTGCGTCCGGGTCACCGGTTCCGAGGCGGAGTTGCGCTGGACCGATCCGGAGACGATCCTCGCGGCCGACATCGAGCCGTGGAGCGACCTGCCGCTGTGGATCCCGCCGGGCGAGCTGTACGACACCATGCACGGCGGTGACGTGACCAAGGCGTTGGCTGCCGGACTGCGTTGCCGTCCGGTGGCCGAGACGGTCGCCGACACCTGGGCCTGGCTCCGGTCGCTGGACGGCGAGCCGCCGCAGCGAACCGACCGGTCCCCGGTCGGCCTTGACCCGGCGGTCGAGGCCAGGGTCCTGAACGGCTGAACCCGGCGGCCCCAACTCGCCTGTGACGGCCGGGAATGACGGGAAGGGTCCGTTGCTTGGACGGAGCATGAGCGAACACGGCACGATCGAGAAGACGGACATCAGCTTCGGCCCCGCCTCCTGCAACCGGTCGGACGAGACCACCGACCCGTCGGCGCGCGGGGCCGAAGCCGCGTTGGAGACCTTCTACTACGCTCTCAACAACCAGGACCGCGAAGCCCTGCGGGCGGACTGGTCCGCCCACCAGCTGGCGCAGCTGAACAACCCGGTCGGCGGCATCCTGCGCGGTGGGGGCGAGATCGGCGCCCTCTACGAGAAGGTCTTCGCCGGACATCCGAACGTCCGGGTGACCTTCGGCGACGTGGTCGCCTACCCGGGCACGGACCATGCTGTCTTCGCCGGTCGGGAGAGCGGGAGTTGGACCGACGCCGAGGGCAACGCGGTCCCGTTGGAGATCCGCACCAGCCGCTGCTTCCGCTACCAGGACGGCCGTTGGCAGCAGTTCCACCACCACGGCAGCATCGACGACCCAGCCGCTCCCGCCGCCTACCAGCACCCGGTCAGAGGCTGAGCCGGATCCGGCCGCCCCGCCCCCGAGGCCGACCTGTGGGGACGGGGCGGTTGCCGGGCCTACTGAAGGTGGCCGGGGGGAAGGAGCAACTGGACCCCTCCTGCCGGGGTGTGCTGCGCCTCCTGCATCCGGACGATAAGGTCGCGCTTGGCGGCGAAGACCGGGTCGAACATGTGCGGGGCCGGCAGCCGGACGTCGCCGCCGCCCACCTTGTGGAGGACGACCTGCCGGATGCCGGTCCTCCAGCTCCAGCCCGTCGACACGGCCTCGATGTCCGACCAGGTGAGGTAGGAACTCGGGCTCTGTCGGCTCCCGCTGACGGTCACGCCGTTCGCGGACAGGGTCACCGCCTGCCTGCTCGGCGGAACGAGCTGGGTGGCCGCGACCACGCAGGCGCTGCCCAGGAGCATCCACAGACTGTGCTGTTCCGTGGGGTCCGCCGGGGACACGAGGTCGATGGTCAATGCCAGGGACAGCAGCACCGCGTACATCACCAGCACCGGTGACGCGCGTTGCAGCCGGGTCACTCGAAAGCGGATCCGACCGACCCACGCCCCCGATTCGCCGACCTCGATGCCGACACCGTCCGTCCAGCTCATTGCTCTCCCCCGTTCGGACACCCGCTGTGCGGGGCCGGCATGTCCGGCCGCCGAAGGCCTGTCGAGTCGACGACTCGTACCTCGGTCGCTGTATCGCGCTGCTATGATAGACCCGTACAGACAAGCCTTCTCGGCGCGGACTTCGATCCGCCGGGGAGGCTTTTTGCATGTCCGGGGCCCGTCCGCCCCGGCCGAGTCCCCTGGCCCACCCTGTTGGAGGAGACCCATGTCCACGAGTTCCCGGACGAAGGCCGCTGCCGCTGCCGGTACGTGGCGGCTCGGCGACCGCACCGTCAACCGCGTCGGCTTCGGCGCGATGCGGCTGACCGGCACCGCGCCGTTCGACCTCGGCCTGCCGCGTGACCGCGAGCGGTCGATCGGACTGCTGCGGCGGGCGGTCGAGTCGGGGGTGAACCACATCGACACCGCCGCGTTCTACTTCTCGGCGACGCGCTCCGCCAATGAGCTGATCAACCGGGCCCTCGCGCCGTACCCGGAGGACCTGGTCATCGCCACCAAGGTCTGGCCGGGCCGCGACTCCTCGGGGGCGTGGTGGTGGGCCGCACCGGAGCAGCTGCGCGGCCAGGTGGCGGAGAACCTCCGCCAACTGGGCCGTGACCACCTGGACGTGGTCAACCTGCGGGTGCCGCCGTCCCGACGGAGCGGCTCGATCGCCGAGCACTTCGGGGCGCTGGCCGAGCTGCGCGACGCCGGGCTGATCCGCCACCTCGGCATCTCGAACGTCACCTCCGCGCAACTGGACGAGGCCCGGGCCATCGCCCCGGTGGTGTGCGTGCAGAACCCCTTTGGGATCGGTGCTCCGGACGAGGACCGGGCGTTGCTGCGGTACTGCGGCGAACTCGGCCTCGCCTTCGTTCCGTTCTTCGCGATCGCCGGTTCCGGCCGCGAGGCGGGTCCGGGGTCCGGCGACAGCGGGGCGGTGGCCGCCGTCGCCGCTGCGCACGGCGTGTCCGTCGCCCAGGTCCGACTGGCCTGGACCCTGCAGCAGGGGCCGCACGTGCTGGCGATCCCCGGCACCGGTGATCCGGAGCACCTCGCGCAGAACCTGGCGGCCGGCTCGCTGCGGCTCCCGGCGGAGGAGACGGCCTGCCTCGACGCACCGGTGCCGGAGGGCCGGTGACGGGTGGTCAGTCGCGTTCGACATCGGTGTTGGTGAGCTGCTCGTAGCGCTCCGGGTCGGCGCGCCGGATGCGGCGGGCGACCAGCAGGCCGATCACGAAGACCACCGGGAGCGGCAGCAGCAGACCGGTGTCGACGGCGTCGCTCGCACCGGTCAGCAGGCCGAAGCGCAGGGCGGCGTAGACGCTGAAGGCGCCGAGGCCGAGGAAGGACAGCAGCGGCGCCCAGACCACCCGCAGTGCGGACATGCCGCGACGGTCCTTGCGGAAGAAGGCGAAGACCGCCAGCGCGGCCAGCGCCTGCATCAGCATGATGCCCATGACGCCGGTGCCGTTGGGCCAGAGGAAGACCACCAGGTAGGGGTCGGCCTTGGCGAGCGCGCCGACCGCCACCACGGCGAGCGCCAGCAGGCTCTGCACCACCACGGCGGCGCTGGGCGATCCCGTCCTCGGCGAGACGCTCGCCAGCCTGCGCGGCAGCAGTCCCTCCCGGCCGAGGGCGTACATGTAGCGGGCGGCGGCGTTGTGGAAGGCCAGGGTCGCGGCGAAGGCGCTGGTGATGATCAGGACGTGCATGGTGTCGGCCAGCCAGGTGCCGACGAAGCGGTGGGCGGCGTCGAAGACCATGTCGGAGCCGTTCGGTCCGCCGGCGATCCGGACCGACTCGTCGATGCCGAAGCCGCCCATCATCACCCAGACCGCGAAGGCGTAGAAGAGGGCGAGGAAGCCCACGGCGATGAAGGTGGCGTGGGGCACGGTGCGGCGCGGGTCGCGGGCCTCCTCGGCGTAGATCGCGGTGGCCTCGAAGCCGGTGAAGGCGCCGATGGCCAGCAGGAACATCCCGGCCGCGCCACCGCCGCCGAGCGAGGTGGGGTCGAGCGCGGAGACGTCCATCGCGGCGGTTCCGCGATGGCCGAGCACGCCGGCGTCGAGCACCAGCAGCACCAGTACCTCCAGCACCAGGGCTGTCCCGAGGACCTTGGCGCTGAGCGTCACCTTCAGCCAGCCGAGGACGGCGACGCCGGCGATGCACACCAGGGTGCAGCCCCACCAGGGCACGGACACCCCGGTGAGGTCCTCCACCCCGCCGGCGGCGAAGACCCCGAAGCAGGCGCAGAGGCCGATCTCGACCAGGTTGTAGGAGAGGACGGCGACATAGGCGGTGCCCACGCCGACGGCGCGGCCGAGGCCCCGGGCGACGTAGGCGTAGAACGCGCCGGCGTTGCGGACGTACAGGCTCATCGCGGTGAATCCGGCGGCGAACAGGGCCAGCAGGGCGCCGGAGACGAGGTAGCCGAGGGGGGTGCCGCGTCCGCCCATGGCGATGGCGGCGGGGGCCACCCCGGCCACGGCGGTGAGCGGCGCGGCGGCGGCGACCACGAAGAAGACCAGGTCGAAGGTGCCGATGGCACCGCCGGTGAGCGCGGTGCCGGAAGGCTCGGCGGCCGTGGGCGCGGACTCGGAACCGCGCGCGGGCGGGTGGTCGGGGGTGAGGGTGCTCATGGGGGTCCTCTCGGCGGGCGGTGGCAGCGGGGGCGGGGGTGGGTGGTGCTGCGGGGGCGCTCAGAGCTGGTCGGCGGCGTGGACGACGCGTCCGGCGTGCAGCACGAGCAGTCGGGTGGGGTGGGCGGCGACGGCCTCGGGGACGCCGGCGGCGGCGACCGCGACCAGGTCGGCCCGGTCGCCGACGGACAGGCCGTAGCCGGTCAGGCCGAGCGCGCCGGCAGCCGCGCCGGTAGCCAGGTCGTCGCGCAGGCCGATCGTCCCGGCGCGTTCGAGCATGTCGCCGTTGCCGTAGGGCCACCAGGCGTCGCGGATGTTGTCGGATCCGGCGAAGACCCGGACGCCGTGCTCGCGCAGTCGCAGCACCGGCGGCATCGGGCCGGCCGGACCGTTGGTCATGATCGAGACACCGGCCCCGGCCAGTGCCTGCGCGGTGCTGCCGAAGCCGTGGTCGTCGAGTTCGCCCAGGCAGTAGGCGTGGCTGACGGTGACCCGGCCGTCCAGCCCGAGGGCGGCGGTGCGGGCGGCCACGGCCCGCAGTTGGGCCGCACCGCTCTCGCCGGGGTCGTGCAGATGGAGGTCGACGCCGACCCCGTGGCGCTCGGCGAGGCCGAAGACCACGTCGAGCTGGCCGTCCGGGTCGCCGTCGAAGCCCTCCGGGTCGAGGCCGCCGATCAGGTCGGCGCCCGCGCGCAGGGCCTGGTCGAGCAGGTCGGGGACGCCGGGCGCGGTGACCACGCCGCCCTGGGGGAAGGCGACCAGCTGGAGGCTGAGCCGGTCGCGGAAGCGCTCGCGGACCTCCAGCAGGGCGTGCAGCCCGTCGAGCCCGACATCCGGGTCGATGTCCACGTGCGAGCGGGCATGGCCGGTGCCCTGGGTGATCAGCAGTTCGGCGAGGGCGGAGGCCCGTTCGACCACCGGCACGCCGATCTCGCGCCGCAGCCGACGCTCGGCGGCGACCCGCTCGCGGATGGTGCTGCCGGGCAGGTGGGGCTGCCAGGGAGCGCCGAGGAAGGTCTTGTCCAGGTGGACGTGGCCGTCCACCAGCGCGGGGAGCAGCAGTGCTCCGCCGAGGTCCACCGCCCGTCCGCCGACGGGGGGAGCGGTGGGGGCGGGGGCGGTGAGGGCGGTGATCCGCCCCTGGCGCAGGTGGACGTCGGCCCTGCGGCCGTCGGGGAGGGTGGCGTCGAGCAGCAGGTCGACGGGGGTGGAGCGGGGGAGTGGCACGGCTGGTCCTCGGGGTGGTGCGGGGTGGGGCATCGTCAGGCTATTTGGTATACCGAATACCAGGCAAGGGTTTCGGGGTCGCGAATTCGGAGTGGTGGAATCCGCCTCGGGCGGGTCTGGGATGATCGGGCAGGACCCGCCCGAGGACGGGTGGCGTGAGCAACGGCGAAGGGGTCGGCAGTGAGCACGAGGAAGCCGGACCCCGGCGCGGGCCCCACCATCGGGGCGGCCGACCGGTCGCTGCGGGACCAGGTCTACGAGGCGATCCGCGCACGGATCATCGACGGCGAGCTGGCACCGGGACGCCGACTGGTCGAGCGTGACCTGGCCGAGGAGTTCGGGGTCTCCCGGGTGCCGGTGCGCGAGGCCATGCAGCGGCTGGAGGTGGAGGGCTTCCTCACCAACCTGCCCCGGCGCGGCGCCATCGTCTCCCGGGTCGACCGGGAGGAGGCCGAGCACTTCTTCGACGTCCGCGAGTACCTGGAGGCGCTGGCCGCCGGGCTGGCCGCCCGTCGCGCCGACCCGGACGGGCTGCGCCGGCTGTGCGAACTGCTGGACGCCGCGCAGCGGGCGGACGCGCAGGGGCGGACCGAGGAGAGCGCGACGCTGAACGCCGACTTCCACCGCGAGATCGTCGCGATGTCGGGCAACCCGCTGCTCCGCGACCTGATGGAGCCGCTGGACGGCCGACTGCACCGGCTGTTCCGGCTCACCTCCGTGCCCGGGGACGCGCCGACCATGTGCGGGGAGCACGAGCAGCTCTTCCGGATGATCAGCGCCGGCGACGAGCAGGGCGCCGCCGAACTGATGCGCCGCCATGTCGCGAGCACCCGTGCGGCGGCGCTGCTGGTGCTCGACTCGCTGCCGCCCGAGGGAGCCT